>Ga0209597_1000005_pt1 | contig 125569 bp, 119 predicted proteins | sample M_140625_MF_Meta_FD_187316 | JGI IMG/M metagenome (GOLD analysis project Ga0209597, IMG submission 187316) | Freshwater microbial communities from Lake Montjoie, Canada to study carbon cycling - M_140625_MF_MetaG (SPAdes) (version 2) | ecosystem: Environmental > Aquatic > Freshwater > Lake... | reverse complement strand
GCAGGATTTCATCGAAGTTGCGGCCGGTGCTGGCGGGATAGGTGATCTGCAGGCGCAGCTTCTTGTTGGGGTCGATGATGAACACCGAACGCACCGTCAGGTTGTTGAGGGCGTTGGGGTGGATCATGCCGTAGAGATCGCTCACCTTTTTATCGGCGTCGGCGAGGATTGGGTAATCCACCGTGGTGTTCTGGATCTCGTTGATGTCACAGATCCAGCCCTTGTGGCTCTCGGCGGAATCCACGCTCAGGGCGATGGTTTTGACATTGCGCTTCTCCCATTCCGGACGTAGGCGGGCCACCTCGCCGAGCTCGGTGGTGCAGACGGGCGTGTAGTCGGCGGGGTGCGAGAAGAGCACCACCCAGTGATCGGCCCCAAAGTCGTAGAGATTGATGGGGCCGAGCTGGGAGTCCTGGGTGAAATCGGGGACGGTATCGCCGAGTTGCAGCGCCATGGCAGAGATGGATCAACGCCTCGATGTTGGCACAGGCTCCTCCGGCCCCCCGGCCGGTTCGACGCCGGAGGCAGGCCAGTGGCGCAGATGGCGGCGCAGGTTCCGCATGCCCAGATCCGCCGTGGCGGAGAGAAACCGCATGGCCGGCACCAGGGCCTGGGCCCGATCCAGCTCGCCGGCGGGGCAGCGGTCGATCTGGTTGCCGATCACCAGGCGCGGTGGGGTCGCCCCGAGCCGATCGAGCAGGGCGTTCACGCTCATCAGCTGCTCTGGCCAGGCCGGATCGCTGAGGTCCACCACCAGCAGCAAGCCGTCGGCCTCGAGGGCCTCCTCCAGGGTGGAGCGGAAGGCCTCCACCAGCTGGGGGGGCAGGTCCTCGATGAAGCCCACCGTGTCGGTGACCAGCAGGGGAAGCGCCTGGTCGGAGGGGTCTCCCCCAGGGCCGGAGGGTGAGATTCCATCGGCAACCTGTCGGACCGGATCGGGGGCGGCTGGAGAGGATGTGTCGTTCGGCCCGCCCAACCGCACCCGCCGGGTGGTGGGGTCGAGGGTGGCGAACAGCCGGTTTTCGGCCAGCACCCCCTCGCCCTCCTTAGCGCCACTGAGGGCATTGAGCAGGGAGCTTTTGCCGGCGTTGGTGTAACCCACCAGGGCCAGGCGACGCTGGCCGCGGCGGCCCTGGCGCAGCCGGGCCCGGTGCTCGCCGAGCTCTCGCACGTCACGCTGCAGCCGTTCGATGCGCCGGGCGATGGCGCGGCGATCCTTTTCGAGCTGGGTTTCGCCCGGCCCGCGCGTACCGATGCCGCCACCCTGGCGCGAGAGGCTCAGGCCGCGGCCGCTGAGGCGGGGCAGGCGGTAGCGCAGTTGGGCCAGTTCCACCTGCAGCCGGCCGGCGGCGCTGGCGGCCCGCTGGGCAAAGATGTCGAGGATCAGTTCACTGCGGTCGCTCACCGGCAGATCGACGATCCGCTCCAGGTTGCGGGCCTGCACCGGGCTGAGCTCCCGGTCGGTGACCACCAACGAGGCTCCGAGACGCCGCGCCTCCAGAGCCGCTTCGCGCAGTTTTCCCTCTCCCCAGATGGACGGCGCACCGCCACTCGGGCGGCGCTGGCCCACGATTCCGACCGGTTCGCCGCCGGCGCTGCGCACCAGCCCCTCCAGCTCCGCGAGGCGACGACCATCGCGGCCCGCGTCGCCGCTGGTGAGCACCAGCAGGAGGACCCGCTCGGCTCCCGCCGGGGTTGGGGTTTCCGCCGCTCCGGCGGATCCGGTGGCGGGACTGCTGGCTGCTGGGGGCCCGGCAGGTTCAGACAGGCTGGTGGGGTCCTGGTCGCAGAGGTCGCGCAGATCCCCCTCCAGCTCCTGGTGCCAGGCCTCCTCCCCGGTGGGCTGGGGCGTGAGCAGCGCCGCCGGCCAGCGGCCGCCCGTGCTCGCCCGGGTTGGAAAGCGGAGCCAGAGCCGGGGAGCCAGATCCAGGCCTACCACCGCTTCGCGGGCCCCCGGCCGCAGGGGGGGCTGGCGGGCCGAGCCGGCACAGGTGATCAGCCGCAGGTCGCTTCCATAGCGGCGGCTGGATCCGGGAAGTTTCTCGAGCAGGCGGCCCGAGGCCTCCAGATCCCCGATCCACAGGAGGCGGCACAGCCCCCGGCCGTCCACCACCAGGGTGAGCGGTTCCTCGAGCCGTTCCGCCTCGGCCGCCAGGCGCTGGAGGGTAAGGAGGTCGGCCACCGCATCGGCGGGATGGCGGCGGTGGCAGATCTGGTCGAGCCGGCGGCGCTCGGCCGGGCGGAGGCCCGCCGTTCTGCCGGAAACCACAGCCTGTTTCATGCCGAAATGGCTGCTGAGGGGGTCATGGGGTCAGGGCCGCCAGCCAGCCGGCGGCCGCTTTCACCTGGAGCGAGAGCCGTGGCAGACGGGCGAGATAGGCCAGGCGGCGCACCTGGAATGCCGCGGGGCCGGCCAGGGTGATGCCGGCGCCGGTGAGCGCCGCCTCCCCCCGACCCAGGCTCAGCATTTCGCCGAGGTCGTTCCAGCGGAACTCCTGCAGGGGCTCGCCCCGCAGCGAACGGAGCAGGTTGGCTGCCACCACCGGCGCCTGCTGGAAGGCCACCTGGGCGGTGGTCGGCAGGGAGAGCTCCGCGGCGGGTTCGGCCTGGGGAACGGCGGCCAGATCGCCCACCACGAACACCGAATCGTGGCCCCGTAGCCGCAGATCCAGCCCGCACGGCAGTCGGCCGCGGCGATCGGCCCCCACCTCCGGACTGATCTGTGGGGTCCTGCAGCGCTGGCCGGCGGTCCAGATCACGCCTTGCACCGGCAGCACCTCCTGCTCCCCCTCCGGCAGGCGTCGCAGCACCAAACGATCGCTGCCCACCTCCACCACCTGGGTGCGGGTGCGTACCCGCACATCGCGGCGTTGCAGGCTGAGCTGGGCCTGCTCACGGTTGAAGGAGCGGGAGCTCGGCAGCAGGGTTTCACCCTGTTCGATCAGCTCCACCACCGCCTTGCCTGCCGTCAGGTCGGCGAGTTTGCACGCCAGTTCCACGCCGCTCGGGCCTCCCCCCACCACCGCCAGTCGCTGCAGGGGGCGGCCCGAGCCGGCGAGGTGATGGACCAGGTCCTGCAGCCGTTGCACATCCGCGAGGCTGCGAAAGCTCAGGCTGTGGCGGTCCGCTCCGGGGATGCCGAAGGTTTCGGTGGTCGCCCCGGTGGCCAGCACCAGGCGCTGCCAGGGGATGCGCCGCCCCGCCTCGGTGTGGAGGCAACGGGCCGCCAGGTCGACCCGCAGCACCCGGTCCTGCAACCAGGCCACCCCCCGGCCGGCGAGCAGGCTGTCGTAACGGGGGGCGATTTCCCAGCTCTGGAGTTCACCGCTGAGCAGTTCGTAGAGGAGCGGCAGGAAGAGAAAACGTTCCTGGGGCTCCACCAGCAGGATCGGCGGATGATGGCGTTCTGCCGCCAGGGCCAGGGCGGTGTAAAGGCCCCCAAAGCCCCCGCCCACGACCACCACCGCAGCGGTCACATCAGGCATCGCCATCGCGGGCTCGGACGGAAGGGCTGGACCGGGGCGGGCGTCGGCGGATCCGTTGGTGCCCCTAGACGCGCCGTCGGCAGGAGTGGGGCCAACAAGGGAATCCATGGAGGGAACCCTACCCAGGGTCTGCACCCAGGGGTGATGATGGGACTCATGACGGCTCTCGTCTCTACGGGAAGGTTTCCCATCAACGCCGCAGTTCCAGTTGGTTCCGACGCCGTCGCGCCCCTGGCTGCTGCCTCACCGCCCCTGGCTGCTGCCTCACCGCCTCTGTCGCTGTCGTCAGTGGCCGGTTCGGGAATTCCCCTGCCTCCAGATCGCTGCGGTGGGGTCGTGGACCCGGCCGCCAGTTCTGCGCTGCTCGAGCCTCTCGATGCTCCCGCCCGCTTGGACTGGGCCCTCGAGACCTTCGGAGCGGGCCTGGCCTTCACCACCAGCTTCGGCATCCAGTCGGCGGTGTTGCTGCACATGGTGCGTGAGCTCGCCCAACGCAGCGGGAAGGCTCCGGTTCCGGTGATCTGGGTGGACACCGGCTACCTGCCGCCCGAGACCTATCGCTATGCCGAGCAGCTCGTTGAGCTGCTCGGCTTCGACCTGCGGGTGGTCCAGGCCAGCATGAGCCCGGCCCGGATGGAGGCCCTGTTTGGGCGGCTGTGGGAGAGCGGCACCCTTGAGGATCTGGAGCTCTACAACCGCCTGCGCAAGGTGGAGCCTCTCGACCGGGCCTTTCTGGATCTCGGCGTGAGCTGCTGGGCCAGCGGCGTGCGCGGCAGCCAGACCGACCACCGCCGCGCCATGCCCCCCCTGCAGGCGGTGCGGGGCCTGTGGTCGTTGAGGCCGGTGCTCAACTGGAGCCAGAAGGATGTGTTCTATTACATGCAGCAGCACGGCCTTCCCCAGCACCCCCTGTTCGAGCAGGGCTATTCCACCGTGGGTGACTGGCACACCAGCGCCCCCGACGATGGCACCACCAGCGGCCGGGACACCCGGTTCAGTGGGCTCAAGCAGGAGTGCGGTATCCACCTGCCCGGGCTGATGGGTGAGGGAATCTGAGCTTCAGGCGGCTTCGCCGGCACCGGCGCGCGAGCCGCGCTGGCTGCTGATCGGCAACAGTCGCTGGCACTGGGCTGCTCCGCCGCTTGCCCCCGGAGGCGAGCTGCGGGTGTGGCACACCAGACCGGTCGACGGCGCGCGATCTGGACCGGAAGGGGGGGGCACCGCAGGGCTGGTGCCCGCGCTAGCCACGGCAACCGCCCCTGACGAAGGGATCGATGCTCTGGCCGTTGCCTCCGCTCGTCTGCTCGGCTGGGCGGCCGTCGGGCCGGTGCCGGTGGATCTGCCCCTGCCGCCGGAGGCCAGGCTCAAGCTGGCTGACGTGCCCCTGCAGGCGGCACCGCCCTGGCTGGGCATCGATCGGGCCCTGGCGGGTTGGTGGGGCTGGCGGCTGGAGGCGGCGCCGGTGCTGGTGGCCGATGCCGGCACGGCGCTGAGCCTCACGCGGGTGGACCGGGAGGGACGGTTCGCCGGCGGCCGCCTGCTGGCTGGTGCCTCCCTGCAGCTGCGGGCGATGGCCGGGGGAACGGCCCACCTTCCGCCTGTCCACGCTCCCGGTGGCTCGCCGCAAGCGGCGCCGCCACCGCCATGGCCCCACGACACCGGCGGCGCGATGCGCTCCGGGGTGCTGCGGGGGCTGGCGGCGGCCATCGCGGCGGCAGCCCAGGAGGCCCGGCGGGAGGAGCCGGACTGCCGGCTGCTGCTCACCGGTGGCGACAGTGCCGCCCTGACCAGCCTGCTGGATCCTGCCCTGACGGTGGAGCAGCGGCCCCACCTCTGCCTGGAGGCCCTGGCCGCCCTGCGGCCTGCGGTCGATCAGCCCAGCCCGAGGTCGTTGAGGATCTGATCGGCCATGGTTTCGGACTTCACCTTCTCGTAAACGAGCTCAAGCTTGCCCTCGGCATCGACCACGAAGGTCTGGCGGAGCATGCCCATGTATTCGTTGCCCATGAACTTCTTGAGGCCGTAGCTGCTGTAGGCCGTGGCCACCGGGCAGGGTTCGGCGTCGGTGAGCAGGGTGAAGGGGAGGGAGTACTTGGCGATGAACTTGCCATGGCTGGTGGCGTCGTCCTTGCTGATGCCCAGCACCCGGATGCCCTGGCGTTCCAGGTCAGCCCAGCGGTCGCGGAAGTTGCAGGCCTCCTTGGTGCAGCCGGTGGTGTCGTCCTTCGGATAGAAGTAGATCACCACCCGCTGGCCCCGCAGCGAGGAGAGGCTCACCGGGTTGCCGTCCTGGTCGGGCAGGGTGAAGTCGGGGGCGGCATCGCCGATCGCAAGGCCCATGGCTCTATGGCTTTCAGGGATGCCGAGCCTAGGCCGACCGCAGGGGGCCAATGGGGGCCGGATCCATCCCTGAGTACCTTGCGTGCAGTCCTTCCTCCACCGTGCCGCCGCGTTTTCCCGCCGCCCCCCTTCCGGCCTGGTGCCAGGGAGCTCGTGGCGCCCTTCTCGCCAGCACCGCTCGAAGCAGGCCGTTCCCCAGGCGGCTAGGCCCTCTCGTCGGGATGGTGCTCATCCTGCTCAGCCCCGTGGCGCCGGCCGCGGCGGCTGGAGCCGTCGCCCCCCCGATCCGTTGGAACACCGGAGGTGCGGTCTGGTCCACCAGCCAGGACTCCTTTGACACCTTTCTGCGCACCGGTGAGGTGACCGACCGGGGCCTGGCGGCGGGCCTGGCTGCCTCCGGCTGGCCGGTGGATCAGCTGCGGGCCGCCCTGGCCAAGTCGTACACCGTGGACTTCCTGGCGGTGAGCCGTTTTCTGTATTCGGAGGCCGGTGAGCGGTTCCTGCGGCGGGCCACCACCAGCTACGGGCCCTACGACACGATGAAGACCACCGCGGTTCCGGCCCTGCGCTCGGCGATCCTCAGCGACGCCGCCGATGGATCGGTCTCCTCGGCGGGCATCCTGCGGGCCCTGCCCACCGCCTTTCGGCTGGCCGACAACGGCAACGGCCACACCGGCGCCCAGCCGATCTGCGCTCCCGGCCACTGCCGGAGTGGCACCGCTCAGTGCACCTCCTTGCTCTCCTGGTACGCCTTCCTGCCGGCCTGCATCCAGGCCCGGCAGATCACGTCGTCGGAGGCGGCTCAGCCTTCCGCTTCCGCTCCCTGAGCCTGCGGGGGTTGGCCTTCGAAGCCCCACGGGGCGCCTGGCTTTCCAGCCGGCTGCGCAACAACCGGTGGCCCATGGGTTGGGGCAGAACGATCCCGATCTGGCCACGAAACAGGCTTTCCAGCTCCGAGGCGCGCTTGGGGTCCAGCCCCTCCTCCAGCTGCCGCCGGTAGGCCGCCCCCGCGCCGAACCAGCGCTGAACAAGCGCCGCGTCCAGGCGCAGCTCCAGCGTTTCCTCCCAGGCGTCCTCGCTGACCTGCCACCCCAGCTCCTCCAACACCAGGCGCACCGCCTCGCTCCGCCCAACGCCTTCGCCTGCGCCGCCCCCTGCCGATCCGCCAAGCCAGGCCTGCTCCAGGGGAACCGCCGCCTCCAGCAGCTGGCGGGCTGGCTCGGGTGGTTGGGATTGGCGCCCACCAGCCAGGGCCGCCAGCAGGCTGCCGGCTGGGCCGAGCCGCGGGTTGCTGAACAGCCAGCGTCCCCGGGCCCCCGGGGACGCCAGAGCAGTGAGCACCTGCAGCCACCTTCGCCGCTGATCGGCCCCGAGTCGGCGGAAGGGCTGGCGGGCGGCGATCCATTCGAACCCGATCCCCGCCTCTAGGGCGCCCACCAGTCCGGCCGGATCCTCCGGCGCGACCTCCAGCAGCCGGGGGCGCCGCAGCGCATCGAGCACCTGCAGCTGGGCCTCCAGGCGCTGCCGCTCCTCGGCGGCCGCCAGGGTGATCACCACCTCCCCTTCGCGGGCGGCCTGCAGTGGATCGAGGGCCCAGAGCAGGGAGTGGGCCTCCAGCACCAGCACCCGGTCGAGCCGGCCGATCGGGGCGTCCAGCCAGAAGCGGCGGCGCAGCTGGTCGAGCCGTTCCCCTTCAGCGGCGGCCTGGCGCTGCAGCCACCGCTCCAGCAGGGGATCCTGCGGGGCGCTGCTGAGCAGGTCGGGGCGATCCAGGGCCGTTTCGGCGGCGGCGGCCAGCTGGGCGGCACGGCGTTGCTGCAGCCGCTCCCGCCGCTCCCCTTCCCAGCCCAGGTGGCCCGGCTGCCAGAACACCTGGCCCTGCAGGGAACCCGGCAGATACTGCTGGGCCACCCAGTGCTCGGCGTAGGCGTGGGGGTAGCGATAGCCCACGCCATCGCCGAAGGCGTCGCCATCGCGGTTGGCATCGCGCAGATGGGAGGGCACCTCCTGGCGCTGCGCCTGGCGCACGGTTTTCACCGCATCGAAGAAGCCGAGGCTGCTGTTGCTCTTCTCGGTGCCGGCCAGGTAGAGGGCGGCATGGGCCAGGGGGTAGAGACCTTCCGGCAAGCCGATCCGGTCGAAGGCGGCGGCGCAGGCCTCCACCACCACCACCGCCTGGGGGTCGGCCAGGCCCACGTCCTCCCCGGCGGCGATCAGCATGCGGCGGAAGATGAAGCGGGGGTTCTCGCCGGCCTCCACCATCCGCGCCAGCCAGAAGAGGGCGGCATCGGCATCGGAGCCCCGCAGCGACTTGATGAAGGCGCTGATCGTGTCGAAGTGGGCATCGCCCTGCTTGTCGTAGAGCACGGCCCGCTGCTGGATCGATTCCTCGGCGATCGAAAGATCGATGCCGATCACCCCGGTGGCGTCGGGCGGGGTGGTTTCCACCGCCAGCTCCAGGGCATTGAGCAGGCTGCGGGCATCGCCGCCGGCCACATCGAGCAGGTGGTCGGCCGCTTCGGCGTTGATCGCCACCTTCCGATCGCCGTAGCCGTGTTCCGGGTCGGTGAGGGCCCGCTCCAGCAAGCGGCGCAGATCCTGCGGTTCAAGGGGCTGGAGCCGGAACAGCCGCGCCCGGCTCACCAGCGCCTTGTTGACCTCGAAGAAGGGGTTTTCGGTGGTGGCGCCGATCAGGCTCATGGTGCCGTTCTCCACCCAGGGCAGCAGGGCGTCCTGCTGGGCGGTGTTGAAGCGGTGCACCTCGTCGATGAACAGGATCGTGCGCAGACCGTGGTGGGCCAGCCGCTCCCGGGCGGCTTCCACCTCCACGCGCAGGTCCTTCACCCCCGCCAGCACGGCGTTGAGACTGCTGAAGTGGGCGCGGGTGCTGCCGGCGATGATCCGCGCCAGGGTGGTCTTGCCGGTGCCCGGTGGGCCGTGCAGGATCAGGTTGCCCACCCGGTCGGCGGCGATGGCGCGGCGCAAGAGGCGGCCTGGGCCGAGAATCGCCTCCTGGCCCACGAAGTCATCGAGGCTGCGGGGCCGCATCCGCTCCGCCAGGGGGGCGATGCGGCGCAGGGTTTCTTCGCGGCGGTGGCTGAACAGGTCGCTCACGGCGGTTCGCGCACGGAGCCATCCTGGCGCCGCCGGCACCCGCTGTCGGTGGGCCCTGGTGAGCCCGGGGCGGGCCCTTGCCGCGCGCGGCCAGAACTCCAGGGGGATTCCCAGCGGATGGCGGGGGACTGTCCGCCCACGGAGCCCCGGTCACTGCCGCGCTGCGGCACAGCCCCGCGGCGGCGCGACCGCAGGGCGGTGCGGCCCGGCGGTGGAGCTGGCGCGGCTGGCGCTCTGGTTGCGGCGCCATTGAGTTCGCCGGAGGCCTCGCGTATGGTGCGGCCCAGCCATCCCCGCCCCGTGCGCCTTCGTCGTTCTGCTTCTCTGGCGGTGGGTCTGGCGTTGGCGGCCGGACTGACTGCGTGCAGCGAGAGCCGCCCGCCGGCGCCAACGCCGCCCCAGGTGCAGCTGGTCAATCCCCGCACCTTCAACACCCTCGATTCCGCCGACTACCAGAGCACCCTGGAGGCGATTCGCGAGGTGAGACTCTCCTCGGAGATCGCCGGCCGCATCACTGCCATGCCGGTGTACGAGGGCCAGCCGGTGAAACCGGGCCAGCTGCTCTTCACCCTCGACCAGGTGCAGCAGAAGGCCACGGTGAATGCCGACGCCGCCGAGGCCCGCAAGAACCGCCTCAACGCCGAGCGCTACATCTTCCTCAACCAGCAGGGGGCGGTGTCCAGCAAGGAGCGTGATTTCTACGTGACCCAGGCGATTCAGAGCCGCGACAAGCTGAATGCCTCGCTGGCCACCCTCGCCTACAAGAACGTGGTGGCGCCAATCCCGGGCTTTGTGGGCAACCTCAACTTCAAGCTGGGCGATGTGATCAAGCCCGGCGAGGTGGTCACCAGCGTGATCGACAACAGTCGCCTCTGGGTGCGGATCGACGTGCCCGGTGAACTGGGCGACCGGGTACGGCCCGGCCTGCCGGTGATCCTCAAGGGCCCCGATCCCCGCCGCCCCAAGGCCATGGGCAGGGTGATCTTCGTGGCCCCTGCCCTCGACAAGGAACGCCAGACCCTTCTGGTGAAGGCCGAGTTCAACAATGCCGATGGCTCGCTGCGCAACAACGAGCGGGTGAGCGCCACCTTGGTGTTCGCCCAGCAGCAGGTGCTGGCGATTCCGCAGCAGGCGGTGCTGCTCCAGGCCGGCAAGACCTTCGTGTTCCTGGCGGTGAGCGTGGATGAGGCCAAGAAACGGCTCGGCCGTGCGATTGAGCCCGAACCCCTGCCCAACCTGCCGGTGGCGATCCAGGTGCCGGTGAGCCTCGGCATCCTCCAGAACGGCGCCTACCCGGTGAAGGAGGGCCTTGCCGCCGCCGACACGGTGGTGGTGGGCAACCTGGCCCAGTTGCGTAGCGGCCTCTCGGTACAGCCGGCCACCGCGATGCTGCAGCCGGCGGCCGGCATGCCCGCTCCGGCCGCGGCGCCGACCCCCGGGGCAACGAAGGCCCCATGAGTCTTTCCGATACCTTCATCCGCCGCCCCGTGCTCAGCACGGTGTGCAGCATCTTGATCCTGATGGCCGGCCTGATCTGCCTGCCGCTCCTGCCGATCGAGAACCTGCCCAACATCGCGCCGCCCACGGTGCAGGTGAGCGCCAACCTGCCCGGCGCCGACGCCCTCACGGTGGAGAGCGCCGTGACCGGCCCGCTGGAATCCCAGATCAATGGGGCGCCGGGGATGGATTACATCACCTCCACCAGCACTGGCGAGGGCAGCAGTCAGATCAATGTGTACTTCAAGGCGGGCACGGATCCAGATATCGATCAGGTGAATGTGCTCAACCGGGTGCAGACCGCAACCCCCCAGTTACCCCCCCAGGTGAATGCCCAAGGGGTGACGGTTCAGCAGACGGCCAGCAGCTATCTGCTCGTCTATAACCTCACCTCCACCCAGGGCCAGTTCGATGACAATTATCTCAATGGTCTGCTGCAGCTGAATCTCATCTATCCCATCACCCGGGCCCAGGGGGTGGGCCAGGTGAACATTTTCGGTGCCAGTGATCCAGCCTTCCGGGTCTGGGTGGATCCCCTCAAGCTGGCCCGCTTCAACCTGAGCGTGGACACGGTGGAGCAAGCGATCGAGTCCCAGAACCTGGTGGTGATCGCCGGCAGCATTGGGGGCCCCCCTTCAACCCCTAACAACCGCACCACCTTCCCGCTCCTGGTGAACGGCAACCTCAAGACCGTTCAGGAATTCGAGGATGTGATCATCAGCAAGGGCCCCGATGGCGGCTTGATTCGAATCGGTGATGTGGGCCGAGCCGAATATGCTTTCCAGAACTTCAATCAAGCCGCGATCAATGCCCGCACCGGCTATCCGTGCGTCGGCTTCGGCGTGATCCAGTTGCCCGGAAGCAACGCCATCAGCACTGCCAATGCGGTCGATGAGGTGCTCACCCAATTCCGCAGCACCCTGCCGCCAGGGGTGGTGCTCGAGAAGGTGTTCGATCAGACCGACTTCATTAACGCCTCGATCGCGGGAGCCCTCGATGCCCTGCGCGATGCGGTGGTGTTGGTGCTGTTGATTATCTTCCTTTTCCTTCAGGACTGGAAGGCCACGGCCGTGCCCGCCTTGGCGTTGCCGATCGCCCTGCTGGGGGCCATGGTGTTTGTGAAGACCTTTGGGTTCTCGATCAACGAGCTCACCCTGCTCGGCATCATCCTGGCCACCGGCCTGGTGGTGGATGACGCCATCGTGGTGGTGGAGGCGGTGTCGGCCCGCATCGAGGAGGGCGATCGGCCCTTCCAGGCGGCCTCCAATGCGATGAAGGAACTCACTGGCGCGATCCTGGCCACGGCCCTGGTGCTGCTGGCGGTGTTCATTCCCGTCACCTTCTTCCCCGGCGCCACCGGCGTGATCTACCGCCAGTTCGCGCTCACGATCGTGTTCTCGATCGTCGTGTCCACCTTCAACGCCATCAGCGGTAAACCGTTGCAGTCGGCGTTGCTGCTCGGTGGTGGCAAGACGGAGCCCCGCGGCATCCGCTGGACCGTGATCGGCGGGGTGTTTGGCGGCCTCTACGGCGCCCTGGCTGGCGGCTGGGTGGCCTCCCTCTTGCTGGGCCTGCTCGGGGCGGTGGTGGGCACGTTCTTGATGCCGATCTTCACCGCCTTCAATGCTGGCTTCGAGCGGCTCTCCCGCGCTTACGGCCGCATCCTCAAGCAGGCGATTCGGCTGCGGCGACTGGTGGCCCTGGTGTTGATCGGCGGCGTGGCCCTCACCGGCGTGGCCTTCGCCGCCATCCCCACCGGCTTTGTCCCCACTGAAGACCAGGGCTACGGCCTGGGCATCATTCAGCTGCCGCCCCAGGCTTCGATCGAGGCCACGATGGAGGTGGCCTCCAAAGCGCAGGCGATCCTGGCGAAGGAACCGGAGATCATCTCCGGTGAGATCGTGGGTGGTGCCGGCTTCAACGGTGGGGCGCTCAACCAGGGCCTCTTCTTCTTTGGGCTCAAGCCCATCGATGAGCGCGGTGGCAAGGGTCAGTCGGCCCCGGAGATCATCGCCCGTCTGAACAAGGAATTCCACGACATACCCGGTGCCCTGGTGATGGCCCAGTCGCCGGCGGCGGTGCCAGGATTCAGCGCCCAGGGCGGTCTTTCCTTCCAGTTCAACGATCTCAGCAACGGCGGCTACAGCCCCACCGATCTGGGCCAGATGGCCGGCAAGCTGACCGGCACCGCCAAGGCCACCGGCAACTTTTACAACCTCTACACCCAGTTCGTGAGCGATGCGCCGGTGTGGCGGTTGGATATTGATCGCGACCGCATGGCCTCCCTCGACATCGACTACAGCCAGGCGATGCAGGTGCTCGGCACCCTCAATGGCGGCAGCTTCATCAACCAGACCTACGAACAGCAGCAGTACCGGCAGGTGTATGTGCAGGCCGAGGGCGCCAGTCGCGATGTGGTGCAGTCGCTCAACAACCTCTACGTTCCCGACCGCAGCGGCAAGCTGATTCCCCTCTCCAATGTGGTGAAGGCCCGCCTCGATAGCGCGCCGCCGATCATCAGCCACTTCAATCTCTATCGCAGCGTGCTGATCCAGGGGGTGGAGAACGTCGGGCGCAGCAGCGGCCAGGCGATCGACAGTTTGATGGCCACCTTCCGCCAGATGAGCTTCAGCAACATCGGCTCCGATTGGTCGTCCCTGACGCGATCGGAGGTTCAAGCCGGATCCCTGGCGGCCCTGGTGTTCGCCCTGGGGATTGTGGTGGTGTACCTGGTGCTCTCGGCCCAGTACGGCAGCTACATCGATCCGCTGATCATTCTGATGACCGTGCCCCTGGCCATGCTCGGGGCACTGAGCTTCCTGGTGATGCTGGGCCAGGTGAACAACGTGTATGCCCAGGTGGGCCTGGTGACCCTGATCGGGCTGGCGGCCAAGAACGGCATCCTGATCGTGGATTTGGCCAACCAACGGATGGAGCGCGGCATGACCGCCAGCGAAGCGGCGATCGGCGCCGCCAGCTCCCGCTTGCGGCCGATCCTGATGACCGCCATGGCGGCCCTGGCCGGGTTCTTTCCCTTGATGGTGGCCACCGGTGCCGGGGCCCTGAGTCAGCGCTCCCTGGGGGCCGTGATCTTCGGTGGCCTACTGGTGGCCACCGTGCTCAGCCTCTTTGTGGTGCCCTCTTTTTATGTGCTGATGAAGCAGCTCGAGGCCTCCTGGTTCCCCGCCAGTGGCGAAACGGAGGCCCTGCCTGGTGCTGGCCCCAGTGAATGATTCTTGGTGGGGATTACCACGCTGATCCACGGGGTCGCCCGGCGATCAGCGGCCCCCATCTCCTACTGCCTAAGGCGCCGATGCCCCTTCCTCCCCCCCCCGGTTACAGCCCTCGCCGCCAGTTGCGGGTCGATCGGCGCAGAATCCTCCTCTCCTCCAGCCTGGCCGCCCTGGCGGGGACCGTGCTGATGCTGTTGGTGCACCGGGCGGCCCACACGCCGGGCCAGCCGATCAAGCCGATCCCCGTGCTGGGAGCCGTCCTGTTGGTGGCCGGTGCGGCCAGCTGCGGGGCCTGGGGTGAAACCATGCGCCAGCTTGCCCTCACCCAGCTTGGTGAGCCTGATGGGCCCGAGAAGCTCTGAGTCGCGCGCTGATCAGGTGATCGATCAGGTGATCACGGTGGGCCGCTCCATCCCCGTGCGCACCTTGATCTCCGCCAGCGCATCGATGGCGCTGATCAGATCGCCGAGGGCCACCTGGGGATCTTGGTCCAGGTCACCACTGGGGGGCACGTAGCTCTCCAGGTACACCCGCAGGGTGGCGCCCTGGGTGCCGGTGCCGGAGAGGCGCAGCACCACGCGGCTGCCGTCGTCGAGCAGGATCCGCAGGCCCTGGCCGCTGGTGAGGGAGCCGGCCACCGGATCGGTATAGGCGAAGTCGTCGGCGGTGGCGATGGTGCGGCCGGCGAAGGGCTGGCCCACCAGCTCCGGCAGCATCGCCTTGATGCGGTCGTAGAGGCCGTGGGCGGCCTCGCTGGCAATGGCTTCGTAGTCGTGACGGGAGTAGTAATGGCGGCCGAAACGGCTCCAGTGCTCCGCCATCACCTCGGCCACCGAGCAGCCGTGCACCGCCAGGATGTTGAGCCAGAACAGCACCGCCCAGAGGCCGTCCTTTTCGCGGATGTGGTTGCTGCCGGTGCCGAAGCTCTCTTCGCCGCAGAGGGTGATGCGGCCGGCATCGAGCAGGTTGCCGAAGAACTTCCAGCCCGTGGGCGTTTCGAAGCAGGCGATGCCCAGCTCCTTGGCCACCACATCCACCGCGGCGCTGGTGGGCATCGAGCGGGCCACGCCGGCCAGCCCCTCGGCGTAACCCGGCACCAAGGTGGCGTTGGCAGTGAGCACCGCGAGGCTGTCGCTGGGGTTCACGAAGCAGGCGCGGCCCAGGATCATGTTGCGGTCGCCGTCGCCGTCGCAGGCGGCGCCGAAGGCGTAGTCGGTTCCTTTCAGCAGCAGCGCTGCCAGCTCATCGGCATAGGTGAGGTTGGGGTCGGGGTGGCCGCCGCCGAAATCCTCCAGGGGGATGCCGTTGCGCACGGTGCCGGCCGGGGCGCCGAGCAGGCCTTCCAGCAGCCGGGTGGCATAGGGACCGGTCACGGCGTGCATGGCATCGAAGGCCACGCGGAAATCGCCCTTGAGCAGCGCCGCGATGCGATCGAAGTCGAACAGCTTCTGCATTAGGGCCACGTAGTCGGCCACCCCGTCGACCACCTCCACCACCAGCTCACCCAGCCGCTGCTCGCCCGGCGCATCGAGGTTCAGCGGCGCGGCTTCCACGATCCGGTAGCCATCGAGGCTCTTGGTGGCGGCAAACACCGCATCGGTGAGGGACTCGGGGGCCGGGCCGCCATTGGCGCCGTTGATCTTCACGCCGAAGTCGCCGTCGGGGCCGCCGGGGTTGTGGCTGGCCGACAGGATGATGCCGCCGATGGCGCCACGGTTGCGGATCAGGTGGGAGGCGGCCGGGGTGGAGAGGATGCCGCCGGTGGTCGTGATCAGTCGGGCCACGCCGTGGGCCGCCGCCATGCGGGCGATCACATCGATGGCGTGGCGGTTGCCGAAGCGGCCGTCGCCGCCCACCACCAGGGTGCCGCCGGCCACGCCGGGGATCACCCGCAGGGAGGCCTCGATGAAGCTTTCGAGGTAGTGGGGCGTCTGGAACTGACGGGTGCTCTTGCGCAGCCCCGAGGTGCCCGGTTTCTGGTCGGTGAAGGGCTGGTCCAGGGCCACCTGCCGCACGGTGTTGGCGAGGTCGGAGCTGGTCATCGGCGCGCTCGGCAGGGTCGGCGGGGCACCAAGTTAGCCCTGGCCACTGCAGGCCCTAGTTTAAGGATTCACCCCCTTGAAGGAGAACGGTTTGCCACCGGGATTGCTCGTCGGCTGGGCCGTGTCCGCCACGAAGGGCTGGCGGCAGTAGGCGGCTACATCGCGGCTGGCCTTGTCGATCGGATCGCGGCGCTCCGGGCCGTTTAGCGGAGCTGCCACCGACAGCTGCCGCACGCTCCAGAGGGCGTCCTTGCAGGCGGTGGAGAGCCGAGGATTATCGAGCAGGGGGTCGGCCAGGCGCCGAGCCTTGCCGCAGGTGGTTGGGGTGTTGTCCCGTCCGCAGTTGAAGGCGGTGAGCTGCACTTCGCGGAAGGCGGTGGCCGGAGGGTAGGGGGCTTCGGCGGCGAAGGCCGGGCCCGGGGCAAGGCCCGTCGCCAGGGTGAGGCCGGCGGTCAGCCCCAGGCCCAGGGATGCCAGGGGGGCGGTGCGGCGGAGCGGGGCCATGGTGAGGGAACGGCACAACATCGGAACTTCATCATGCTGGGCCCTCGGGGAGCGGCAGGCCTGTCCGCAGGGTCGGTTGTCCGGCCTGCCAGCGCCGCGACAGCAGCGGACCGCTCACGCGGGCGGTGGCGGCCAGCAGGCGCCGCAGCCAGGGTTGTTGGCGCAGCAGTTCGCCCCGGCCCAGCTCCTGGCGCTGCAGGGCCTGCATCGCGCGGATCTCGGGCAGCCGGGCTTCGGCGATCGCCACCAGGGCCTGGTCCAGTTGCTGCAGACGCTCGCGGCGCTGCGGGGGCTCCTCGGCGGCGGCGCCACTGGTACCGAGCACCGGCAGCAGCCGTTCGGCGGCCACCAGCGCGTCTCGCAGCGCCATGTTCAGCCCCTGGGCCCGTAGTGGACTCATCGGATGGGCGGCATCGCCGAGCAGCAACAGGCCGGGCCGCTGCCAGCGCGGCGCCAGCCCCGAGCGCACCGCCAACCGCAGTGGCGGCCCCACGTTGGCAGTGGGCAGGCTGCGCCAGAGCGCCGCCAGCTCGGGCGGAGCGCTGCGGGCCCAGCGTTCCGGCCAGGGGATGGGAGAGCCAGCGGCACCGCGCTCCTGCAGCCATCCCACCCGCACGCCACCGCGGGCCGTGCCGAACAGGGCATAGCTGCCGGCGTCGCCGATCAGGGTCGCGAAGCGGCCGGCGATCCAGGGTTGCAGGTGGTCTGCAGCTTCGTTCTCCAGCTCGAACCAGAGCACCTCCAGGGCCGGGTTGTCCTCATTCAGCTCCAGACCCGCCAGGCGCCGGATCGTGGAGCCGCGGCCATCGCAGCCCACCACCAGATCGGCCGGCAGGTGGGTGCCGTCGTCGAGCACCACGCCCGCCACCCGGGCTGGGCCACCGTTCCCCGGCACCTTGCCTTCAGGGTCCAGGACCAGATCCTTCGCGGCCCGGCCCCGCCGCAGGGTCAGCGATGGGCAGGCCTGGGCTTGTTCCAGCAGCCCTTCCAGCAGGGCCGGGGTATCGATCAGGCTGCAGGGCACGGATCCGCCGATCGGCTCGTCCACCGAGAACAGAGCGCGGCCCTCCAGGTGGAAGCTCCAGCCCCGCAGCTCCCGTCGCGGCAGCGAGGCCATCAGGGGCGCCAGGCCCATGCGGCTCAGGGCTTCCAGACCGCTCGGCATCAGACCATCGCCGCGGACCAGGGCGCTGTGGCGCGGCTGGCTCTCCACCAGTTCCACGGTCACACCAGCGCGGGCCAGGACCAGGGCGAGGGAGCTGCCGGCTGGACCGGCGCCGACCACCACCACCGGCACTGGCGAGGACCTCAGGTGAAGGAGTTGTAGTTGCGGTCGGCTTCATTCACGGCCGGATCGGTGCCGAGCAGGCCGTGCCTCTTGGTGAGCAGGTAATCCACCAACTCCTGCTGGAGGGTGAGCAGCTCGCTGGTGCAGCCGCGGAAGGCGGCGCGGTGGCGGATCTCGTCGTGACGCGTGTGCAGATCACGCAGCATTAGGTTGATCGCATCAAGGCGCGCGGAATGGGTGCGGGGGGCGCTCACCGGATCCATCGCGTAGGTCGAGGCGGATGGTCGGATCGTAGTCCCCGCCGGTGGGGTGCCCGTCTGGTCTGCGATCACGATGCGATCGACCCCGGCCACCACCAACAGATCCCGCAGCTGCCCATCAAGACTTCCAGTTGCTCGAGCCCCAGCCATACGCCAAACCCCTTCGGCTACTGCGCGGCAGGACGCCAGAGAGAAAGCCGAAGGCGGCCGCGTACAACAGCGCCGAGATGGTGATGCGGATGGTTTCTTTGATCAGCCGATCCGGCTTGAACGAAGCCTGGGCCTGGATGCTCCGGTGGAGGCGCTTGGCCGCCTGATCCGCCTCGTCCAGAAGCTCCTGGCGCAGCTGATCGATCGGGGTGCCCAGCTGGGTTGGCGTAAAGCCTGCATTGTTACCCGCCAGTTGCTTCAGCTTGGCCTGGATCTCCTGGATGCTGGTGGCGGTGGCGATGGCCTCGCGGAGCTCGGAGACTTTGCGGGCCGCTTGGCTACTCTCCCGCTCGGCCTTGATACTGACCATTCGGTAGAGGTTCCAGCCGGCGGTGGCCTGCATAGGGATCAGCAGCAGGAAGCCAATCGATGCCGCCAGGGCCCAGCGACGGAAGGCGTCGCGGCGAGCCCGTAAGCGAGGGCTGCCTGGATGGAAGGCGAGGGCCAGGGGGGTGAGCAGGGCACCCACCAAGGCCAGCGAACCGTTGTTGATCAGGTCTGCGGTGAGGGCCAATTGCCACTGGGCATCGAGGATCTTGGCTGGCCAGGCGCTAACCAAAACGGCTGCCACAAACAGTCCCAATAGCGCCAGCGAAAGGGCCTCCAAAACACCGGCCAGGGAAGGATCGGTGGTGATGGCGAAAGAGGAGGAGGCTGGCGATTTGGGTTGCACGAATCGAAGCCCTACTGCAGCACGAAGCTAGGCGATCGTCCTGAAAGACGAACCGTCTCTGGGCTGCTCCGCAAGCTTGGCCGCAATGGGGCGAGCGATTCAGGTGCGTGAGTGGTGGTCCCCAAGGGGGGCACCGCCATGGGGTGGCCTCCGACCTAACGCCGCAGATGTTGAGCCAATGAAAGCCTGAGCTACTGCAGATAGTCCAGTGTCGACCAGTTAAAGAATCCTTCCTTCTCCAATTCCCGCATGGGAACAATGACCTTGGTTTGCCAAGGAGCAGGTATTGCCTGGGCATGGCGATGGTCTGGAACCGCCCCTATCAAGAATGACCTTTGATGCGCTTCCTCAGCTGGCGGCTGGCGCCGAAGGCCGCAGCGGCGCCGAAGATCGGCAGGGGGCCTGGGGCAGTTGGGGTGGCCGGGGCGCCAGCTATCACATCAGCTGGCTGATTGATCGGCGGAGTGAGATTAACTCCTGGATCACTTGTGTCGGAGGAAATGATCGGCTGCGCGGCATCTGGATTGACTCTCACTGCTAAAGCAAATCCACTGGCGGGAGGCAGGATTGCTGCGGCGGTGGCGCTTTGACTCGGGCTCGGGCTCGGGATCAGGCTTTGGATCGGGCTCGAACTTTGACTCTGGGTAGGGGTTTGGCTTTGGCTCTGGGTAGGGCTCGGAGTTTGGCGCGGGCTCTGGATTTGGCTCCCGCTACTAGGGGTCGAGCTCTGGGTTTGGGTCGGGCCCGTGGTTTGGATCTGGCTGGTGCTCGGGCTCTGGCTAGGGGTGGCGCTGGCGCTGGGGCTCGCGCTCTCGCCCTGGCAACCAGTCGTCAGCCCCATGAGCCCGATTGCCACTGCTGCGCTAAGGGCTGATTTGGCCCGAGCTGCCAGCCCCAGGCGTGAAGCCGCGGGGCCGCTTGCCTTGGCGCAGGGTGTGGGCTCTAGGGAGGAAACGACAGTCATCTCGGCTTCAAGGCAACTTGGGATCAGCCCCATTGCTTTGACTGTAGCACAGATGTATGAGATGCCTACAGGCTGGTAATCCTTGCCGTGGTCTTCAGTTTCGCGAGCGGGTTGGAGCCAGGGCCACGCCTGCTGGCGTTCGGCTTCGGGGGGGGCGTCAGCGGCCCAGGAGGCCAGCGGCGCGCAGCCAAGCCCACCAAGCACTTTTGGTGTCCAGTTTTTGGCTGCAGGGCTCCCCAGAAGCTCAAGGCCTCTTTCCTGTGCGCTGGGGGCGGCGCCTGAGCCGCGTCTGCCAGGGCTGGGCGGGACGCGCCATCGCATGGGGCTCCTCACGACCAAAGGAACTCGCCGAGCCCCCCCAGGCCTTCGATCAGTGGGTTGGTGCCGCCACCGCTTTCATGGATGGTGTGTCGACCGCCGCAACACTCTCGCGATCTGCTCGATCTCTGTACCGAGCAGCATTCGGCTGCTGGCTTGGATTCGTGTGTCAGTGAGCGATGCGCCCTTGGAGTCGCGCCCCGTTGATCTCGCTCTTCTCCCACTGCCGACCGGCTTGCTGCCAGGAACCTGCGCCAATTAGAAGGGGCCCTTCCAGGCCCCATGGATCATTTGGGTGACAAGGCTGATCTCACCCCGTCTCCGTTAAGAGTGTCAGGCAGCCACAGGGGCGGCTTGACGGGAGAAACGAACGATGTTGTTCGCTGTTACGTGTTTGCTCTCACCGAGCAGGCTTCAGTCATCCTCCTGATGCCCCGTCGAAACCATTGCAGCCCCGGGGTGCCCCTGTGAATTCCGGCCATCCCTGGTCGCGGAGCGAGCGGGAGCGGCAAGAACGTCCCGACATCCGTTGCAGCTGGGGCAAGCGGTGCGAGAGAAGCAATGGAGCTGAGCGGAATCGAACCGCTGTCCGAAACATTGGTGTGGACCACCTAGTCGGCCCGAAGACCGACCTAGCCATTATCGCACTGCCATCGTGGGGGCGGAGCAGCAAGGGCCGGTGGGCATGACCGAACCTCTCGATCATGGAGTGGACCTGTCGAGGGTCGGGGGGGGGGCGTGGCTGCGCTGATCTCAGCCCTGTTGGGCACCGCCGCCCTGCTGGTGGCGCTCTGGCTGCTGATCTTCGGCGGCTGGTGGCTGGTGTTGCGCCTAATTGATCCGCTGCTGGAGCGCGGTCGTGTGGACGTGCAGCAGGAGCGGATCCTGCGCCACCATCAGCTCCTGGAGCGGCATCGGCAGGAGCGGGCCCGGCAGATCGCCCGCCAGAAGATCCGGGTGGTGGATCTCGAGGGCCAGGTGTGCTGGCTGCTGCCGGAGGAGCTTCGGGATTTTCAGCGGAGCTGCTGGGCCGAACTGGAGCTGGCCGAAGGCAGTGCCTGGAGTGTGGTGCGGCAGCACTGGCGGCGCAGCAGCCTGCGCTGGCATCCCGACCACGGCGGTGACCCGGCCGTGTGGTTGCGCAAGCAACGGGCCTACGGGGCCCTGAAGAACGCCAGGGCCCAGGTGCAGGGAGCAGCCCCCAGCCAGGCCCAGCCCAGCCAGCTCGGCGGCCGGCGCCGTTTCTGGCCCTGGACCTGGCGGCGCAAGCCGACCCGGCCGGCCGACCGATAAACCCTGGATGACCGCTAGGGAAGCGCCACAGTGGATCCATGAGCACCAACGCCCCAGCGGCCGCAAGCTTCGCCATCACCGCCGTGGTGCCCCCCGGCCTCGAGGAGGTGGCCGCCGCTGAGCTCACAGCGCTGGCCGCCGAGGAGGTGCGGCCCCTGCGCCGCGCCGTGGCCTGCCGCACCGACCTGGCCGGCTTCTATCGCCTCCACCTGCGCTCCCGTATCCCCTTCCGCTTCCTGCGGGAGCTGGCCCGTTTTCCCTGCCGCGGCCGCGCCGACCTGCACCACGGTGTCCAGAACGCTGCCGACTGGGACCACTGGCTGCCGCCCGAGGCCAGCTTCAAGGTGGAGGCCAGCGGCAGCCTGCCGGAGCTCAACCACAGCCACTACACGGCCCTTCAGGTGAAGAACGCCCTGGTGGACCTGCAGCGGCAGCGCTGGGGCAACCGCTCGATGGTGAACCTGGAGGATCCCGACCTCGCCCTCCACCTGCACCTGAGCCCGGGGCGGCCCTTCGACGGCGGGCAGGGGCGGGGTGGCCGTGGCGGCGGCTATGCCAACAACGGTGGTGGGGGCAGCGCGGGAGGCACCGCGATCCTGAGCCTGGAGGGCGCCGGCCCCAGCCTGCACCGCCGCGGCTACCGGGCCGCCATGGGACTGGCGCCCCTCAAGGAGAACCTGGCCGCCGGGCTGATCGCCCTCACCGGCTGGGATGGCTCGGTGCCCTTGGTGGATCCCCTCTGTGGTTCCGGCACCCTGCTGCTGGAGGCTGCCGCCGCCGCCCTCGGCCACGCGCCCGGCCTGCGGCCCCCGCTGGAGCTCGGCACTGCGGCGTCCAGCCGCCCGGCGGCGGCGCGCCCCTTCGGCTTCGAGCGCTGGCCGGATTTCGATGCCGGCCTCTGGCGGCGGGAGGTGGAGGCCGCCGCCACCCTGGCGCGCCCCGGTCGGGTCGACGGCTCGCCCGTGGGGCCCCTGCTCGGCATCGAGCAGGATCCGGCCGTGCTGGCCCAGGCCCGCGCCAATGCCGCCGCCGCCGGCCTCACGGACCACCTCCAGCTCGCGTCCGGCGATTTTCGCGATTTCAACCCCCCACCGGGGCCGGCGGGGATCTTGGTCTGCAACCCGCCCTACGGCGCCCGCCTCGGCCAAGGTGACGACCTTGAAGCCCTCTATGCCGACCTGGGCCGGATGGTGCGGGAACGCTGCCCCGGCTGGACCCTCTGGCTCCTGAGCGGCAACCCCGCCCTCACCGGTGCCCTGCGGCTCAAGGCCAGCCGGCGCATCGCCGTGAGCAACGGCGGCATCGACTGCCGCTGGCTGCGCTACGACATCCGCTGAGGCGGCTGGTGCTCCCCGGGGCGGACCCGTCCCAAGATCGGAGCCAAATCGGCTATCCCAACTCTGCTCAAAGTTTGGCAAGAATTCGTCAGTATCCGGCGAGCCATTGCATCGCCGCAGGCCCTTGCTAAGGGTGGGTCGCGATCCATCTCCAAAGCCCTCGGCCCCTTGCAAGCCCGATGAGCAACACCATCTTCTCCGACCTCAAAACACGCATCCTTGAGGCCGAACAGGACCCTTCGGTGGATACGGCCCATGCCGCCGTGGAGCTGCTGCGCGATTGGCTGGCCACCCACGAAACCACCATCGTGGAGCGGAAGATTGCCGAGCCAACGGAATTCAACGGCACCATGATGCAGTGGTTCCATTGGTATGTGGAGGCCGATGGTCAGCACTGGCGCCGGCTCAAGCAGGAGGCTCCGGCCCTTGCCGCCGCAGGCATCACGGCTCTCTGGCTGCCCCCTGCCAACAAGGGTGGCGGCAGCGATGACGTGGGCTACGGCACCTATGACCTGTTTGATCTGGGGGAGTTCGATCAAAAAGGAACGGTCCGCACCAAGTACGGCACCAGGGGTGACTATCTCGAGGCGGTGCAGGCCTGCCGTGATGCCGGGATGGCCGTGTATGCCGATGTGGTGTTCAATCACAAGCTGTTCGCCGACGCCGAGGAGGACTACCTCGCCACGCCCTATGCCCCCGAAAACCGTGGCCAGGCCTTAGGGGACGAGCGGCCAATCCGGGCGTGGACCCACTACCGCTTTGATGCCCGCGGCGGTCGCCATTCAACGATGCAATGGCATTGGTATCACTTCGACGCGGTTGATTACAATAGTCTCGATCCCCATTATCAGGCCGTGTGGCGCACCCATGGCGCCAGTTTCGATGGCCAAGTGGCGCTTGAAAAGGGAAATTACGATTTCCTGATGGGATGTGATCTCAACATGAATCATCCCGAGGTCCGCGGTGAGCTCAAGCATTGGGGCCGTTGGACCCTCGATCAGGTGGGGGTGGATGGCTTCCGCCTTGATGCGATTAAACATATCACCAGCGACTTCTTCATCGACTGGATCGCAGAGATGGAAGCCTATGCCCAGCGGGATCTCTTCGTGGTTGGTGAATACTGGACCTACGACCTCAACTGCCTCAGCTGGTATGCCGCCAACAGTGGCGGAAAAATGAGCCTATTTGATGCACCCTTGCATCGCAATTTCTTTGATGCGAGCCGCAGTGGCGGCCACTACGACATGGCTCGCCTGCTCGACGGCACCCTGATGCAGACCATGCCGGTGCTGGCGGTGACCTTGGTGGACAACCACGACACCCAGCCGCTCCAGGCCCTCGAATCTCCCGTGGAAGCCTGGTTCAAACCCCTGGCCTATGCGGTGATCCTGCTCCGCGACCAGGGTTATCCCTGCATCTTCTATCCCGATTACTACGGCGCCGATTACAGCGACACCCGCCAGGGCCAGCTGATCGACATCCACCTGCCCAGCCATCGTTTCCTGATCGACCGTTTGCTGCTGGCGCGGCGCCACTGGGCCTACGGCCCGCAGATCGATTACCTCGACCACTTCAACACCATCGGCTGGACCCGCTTGGGCAGCCCCAGCCACCCCCGATCACTGGCGGTGCTGATGAGCGATGGCAAAGCCGGCCAGAAGTGGATGGAGGTGGGTAAGCCCCACACCAGCTACCGCGATCTCACCGGCCATATCCGCGAACCGATCACCACTAACGCCGATGGTTGGGCCGAATGGCTCTGCCCCGCTGGTTCGGTGTCGGTGTGGGTGGAGGAGGAGGCCTTGGTGGAGCAGGGACTTCGGGTCTAAGAGCCTGCTGCCCGATGGCAGCGTCCGGGAGCTGTGGTGACAGCTCCCCTCTCTCCCCTAGAACCGCCCGGTCAGGGCCCGGGTGGTGCGGGTAATGCCGAGGCGAGTCTCAGGCAGGAAGGGGCCCTTGAGCATGCCGCCGCCGATCCGTAGGAACAGCCCCGAAAGGGCCAGATCCAGGCCGGCCACCGCCAGGGCACAGGTGAGCCAGCTCCAGGCGAGGCTCTGATGCAGCCACAGCAGCAAGGCAATCTGGGCCGCCACGCCGGCGAAGGTGGCCAGGGTGATCCCCATGCCGAGGAACACGGCGCCGCCGATCAAGCGACGCTTCTCCCGGCTGGCCTCCTGCAGCGCGATCTTCACGTGCAGGTCCATGACCGAGGACATCAGCTCGGTGACCTTGCCGAAGTTGGAGCGACCCATGGGGAAATTCAGGCGGAGCGGCGTCCGGAGAGCAGCAGGCCGAACAGCAGCCCCACGCCGGCGGCGATGCCGAGGGCCATCAGCGGCTTCTCCCGCACGGGCTTCTCGATTCGCGGCCGCAGGGTGGTGTTGAGGTCGTCGAGGAGCTGCTCAAGCTGCTCTTCTAACGGGCGCAGGGTGTCGGCCACCTGGTGGGCCTGCTCGCCGGTGGTGTGCAGCAGCTCCTGGAGCTGTTGCTTCACCCCGTGGCTGGTGAGACCGGTCTGGCGGCTGATCACCTCCACGGCGTTGTCGAAGCTGCCGCGGGTGGCCTCCAGGGTGTGGCGCGCCACCTCGGGCCATTCCTGTTGGATGGTGGGCAGCAGGGCCTCAAAGCGCTCGCGGAAGGCGTGCTGGAGCTGGGTGAGGGCTGGCATCTCCCCCTCCAGGGTCGTGGGGCCGCCGGGTCCGCCGTTGCCGTTGGGCTGGAAGGGAACGCCCTGGCCGGAGCTGGACCCCACCGGAGCGTTGGCGTCGCCGGGGGAAGCGGGGGAATCGTTGCGGTGATCCATGGCGTCCGGGGCGAAGGGGAAACTTGCGGGAACACACCCCACTGTGGGGTCGTAGGAGTGTGCGGGAAACGGCGAGGCGGTGAGGGGAGCCGTCCGAAGCCGGGGGGCAGCCGTCAGTGGCACCACCGTAGGCAGCCCCCTTGGCAACGTCACCACCTCGGCTACATTCCGACCGCCCGGCGCACGGGCCTGTTGGTTCACATCAACCAGGTCGAGCTCAACCATTTCAAGTCGTTCGGCGGATCGATGACGATCCCGCTCGAGCAGGGGTTCACTGTGGTCACAGGACCCAACGGCTCGGGCAAGAGCAACATCCTCGATGCGGTGCTCTTCTGCCTCGGCCTCGCCACGAGCCGCGGCATGCGGGCCGAGCGGCTGCCGGATCTGATCAACAGTGCTGTGCAGCGGGAGGGGCGCGCCGCTGAAACCACCGTCACGGTGCGCTTTGACCTGGGTGACTGGCAGCCTGACGAAGCGGAACAGGGGCTGGATGCTGCCCCGGAGGGCCCTTGGATCCAGCCGGGCCAGCGGGAATGGAGCGTGACCCGGAGACTGCGGGTGGCCCCCGGCGGCACCTACAGCAGCAGCTTCAGCGCCGATGGCGTGGCCTGCAACGCCCAGCAGCTCCAGACCCAGCTGCGACGCCTGCGCATCGACCCCGACGGCAGCAACGTGGTGATGCAGGGCGATGTGACCCGCATCGTGTCGATGAGCGCCCGCGACCGGCGCGGCATCATCGATGAGCTGGCCGGTGTGGCCCTGTTCGATTCCCGCATCGACCAGACCCGCGCCAAGCTCGAGGAGGTTCAGGAGCGCCAGGAGCGCTGCCGGATCGTGGAGCAGGAGCTGCTGGCGGGCCGCCAGAAGCTGGAGCGCGACTGTGCCAAGGCCCGCACCTATCAGGAGCTGCGACAGCGCCTGCAGATCGGCCGCCAGCAGGAGCAACTTCTCGCCTTTGAGGTCGATCGCGCCGCCTTGGCGGCCCTGGAGCAACGCCGCTTGGAGCTGGAGCGGCGCCAGGCCGGGGAGCGAGAGGCGATCGCCGCCGCCGATCGCGCCGTGGTGGCGGGGGCCCAGGAGCTCGAAGGGCTTCAGGCGGAGGTGAAGGCCCTTGGCGAGGACCAGTTATTGGCGGTGCAGGCCGAACTGGCGGGTCTGGAGGCGGCCGAGCGGGAACGGGCCCGCCAGGGGGAACGGCACCGCGAGGAGGCGGCCGCCCTGCAGCAGCGCCGTGACGACCTGGGCCGGCGCCAGAGCGAGCTGCGCCAGCAGCGCCAGCAGCTCGAGGCCATTCCGAGCGGCGATCTCGAGGAGGCGGAGCGTCGCTGCGGGGCGGCGGAGGCGGCTGTGGAGCTGTCCCGCCGCCGCCTTGGGGAGGTGGCCGGCCGCTCCGGCAGCTGGATGGAGGAGCGCCGTCAGCGCGATCATCAGCGCCAGGCGCTCCAGGAGCAGCTCGGTCCGCTGCAGGCGGAGCAGGGCCAGTTGGAGGAACGGCAGCGCCAGGCCGAGGCGCGGCGGCTGGAGCTCGAGACGGAGGAACGGGAGGAACAGGGCGGCAGCGGCGAGGCTGAATCCCGGCTGGCCGCCCTGCAGCGGGAGGAGGCCGCCCTGTTGGAAACCCTGGCGGCCCGGCAGCATCAACTCCAGGAGCAGGCCGAGGCCCTGGCCCTGCAGCAGCGCACCCGCAGCCGGCTGGAGCAGGAGCAGACCGGCCTGGAGCGGGAGATCGCCCGCCTCGACAGCCGCCGCGACACCCTGCAGGAGAGCCGCGGCACCGGCGCCCTGCGCTTGCTGCTCGAATCCGGGTTGGAGGGCATCCACGGGCCGGTGGCCCAGCTCGCCGAGGTGGAGGAGCGCCACCGGGTGGCGTTGGAGGTTGCGGCCGGCGCCCGGCTCGGCCAGGTCGTGGTGGAGGACGACCGCATCGCGGCCCGGGCGATCGAGCTGCTGAAGCAGCGCCGGGCTGGCCGGCTTACGTTCCTGCCGCTCAACCGCATCCGCGGCGGCGGTGGCGGGGCGGCGGGAGCGGCGTTCCAGCGCGGACCCGGCCCGGCGGGAGCGGGCTCCGGCGGTCCGGGACCCGGCGGCCTGGTCGGCCGGGCCGTGGATCTGATCCGCCATGAGCCCGTCTACGCCGAGGTGTTCCGCTACGTCTTCGGCGACACCCTGGTGTTCGACCGCCTCGACAACGCCCGCCGCGAACTGGGCCGCTGCCGGGCGGTGACCCTCGACGGTGAACTGCTCGAGAAGAGCGGCGCCATGACCGGCGGCAGCCTGCAGCAGCGCAGCGGCCAGCTCGGATTCGGCAGCAGCCAGGAGGGCGACGAGGCCGAACCGCTGCGGCGCCGGCTGCTGGAGCTGGGCGAGAGCCTGCTGGCCAGCCGCCGCCGAGAGGCGGAACTGGCCCGGGCCCTGGAGGAGAGCCGGCCCCAGCTGTTGCAGAGCCAGCAGCGCCAGGCCGCGGTGGGGGCCGAGCGGCTGGCGGCCCAGCGCCAGCTCACGCCGTTGCAGCAGCGCCGCAGCCAGCTCACCGCCCGCCTGGCCCAACTGCTCCAGGCCACCACCGCCGACCGGGAACGCCTGCAGCAGCTTGACAACACCATCGGCCCCCTTCGCGAGGCCCTCACCGCCCTGGAGGCCGCCGAAGGCTCCATCGGCACCAACGCCGATGCCGCCCAGTGGCAGGGCCTCCAGGCCGACCTGGAGGCGGCTGACCGCGCCCTCAGTGAGGCCCGTCAGCGGCGCGATGCCCTGGCCGCCGAACGCCGCGACCGGGCCCTGGCTGCCGAACGGCTGGCCAGCCAGCTGGAGGGCATCACCACGGAAGAAGCACGGCTGGTGCAAGCGGTTCAGACCCTGCTCAGCGAACGGCAGGCCTGGAAGGAGCAACAGCAGAGTGGCCAGACCCGGCGCGTCGAGCTCGAAACGCGCCAAGCTGACCTGGCGGCGCGCTTCGGCGAGAAGCGACGCCAGCGCGATCAGGCCGAGGCCCAGCTGGGAGCCGCCCGCCAGGCCCTGCAGCAACGTCAGTGGGAGCTCCAGCGCCTCGGGGAGGAGATCGCGGCCCTGGTGGAGGAGCAGCGCAGCGGTGGCCTGCGTCTCGAGCAGTTGGAGCGTGCCCTGCCCGATCCCCGCCCGGAGATCCCCGAGGAGGTTCGCGAGGCCGGTCTCGACACCCTGCGCGGCGAGCTGCAGGCGTTGCAGCGGCGGATGGAGGCCCTGGAACCGGTGAACATGCTCGCCCTCGAGGAGCTGGAGCAGCTGGAAACTCGCCTGGCGGAGCTGGAGGAGCGCCTCGATGTGTTGAGCAAGGAGCGCGAGGAACTGCTGCTGCGCATCGAAACGGTGGCCACCCTGCGCCAGGAGGCCTTCCTGGAGGCCTTCCACGCCGTGGACGGCCACTTCCGCACCATCTTCGCCGGCCTCTCCGATGGCGAGGGGCATCTGCAGCTGGAGAACCCTGAGCAGCCCCTGGAGGGGGGCCTCACCCTGGTGGCCCACCCCAAGGGCAAGGCGGTGCGCCGGCTGGCGTCGATGTCCGGAGGGGAGAAATCGCTCACGGCCTTGAGCTTCCTATTTGCCCTGCAGCGCTTCCGCCCTTCCCCCTTCTATGCCCTCGACGAGGTGGACAGCTTCCTGGACGGCATCAACGTCGAGCGGCTGGCCGGCCTGATCGCCGCCCAGGCTGATGCGGCCCAGTTCCTGGTGGTGAGCCACCGGCGGCCAATGATCGCCGCCTCCACCCGCACGATCGGCGTGACCCAGGCCCGCGGCACCCACACCCAGGTGGTCGGATTGCCGCCGGCCGCCTGAGCTGGCGGGGTGGGCCACAATGGGCCGACTGGGCCCCCGGACTTGACCTCCTCCACACCTGCCGCCCCCGATCCCAACGCCCCTTCCCCGAGCGATCGCCTCTGGCTGCGCTCCGAGTTGATGGGCACCCAGGTGATCACCCGAGACACCGGCCGTCGGCTGGGCGTGGTGGGGGAGGTGATGGTCGATATCGACCGGCGCGAGGTGGTGGCCCTCGGCTTGCGCGACAACCCCCTCACCCGCTTCCTGCCGGGCCTGCCCCGTTGGATGCCCCTGGAGCGCATCCGCCAGGTGGGGGATGTGATTTTGGTGGATTCCGCCGATTCCCTCGAGGAGGGCTTCGATCCGGATCGCTTCAGCAAGGTGATCAACTGCCAGGTGATCACCGAATCCGGCGCCCAGCTCGGCCGGGTTCTGGGGTTCAGCTTCGATGTGGAGACCGGCGAGCTCACCACCTTGGTGATCGGCGCCCTCGGGGTGCCCCTCCTGGGTGAGGGGGTGCTGAGCACCTGGGAGATGCCGGTGGGCGAAATCGTGAGCAGCGGAACCGATCGGATCATCGTGTACGAAGGCGCCGAGGAGAAGCTCAAGCAGCTGGGCACCGGCCTGCTGGAAAAACTCGGCATCGGCGGCAGCAGCTGGGAGCAGGAGGAAAGGGAGCGCTACCGCGGCGGCGCCGTGCCGGCCGAGAACCAACTGCCCGCTGGCCAGCCCAGCCAGCTCGAGCAGCGCCGCATCCAACCCGCCACCAGCCGCTCCTTCCAGCCGGAGGAGGAGTTCGACTACGTGGAGCTCGACGAACGTCGCGAGCGCGAACCCCTGCGCCAGCGCCGCTACCTCGATGAGGAGGAGGACAGCCGCTTCGGCCGCCTTCGCGATGGCGAGGACGTCCGTCGCTCCGCTCCCCTGCGCGACAGCTATGGCGGCGCCCAAGTCCGCGACGAGGAACCCAGCCCCTATCCCCCAAGGCGCGGCTCCCGGGAGAACCGGCTTGAGGCCCCTGAGCGCGAGGGCCGCGACCGCGACCGGGATCGCCCCGACCAGGACTGGCGGCGGCAATCCTCCGAGCCCGTCGCCGATCGGCCGGCTGCGGGGTGGAGTGGGCGAAGGTTCGAGGAAGATCGCGATGACGGCCTGGATCTGGAGCAACCGCTGCCACGGGAGCGGAGCCAACCCCGCCCCCGCCTTGATCAAGAGGCACCCCAACCAGCCACCAGCCGCCAGCCTTCCCTGGAGGCCTACCCCCGCAGCAGCCCATCAGGGAGCACCGCTCCGGAACGCAACAGCAAGCTGGTGGATGTGGATGTGGAGCCCCTGGACGACCCCTGGTGAGCTCCTTCGGAACCTGTGTCAGGCTTCCCAGGCCCTGACCACAAGCCCAATCCCCGGCATGACAACGACGTTATTTGTCTGCCATGAGGGGCAACGCACCGGGGCTCCCCTGTTGCTGCTGTGGTTGATCCGTTGGTTGTTGGCCAACACAGCAATACGGCCGGTGGTGGCGCTGATGCGGGATGGCCCGCTGCGCGAGGAATTCAGTGCCCTCTGTCCCACCTACACCTTCAGCACCCGACCGGTGGCCGAGCGCTGGCACCGTCGGCTTCGTCGCCGCCTCCACAGCACCCAAACCAATGATCCCGACGCCTGGTTGGCGGGGATCGTGGCCAGGGTTAACCCCGATTGCCTCTACCTGAACACCCTGGTGCTGGGCTATGGCCTGGGCAAGCTGGAGCTTGATCGCAGTCGGACCAGGGTGATCAGCCATGCCCACGAAATGGAAATCGGCCTGCTTCTCTCCAGCAGGCCGGATCTGGTCAAGCTGCAGCTGGCCCTTTCCGATGTTGTGGTGTGCTGCGCAGAAAGTGTCAAAACAGATCTGATCAAAATCCACCACGCCAATCCAGATAGCTGTCGGGTGATCACGGAATACATCCCCTATACGAGTCCCGAAGAACTGCTCAACCTCAACTGCCAAGATGCCAGTCAATCGGTGGTGGACAACCTCAGAGATTTCCATCAGCAAGGCTTTTTCCTGTTCGGCTTCGCAGGATCACCGATTGATCGCAAGGGATTCGATCTTTTTCCTCAGCTTGTCAAGATCTGCGCGCAGCAGTTTGGCCAAGTTCCTTTCAAGGCGGTTTGGGTTGGCTGCGGGCCGGGATCCATCGCCTATCAGAAAGCCGACCGCGACCTGCGGCTGCTAGGGGTCAGGGAGCACGCCTTGTTGCTCCCGAGCGTGTCCTGTGGCGCTGCCGCCCTGCGCCAATTGGATGCATTGGCCCTGTTGTCCCGGGAAGACCCCTATCCGGTCGTGGCCCTTGAAGCCGGCGCCATGGCGATTCCAACCGTCTGCTTCCGCCACAGCGGCGGCATCGCTGATCTGGCTGATCAGGGCTATGGGGTGCCGGTCGACTACCTCGACCTTGAGGCCTTCGCTGCAGCCTTGCTGAGCCTGCAACGGAAGCCCCAGGAGCGTGGCGAGCTCGGCCGACGCTTTCAGGAGAAGGTGTTCAGCAGCAACACCGTGCAGACCCAGGGCCCGCAACTCGCGCAACTGATTCTCGATTCGGCCGGCTGATCCGAGGATCAATCCTGACCGCCCCAGTGGATGCGTGCAAAGCCCTGAACAGCAGTGACCGCCAGGCAAAGCGGGATATTCCAGCCGATGGGATTTAGCACAACATGCCCATCATCATGGGCCTCTTTCACCACATAGCTTCGGCCTTCCGGCCCCCGCCAGGTGTCTCCAACACGAAACTTGTTAGCACGCGGCTGCTTGGAACCGAACAAAACAGAGAGGTTCATGGCAAAGCCCTCGGGAAGGAAGGAAGAGCAAACCTGAAAAAACGAGGAAGCCTGGCACCAATCCAGGCCTACATGAACCGACGCGCCATCTACACGATTGAGGCTCGGCTTCGGCGTGGCCACCCCTTGGCACTCATGGTTTTAACGGCAACTCATCCCACCTGATTCGGCTGGTCAAATTGGAGCAAACTTAGGCGATATTTGCATGGCCGGTTATCCGGCCAGCCGGGGTTTGTACCCCGCCATGGCCACCACGCGGATGGGTCGAAGGCCCTGTCGATCCTTGAATTCTTCTGTGCACTTCGCCATCGCCTACCCGGTGGAGATCCGCACCGGCGTGGCCAGCTTTGTCGGCCAGGGGTTCAGGCGGTCCGCTCTCTCACTCAGGCTGGAACGTGAGGGATGCCGAATTCACGCAGTAGCGCTGGCCCGTGGGCCGGGGCCCATCGTTGAACACATGGCCGAGGTGGGACTCACAGCGGGCACAGCGGATCTCGGTGCGCACCATGCCGTGGGAGCGGTCGGTGATGGTGGTGATGGCGCCGGGGTTCACCCCATCCCAGAAGCTGGGCCAGCCGGTGCCGGATTCAAACTTGGTGGCGGAGCTGAACAGCTCGGCGCCGCAGCACAAGCAGTGGTACATCCCCTGGCCCTTGTGGTTCCAGTAGGTGCCGGTGAAGGCCCGTTCGGTGCCGCCCTGGCGGGTGATGCGGAATTGTTCGGGGGTGAGGCGCTGGCGCCATGCCTCCTCATCGAGGCCCCGCTCCAGGCCGCTGGGCAGGCCGCAGGCCGAGCCCGCCGCCGTGGCATCTCCGTCTGGACCCGGAGCCCCGGATGGGCCAGTCGTCTCCGGAGCCTTGGGGTCGGATGTTGGGCTGATCGAAGAGGGATCCGGGAACGACGCCGACATCGGGCAGCAGGAACGGAAACAATTAGAACCAATACTAGGAAGTCAGCCCCGGCGGCAGCAGGTCCCGCACCAGGCCGGCCAGGGCGGCCACCGCCCCGGGTCGGCCACGCAGGCTGCGGAGGTCGTCGCGCAGGCCCTCAAGGCGATCCGGATGGTCCAGCCAGTCCGCCGCCTCATCGGCGATCTGCTGGGGGGTGATCGGCCCCACCCGCTCCGGCACCACGGCCCGGCCGGCGGTGATGTTGGGCCAGGCCAGGAAGCCGCGGTGGCGCATCCGCCAGGCCGTGAGGGCCACCCCCAGCAGCCGCCGCGCCAGGGGCAGGCGGGCCAGCAGCCCCATCCAGCCATCCCAAGCCTGCATCACATGCAGGTGCTGGGTGGGCACCAGCACGATCATCGGCACCCCCAAGGCCCCGAGTTCGGCGGTGTTGGCCCCCACGGTGGTGAGGGCGAGGCGGCACTGGCTTAGGGGGCCGTGGGCTGGATGCACCTCCAGTAGCCGGATTGGCGTGCCGGCGGCGGTGATCAGGTCGCTGCCCTGGCGAGAGGGCTCCTGGATTCCGAAATAGCGTGCGATCGGATTGGCGGGCCCGGCGAAGGCCAGCAGTTCGTCCACCGTGGTGGTGGGGGCCACCGGCAGCAGGAAGCGACACCCTGGCCGCAGGGCCGCCAGCCGGTCGGCGGCCGCCATCAGGAAGGGCATGCCCACCTGGAGCTTGGCCCGCTTTGAGCCGGGCAGCAGCGCAACCCATTCCCCCTCCGGCAGCGGCGCATCCTGGCGGGCCGAAGCGGAGAGATCCGCCATCAGGTCGCCCACCTCGGTGTGGCGGTCCCGCCAGCGGGGGGGCAGGCGCCGGGAGGCCTTGGGCCCCATGGTGGCGATGCGGTCATTCCACTGGGGCCAGCGGGCCACCCACTCGGCATAGGTGAGGTGGCGGTAGCCGAGCCGGGCCGAGAGCAGCACCGTCCAGAACTGGTCACCGCCCAGGAACACCACCACCCCCTGGCGCGGCCAGGGGCCGTGGCGAGCGGGCCGCAGCAGCAGCCACCAGAAGCGCCCGGCCGGCAGCACCCGGCTGAACAGGTTCCAGCCGCTGGCCAACCGCGCCTCCTGGCCGGTGGCATTGGGACAGGGCACCAACACCAGCTGCAGGCTGCAGGGGGCGTGGGGATCAAGGGGCCGCAGGCCTAGCAACCGATGCAGCTCATCGGCCAACGGGCGCACCCAGGTGGTCATCTCCCCCGGCCCGTTGCTCACCAGAACGATCGTGGCGACCGGTTCGGCTGCACCATCGACCCCAGCCTGGCTGTAGGGCCTGGCCGGTTGGGAACCCAGCTCAAAGGCCAGCCCCTGGCTGGTATCGCGCTGCTGGGGATCGACCGGAGCCCGGCTCACCGCATCCCCCTGACCCCAGCTGCCGACCCGATCAGCTGCAGGGTCCGGCGGCGCGTGGGTCAAGTTGTTGAGAAGAAGAATGCGGATGGCGAGACTTGAACTCGCAAGGCCGAAGCCACACGCCCCTCAAACGTGCGTGTCTACCAATTCCACCACATCCGCGTGGCTGGCTCCGGCCGTGCCGGATCCGGGAGTGACTATACCCATCGCCGGTGCCGGCCGCCCTTCCCGGCGGAGGGTGGCAGGCAGGCCTTCGCCGCAGGTGCGGAACAGGCTTCTCCGCAGCTGCCGATCGCGCGCCGGTGAGCGCTGATACAGTCCGCAACGGCCCGGCCCGCCCGTTCTCCCCCGGCCGGCTTCGCTGCGGATGCCCATCGGCAAGCTGCTGATCGCCAACCGTGGCGAGATCGCCCTCCGGATCCTGCGCACCTGCCGGGAGTTGGGCATTCCCACCGTGGCCGTGCACAGCACGGTGGATCGCAATGCCCTCCATGTGCAGCTCGCCGATGAGGCGGTATGCGTGGGCGAGGCCCCCAGCAGCCGCAGCTACCTCAACATCCCCAACATCCTGGCGGCGGCCACCTCCCGAGGCGCCGACGCCATCCACCCCGGTTACGGCTTCCTCGCTGAGAACGACCGCTTCGCCGAGATCTGCCGCGACCACGGCATCACCTTCGTGGGGCCCTCGCCGGAATCGATCCGGGCCATGGGCGATAAATCCACCGCCAAGGCCACCATGCAGGCCGTGGGGGTGCCCACCATTCCTGGTAGCGAGGGCCTCCTCGCTAGCCCCCAGGAGGCGGCGGCGCTGGCCGATCAGATGGGCTATCCGGTGATGATCAAGGCCACGGCTGGCGGTGGAGGCCGCGGCATGCGGCTGGTGCCGGGTCCTGATCAGCTCGAGAACCTCTTCAAGGCGGCCCAGGGCGAAGCGGAGGCGGCCTTCGGCAACCCCGGCCTTTACATGGAGAAATTCATCGACCGGCCCCGCCACGTAGAGGTGCAGGTGCTGGCCGATCGCCACGGCAACGTGGTGCACCTGGGCGAACGCGACTGCTCGATCCAGCGGCGTCACCAGAAACTGCTGGAAGAAGCCCCCAGCCCGGGGCTCGATCCAGAGCTGCGCCGACGCATGGGCGATGCGGCCGTGGCGGCGGCCCGCAGCATCGGCTACGAGGGCGCCGGCACGGTGGAGTTTCTGGTGGACCGAGGCGGCGGCTTCTACTTCATGGAGATGAACACCCGCATCCAGGTGGAGCACCCGGTCACCGAGATGGTGACCGGCATCGATCTGATCGCCGAACAGCTGTCGATCGCCGGTGGTGAACCCCTCTCGATGCGCCAAGAGGACGTGCGCATGACGGGCCATGCGATCGAGTGCCGCATCAATGCCGAGGATCCCCGCCACAACTTCCGCCCCGCCCCCGGCAAGATCACCGGCTGGCTGCCCCCCGGCGGGCCGGGCGTGCGCATCGACAGCCACGTGTACACGGGCTACGAGATCCCCCCCTTCTATGACTCACTGATCGGCAAGTTGATCGTGTGGGGCGTCGACCGCGACCACGCCCTGCGGCGGCTGCGGCGGGCCCTCTCGGAATGCGCCATCACCGGCATCCCCACAACGATTGAGTTTCACCTGGCGCTGCTGGATCGGCCCGAATTCCAGCGGGGTGAGGTGTACACCAAGTTCGTGGAGCAGGAGATGCTGCCCCCCTAGCCGGCCTGTTCAAGCAGCAAAGGCCCGGGGCCCAAATCGCTCAAGCCACGGCGGCAGCGCGCAGCATGGCCTGGGTGATGACGCCCTGCTGGCCCACGAGCAGTTCGCGCACCAGGCTCACCAGTCCCACCCACACCACCGGCGCCACGTCCACGCCGCCGATCGGCTGGATCAGGCGGCGGGTTGGGGCCAGCACCAGCTCGGTGGGTAGGCCCACCAGACGGCCCCAGCCCTGGCTGAGATCGATCTGGGGATACCAGGTGAGCACGATGCGGAACAGGAACAGCAACGTCCAGAGCCCCAGCAGAAGGCCAAGGGCCAGGTGGACCTGGGGCAGCGCAGCCGTCACAAAGCTCTAAGCGGTGGTCAGGGAATCGTAGGAAGTCGCCCCCACTGCCTAGGATCTGGCCCGATTGACGCTGGCCCGCCGCCATGACCCCCTCCCTCTCCAACTTCCTGAGCAGCCTCGTGTACGGAGGTTTGATCGTGGTGGTGCCGATCTCGATCGCCCTGTTCTTCATCAGCCAGAACGACCGCGTCGACCGCAAGCTCTGATCGTTTTTCTCAGCGCTTGGCGCTGAGCGGCGGAACACGGCGACCCTTCCCGGCCCGGCACCCCTTGGCCCGGTCCCTAAAGTAAGGCCACGCTCGCAACCGCCCGGGATACCTCCCGGCAAACCCCTTGGTCAACGCCAGCCTCAACTGGGCCAGCATTGTCGGCATCGTGCTGGCGGTGGGTGGGGCCTTCCTCTATTTCATGAGGAACTTCAAGCCCGCCCTGGCCCGCGACTACGACGTGTTTTTTGCCGCCATCGGCCTGCTCTGCGGCGGCATCCTCTTCTTCCAGGGCTGGCGCCTCGATCCGATCCTGCAGTTCGGCCAGTTCCTGCTGGCTGCCACCACGGTGTTCTTCGCCTATGAGAGCGTCCGGCTCCGTGGCGTGACCACCGAACAGGCCCGACGCTCTTCCTACTTCGACGACGAGGAACCGGCCCCCTTCGCTCCCCGTGGTGGGGTAGGCGGCCGCAGTTGGGAGGGCGAATCCTTCGACGAACCGGATGCCTTTCGTGGCCGTATCCCCTCCCGCGAGGGACCCGAGGAAGACTTTTACCGCCCTCGCCGCCCCAGTCGCGCCGCCATTCCCGAGCGGGCCGCCAGTCGCCGACCCGACGCAGGCGAAGGCTGGGACAACCCCAGGCGTGAACCCGATTACCGGGCTCCCGCCGCCGACCGGGATGGTCCTCCTGCCGGCCGCTACAGCGCCGGAGGGTCCCGCCAAGCTCCGGCCGATTTCGGTGCCCGCCGCCGCGAGGGCGGCGGCGAAGTGCGCCGCGGCAGCCGCCCGGTAGCCAGCGCTGACACCATGCCCCGCTCCAGCCGGCGGCCCAGTGCCCCCGAAGGCGCGCCCATCGGTCGTGGCCCGGCAGCCGCTGGCCCTGGGAACGGCGTCCCCCAGGGTTCGCCGATCCGTGGTGGCGCGGGCGATGCCGGCCCCCGGGCTTCCGGCGTGAGCGATGCCGACTACGCGCCTCTGGGGGGCAAGGCCAACCAGCCCACCGCCTCCGGCAGCTATCCATCCCGCCCGCCGGCCGCCTCCAGGCCGGAAGCCAGTCGCCCAGCCTCCCGCGACAACCGCCCCGGTTCTGGCGGCCCGGCGCGGGATAACAGCTCCCGCTTCGACGACTGATCGGATTGCGGCAGTACCGGCGCCACCCGGCTTCCCCCAAGACCGCCAACGCCGAAGGGCGGTGCGCGGGTTCGGCTCTAGTGAGGAGCGTGCTGGTGACAGGCGCCCTGACAGCCCTTCTCTGCAGCGGCTGCGGCAGCTGGAGCTGGGGCCGCCGCAGCGCCGGACCGGCTGGTCTGGGCGCCACCAACCGCCAGGATCCAGCCCTCAGTGGCGATGGGCGGGTGCTGGCGAGTGTGGTGGAGCGGGGCGGCCGCGACACCCTGCTGTTGCAGGAGCAGCCCTCGGGCCGGGAGCTACCGCTTCGCCACCTGCGGCGCTTCCAGCCGCACCGCTCACCCTCGCTGAGCTGGAACGGCCGCTACGTGGCGGTGCTGATCCAGCAGGGCAACCGCCGCCTGGCGGTGATCGAGGACCGGGTCAACGGCAACCTGCTGCGCTTCCCCCTGCCCGGCGACCAGGAGGTGGAACGCCTCTCGCTGGCCCCGAGCGGCCGGCGCCTGGCCCTGGAGGTGGTGCATAACGGCATCAACCGGGTGCAGGTGTTCGATCTGGCGAACCAGCTGGAACCCGACCTGCCGGCGGGGATGCCCAGCGGCGGCGGCGGCGCCGCCCCTCCGGCCGCGGAGCGCTGATCCATGGCGTTGGCACCCGGCGGGAAGCTCCTCCCCACAACATCGCCCAGGCCCACAGGCCTCGCCAACGCAGGCATCGGCCTGCGGACCCGCAACCTGGCGATCAACCTGACGCGCTCGCTCCCCCCCTCGCTCCTGAGGCGAACCCTCACGCCTCCTCTGCTGACACGCTCGCTCCAGGCCGCGTTGCACCTGACGCGCATCCCCACGTCCCCCCTGCTGGCGCGGCCCCTGGCGCTGTTTGCGCCGCTGCTGCTCAGCGGCTGCCTGGGCACGATGCCGGTGCCCATGGGAGGCCTCGACCGGCGGCTGGAGGCGATCGGCAGCAGCCACTCCCCCGCCCTGAGCGATCATTGGCTGGCTCTGATCGGGGGCCGGGGCGGCCGCGAGCAGGTGGTGTTGGTGGATCTGGAGCGCCAGATGCCGGTGCCCCTGCCGGGCCTCAACCGCCCCGATGGCCAACCCCTGGCGGTGGCGGTGGATGCCAGCGGCGAACGCCTGGCGGTCGTGCGGCAGTTGGAGGGGCGCACCGAGCTGGTGCTCTATCGCCGCAGCCTGATGGCCTTGGAGGTGGTGGTGATGGAACCCCCGGGCGTTCCCCGCCGGATCAGCTTGCGGGCCGATGGCCGGGAGCTGGCGGTGGAGGTGAGCCGCGGCGGGGTGTGGCAGGTGGATTTGATCCAGGTGCCTTGAGCCGGCAGCCCGTTCAGGAGCGGCGGATCGATCATGGTGGACGAACAAGCAGACCATCACCGATCCCCGAGGCCGCCAAGCTTTGGCAAACTTTGCCAAGCCAGCTAAAATCAAGATTGGGATCAATGTGAGGCAAGTCGCGCCATGACAACTCCATGACGAAGCCATGACGATGAACGTCAACCTTTCGCCTCAGTTGGAGGCGATGGTGAAAGACAAGGTGGCCTCCGGCCGCTACACCTCCGCGAGCGAAGTCGTGCGCGAGGCCCTGCGGCTGATGGAGCAGCAGGATCAGCTGAGGGCGTTGCAGCTCCAACAGTTGCAACAGGACATCCAGGAAGGGCTGGTCAGCGGGGAGCCCATGCCGTGGAACCCGGAGGCGATCAAGGCCGAGGGGCGACGCCGCCTGGAGGCGCGCACTGATTCAACCCTGAGCGATTGAGCGGTGCTGGCGATTGTCCTCACTCCCAGTGCCAACGCGGATCTGCTGGAGATCTGGGAGTTCATCGCCGCCGATAACCCCGACCAAGCCGATGCCTTTATCGGTCTGATCGATGCAACGTTTCAGAATCTGAGCCGCCAAGCGGGCCTCGGGCGAAGGCGTGATGAACTCGCGCCCGGGCTGCGCAGCTTTCCTGTCGGGCGGTATCTGATCTTCTATCTGCTGGATTCAGACTGCCTACGGATCGTGCGTGTCTTGCATGGCGCCCGCGATATTGATGCTCTTTTCACTGAACTAGAAGCGCGATGAAGCTGCAAACATCGGTGTTGCCCGTGGCCCGGCATGCACACGCCCAAAGCGGCCGGATCCCCGGACTTGGTGAGCAGGCTGCGCGCCTTGCACGGCGATCAGCCAGGCCCTGAGGGCTCCGCAGAGGCACTAATGCGGGAGCTGAGGAATCAGGAGCCGTGAGCGCGGCCCTTCACTCCAGCCACAGCAGCGGCCGATCGGCCTGCTCTTGGTCGCCGCGGCCTTCCGCCAGGAAGGATGGGGAGAAGCTGGCCAAGGCCGCCAGGGCAGCTCGGATCGGCCTGGCGGCGGGACGGATTCGCAGTTCATCGCCGATCCGCTCGATCTCCAGTTCCAGCTCAACGCGCTCGTAGGCAGAGCCAACAAAGCCTCAAGGGTCTGGCGGTGATCGGCCAGCTGCGCCAGGCGATCTCCGGCGCCACCAGCCACCAGGATCTGGCCAGCCGCCTGGCCGTCCTGCCCATTCCCCAAAGCGGCACCACTTCACCCGCCGATCTCGCCCTGCCCTTCCCCCAGCGGCAGCGCAATCTGCTGGAGGGCCTGGCCCGCTCCGAACGCCATCTCACCAGCGCCGCCAGCGCAGCCCCCTTTCCCTGGTCGGCCCTTGTGGAAGCCCCCTGCGCGTGATCCCCACCGCCCTTGCTCTCGCCGGCGGTTTCGCGGCCCTCGCCCTCGGCCACGGCGGCCGACAGGCCCTAGAAGAAGAGGAGGCCTACTTCGAGGTTCTCGGCAGGGATGGAGGGAGCTGAGGCGATGCCGGCAGAGACCCCGACACCCTGAGACATCGTGGTTACGATGTGATCACGAAGATCTCGGGTGTGTCATGCGGGCAAAGCTCGTGAAGATCGGCAATTCCCAGGGTCTGCGCCTGGCCAAACCGCTACTGGAGCAGGTCGGCCTCACCGATGAGGTCGAGATCCAGGCAGCCCCAGGCCTCCTCACGATCAGGCCAGTCTCAGCACCGCGGGCCGGCTGGGCGGAAGCCGCCGCGGCCGTTCCGTCGCTGGGCCTGCTCGACGGGCCGGTTACCAACCGCTTCGACGAAGAGGACTGGCAATGGTGAACGCGCCCGCCATCGTGCGGGGTGATGTTTATTTGGTGGCCCTGAACCCCACCCGCGGCCAGGAGATCCGAAAAACCAGGCCCTGCCTGATCGTCTCACCGGATGAGCTCAACGCCCACATGGGAACCTTCATCGTGGCTCCGCTCACGACAGGCGGATATGCCTACCCCTTCCGGATTGCCTGCAGCTTTGTAGGCAAGCAAGGCCACGTCGTGCTCGATCAATTGCGCAAGGTGGATCGCGAGCGGCTCGTGAAGCGCCTGGGCGCTCTGCCGGAGAGCACCCTGCAGGAGGTGCTCGCGGTGCTGCAGGAGATGTTTGCGGCTTAGGGAGGGCCAGCTCCGCCAGCAGCCAAGCCCGCCCGGCTCTGCTCAGCCCTGCTGCCACGGATTAAGCAACGCCACCCCGGTGGCCTCGAAGTCGGCCAGGTTGCGCGTCACCACCACCAGCACAACTTGGTATCGAGCAGAAACATCAGGACAGATCGGCCGCCCGGGCCAGCTCCGATGGCTGGATCAAGGGCAGGTCCACATCCTCTACACCGCTCAGGGCCAGCAGATCAGCGATCGAGCGCTCCTGACACAGGAAACGGCGGTAGTCCTCGATCGAGAGCAATTTTTTCTGCATTGAAAAGCCTACGTTTCCAGCATTGGGTTCCCTGCATTAGCTGCATTCACAGGGCGGGCCAAGGCACCCCTCAGGGCACCAACCCCGCCCAGTGCAGGAAGGTGTCGCGGCTGCAGGCCTCGATCAGCAGCACCGCCGCGAAGCCGAGCATGGCGAAACGGCCGTTGACCCGCTCGGCATAGCCGCTCCAGCCGAAGGCCGGCACATCACCGGTGGTGGCACTGGTGGCCCTGGCTGGGGTCTCGGCGGCGCCGCCGGGGGCTGGGGTGGCAGCGGCATCGGCGCCCGCCTTGGGCTCAACCGGAGAAACGGGGTCGCTCATCGGATCAGGTGGGTCGCACAAAGCTATAGCCGGCCGCCGGCAGCAGGCGCCAAGCGCCCGTGCCATCGAGCTCCAGCACGGTGTCGTGATAGTCCACCAAGGTGGGGCGGTGGCCCACGCTCACGAAGGCCACATCCCGCTGCACCAGCAGCTCATAGAGCACCTTCTCGGTGGTCACATCGAGGGCGCTGGTGGCCTCATCGAGCACCGCAAAGCGGGGGGCATTGAGCAGCAGGCGGGCAAAGCCAAGGCGCTGCTGCTCACCCAGCGAGAGCAGGCGGGGCCAGTCCTGCTTGATGTCGAGGTCGGGGTAGCGCTGCACCAGCTCCGGCAGCCGCACCTCCTCGAGCACATGGCGCAGCTGGTCGTCGCCAAAGCGCTCGGGGGGCTGGGGATAACAAAGCTGCTCCCTGAGGCTGCCCAGCAACATGTAGGGCTTCTGGGGGATGAACATCAGTTCGCCCACCGGCGGGCGCTGCACCGTTCCGGCGGCCGGCTCCCACAGGCCGCTCACCAGCCGCAGGAACGAGGTTTTGCCGCAGCCGGAGGGACCCACCACCAGCAGCCGCTGCCGCGGAGCCACCGTGAGGCTGAGGTCGTGGATCAGGGTGCGATCGGTGAGTGGCGGCACCAGATCGACATGGCTCACCAGGATCGACTCGGTGCCGGCGGCGCTCGCTTGCGGGGCCGGCGCCTGCCCATCGGACACCAGGCGCTGGGCGGCGATCCCCTCCACCTTGCTCTGGAAACCCTCCAGACGGCTGATCGACGCCGAGAAGGCCGCCAGCCGGTCGATGTTGTTCACGATGTAACTCACCGAGTACAGAACTTGGGAGAAGGCGATGCTGGCCTGGCCGAACACACCGAAATCCACCTGCTTGGCGAAATAGATCGGCGCGATCACCAGCCAGGGCAGGAAGCGGGAGAAGTAGTCGTAGGAGCGCTGGATCACATTGATCAGGGCCTCCCAGATGATCAGGCGGTTGTAGTTGCGAATCGCACCACCGAGGCGGCGCTCGCCTTCATGGGCCTCTTGCTGCTCACCGCGGTAGAAGGCAATCGATTCGGCGTTGTCGCGAATATGAACAAGCCCGTAGCGGAAATCAGCCTCCAGCTTGAGCTGCTGATAATTCAGGTTCACCAGCTTGCGGCTGGCGAAGACCACCACTGCGGTGCCGGCCACCGAGTAGATCAACAACCAGAGGGCCAGGGTGTGGTTGATGCTCCACAGCACAATAATGAAGCTGAAGAAGGTGAGCAGAGCCGAGATGATCTCCACCGTCACGCTCAGGCTGGTGGCCGTGAAGCTGGCCGTGTCCTGGGATATACGCTGGTCCGGGTTATCTATTTCCTCCTGGCTTTCGTCGTTGGGATTAAGCACGTAGTAGGCCCGATTGCTCATGTAGCGCTGCAGCAGCCGGCTGCTCAGCCATTCGCGCCACATCAAGCCGAGCTTGGGGATGAGATAGCTCTGGATGGCGCGGATCGGCAGGGCAAGCACCAGGCAGAAGGCATAGATGCTCACCGTTTTCCAGAAGCCATCCTTGTCGTAGGCCACCAGGGTGTTATCAACGTTGCGGGCGACAAAACTGATGCCCACATTGATGCCGTTGATCACCAGGATCAGCAGGATGATCACCCCCAGCAGCAGCCACGGCAGCCAGCGCCCCTGGCGCAGGCGGCCGCGGAACCACCAGAAGACCCCAGCACCGGCCGTCGCCAGGGCCAGAATCACCGGCCCCACCGGCCCCTTCCAGAGAGACGCCACCTGCTGGGGCACGCCGGGCAGGAAGCGGCTCTGGAGCTCGGGAATCAGGGCGCCGCTCACGCCCACCGCCGCCGTGAGCAGCAGCAGGGTGACCCCCACCACCACGGCCACCAGGGACAGGATCAGCAGCAGGAACTGGGCGCCGCTGGCCGCATGGCCGTTGGCATCGAGGGGCAGGAAGTAGGGCTGGGCCAGGCGCTGCAGCTTGCCCAGCTGCTCACGGAGGGCCTTCAGGGGATTCAAGGGTGGCCGGCGGGCGTATGACCGGCATTGTCGCCGCTGGTGGGCGGTGGTGACGTCGGGCGGGATGCTTCCTGATCCGGAAAGGGCGAAGCCGTTGTTCATCGGGTGGGGCGACCCCTGCCCCCGGTGGCGACGGGCTACAGACGCGAGGCGAGGAATGGCCGCAGCCCCGACGTGCCAGCTGGCCGCGAAGCTGACCTTGGGGCTTGGATCTGGAGCCGGTGGCTGGCCCATCCCCAGCCCGACCGGATTCCCTCAGTTGCTGGCAAGCGGCGAGTGTCATTCCGAGGGGCGGAACTGCATTAATGTGCAGTGTTGGTCAGCAACCGGTTGGCGACCTCGGGCTTTTCAGCAGTTCCTTAGCCCGGCGGCCAGGCCAGCGGGCGCCCGCCGATGACATGCACATGCAGGTGGAACACGGTCTGACCCGCCTCGGCGCCGCTGTTGATCACGGTGCGCCACCCCTCAAGGCCCTCCTGCCGGGCCACCTTGGCTGCCACCAGCAGCAGGTGGCCGAGGAGCTCGCGGTGCTGCCGGCCGGCGGCGCTCAGGTTCACAAGGGCCTCGCGGGGAATCACCAGCACATGCACCGGCGCCTGGGGATTGACATCGCGGAAAGCCAGGCAGAGGTCGTCGGCATACACCGCATCGCAGGGAATCTCACCCCGCAGGATGCGGCCGAAGATCGTGTTGTTCGTCGCAGCTCCGCTTCCGTCGCCGATCGGATCCGCTGCCGCGAGGTCCGGCGGATCGACCGGGAGCTTGTCGATGGACGCGGAATCCGGGGTCGGGGAGGGGTTGGGGGGCATGGCCTCAAGGTTGCTCATCGGGGCCTGGGGAGAAGGGGTGGGGACAGGAGGTGGAACTGGAGTGGTGAGCTGAGGAACGGGTGTGTTGGCCAACAGGTGGACGGGGAGGCGGATGGTCGGCGCGACCAGTGCTGGGGCGTCGGGTGGCGAGGAGGGAGCACCGGCATCGCCCTGGCTCAGCGGTTCGGGAGTGCAAGCCCCCGTGGGCAGTCACCCGACGGGTAGGCCTGGACTCCAGAGCCGAACAGCGGGGCCACCGAACCCAGCCGATGGAGCAACCGGCCGGATCGTTGGATTCGGCCCGGCCGGCCTGGCCTGATCCATTGATGTCCCAATCCCACCCCCTGATCTGATGTTGGCACGATGTGGCAGTGCGGGCCTGCGAGGCCTTGAGGCCCTTCCGGTGACGGTGGAGGTGGATATCGGCCCGGGTCTGCCGGGCCTGCTGATGGTGGGCCTCGCCGACGCCGCCGTGCAGGAATCCCGCGAGCGGGTGCGCGGGGCCCTGCGCAACAGCGGCCTGAAGGTTCCCCTCACCCGGGTGGTCGTGAGCCTGGCGCCTGCGGACCTCCGCAAGGAGGGTCCCGCCTTTGATCTGCCGATCGCCCTGGGACTGCTCGGCGCCAGCGGCCAGCTTCCCCTGGTGCAATTGGAGGGGGTATGGAGCGCGGCTGAATTGGGGCTCGATGGCAGCCTCCGGCCGGTCAGGGGGGTGCTGGCGCTCGCCATGGCGGCTCGGCGCCAGGGGGTGCGGGCCCTGCTGGTGGCCAGCGCCAACGCCGCCGAGGCCCGCCTGGTAGAGGGGCTCACGGTGTGGGCGGCCAGCAGCCTGAAGGAAGTCCTGGCGGTGCTGGCCGATCCCCTGCTGGCGGAGCCACCACCGGCCCAGTCCTGCGACGGGCCCCTGGCCACGGCTGCCGCACTGGCGCGCGAGAGCCTGGATCTGGCCGAGGTGCGAGGCCAGATGCACGGCCGGCGAGCCCTGGAGATCGCCGCCGCCGGCGACCATCACCTGCTGCTGGTCGGCCCTCCGGGCACCGGTAAGACGATGCTGGCCCGCCGGTTGCTGTCGCTGCTGCCACCCCTGGAGCATCGGGAGGCCCTGGAACTCACCCAACTCCACTCCGTGGCAGGGCTCCTGCCGGACGGAGCCGGCCTGATCCGGCGGCGCCCCTTTCGCAGCCCCCACCACAGCTGCTCGGCCGCGGCCCTGATCGGCGGCGGCACGCTGCCGCGGCCGGGGGAACTGAGCCTGGCCCACCACGGGGTGCTGTTCCTTGATGAACTGGCCGAGTTCCGCCGTGCGGTGCTCGACCAGCTGCGCCAGCCCGTGGAGGAGGGGGAGGTGTGGATCAGCCGCACCCGCCAGCGCTGCCGCTTCCCGTGCCGCATCACCCTGGTGGGCGCCACCAACCCTTGCCCCTGCGGCTGGTGGGGCGACCCGGAGCGCCCCTGCCGCTGCGGTGAAGCGGAACGGCGGCGCTACTGGGGCCGTCTCTCGGGGCCCCTGCTGGATCGGATCGATCTGCAGGTGGTGATGCGCCGCTGCGACCCCCACGACCTGGCGGGGGCCTACCGCCAGGACAGCAGAGCATCGAAAGGGGAAAGCACGGACCCTGGCGCGCCGGAGGGAAGTCGCGCCGTGGCCGAGCGGGTTCTCGCGGCGCGGCAACGATCCGCTGCCCGCAACCCCGGCGGCTGTGGCAACGCGGAACTGCCGGCGGCCTCCCTGGCCCAGGCGCTGCAACTGGATGCGGTGGCCTTGGCCCTGTGGGAACGGGCTATAAGCCAACGGCACCTTTCCGCACGATCGGGCGCGCGGTTGCTGCGGGTGGCGCGCACGATCAGTGATCTGGAGCAGCAGGAGCGGGTGGGGCCGGCGGCGGTGGCCGAGGCCCTGACCTACCGCAGCTTCGATGGTCTGGGGATGGGCGCCGAAGCAGAGCTCCACGGGAGCGGCGCCGCGGCCGGTCGCGGCAGGGCTGCACCCCTACCAGGGGAGGGCGATGGGCCGCCTCTTCGCGGGGATGGCCGAAAGCGTGATTGATCGCCTCGGCTAACTACAGGCCGAACCGGGCCAGGGGGCCGGAGGGGGAGGACAACGAAGCGAGGGCATCAGGGCGAGGCTTCTCCAGCCTGGATCCGGCGGTTCAGCCTGGAAACCGGTACAAGAACCGGTTTCCAGGCACGGATGCTGTAGCGGCGGAGCAGCTACAGCGTCACCGGCAGGAGCAGCCTCTCGGAGAAAGAACGACAGGCCGTCCTGCGGATTCGGCCAAGAACCCAGCAGTCATGGGCCGACTCAGCAGGTGAATTCAGCGGGCAAATTCAGATGGGCCAAACATTGTGAAGACTCTGATGAGATCACAAGAGGCCTTAACAGCAAAAAATTGGCCAGCAGTTTGATCACCCGTGTGATCAAGCTGCAACAGGCCAAAGATTGATGGTTGCTCGAGATGGTGAGCGGGGAGAGCCCGTTGCTCAGCGGCGGCGGCGGCGCTGCTGGGCCTTGCGCTTGTACTTCTCGGTGGGGGTTTCGTGATGCCGCAGCCGCTTCAGATCGGCGAAGATGCCGGCCTTGGACACCTGGCGCTTAAAGCGACGCAGGGCGGATTCGATCCCTTCGTTTTCGCCGACGGTGACCTGGGTCATGAAACGCTGTGAAGACGCGAACAGCTTTTCACCTTAGCAACCGACCCTCAGCGAACCACCGGCGGTGGTGAGGGGAGGACCGCGCTGTTCGAGCGGCCGGCGGCCGGCACCGCTCCGGAACCCTGCCCAGCAGAGCTGTTGGCTGAGGCCGGTGCGACGGCGCCCGATGGGAAAGGGGTTGCGGGAGGAGTGGAACGGGAGGACGCCGCCGGAGTTGCGGAAGGCGTGGAGCCCGTCGGCTGGGCAGCAGGAGTCGATGCGGGGGTCTGCGACTCTGCCGGCCAGCTGTCGCGGTAGAGGTAGACATGGCCCAAGGAACGGCCGCGGAAGGTGCGGCGTGCGAGTCGCCAGCCGGGCTCCAGCTCCAGCTTCAGGAAGCCGGTGCCACTGCCGAGGGTGCGGCCCACCACCATCTCTGGACCGGCGCCGGGGCGGGTGGGCAGGGCCATCAGCAGGATGTCGGAGCCCTGATTCACCACGCTCAGGCGGTAGACCGTGGCCAGATCGATGTCCCCGACCCGCACGGAGTAGCCGTTGGCATCGATGTAGCGACCGCAGATGCCGGTGAAGTCGAAGGTGCTGAGCAGAGGGCTCACCACCGCCGGGCGGCCCTCAGCCACCGCGAAGCAGGGGCGCCGTCCGTTCACCTGTTCATAGATGTTCAGCTGGGAGCGGCTGCTGCTGCCGATCGGCGCTGCCACCACCAGAAGTTTCTGGGGATCGAGCTCAGCCATGCCGAAGAGGGAGGGCGCCGGCCTGGCGAAAGCGGAGGGCTCTTGGCCCTGGGCTTCCACAGACACGGCTCCTGGTCCCATCACTACCCCGCCGGCGAGACAGCCGACCAGGGCCACCGCCGCGGCGTGGGGCGCTGGGGAAGCATTCCGCCGGGGGAAGAAAAGACGCACGGGGAACCTCAGGCGGATGGCTGCTGGGCGAATCGTATGCAGCGGTCAAGCGTCCCCAGGGGATCGGTGGCCCCTCCTGCGGCCGGCCGGGAAGGCTCGACAAGTTCTGTTAGCGGATTAGCCGGTCCTGGAGGCAGGGAGGCCGAAGCCGATCGACGCGCGCTCAGGCTGCGGGATCTAGTTGGAACCGATTCGTTGTCTCGGCGATGGCGCCGCTCAGGCCGGGCGGTTGATGCGGATCGCCAGCACCAGGGCCACCACGGTGCCGGGGAGGCAGGCCCCCAGGATCAACCGGGTGGTGGTGACACCAAGATCGGGCTCGCCATAGGCCAGCTCGAACACCGAGCCCGTGGCAGCGATGCCGAGCACGCAGGCCAGGGCCAGGAAGAGGCCCGCCAGGGGTTTCATCGGCATGTCAGCGGATCGACTGGACGTGGTTGCGCTCAAAGCCGTGCTGCCGCAGCTCCTCATTGAGGCTCAGCTCGTCGGTCACCCGATCGACGAACAGCACGCCGTTGAGGTGATCCATTTCGTGCTGGATGCAGCGTGCCAGCAGGCCATCGGCCTTGATCCGCCGCGGCCGACCCTGGTCGTCGCGGAAACTCACCTCCACCGTGGAGGGGCGCACCACCTCGAGGTACACCTTGGGAATGCTCAGGCAGCCCTCCTCGTAGGTGTTGAACGAGGCGCTGGCGGCGGTGATCTCGGGATTGATCAGCACCAGGGGCGGGGTGGCGGCCTCCTCGAGGTCGAGGTCGATCACCAGCAACTGCTTGTGGACCCCCACCTGGGGTGCGGCCAAACCGATGCCCCGGGCGGTGTACATGCTGCGCAGCATGTCGCGGACGAAATCGCGCAACGGCTCGTCCACCTTGCTGATCCGCCTGGCGGGAGTCCGCAGCTCACGGGCGCCGAGGGTGTGAATCGGCAGCGGCGATTCCTCCAGGGGCTCCTTGGGCACGTGCACTGTGCGGTTGCCCTGCTCGGCCGACCGGGCCATCTGGGCGAAGCTGCGCGCCAACTGGCAGATCCTGAAACGTTGCTACAGATTGTAGGAGCCATGGGCGGGAGCATTCGGTGGGGGGGCATGGCCCGTTGGCGGCGTCACAGGTGGTGGGAGCGATCCCGCTCTGGTCCGAGCCGCGGCTGCAAGGCGGAAGGCTGTTCTGGCTGGAGCGCAGGCCGGAGGATGGCGGCCGCACCCGTCTGCTGACGCGGCCGGCGGGGCCGGTGGGACTCCCCAGTACCCCCGCCGCCGCCGCGCCGCCCGGGCAGGAGATCACCCCGGCCGGGGCCGATGTGCGCAGCCGCATCCATGCCTATGGCGGCGGCGCCTACGCGGTGGGCTGCATGCCGGCCGGGGCCGCGGTGGTGGTGTGGGTCGATGACGGTGACCGCTGCCTTTGGCGGCTTGATCTGCCGCCCCTCGAGGCCGGCGCCTCCGCAGACCCCACCGCCAGCCCGCAGAGGATGGCCGGTGCCCAGCCCCGGCAGCTCACCGGACCCGATCCGGAGCGTCGCTTCGCCGATGGCCTGATCGACCCGGCCCGGGGCCGCTGGATCGGCGTTCTTGAAACGGGCGATCAGGAGGCCCTGGTGACCGTGCCCCTGGCCGGCGGCGAGCCGCAGCTGCTGCGTCAGCCCGCCGATTTCTGCGGCTACGCCGTGCTCAGTCCATCCGGCAGCCACCTGGCCTGGATCGAGTGGCAGCGGCCGGCCATGCCCTGGGAGCGAAGCCAGCTCTGGCTAGGGCGGCTGACGCTGGAGGGCTCGCTTGAGGACTGCCGGCTGATCGCCGGCACCATGGCTGGGGAGGCTCCAGCCGTTTCGCTGTTTCAGCCCCTCTGGATTCCCCGGGAGGGCCAACCGGCCGACCTGGTGGTGAGCTCCGATCGCAGCGGCTGGTGGAACCTCGAGCGTCTTGAGGCCGCCGAGGCCCTGGCCGCCAGCGAGGCGCCCGCCTGGCAGCCCCTGCTGCCGCTGCAGGCCGAATTCGGCCTGCCCCAGTGGGTGTACGGGATGGCCACCAGCGCCTGGGATGGCCAGGCGCTGGTGGCGGCCGCCTGCTTCGAAGGTCGCTGGCGCCTGGGCCGGCTGGTGGTGGCAGGAACAGACGGTGGTGCGACGCGAAGGCAGGAGGCCATCACAACCAGTGGGCAGACAACCGTTCCGTTAGGAGATCTGGAATCCGTTCAGGGGGGATCGCAGCAGAGCGCCTGCAGCGGCCCAGCCTTCAGCTGGCAGCCCTACGACCTGCCCTTCGATGATCTGGCCGCCGTGGTGGCCGAACGGGGCCGCCTGGTGGCCATCGCCGCCTCCCCCTCGGATCCAGCCGGCATGCTGGAGCTCGACACCGCTAGCGGCCGCTGGCGCCATACCCCTGCCGCCGCCAGCCCCCTGACGGCGGCGGCCATCAGCCGCCCAGAGCCCCTCTGGTTCGAGGGCCACGGCGGCCGGCCCACCCAGGCCTGGTACTACCCCCCCCGCGGCGGCAGCCACCCCGGCGCCCCCCTGCTGGTGAAGGGCCACAGCGGACCCACCAGCATGGCCCGAACCGGGCTGAACCTGGCCATCCAGTTCTGGACCAGCCGCGGCTGGGGGGTGGTGGATGTGAACTACGGCGGCTCCACGGGCTTCGGCCGGGCCTACCGCGAACGGCTCGACGGGCAGTGGGGTGTGGTGGATGGGGCCGACTGCGCGGCCGCCGCCGTCGCCCTGGTCGCGGCGGGGCGGGCCGATCGGCGGCGGATTGCGATCGAGGGGGGCAGCGCCGCGGGCTTCACGGTGCTCGCAGCCCTCTGCGGCGGCGCGGTGTTTCGGGCCGGCGCCTGCCGCTACGCCGTGGCCGACCTGGAGGGCATGGCGCGCCACACCCACCGCTTCGAGGCGCGCTACCTCGATGGCCTGGTCGGGCCGTGGCCGGAGGCGGCGGCCACCTACCGGGAGCGTTCCCCCCTGCTGCACGCCGACCGCATCGCGGTGCCGGTGATCTTCTTCCAGGGTCTGGAGGATGGGGTGGTGCCGCCGGATCAGACCGAGCGCATGGCCCTGGCCCTGGGGGAACGGGGGGTTCCGGTGGAGGTGCATCTCTTCCCCGGCGAGGGCCATGGCTTCCGCGATCGGGCCGTGCAGCAGCGGGTGCTGGAGGCCACTGAAGCCTTCTTCCGCCGCCATCTCGATCTACCCTGACGGCAGGGATCGGCACCGGTCCGGCCCCCGCGGGGGTGCAGGATTCATGGCGTGACCGCGCCCTCCTTGCTGCTTTCCCTCAGCCCTGCGGCCACCGCAGCCCTGGCGCCGGCGGCCAGCTGGGGCCTGGCCCTGGCGGTGCTGGTGCTGGTGCTGGCCCTGGGCACCGGCCTGGGGCGGATCCTGGGCAGCCGCAACTGGGGTGTGCCGGAGGCCCTGCTGGCCGGGGTGATCGGCCTGCTGCTGGCCCCCTCCGGGCCTCTGGCCCTGATTCCCCCGGGGGTGCTGGCGGTGTGGCAGGAGCTGCCCTTGATCTTGCTCACCCTGGTGTTCGGCACCCTGCTGGTGGGCAAACCCCTGCCCCGGCCGCGGGGGCTCTGGCGTCCCCTTTCCGCCCAGGTGCTGCTCGCCCTCACCCTCGCCTTCGGCCAATACCTCGTAGCGGCCCTAGTGGTGATGGCCCTGCAGGACCGCCTGGCGGGGGTGCATCCGCTGATGGCCTGCCTGATCGAGGTGTCCTACGAAGGGGGCCACGGTTCCGCCGCCGCCATGGGACCGACCTACGCGCGGCTCGGCTTTCCGGGTGGCGAAGCGTTGGGCCTGGCGATGGCCACGGTGGGGTTGCTTAGCTCCACGTTGGTGGGCGGCATTGTGGTGGTGATAGCCCGTCGAGCCGGTTGGTTGCAGGTGGTGGCGCCCGTTCTGCCTGTGGTGGCACCGGTGTTGGCAGCAGGGGGCGGGCCCGCCCCGGTGATGGACGCGTCCTTCACCGGCGATGCCAGGGAGGGGGGATCGCTGGCGGATCCTGCCGGCTCCTTGCCTGACCCCTCCGATCGTCCTGAACTTACGAATCCCAAAGGCGCCGGAACCGGCTTCCTGAGCCACAGCCTGGCTGCCTGGGCCGTGAATCTGGCGCTGGCCGGGATCGCGGTGGGGATCGGCTCGCTGGCCCTGGAGGTGTTGCGCTGGGGGGCCGGGATCGTGGGCGGCGGCTTTGCCGCCGTGATCGAGGCCTTCCCCGTGTTTCCCCTGGCGATCATCGGCTCGCTGCTGGTGCGGCTGGTGCTGGAGCGCAGCGGCAACGCCCCGGTGGCCTCGAGTGCGATCCAAGGGCTGGTGGCAACCCTCGCCGCCGATCTGCTGATCACCTCCGCCACCGCCTGCCTCGACCTCTCGCTACTGGCCCAGGACTGGATTCCCCTCACCTCCCTGGCCCTGGCGGGCCTGGTGTGGAACCTGGCGGTGGTGCTGGTGCTGGGCCCGCGGATCTTGCCCGCCCCATGGTTTGAGCGAGGCATCCTGGAATTCGGCCAGGCAACCGGCGTGGCGGCCAGCGGCCTACTGCTGCTGCGCATGGCCGACCCCAGCGACCAGGCCGATGCCCTGCCGGCCTTCTCGATCAAGCAGCTGTTGCTGCAGCCCCTGATCGCCGGGGGGGCGATCACCGTGGTCGCCCCCCTGGCGGTCACCCGGCTGGGCCTGCCCCTCTGGAGCGGCCTCTGCCTGGTGCTGGTGCTGCTGTGGATGGGCTTGGCCCTGATCCTGGCGAGGCGCTTCTCCTCAGGCAGCCAGGCAATTTGACCAGGCATCGAAGACTGGATCTGGCCTCTGGTCGATCCATTCGACCCGCAGATTTCCTGGATGGGGGGCTATCGCTGATCGTGCCGGCGGATCGAGTGGATCTGATGGAACGAGAAGAGTTCGAAGCCGGGCTGGCGCCGGAGGAGTGGGTCCAACTTCATCAATCTCGAAGGGCCATCCGGAACACGTTGAAACTCTCCTGACATAGCTGTCTTACCGCAGGCGAAATTCCAAACTCAAGCGCATGGAGATTTGCCGAGACAAATTCGCAGTATTGGGCTGCCTGCCGATCTAATCCGGCTTTCGGCGCTCTAACGCACCATCGCCGCCACGTTGCCGCCATCCACGGTGAGCAGGGCGCCGGTGGTGCGCTCCAGGCGCGCCAGGGCCACGAAAGCCTCGGCCACATCCTCGGCGCGAACCTCCGAGCCCAGCAGGTTGCCGCCCATGTAGTCGGCCTCGGAGAGGCCCCGGGCAGCGGAGCGCTCGCGGATCATGGTGTCGGTGAGGAGGCCTGAGCGGATCCGATCGGCATTGATCGCATTCACCCGGATGCCGGCGCCCCCTTCCTCCAGGGCGTACTGGCGCACCAGGGCCAGCAGGGCGGCCTTGCTGGTGCCGTAGGCGCCGAAGCCGGGGCCGGGGTTGAGGGCTTGCTTGCTCACGTTGAACAGGAGCTGGCCGCCGAGGCGGGTGGTGGCACCCTCGCCAGCGGCTGCGGCATCCGTGCCGGCGCTGGCATTCCCCCCCGCCGCAACCTGGTCCTGGAGACGGAACAGGACCAGGGCGGCCTGGGCCACGTGCTGGTGGGCGAAGAAGTTGAGCTCAAAGCTGGCCCGCAGGTCGGCCTCGGGGAGCTCGGCGATGCGGCCGGCCCAGGCGGCCCCGGCGTTGCTCACCACGATGTCGAGGCCGCCGAAGTGGGCCGCCACCGCCGCGAAGGCGCTGCCCACCTGGGCCGGATCGGTCACATTGCAGGCCAGGCCGAGGGCGCGGGAGCCGCAGCGTTGGGCCACGGCCGCTGCCGCCTCGCCATCGAGGTCGAGCACGGCCAGATCGGCGCCCTGGGCGGCGAAGGCGAGGGCGGTGGCGGCACCGATCGCCCCCGCCCCCCCGGTGACCACCACCACGGTGCGGGCCAGCGGCTTCTCAGCGGCCTTGCCGAGCTTGGCCTGCTCGAGGCTCCAGTACTCCATGTCGAAGGTGTCGTTCTCCCCCACCGGCTCGAAGCGGCCGATGCTCTCGGCGGCCAACAGGGTGGTGGCCCAGGTTTCGGCGATGTCGGCGGTGACCGCCGCATCGGCGGCCGATTTGCCGATTCCCACCAGGCCCAGCCCCGGGATCGCCACCACCCGGGGCAGGGGATCGAGGGGCTTCTTGATGCCGCCCACCCGGGCGTTCTGGCGCTCGAAGGTGGCCTGATACGCGGCGGCATAGGCCTCCAGGGCCGGTGCCAACGCGGCGCTCCAAGCCTCCACGGCGGCCGCGTCGCCGGCGGTGGGGGCGGCGGGGAGCACCAGGGGATGGGCCTTGGTGCGGATCACATGGTCCGGCGTGGCGACGCCGCGGCGGGCCCAGTCGGCGAGGCGGGCGTCATCGACCACAGCACGGGCCAGGGGTGTGGCGCGCAAATCCAGGAGCCAGTGGGAGCGCGAGCCGGCGGCCGTGGCGGCCCGGCCCAGGGCCCCGCGCAGGCGCGGCAGCAGCGCCGCCGCAGGGGCCGGGCGCTCCGGCACCGCCGCCGTCTGGCTCTGGCGATTCCCCGTGGCCAGGTGCTGCTCGGCCAGCCGCACCAGCTCGATCATCCGCTCGTAGCTCTGCTTTGCCGTGGCGCCGAAGGAGAAGAGGCCGTGCTTGAGCAGCACCATGCCCTCGAGCTCCACGCCGCTGGCGGCGGCCCGCTCGGCGGCCGCCTCGTAGAGATCGGCGCACGACTGGGCCAGGGCGAAGCCGGGCATCACGTAGGGCACCAGCACCACCCGCTCGCCAAACACCTGGCGACACACCTCGGCAGCATCGGGCTGGTCGGCCAGGGCCAGCAGCGCCGAGGAATGGGTGTGATCCACAAAGGTGTGGGGCAGGAAGGCGTGCAGCAGCGCCTCCACCGAGGGGTTGGGGGCGGCCGGATCGATCAGGTTGTTGCGCTGGGCCGCCACCATCGCCTCATCGCTGAGGGCTTCCAGAACTCGCAGGGCGCGCAGGGGCTCCAGCCGCACCGCCGGGTGGCCGGGGGGCTCGATCGTGCCGAGATCCCAGCCGGAGCCCTTCACGCAGAGAACAGGAATGGTTTCCCCCAGCAGCCCGGTGACCGTGGTCTTCACCGAGGTGTTGCCGCCGCCGTGCAGCACCAGATCCGGATCGGCGCCCAGCAGGCGGGCCGAATAGGTGCGCAGGGCCAGGGGTTCCGCTACGCCCCGGGCGCCGTAGTGGGCCACCGCCGCAGCGGCCTCGGCGTCGGACCAGCGGTTGAGCACGGGCATGGGGCGGCTGGGGTCAATGCCGCTGAGGCTACGGGTGCCGGGGGGCGGTGCCGCAAGTGACACAGACGGAGGCCGCGCGGGAGGGCTGGGAAGCCGGCGGGTGAGGCCTGCGGGCGCGTCGGAGGCCTGCGGAATCCGGGCACCGGGGGATGGGATCCGGTGAGTCGAGTGGCGCCGGTATCTATTCGGGACAGGAGCGCCAGCCCTCGGCGAAGGGGGCCTCCTCCACCAGCCGGGCCGTGATGCGGTCGGCCAGGTCGGATTCGAGCAGGGCCACGGCCAGGCCGGTGGCGATGCGGGCGGCCACGCCGCGCACCTCGGCGGGGGTGGAGCCTGCGGCACCGTTGGGCGCCTGCTGCAGGGCCGTGGCGGCGAGGGTGGCGAGGGTGTCGAGCAGGGAGGCGGCCAGCGGATCTCCCTCCAGCAGGTGGGCAATCACACCGGCCTCAAGCCCGCTCGGAGGAATTCCAGGAGTGAGGCCGACCAGCCGGGGACGCTCTGGTGGGGTGGGGCCTGGAGCCGGCGGGGGCGTCACGACCGCCGCCGCCTGGCCCGTCGGCCGGCGGTGCGGTCCCAGCAGCACGTGCTCGCGGATCATGCCGGCGGAATGCGATGTCCTGGTGGAATGCTGTCGCGGTTGACGCCGATGCGCCAGGGAGGGAGCCGGTGCCTGAGCTGGCCGGGGTGGGGCGGCGGGGATGGGACGGTGATGCGTCGGTGATTGGCGTGGAGCGCAAGCGGGGGCGAAGGGGAAGGCCGTCGCCCATCGAGGCGGGAAGGGTCCAATCAACAAACAGCAGATTGGCTGGCCATCGCTACCTTTCCAGCAGACGGGATGGCGACCGGGCTCCCTTCCCTCCTCCCCAGTCGGTCTCCGGAGTGTTGTCACCCCGGTGCCCCGCGTTCCTGACCCCCGACCCCATGGCCCTGCGCACCCTTCTGTTCCTGATCACCAACCTGGCGGTGGTGCTCACGATCTCCCTGATCCTCAACCTGCTCACCGCCATCGGGCTGCTGCCCCCCGACCTGCCGCTGCTGCCGCTGCTGGTGACCAGCTTCGTGTGGGGTGTGCTGGGGGCCTGGATTGCGCTGCAATTTTCGGCCGAATCGGCCAAGCGGATGATGGGCATCCAGCTGGTGGGGCAGGGCGGCGGATCGGCCGAAAGCTGGCTGCATGGCACGGTGGCGGGCCTGGCCCAGAAGGCCGGCCTGCCGATGCCGGAGGTGGGCATCTACGGCTCACCGGAATGGAACGCCTTCGCCACCGGCCCCTCCCCCAACCGGGCCCTGGTGGCGGTGTCCACCGGCATCCTGCAGGGGATGCCGCCGGAGGAGCTGGAGGCGGTGCTGGCCCATGAGATGAGCCACGTCGCCAACGGCGACATGGTGACCATGACCCTGCTGCAGGGGGTGATCAACGCCTTCGTGATGTTCCTCTCGCGGGCGGTGCTGTTCCTGCTGCCCCGCGGCGACCGGGAGGACGGCCGCGGCATGGCGCCACCGCCCACGATGCTGCTGATCTGGCCCCTGGAGATCCTGCTGGGGATCCTCGGCTCGCTGATCACCGCCTGGTTCTCCAGGCACCGCGAATTCCGCGCCGATGCGGGCGCCGCCCGGCTCACCAGCCCGGGAGCCATGGTGGGGGCCCTACAGAGCCTGGGGGGGGTGGAGAATCTGCAGGATCCCCGCGATGAACCCACCCTGGCGACGCTCAAGATCAACGAGCCGCCGGGCTTCTTGCGCCTGTTCGCCAGCCACCCGCCGCTCGAGACCCGCATCCGGGCCCTGCAGCAGGCCTCCGGCCAGGCGAAGGCTTGGTGAGAAGCGGGCGGCGAGCGCACCCGAAGCCCGCGGTAGTCAGGGTTGCCCCTCAGCCGTGCAGGGCCCCTACGCTCGCCGGCCCCTGAAGCGTGCCGGGGGGCAGAGGCCCTTCCATTCTCTCGCCGGTGGGCATCGCAAAGGCGGCCGCGCCCCGATGGATCGGGCCGCCGGCGTTCTCGATCCTTCGTGGACGATGGAAACGAACGACCCCAGCGGGACCGATGAAAGCGATTGCGGCCTACGGCAGCCTTCCCTGCAGCGATCCGGGGGCCTTCGCGTTGGTGGACCTCCCCGATCCGGTGCCCGGCCCCCACGACCTGCTGGTGCGGGTGGAGGCGGTGGCCGTGAATCCAGTTGATACCAAAGTGCGCTCCGGCCTGCCGGGCCCCTGCAGCGGGGCAGCGCCGCGGCTGCTGGGCTGGGATGCCGCCGGGGTGGTGGAGGCCATCGGGAATGCGGTGGAGAGCTTCGCCCCGGGCGATCGGGTCTGGTTCGCCGGGGACATCAGCCGGCCAGGCTGCAACGCCGAGCGGGTGCTGGTGGAGGAGGCGATCTGCAGCCGCCGCCCCGCGAATCTCAGTGCCGCTGAAGCGGCGGCGTTGCCCCTCACCGGGCTCACGGCCTGGGAGGCCCTGTTCGAGCGGCTGGGGCTGGATCCTGAGGGCGCCGATGCGGGCCGCAGCCTGCTGATCATCGGCGGCGCCGGAGGTGTGGGTTCGATCGCGATTCAGCTGGCCCGGCGGGCGGGCCTGGTGGTGATCGCCACCGCCTCGCGACCGGAGAGCCGGGCCTGGTGCGAGCGGATGGGCGCCAGCCACGTGGTGGACCACAGCCAGCCCCTGGCCCCCCAGTTGGTGGGGCTGGGGCTGGAGGAGGTGGATGCGATCGCCAACTTCAGCGACACCGACGCCTACTGGCCGGTGATGGCCGAGCTGATCCGGCCCCAGGGGGCGATCGTGGCGATCGTGGGCAACCGGGCGCCGCTGGATCTCAACCTGCTCAAGGCCAAGAGCGTGAGCTTCCATTGGGAATTCATGTTCACGCGGCCCCAGTTCCGCACCCCCGACCGGGGCCGGCAGGGGGAGATCCTGCAGCGACTGGCGGAGCTGGTGGAGGCCGGGGAAATCCGCAGCACCGCGACGACCCACCTGGAGCCGATCACGGCGGAGAACCTGGCTCGGGCCCACGCCCTGTTGGAGGGCGGCCGCACCCTGGGGAAGATCGTGCTGCAGGGGTGGGAAGGCGGCGGCGGATTCGCAGTCGCCCCTGCGGCATCCGTCTGAATCCGCCCTGGGTTAGAGCGGCGGGCGGCTCGGCTCTGCCAGCCACTGTTCCAGTGGAAGGACAACCTGATTGCCCACGCTGCGCCCATCGCGGTGATATGCCGTAGCGGGGGCTTTCGTTGGCCCCTATTGGAGGGTCACTCAGCGCCGGGCCACCAGCACCCGGTGTCGGGGGTCGGCCGCCGTGCATTGCACCCCCTGGAAGCCTGCCTCCCGCAGGACGGCCGGCAGATCGAGCCGGAAGTAATCCTCCAGGTAGGGCTCGGTGCTCTTGAGCAGGGTGGCGATCGGGGCGGGCAGGCGCCGGATCACGGCGGAATCGGGGTCCTGATCCACCAGGGCGATCACACCGCCGGGCCGCAGCAGGCGGGCGGCCTCGGCCAACACGGCGCGGGTGGCGGACTGGGGCAGCTCGTGGCAAACGAATTGGAGTGTGATCAGGTCGTAGGCGGCGCCGGGCAGGCCGGTGGCTTCGGCGGCGCCGTGGTGCCAGGTGATCGCCGGGAGGGTGGAGCGGGAGCCGGATGCGGTCGTGGTTGTTGCGGGGGCCGAAGCATCGGGGCCGGTGGACCCGGGGGTGCGCTCCACAGGGGCGGCCGGGGTGGCAGCTCCGCTTGATGCGGCGAGGAACTCCGCCTCCCGCACCCGCGCCACAGCGAGCATCTGGGCCGAAAGATCGAGACCCTCCACCACCAGGGGAGCTGGCGTGACGGCCGCAGAAGCCTCAACGCCAGCCCGGGCCAGGGAGTCCTCCACAACCGGGAAGGCCGCCTCCGCCGCCTGCCGCTCCAGCAGCCACTCCCGCAGGGCGAAGGTGCCCACCCCCACCGAGCAGCCCAGATCGAGCGCCCGCCGCACCGGGCCGGTGAGGCTCGCTTCGATCGCGCTGAAGATGGCGCGACGCAATCGCCGCTGGGCCACCTCGGGCCCCAGGTCCCGCTCTTCCGGCCACACCCGCAGGGCCATCGAATCGGTGGCCTGCTCGGCCTCGCAGGCGGCGGCCCAACAGAGGTTGCCCTGGTCGTAGGCGTGGAAGCGGGCCCGGTAGTAGGGGGGCATGGCCAGCGAGGGACTGGTGCTGGCCGCCAGCAGGGGCTCGGCGGCCGCCTGCAGCGACTCGCGCCGCTGGCGCCAGGCGATGCCGCGGCCCTCGGCGGTGCGGATGATCAGCCGCCGCGCCTGCCAGAACAGCAGCTGGCGCAGGGGCTCCACCGCCAGCACCCGGTTGATCAGCCAGCCCAGCGGATGATTCGCTTCCACCCAGTTGGGCGGCGGAGAACTGGCGGGCAGGGCCGGGGTCATCAGGTGTGGGCCGGGGGATGGGTCCCATTCTCGACCAGCCAACGGTCACGGCGGCCAGAGGCCAACTCCGGAAGGATCCTTGGCCAACCTTGCCCTAATTCAAGCAGATAACTTCAACACAACGTCGACATAACATTGACAGAAAGGACAAAAGTGAGAAGAAGGTGAGGGTCCAAATGGCAGCAAAAAAGCTGGTTAGGGTGCTGTATGTAGCAGCGAGAACGCTACCCAAAAGCGGCTCGCGCGCCACGTTCAGGAGGCACCGCAGTTGGACGACAGCACACGCGAACACCTGTCCGGCTCTCACGCACCCGCCAGGCCGAAGGTTCATCAGGATGGAGTTCAGCAACCCCTGCCTGAATGGTCATTGGCGGAATCGGCCCAGTTCTTCGAAGGTCTGCTGACCGCTCGTGAAACGGAGGTGCTACAGGCGATCGTGAATGGAGCCAACAACGCTCAGATCTCCACAAGCCTGAATATCTCCCTGGAAACCGTGAAGTCCCACGTGAAGAACATCCTTCAGAAACTGCAGGCCCGGAATCGCACCCAGGCCGTGGTCATTGCCCTGCGGGCAGCCCTTTTGAGCCTTCCGGACTAAGGCGTCAGTAACGGGAATAGAAGCCAGAAAGCCCCATTATTGAGAGGAGATAGCTGCTTCAATCAGGAAGGCGGCCAGATTGCTGAGGCTCCTTCCCTGCTGATCGGAGCGAGCCAGTAATTCGGAATACAGGGCATAGGGCACGGTGATCGTGACCCGGCGCGGAGAACGGTGCAGCGGGGTGAGTTTGGGGCGATTTTCCGCTTGAGCCTGGATGTAGGAGGTGGCAACCATGGGATGACAAAACCTGGAAGGATTGCGCGAGGGAGCTTGGTCATCTTGCGGCTTTCTTTAGGGTCCTGAGATCCCTCCAAAGGGGGAACATCCCCGCTTCAAGATTGCGCCCCAAGTGCTGGCTCAGGGCCGTAACGCAGGCCGCCATGGGAAGGGTTTGATTCGCTACCCAATCAATCCGGGGTCAACGCCTTAGCCCTGCGGTGGGCGCCATCGTCCTGCAGGGCTCAGGCTGGTATGGGCCGGGACGTCTCGGCGGGTTCAGTCGGTGTAAAGCCCCCGCAATCCCGCCTCGCTGGCCGCCGCCACGCCGCGCTCGGTGATCAGGCCGGTGACGAGCCGGGCGGGGGTGACATCGAAGGCTGGGTTGAAGCCATGGGAGCCATCGGGACTGAGCTGCACGCTGGCGATCTCACCGGCCCCGGCGCCGCTCAACACCCGGCCCTGGATGGCGGTCACCTCGGCGGCGCTGCGGGCTTCGATCGGGATCTCGGCCACGCCGTCGTCGATCGACCAATCGATCGTGGAGGCGGGTAGGGCCACATAGAAGGGCACGCCGTTGTCGTGGGCGGCGAGGGCCTTGAGGTAGGTGCCGATCTTGTTGCACACATCGCCGCGGCGGGTGGTGCGATCCGTGCCCACGATCACCGCATCCACCTGGCCGTGCTGCATCAGGTGGCCGCCGGCGTTGTCGACGATCACGGTGTGGGGCACCCCCTCCTGGCCCAGTTCGAAGGCGGTGAGGCTGGCGCCCTGGTTGCGGGGGCGGGTTTCATCCACCCACACGTGAATCGGCAGGCCGGCGCGGTGGGCCTTGTAGATCGGCGCCAGGGCGGTGCCCCAATCCACCGTGGCCAGCCAGCCGGCGTTGCAGTGGGTGAGAACGTTGAAGGGTTGTCCCTGACGTTCGGGGGGCCGGGCCGCCGCCAGCTCGCGGAAGATCGCCAGGCCGTGATCCCCGATCGACGCGCACATCGCCACGTCCTCCTCGGCGATGGCGCCCGCCTCGGAGCGGGCCGCCGCAGCCCGCTCGGCTTCCGGCAGCGGCGCCACCCGATCGCGCACCCGCTCCAGGGCCCAACGCAGGTTCACGGCGGTGGGGCGGGTGGCATTGAGCTGCTCGAAGGCCGCCGCCAGGGCGCCATCGGAGGGGTCGTGCTGGAGGGCCAGCATGAGGCCGTAGGCGCCGGTCACTCCGATCAGGGGGGCGCCCCGCACCACCATCGTGCTGATCGCATCGGCGGCGGCGTCCAGGGAGCGCAGGGAACGGGTTTCAAAGCGGTGGGGCAGCAGGGTCTGGTCGATCACCCAGACCGCCTCGCCGCCCTCCTCCAGGCCGATGGTGCGCCAGGCCTTGCCGTCAATGTTCACGGGTCACCCCTTCAGTGCCCCAATCCTGAAGGATCGGCTGCGGCCCCGCGGCAGGTCGCCCACGCCACATTCATGCCGCAACGACTTTGAGAGCACAAAAGGGATACCTACGCTGAAACCCGATTGCAGGTCGCCGTCATGGCCGGAAACGCCTTCGCCTGGGTCGAGATCTACGTCCAGGATCTGGAGCGGGCCAAGGCCTTCTACGAAGCGGTGTTTGGCTTCAAACTTGAGAAGCTGGAGAGCCAAGTCCCCATGTGGGCCTTCCCCTCCGACCCCAGCCAATGGGGCGCCGGCGGCGCGCTGGTGCACATGCCAGGTGTGCCCTCAGGAGGCAGCGGCACCCTGGCCTACTTCAGCAGCGCGGACTGCATCAGCGAGGAGGGGCGGGCCCTGGCGGCTGGCGGCCGTGTGAAGCAGCCCAAGATGTCGATCGGCCCCTTTGGCTTCATCTCGATCCTGGTGGACACGGAAGGCAATGTGATCGGGCTCCACTCCATGGCCTGAGGCGCCGTTCAGGAATGTCTCCTGAGAACACCGGCGGTGCAGGGGCTGGGTGCAGTGGTGGCCGCTGCGGTTGCAGATGCCGGCGGAATCCCGCCGAGAGGAGAGATCCTTGGCATGGAGTCCCTCCAGCGTGAAGGCCGTCAGGGCGCCGCGGTCAGCCGCCCGATCACCGCTCCCATGTTCCGCCCCGATGTCCCGCCCGATGCCCCGCCCCATGCCCGCCCTGCCGTTCGCCAACGGCGACGCCATGCCCGCCCTGGGCCTCGGCACCTGGCGCCTACCGCCGGAGCTCACCGCCGCCACGGTGCGCACCGCCCTGGAGCTGGGCTACCGCCACCTCGATGCCGCCTCCATCTATGGCAACGAGCCCGAGATCGGCGAGGCGCTGCGGCAGGCCTTCGCCGATGGGCTCGTGGGGCGGGAGGAGCTGTGGATCACCGGCAAGCTCTGGAACGACTGCCACGAGCCCCACGAGGTGCGGCCCGCCCTGGAGCGCACCCTGGCGGACCTGGGTCTGGAACACCTGGATCTGGTCCTGATGCACTGGCCGGTGGTGCAGCGGCGCGGCGTGGCCTTTCCCAGTAGCCCAGAGGAGCAGCTGAGCCTGGAGCAGGTGCCGCTGGCCGCCACCTGGGCCGCCATGGAGGAGCTGGTGGCTCAGGGGCTGACGCGCCACATCGGCGTGTCGAACTTCAGCGGCGCCAAGTTGAAGGCCCTGAGCGCCGGGGCCCGGATCCGGCCGGAGGCCTTGCAGATCGAGCGCCATCCGTTGCTGCAACAGAACGATCTTTTGGCTTGGTGCCGCGAGCATGGGGTGGTGGTGACCGGCTACGGGCCGCTGGGTTCGAGCGGCGCCAACCGGCCGCCGCTGGTGCTGCAGCACCCGGAGGTGGTGGCGCTGGCGGCGGAGCGGGGCCTCACGCCCGCCCAGCTGCTGCTGGCCTGGGGGATCGGCTGCGGCACCGCCGTGATCCCCAAATCCGTGCAGCCGGCGCGGCTGGCCGAGAACCTGGCCGCCGCGGGCGAGCTGCTCGATGGGGAGCTGATGGCCCGCCTGGCGCGGCTGGATCAGGGGCGGCGGCTGATCGAGGGAGGCTTCTGGTGCCTGGAGGGGGGCGCATACACGCTGGAGAGCCTGTGGGATGGGGAATTGGTGCCCGGGGGCTGAGCCGGGCGGGAGAAGGCGACGGCCACCCCTAAACGGGCCAAGTTGGCCAGAATTCCTCCGATGCCGTGCGCCAGCGGAGCCCTACTCCATCAAATGAGCACCTGAGCCGCCCCCAACGAGGTGCCGAAGCCTCGGCCTACTGGACGCGCTGATCCTGATGGGCGAGCCAGCCCGCGATGTGGCGTCCGTTCGGATCGTGGTGGGTCCAGTGGATCACCCCACCCTGGGCATTCCAGGCGTATTCCCCGAAAAAGGCCACGCGATCGCCGGGGTTCAGATCCCGCAAACGCGGCGCACGATCGATGTTGTGGGCAACCAGCAGCTTCTGTCCGGAGTCCAGCCGCAGGATGAAGCGTTGATGGCGGCTGCCCAGGGTGTCGTCGGGCAGCACCCGCGCCACCACGCCATCGCTCGCCACCTGAACGCCGCTCCGTTGTGCCTGAAAGGCCCTGGCGATGATCTGGTCCCCCGCCGCTGAGGAGGGCGTCAGCCAGGCCGTGAGCTGAGTGCCGACCGGCGTGGTGGAGAGCCAGGCCAGGGCCAGCACCACGGCCGCCGTTGCGGCCAGCAGCCAACGCGAGGGCGGTTGCTGAGGCTGGCCAGCCGTGGGCGGGGCGGGGTTCATCGTCAGAGGCCGCTCTGGCGCAGCGCCAGTTTCACCGTGCGTCGGCGTCATCGCGATCAACCGGCCGGGTGGGGGTGCTGGGGGCGAAGGTGCCGCAGATCAATGCCATGGCGTCACGGTAGCCATGGCGGCCATTCCGAGGGCCACTGGCTCAGTGCCGCGACCTGGTGGAGCCGGATCGCCACCGATCAGTGCTTGAAGAGCTGGCGGGGTAGGGGCTGCCTTGAGCCAGGCTCACGCCCGCCCACACGTCTGATTTGCTTCCCTCAGAGCGTCGCCCGCCCCCGGTCGTAGGCCGTGAGCCCACAGCGCTCGGCCGCTTCCCGCCATGCCCCATCGAAGGATTCCCAGCGGAAGCTGCGGGGATCGCGGCGGCTGTGGCTGCGGTCCACGGCCTGGTGGGTGGTGACCCGGCTCATCGGGATGCCGAAGGCCGCCTGCCAGAGCAGCACCTGGCCCGCCGCCACCCGGTATTGCTCGGCGGTGTAGCCCGAGTGGGCATCGCCATCGCCGCCGCCATCGGGCGGGCTCTCGAGGCTCAGGTGCAGGGCCACGTTGTTGAGCGATCCCACCGATTGGGGCCGGATCCGCACGGTGAAATCGCCGAAGGCCGCCATGCCCGCCCCGAAGGCCCGGCCCGCATCGGGCACGATCCGCAGCCGCTGGCCCGCCCGATCCAGCAGCAGGTGGTAGCTGGCCTGGTCGTCGTCACGGGGGTGGGGGGTGGCGAAGCGGCGGGCCGTGTCAGCGGCGCTGATCACCGTTTCGTGCAGCACGATCAGCTGGGGCTTGCGTGGCACCTCGCGTCCGAAGGCATCGCGGCTCTGGCGCTCGCCGAAGTTGGTGGCATCGGCGGGGCGGGGCAGCTCGGGGGGTAGCCGCAGCTTGGCGGCGCAGGCCTCCAGCTGCTCGGCGGGCAGCGGCTTCAGGCCGGCATCGGCCAGGGACTGCACCTCAAACGGGGGGCGGGGGCCGCAGCCGGCCAGGGGCACCAGGAGCAGTAGGGGAAGCAGGGCTCTGGCGGAGCCGGGAGCCTCGGCCCGGCCTGAGCCGAGCGCACGCCAAACCCCACGCCCGGCGGCCACAGCCACACCTCCTCCGGCCGGCCCCCCGGCACCAGGCAGCCCCGCAGCGCTTTGGTCGTTGGGGAAATGGATGTCGCTGTCCCTATCCCAGTTGCGATCGCGATCGCTGTCGATCGCCATCTCGATCTCGTCGCTGTCGCTCCCTTTCCCTGTCAACCCACCCCATGCGAGTAGCCCCCAGTCAGGAGCAGCGCGGGTGCGGCGTCAACACCGCTGCCGTTTGCCGCGCCGTTCCGCTACGACGGGGTGATTCCTCGGGCCAGACCTCCCACGGCATGGAGCAAGGCCAGGACCACTCCCCTTCCCAGCCGGACCCGCTCTGGCTTCAGGAGCAGAAGCGCCGCCTGAGTGACGAACTGCGCCCATGGCGTCTGCTGATCTGCACCACCGATCTGACCTACGGCCTGCTGATGGTGTCCCACATGCTCGACACCCCCGCGGGGCAGCCTTCCCAGCAGCTGCTGGGCCTCTGCCAGCGGGCCGCCGACGTGCCGGCGCTCCTGCCGGAGATCGCCACCGACGTGCTGGTGATCAGCCAGGAATTTCTGCAGGACGGACCAGCCCTGCCGGTGCTAGGCCAGCTGTTGCAGCGCTCCTCGCCGCCCACCGTGCTGCTCAGCCTCGCCAACCCGCATCGGGTGGTGGTCCGGGCCGCCCTGGCGGCGGGGGTGCAGGGCCTGATCAGCCAGGAGATGGTGGGTCGGGGCGTGGTGTTGCAGGCCGTCACCCGCCTCGGCAGGGGGCAGGCCTTCCTCGATGCGCGTTGCCAGGCCGTGCTCGCCGAAACGGGTCCGGCCAGCCTCGAACTCACCGCCCGCGAAGTGCAGATCCTCGCCCTGGTGGCCGAGGGCTGCACCAACCGCGTCATCGCCGAGCGGCTGCAGATCGCCGAGGTCACCGCCCGCGACCACGTCCAGCGCATTCTCTCGAAGCTGCAGGTGCCTGATCGCACCGCCGCCGCCGTGGCCGGCCTGCGGCTCGGCTACCTCCCCTGAGGTCAGCCTTAGGGCGCCATGGAGGGCTGCCATGGAAGGCCGTGATCCTTCATCCGCAGGATGCGCCGGGGCAGTCGGACAACCAAGGATGGGAGCCATCCTCTCCCCCAGCCCTATGGCGATCACAACCACGCCGGGAATCCTTGTCGACCTGCGCCTCACCAACCAGTGGAGCGGCGCCTTCGACGGCGAGATCCTGATCACCAACACCTCCGCCACGGCCCTGAGCCAGTGGAGCGTGAGCTTCACCAGCCGCTATGCCCTGCGCCAGGTGAGCAACTTCACCCTCCAGCAAAGCCAGCAGGCCGATGGGACCTGGCTGATCACCCTGCGTCCCCCCAGTTGGGGCACCACCCTGCTGCCCAACCGCACCAGCAGCTCCTACGTGCAGGGAGCCCTGCCGAGCGGCACCCGGCTGGCGAGCCTCAGCGCCAGCGAGGTGCTGCTCGCCGGCAGCAGCGGCGGGGGCAGCTCCACGCCCGCGCCGATCCCCACGCCAACACCTACGCCCACTCCAACCCCAACCCCAACGCCCACGCCCACGCCTACCCCCACACCGACTCCAACCCCGACGCCCAATCCCACTCCGACTCCTGGCACCGGCGGCGGCACCACAACCACCCCCCTGCCACCCGGCGGCGCCAACTCCGGCAACGCCGCCGATGCCCTCTGGGGCGAGCAGTTCTTCGCTCCCTACGTGGATATGGGCCTCTACCCGGTGCCTGACCTCGATGGCCTCGCCCGCCAGCACGGAGTGGGCCTCTTCACCCTCGGCTTCATCCAGGCCACTGCCGCCGGGGATGCCGCCTGGGCCGGCCTGGAGGCCCTCAGCCTCAACAGCACCAACAGCCAGGCCATCGCCATGCGGCAGGAGGTCGCCCAGCTGCGGGCGGTGGGCGGCGATGCGATGGTGTCCTTCGGGGGGGCCGCCGGCTTGAGCCTGGCCGAGAAGCTGGCGGCCAGCGGCGCCAGCGCCACCGAGCTGGCCAACCGCTACCGCCAGGTGGTGGACAGCCTCGCCCTGAACCGCATCGACTTCGACATCGAAGGTGCCGCCCTGGCCAACCGGGCCGCCAACCAACTGCAGGCCGATGCTCTGAAGCTGCTGCAGCAGAGCCATCCCGCCCTGGAGATCTGGTACACCCTGCCGGTGCTGCCCCAGGGCCTCACCGCCGACGGACTGGCGGTGGTGCGTCAGGCCCTAGCGGCGGGGGTGAAGCTCGATGGGGTCAACATCATGGCCATGGACTACGGCGACAGCGCCGCGCCGCCGGCCCTCAAAACCATGGGCCAGTACGCCATCGATGCAGCCAACGCCAGCTTCCGCCAGCTGGGCGAACTGTTCCAGGGCTTCAACCAGGGTTTCGGCTGGAACCAGCTGGGTGTCACCCCGATGATTGGCGTGAACGACGTCACCAGCGAGGTGTTCACCATCGCCGATGCCCAGCTGTTGGAGGACTTCGCCCGCCAGAAGGGCCTGGGCATGGTCTCGATGTGGTCGATCGCCCGCGACAAGGCGGGCCCCGTCGGCCAGGTCGCCAATACCCACAGCGGCACCGCCGCCGCCGACGGCAGCTTCAGCGCCCTCTGGGGCGACTACGGCACCGACCCGGTGATCTCCGGCGGCACCACCCCGTTGACTCCGCCCGCCACGGGCGGCACACCCACCAGTCCCCCGGCCGTGGGGGCCACCCTCCCCATCGCCGTGGCGGCCACCACCACCACCCTCAGCGCCAGTGCCACCAGCTCCGAGCGCTTCCAGCTCAGTTACGCCTGGGGTCGCCGGCTCACCATCAACGGCTTCGATCCCCGTCAGGACGTCCTCGACCTCAGGGGCTTCTGGGCCGAAGGCCAGCAGGCCCGCGTGGTGGCCACCCCCGGCGGCGCCAGCCTGCTGCTGGATTTCAACGCCCAGCAGGTGCTGCTGCCCGGCGTCGACCCCGGCGCCCTCACCAGCGCCGTGGTGCAGACCTGGCAGGGCTGAGGTGGCGGGGAGGGGCGGCCGAGGCGGGGCTCAGATCAACCGATAGCCGAACCAGTCCGGCACCTGGGGCTGCTCGCGGCCATCGGGGATCAGGTGCACCGCCCAGCCAGCCTGCCGCCCACCGCCTGCAGCTTTACCCGCTGCATCGGCTGTCTCGGCGGGATCAGCCGTAAAGCTGAGCTGCACCTCCAGGCAGTCGTCCACCCCATCCGTAAGGGCGGTCTCCACGCCGTGGAGGTCGTCCTTGTGGCGCTCCAGCGCTTCCGGCAGGAAGCGCCGCCGGGCGGCAGCCTTGGCCGCCTGGGGGCTGGTGGCCACGACTAACCCGAAGGCATGCAGTTCCGCCAGCTGCTGCGGGTCGTAGCCACCCATGTTCACGAACCAGAGTCGCTCGGGGCCCGCGAACGGCTCCGGCCGCAGCTCCACCCGGTAGCCATCCACGAAACGCACCGCCATCCAGCTGTCGAGGTGCAATCCTTTGCGCGCTCCGAACCACTGGCGGCGCAATGCCGGCAGGGTGTCGTCGATGCTGGCGCCCGCCACGAAGCGCACGTCGTGCAGCTCGATGTGGGCCCCGGCGATGCGACCGCCCAGCACCACCAGGAAGAGGGTGGGGGCTGATCCAGCTCCCGAGGCGGATTGAACCGCTGTGGCTGCGACAGGCTTCTGAGGTGCTGCCATGAACCCGTCGCGACCGATGCGTGGTTCATGTTGGGCGGTCGGGGGCGTTAGAGCTGCGGGGGCGTCGCCGAGCTGAAGGCTGCCGCTCCGGGAGACCATTAGCGCCCGGCCTGCCGCAAGGAACCCGAACACCCAGAGGTCCGCCCTGCTGCCCGGCGTCCCCGGCAGGCGGTGAAGCGAGCCCGTGTCCCGATGCGGTGATCCAAGCGCCGCTCCAGCCGGGTCGCCGCCGCCAGGGCACCCCGTGCTGGAGCGGGCGCAAAACAACGTTCCGAGGACTTCCGAGCGATGGAGCCGGGAGCTCATTTGACCCGGATGCCAATCGGCAGGTCCGGCTGGCAGGGAGCTGACTGGGATCGGCCGGACCAGGGCCCACACGCGCCGATCCAGGTGGCGCCGCCTGCTCCCCTCCAAGAAGCGCCTCCCCATCCATCGCCGCACGCCCCCGCCGATGGACGATGGAGTCCCGCTCCCCCCAAGCCCGTGCTCAACCCCAGTCGGATCCGGGTGATCGCGGTGGGGAAGGTGCGCAAGCGCTGGATCCAGGACGGGCTGGAGGTGTACCTCAAACGCCTACCGGGCCTGGTGGTGAGCGAGCTGAAGGATTCCAATCCCCAGAGGGAAGCCGAGACGATCCTTGCCGAAGTCCGGGCCGAGGAGCGCCTGGTGGTGCTCTGCGAGGAGGGAGAGCTGCTGGCATCCGAGGCCCTGGCGGAGCGGCTCCAGGGCACGGGATCGGAGCGGCTGGCCTTCGTGATCGGCGGTGCCGATGGCCTCGCTGCGGCCCTCAAGGCCCGCGCCAGCTGGCGGTTCAGCCTCTCCCCCCTCACCTTCCCCCACGAACTCGCCCGCCTGCTGCTGCTCGAGCAGCTCTACCGAGCGCTGTCGATTCAGCAGGGCGGGGCTTATCACAGGAGTTGAAGGCCGGCGGGGCTTCGCCGCCCTTCATCGCCGCCCAGCCGCCCATGCCCCCCCGCCCCTATATCCACGGCACCAGCGACCGGGAACAGCGCCGGCTCGTGGAGCAGGCCGGCCTACTGCGGGATCTCCTGGCGGGCAACCTGGAGCTCCATCCAGGCGAACGCCTGTTGGAGATTGGCTGCGGCGTGGGGGCAGTGCTAGGCCAGATCGCTCTGGCCCACCCCGAAGCGCGGCTCAGCGGCATCGACATCAGCGCCGATCAGATCGCCGCGGCCCGCCTTCACCTCGAGGGATTGGGGCTGGGGGGAGCGGAGCTCCAGGTGGGCGATGGCGCGAAGCTGCCCTGGTCGGCGGGATATTTCGATCGGATCCGCATGGTGTGGGTGGTGGAACACCTGGCCGATCCCCTGGCGGTGCTGCGCGAGGCCCGGCGGGTGCTGCGCCCCAGCGGCACCATCCACCTCACCGAAACCGACTACGCCAGCCTGCGGGTGTCGCCGCCCGATCCCGCCATCGAGGCCTTCCTGGCGGCCTTCGTGTCCCACTTCAACCGCCACGGCGATGCCCATGCCGGCCCGCGGCTGGGACCCTTGCTGGAGCAGGCCGGCTTCACGGCGGTGGACAACCGGATTGTGGGCCTCCACCACTGGTGCCCCAGCCAGCGGGCTGAGCTGGAGCGCTTCAGCACCTACCTGCTGCAATTCATCAGCCCCGAACTACCGGCGCTGCTGGCGGAGGCGGAGAGCCCAGCGGCGGCCGAAGGGATCCGCCAGGGCCACGATCGTTTCGCCCGGCTCTGCGAACGCCACGACGCCAGCATGACCATCTGCGCCTACCAGGCCCGGGGCCTGGCAGCCGACTGAGCCCCACCACACAACACCACGTATCACCTGGGAAGCCGCCAGCACCTTGGCCAGCCGGCCGGCCAGCCAAGCCACAGCCCCGGCGAAATGGTTCAGCGCGACCTCAGCTGTGCTCCCGCAAAAAACCGATCGTGCCCTCCAGCTCCTCGGCGAAGCGGTCGATCTCGGCTTCGGTGGTGGTGAAGCCGAGGCTGGCGCGGGCCGTGCCCGAGAGGCCGTAGTGGCGATGCAGGGGCTGGGTGCAGTGGTGGCCGCTGCGGATGCAGATGCCGGAGGAATCGAGCAGGGCGGCGATGTCGTTGGCGTGCAGCCCCTCGACGTGGAAGGCGGCCAGGGCGGCGCGGTCGGGCTGCTGCTCGGGGGTGGGGCCGAGGATGCGTAGCCCCTCGATCGCCTGCAGCCGCGCGAACAGCCGGCGGGTGAGCTGCTGCTCCCAGGCGTGGATGCGGTCCATGCCGATCGCCTGGAGGTAGTCGATGGCGGCGCCCATGCCGATCGCCTCGCCGATCGCCGGGGTGCCCGCCTCAAACTTGTGGGGAAGGTCGGCCCAGGTGCTGGTGTCGAGATCCACGTCTTGAATCATCTCGCCGCCTCCCAAGAAGGGGGGCATGGCCTCCAACAGGGACTCGCGGGCCCAGAGGAAGCCCATGCCGGTGGGGCCGCAGAACTTGTGGGAGGAGCCCACCAAGAAATCGCAGCCCAGTTCAGCCGCGTTCACGCGCTGGTGGGGCAGGCTCTGGCAGGCATCCACCAGCAGCAGGGCACCGGCGGCATGCACCAGGGGCGCCAGCTCGGCAATCGGGTTGAGGCAGCCGAGGGTGTTGCTCACCTGCACCAGGCTCACCAGCCGGGTGCGATCGGTGAGCTTGCTGCGGAAATCGTCGAGATCGAGTTCGCCGGATTCGGTGAGACCGGCGTGGCGGAGGACGCAACCGGTGCGGGCCGCCAGCAGCTGCCAGGGGACCAGGTTGCTGTGGTGCTCCATCACAGTGAGCAGCACCTCATCGCCGGGGCGCAGGTTGGCCTCACCCCAGGTGCGGGCCACCAGGTTGATCGCCTCGCTGGCATTGCGGGTGTACACGATCTCGCGGGCGTTGGCCGCCCCCACAAACGCCGCCACCTTTTCGCGGGCGTGTTCGAAGCCCTCGGTGGCGCGGGCGCTGAGCTGGTGGGCGCCGCGGTGCACGTTGGCGTTGTCGTGGCCGTAGTAATGCTGGAGGGCCTCGAGCACCTGGCGCGGCTTCTGGCTGGTGGCGGCGTAATCCAGATAGATCAGCGGCTGGCCTAGGCAGGCGATCTGGCTGAGCAGGGGGAAATCGGGGCGGGTGAGGGCGGCCAGGTCCTCCAGGGATGCATTGGTCGCGGTGGGAGCGGCAACGCTGGCCATGGGCGACACCAGCGGCGCCTTCATCGGGGCGGCTTCCGTGGCCTCATGGCCGGCAGGGGCAGCGCCGACAGGGGCTGGGTGAGCGGCGTCAGGGCTGGTGGCGCTGGCCGCGTCGATGGGCGTTGGGGTGAGGGTCATGGCCGGGGGGCCTCCTCGCCCAGCACCATCGCCAGAGGCTGCCAGATGGCGGCGGCCGCCGGCAGCTCCCGCAGCACCTCCCCGCAGAATCCGCGCAACAGCAAGCCAGCAGCCCTGGCGGCATCGATGCCGCGGCTGCGGAGATAGAACAGTTCCTCCTGCTGCAGGCGGCTCACGGTGGCCCCATGGGCGCACTTGACATCGTCGGCCACGATCTCCAGTTGGGGCTTGGTGTCGATCCGGGCACGGTCGGAGAGGAGCAGGCTGCGGCTGAGCTGCACGGCATCGGTGCGCTGGGCGGCCCGGGGCACCGCCACGGCGCCGTTGAACACGCTGCGGCCGGCGCCATCGGCGATCACCTTGTGGAGTTGATCGAGCTTGCCCTCCGGCCCCTCAAAGCGCACCTGGCTGTGCTGATCGGCGATCTGCCGCCCATCCACCCGCTGCAGGGAGCGCAGGCGGCTGGTGGCAGCGCCGCTGCTTTGGAGCACCCTGGGCTCCAGCCGCGACAGGGCCCAACCGGCCACGGCACTGGTGAAGGCGTAGTGGCTGGCGGGTTCCTGATCAATCGTCAGCTCGGCTAGGAGCACGGCGGCACCGCTCCCCTGGCCGAGAAGGCCATGGCTGAGGCGGGCGCCGGCCCCGAGGCGGGCCTCGAGGAACACGGTGGTGAGACTGGCCGCGGCGGCGCGGTGCACCTGCAGGAGCTCCAGCTGCGCATCGGGTTCCAGAATCAGCAGCACGCGCAGGGGAAGGACACCATCGGCGGTGGCGGCCTCGCTCACCAGTTCCAGGGTGGGCTCCACGACGCCCTTCACCCGCAGGGCCAGGATCTGCCCCGCAGTGGCGGCGGCGAGCAGCCCGCACCAGGGCGCTTCGGAGCCGGCCCAGGCGGCAGCGTGGGTGGACGCGGACGCTCCCTCCACTCCCCGATCGGTGGGTGGTTTCTGCAACAGAGTTCCCAGCTCAGCGGCGGGGATCGATTCGATGCCGACCGGCAGGGTCACCCCCGCCAGCGGATCCCCGTGGCCGTCAAGCAACAGACGCACCACCCCAGCCGCAGCCGCTGGCAGCGAGGCGGGAGCCGTGGTTCTCGGGGCCAACAGGGCCGGGGTGATCGCCTGCAGGGGTGCGAGGTCTGTGAAACGCCAGGCCTCCTCGCGGCGGGAGGGGAGCGGGCGCTCCGCCAGGGCCCGGGCCGCCTGTTGCCGCGCCGCCAGGGCAGGCTCACGCGACACTTCGGCCGCCAGGGTATGCAGCAGCGCTGTGCCCCAGCTGCTGGCAGGGGCCTCGGCGGTGGGCATGGAGAGGCTCGCCATCACCTCACCTCCAAAGGCGCCGCGGCCAGGGCTGCCAGCTCGGCATCAACCCAGTCGTAGCCGCGATCCTCCAGCTCGAGGGCCAGCTCCTTGCCGCCGGTGCGCAGGATGCGGCCCGCGGCCATCACGTGCACGTAATCGGGGGTGATCACATCCAGCAGCCGCTGGTAGTGGGTGATCAGCAGGGTGGCGTTTTCAGCAGTGGCGAGTTGGTTCACCCCGCCGGCCACGATGCGCAGGGCATCGATATCGAGGCCGGAATCGGTTTCATCGAGGATCGCCACCAGCGGATCCAGTAAGGCCATCTGAAGGATCTCGTTGCGCTTCTTCTCGCCACCGCTGAAGCCCTCGTTCACCGAACGCTCCAGGAAGGCCGGATCCATCTGCACCACCGCCAGCCGTTCGCGCACCAGGTCCTCGAACGCGAAGGTGTCGAGTTCCTCGGCGCCCTGCTCGAGGCGCCGGCCATTGGTGGCCACCCGCAGAAACTCCAGGTTGCTCACCCCGGGAATCTCCACCGGGTACTGGAAACCAAGGAACACCCCACGGCGGGCCCGCAGTTCCGGTTCGAGGGCCAGCAGATCCTCGCCCCGGTAGAGCACGCTGCCGCCGGTCACGGTGTAGGCCGGATGGCCAGCCAGCACTTTCGAAAGGGTGCTCTTACCGCTGCCATTGCGGCCCATCACGGCATGGATCTCGCCGGCGCGGATGGTGAGGTTCACCCCGTGCAGGATCGGCTGATCGGCCACGCTGGCGTGGAGATCGCGGATCTCAAGCAAAACCGGTGCTTCGGGGCGGATCACGGCGTAGCGGGAGGGGCGGACTTGGACGGGAGGGAAGCGATCAACCGTAGCGGCCAGATGGCTGAAATGAAGCCAGGGGCTGGAATGGAACGTTGGTTGAGGCGAAGTCGTGCACAAGAAATGGGCGCGCCACTAACGGGCGCCACGGATGCTCGGCGGGGCTGAGGAAGACCCTGCTATCCCACCGAACCCTCCAGCTTGAGGGCGAGCAATTTATCGGCCTCGGCGGCGAATTCCATCGGCAGCTGGTTGAACACATCGCGGCAGAAGCCGCTCACCATCATCGACACCGCCTCCTCGAAGCCGATGCCGCGGCTTTGGAGATAAAAGAGCTGGTCTTCGGAGATGCGGCAGGTGCTGGCCTCGTGCTCAATCGCCGCATCCGGTTGCTGGGAGCGGATGTAGGGATAAGTGTTGGCGGCGGCCTGATCGCCGATCAACATCGAATCGCATTGGCTGAAGTTGCGGGCGCCCACGGCCTTAGGACCCACCTGCACTAGGCCCCGATAGCTGTTGGAAGAGTGACCGGCGCTGATTCCCTTACTCACAATCGTGGAGCGGGTGCGGGGGCCCACGTGAATCATCTTGGTGCCGGTATCGGCCTGCTGGCGGTTGTTGGTGAGGGCTACCGAATAAAATTCACCCACGGAATCAGCGCCTTGCAGCACACAACTGGGATATTTCCAGGTGATCGCTGAACCAGTTTCCACTTGGGTCCAGCTGATGTGGCTCCGATCACCGCGGCACTGGCCGCGCTTGGTGACGAAGTTGTAGATGCCACCGACACCATTCTCATCACCGGCATACCAATTTTGCACGGTCGAGTATTTGATCGAGGCGTCGTCTAGAACGACCAGTTCCACCACCGCCGCATGCAGTTGGTTGGTGTCAAACATCGGGGCGGTGCAGCCCTCGAGGTAGCTCACAGAAGCCCCTTCCTCGGCCACAATCAGAGTTCGCTCGAACTGACCCGTGTCGCCGGAGTTGATGCGGAAGTAGGTGGAGAGCTCCATTGGGCATTTCACGCCCTTCGGAATGAACACGAAAGAGCCATCGCTGAACACGGCCGAATTGAGGGCCGCGAAGTAATTGTCATTGCTGGGCACCACCGTGCCGAGATAGCGCTCGATCAGCTCCGCGTGGTCCTTCACCGCCTCACTGATCGAGCAGAAGATCACGCCGTGCTCGGCGAGTTTCTCGCGGTAGGTGGTGGCAATTGAAACGCTGTCGAATACCGCATCGACCGCCACATTGGATAGGCGCTTCTGCTCGCTCAGTGGAATGCCGAGCTTTTCAAAGGTTTCGAGAAGTTTGGGATCAACTTCATCGAGGCTACCCTTCTTTTCCTGCTGCTTCGGGGCGGCATAATAGATGATGTTCTGATAGTCAATGCGAGGATGCCCGAGGGCGGCCCAATCGGGCTCCTCCATGAGCAACCACTGCCGGTAAGCCCGCAGACGAAAATCCAGCAGGAAGGCAGGTTCATCCTTCTTGCTGGAAATCAGCCGCACCACATCCTCACTCAGACCCTTGGCGATCTTTTCGGTTTCGATGTCGGTCACGAAGCCGTATTTGTACGGCTGACTGACCAGATCTCCGACGGCGGCGGTGCTCATGGCAGGAAGGGAACGGAGGGAAGGGTCAACCAGCAGTGAGGGCCCGAACCTCCTCCATGCTGATGGTCTGCTGCTCGCCGCGGAAGGGGTTGTCCTCGGTGAGGAAGAGCATGCAGTGGCATTCCTTGCGCTCGCGCATCGGCACGCAGGGGCAGTTCCAGAAGGCTTGGGCCACCTCGGCCTGCTTGTCCTCGTAGTGGCGGCAGGGGCAGAGGGCACCGCCGAGCTCATCTTTGTGGCGGGCGAGCCCTTCCAGCACCACTGCGGTCACGCCCGGATCGCTGCAGAAATAGGTGCCGGTGCGCTGGGCGTAGGTCTCGGCGAACTTGCGGATCACCTCCAGGCTGTCGGAAACCGGCCTTGCAACGGCTTCAGCCTCGGAGTTGGGAGCGTTGACAGGGGCGGCGTCGGGAACGGTCACGGCGGACAGGGCAGTGCTGGATGGAAGGGCGAGGCCCGTGGGCCTGCGCCGGCCGGTGGAAATGGCAGAACCGGAGCAGCCGCGAAGCCGCGGGCCGGATGCCCACCACCAACCAACAATTACGAAACAAGCACGTTTCGTTAGTCAGCCAGCCTAAGGCACAGCAACCTGACTCCGGGACCTAAACCATGGTGCAGCGCGGGTAAAGGGGCCCCACTTGCGGTTGGGCCGTGGCATCGTGAACGGGAACGGTGGAACCATGACCGCCTCCCCTCCCCCAGGCTCTCCACCGAGTCCAGCCCTCAACGGCAGCCGTCGCCGGGGGAGTTCTGGTGCCGGCCTTGCCCCGTTCAGCGAGGGCAAGACCGAACGCCCGGCGGGCCCTGAGTCCGCTGAAGCCCCACCGACCCGCGAGGCCGTGCTGGCTTTGCTGCTTCGCCAAGGCGAAGCAACGGCGGCCGATCTGGCCGGCAGGCTCTCAGTTTCAGTGCAGGTGATGCGGCGCCACCTCCGCGGACTCGAGGAGATGGGCTTGGTGGAAGCCAGTCCCACCCCGGAGGGGCCGGGCCGCCCCAGCAACCGCTGGCGCCTCACCACCGCTGGACATCAGCGCTTTCCCAACGGCAGCGAACACTTCGCCCTGGGCCTACTCCACTCCCTCGCTGGGGCCATGCCGCCCGATGCCCTCCGCCTCCTCCTCAACCAGCAGGCGGTCGAGAAGGCCAGCGACTACCGCCGCCGCATCGGCACCGGCTCCCTCGCCGAACGTCTGGACCGTCTGGTGGACCTGCGGCGCCAGGAGGGTTACGTGGCGGAATGCCAGCCCGACCCGGAGCAGCGTGGGGCCTGGGTGATCAGTGAATTTCACTGCTCCGTGATGCGGATCGCCGAGGCCTTCCCGGTGGTCTGCGATCAGGAACTCGCCTTGATCAGCCACACCTTTCCCGATTGCCGGATCGAGCGGGTGCACTGGCGCCTGGAGGAGGGGCATTCCTGCGGTTTCCGGCTGAGCCCCATCGCCGTGCCGTGATCGAAGCGAGCGAGCTGGCGGAACTGGAGTCCACCCTGCTGCCGGCCCTGGAGCGCCATCACCTGCGGTTGCTGGCCCATGGCCTGCGCACCTTCCAGGCGGTGGCGGGCCGCCGCCTGGGCCCCCTGCCGACCAGCGATGCCCTGGCGGCCTGGGCTTCTGGCCAACCCCAGCTCGCCGGCGATCCCGGCTTCGCGGCCACCTTCCTGCAACAGCTGGCCGGCCTCGGGGATCAGCTGGAGTTGATCGCGGCCCGGCGGGGCTGCGATCCGCTGGGCCTGGAACTGGCCGACCTGATCACTTGGGCTGAACATCAGGCCCAGGAGCGGCTGGAGCTCCCATCTCTCAGGGCAGACCCGACGGCGCCACCACCAGGCTGACCCCGGCGAGGGCCGCCCCAGCGGCGGCCAACCCACGCCAGCCGGGTCGATCCCCCTCAAACCACCAGGCCAGGGGCAGGGCCATCACCGGCGCCGTGGACATCAGGGCCACCGCCAGTCCGCCACTCAGGCCGGCGAGGGCCGCCTGCTGCAGGACGATTCCGGCGCTCGTTCCGAGCAGGGTGGCCAGCAGCAGCAAGGGCCAGCGGCGCCCAGCCGGCCTGGGTCGCGGCACCCTCAGGGGGATCCCCCCGGCGAGGGGCAGCAGGGCCAAGCTGGCGGCCGCCAACCGCAAGGTGGCCGCCTGCAGGGGCGAGATCGGTCCCGAGAGCAGGGCCGCCCGGGAGAGGAGGGCACCGAGGCTGCCGCACACCAGCGCGCCCAGGGCCAGCAGCACCCCGCCCAACGGCAGCCCCCCCGGCCGAACGGATCCGGTGGCCTTAGCCGCCCCGCTCCCGGGGCTGGCGTTGCTGGATTCCGGCAGTGACTGCGCTGCCCCTCGGGCCACGAGCAACACCGCCAGGCTGATCAGGGCGATGCCGGCGATCTGGGCTGGGCCGGGCCACTCCCGCAATAACACCACGCCGGCCAGGGTGGTGAAGGCCGGCCCGCCGGCATCGATGGTGAGGGCTCGCCGGGTGCCGAGCCGGCGCAGGGCGGCGAAGAAGAGGCTGTCGCCTAGGGCGATCCCCACAACACCACTGGCGGCGAGTAGGAGCAGGCCCCGGGGGGGCAGCTGCCAGGCCTGGCTGAAGACAAAGGGCAGCTGCAGCGCCACCGCCAGCAGATTCTTGAGCAGGTTGAGCTGCACGGCCGAGAGGGAGGTGGGCAGCCGCCGCCACAGCAGGCTGGCGAGGGTCCAGCAGAGGGCCGCCACCAGGGCGGCGGTGGCCGGCAGGGGGAAGGAGGGCAGGGAAACGGGGGGCAGGGGCGACAACCGGTGCTCGGGCTTGCGATCATCGCCAGTGCATCCCCCCTCCGGGTGTTCAGTCCCGGCGAGCCAGCGTGAGCGGCAGTATCTCCAGCCCCAGCGACACCCCCGCCAGCGACCGGCAGGCCGCCGCCATCGCCGACGCGATCAGCTTCTTCCGGCTCAGCTGCGGCCGCTGGCGCTCCCAGCGCAGCAGCCACCACCTGCTGCACCGCCAGGCCGAGGCCGGCAGCTCCTATATCGAGGTGGTGGAAATGAACGCCGGCGATCCCCAACTGGTGGCGATCGCCGAGCTCCACGGTGAGAACCCGGCCGGTCTGGTCGGCGGCTGCCGGGTGCGCTGGAGCGGATCGATGGCCTGGGACAAGGCCGGTGAAGCACACGAGGGCGAGAGCGTGTTCGGCCTGATCCCAACCGATGCCCTCGGCCGCGAGGGCCTGTTGCTGCGCGACCGCGGCTATGCCGAGACGGCTCCGGTGGCGGGGCGCTTCGCGATGGACGAACGCGACGCCCTGCTGCTCACCACGGCCTACGAAACGATGAACAGCCTGGAGCGATTCAGCTTCGCCGGGCCCAATGTGCGGCTGCGCACGAGCACGGTGGAGGGGCTCTCCAACACCGCCTCCTTCTGCATCGAGACGCGGATCGATGCTGCTTCCGGCAGCGACGGCGAATCGGTGCCGGAGGGCTCGGCGGTGCAGGTAGGGAGCAGCGGTGTCGCAAGAAACAGGGACAGCGTGTCGCTGCTGGGCTGGTGAGTCGCTCTGGGACACCACAACCCAAGCGCTGAGCAGCCGATGAAGGCGTCGTCACGCCTCGTGATGACGCCGTGAGGCTGCTCAGACGTGCCCTGAGGGCTCCTCCCCGGTCCCGGTTCCCCGTCCGCTGCCTTAGCGCCGATGACGGGCTCGCCGCCGATGGTTCCACGGAGCGATGAGCGGCTTCCAACGCGCTGGGCGCACCATCAGCGGAGGCTGCCGGGATGCTGCGGGGTCTGGCGGAACAGGCGCTTCGTCGAGCGGCCGGATCCGTCGCCAACGTTACGGTCTGTGAGTCCTGGCGGGCCAGGCGGAAGCCAGGCGAGGCCGCACTTCTACGATCCCCACCACGGATGCCGGACCCCGCGTGGCTCTTCCCCTCCTCAAGTACGCCCCCACCACCCAGAACTCCCGGGTGGCCTCACTCCGGGTGGGCTCCGACGAGGACCCCAAAGCCGTCTCCATGGAGAAAGCCATGGACCGGGAAGACCAGAACTTCGTGATCGAGGCGGCCTACCGCCAGATCTTCTTCCACGCCTTCAAGGTCGACCGCGACCGTACCCTGGAGTCCCAGGTGCGCAACGGCCAGATCACCGTGCGGGATTTCATCCGCTCCCTGTGCCTCTCGGACACCTTCACCCGCAGCTTTTACAACCTCAACAGCAACTACAAGGTGGCCCGCCACCTCGTGGAGAAGCTGCTGGGCCGCCCCACCCACGGAAAGTCTGAAGAGATCGCCTGGTCGGCCGTGATCATGACCAAGGGCATCAAGGGTGCCGTTGATCAGATCCTCGATTCTGAGGAATACCTCGAGAACTTTGGCTACGACACCGTTCCCTACCACCGCAACCGGGTGGTGGGCTCCCGTGAGGTCGGTGAGACCCCCTTCAACCTCACCTCCCCCCGCTACGACGCCTACTACCGCGGCATCCTGGGCTTCCCCCAGATCGTGTACACCGGCACCGCCAAGGCCTTCCCGGCCCGGGCCCAGCAACGGCGCGGTGGATTCCCCGAGGACTACCTCCCCTGGGTGCGCAGCCTTCCTGCCCTGCGCGGCGTTGGCGCCCCCCAGGGCAACATCGGCATGGATTACCTCTCGAAGGTTCCCTACCGCAGCATCGGTCGCTGAAGATTCGGAGCCGTTATCCGGTCGAACAGCAAGGGGTGGTGAGCGAAAAGCCAGCTGCCCTTCCAGGGAGTCCGCGTGGCTCCTTTTTTTATGGGGCCTCGACGGAGCACCGCCGTGCGGGGGTCAGCATCCACTGACCCCCGTATGGGGTTGGTCCCCCCGGGGAAGAATTATCGGCAGACTGAGCCCTTATGAACTCTCCGCAGTGAGCCAGAAGACACTGAAATCCTTGGCCCTGATGACGTTGCGGCAACTGCGTCAGATCGCCAGCGACCTCGGTGTCTCCCTCTACAGCCGCAAGACGAAGGAGGAGCTGGTGGATGCGATCAACACCCTGCAGGAGGAAACCGGGCTGAGCCTCGCCGCGATCGAGGCGGAGATGGCGCCGGCGCCCCGCCCCGCCGGCGAGACGCGGGTGGTGTTTCTGCCCCGCGATCCCCAGTGGGCCTATGTGTTCTGGGATATCGCCGAGGCCGACCGCACGGCCGCCCAGGCCGCCGGCGCCGGCCAGCTCTGCCTGCGCGTGGCCGATGTGACCGGCCTGGCCGGTGGCTCCTCCCATCCCCACACCCTCCAGGAGGTGGTGGTGGATGCCCAGGCCACCGAGTGGTATTTGCCCGTTCCCCTCTCCGACCGCGACTACCGCGTGGAGCTCGGCTTCCGCAAATCCAGCCCCGCCGGCGGCTGGATTTCCCTGGCCTTCTCCTCGGTGGCGCGGGTGCCGTCCCTGCATCCCTCCGAGCAGATCCTCGATCAGTTCACCTCCTTCTCCCTCGACGCCGCCCCCTCCGCCCTGCCAGCGCCGCCGATCGAGCCCGCCGATGCCGGCCTGCATGAGCGCCTCTACCAGACCGCCACGGCCCGCTGGCGCCGCCTCGGTCGGGGTTCGGAGGCCTTCCATGAGCATGAGGATGCGGGGCTTTCCGATTCCGCCTTCTCCGCCTCGGGCGTGGGCCTGTGGGCCTCGGGCCGTAACGAATCCGGAGCCGGTCTGGCGGCCCGCCAACGCTCCTTCTGGCTGGTGGCCGATGCCGAGTTGATCGTGTACGGCGCCACCGACCCGGCGGCCCGGCTCACGATCGGCGGTGAAGAGGTGCCCCTCACCCCCGAGGGCACCTTCCGCATCCAGGTGCCCTTCCGCGACGGCCAGCAGCTCTATCCGATCGAGGCGGTGGCCGCCGATGGGGTGCAGAAGCGCAACATCACCCTGGAGTTCCGCCGCTCCACCCCGGAGGACAACAGCAACCCTGCCAGCCAGGCCGTGGCCGAATGGTTCTGACCAGATCCGCGTCTTTACCGTTTCATTTCTGAGCCTCCTGCCATGTCCGTACCTGCTGCCCCAGCTCCTGCCAATTCCACCCTGCGGACCCTGGTTGCCGCCACACCGGTGGCCGGCTCCATCCTGTTTCCCCTGGTGGTGTCGCTCCTGATGGTGCGGGTGAGCATCACCGCCGGGGTGCTGGCCGCCGTGCTGATCGGCTCGCTCTGGTTCGTGGCGATGCTGCGCACCTCTGAGATGCCCGGACATTCCTGAAGCCGCGTCAGGGCCGGCTGCGTGACGGCCTCACCACCCGGCCCGGCGCCCCGCTCGCAACCGTTTCGGATCGGCTTACGAGGAACTGGGAAGCGCTTCGGAACCGCTTCGGATCCGCCGTATAAATCGCCTCGAAGTCGCCCCGAAACAGTCCCCAAACCGCTTTGAGCCCCGTCGGAACCTCGCCTGAAGCGCTTTGCCAGGGTTCCTGCTGCGCCCCCTGGCTTGTCCGCCCTTGGGAATTCTGGGCGGCATGGAAAGCATCGCCCCCGACCGCCGGCCCGCGGCAACACCCATCGCTCAAGCGGGTGGGGTTCAACCCAGGCGCGGCTACTCTCCGGGGAGCCAGCACCTCCCCCAGCACCTACAAAGGCCAGCGAGGAAAAGCCCGGACCGGAAAGCAGACCGAAAACCGGAGTCGAAACCGGAACGGAAACCCGAGCGAGCACTAAAGCGGGAAACCGAGCGGCTGCGGAACCCCCTGAGTGCAGCCCTGACCGTGGCGCTGCTCCTGATGCTGCCCGTGCTGCTCGCAGGCTGCGCCCCATCCAAGGCCCGCATCGAAGGGGCTCCCGCTGCCGATCTCCCCTTGCCGCCCGGCATCCAGGTGGCCTTCAACCAGCGCTCCAACCAGCGCTACCGCAGCCCGATCAGCGGGCGCTGGCGGCAGGGGGATGACCTCGAGGCCATGATCCTCACGGCGATCCAGGGGGCCCACCAGGAGATCCTGGTGGCCGTTCAGGAACTCTCATTGCCCAGGGTGGCCGAAGCCCTGGTGGAGGCCCACCGCCGTGGCCTGCGGGTGGCGGTGGTGCTGGAGAACACCTACAGCACGCCCTGGAGCAGCCTCAACCTTCACGACCAGGAGGCCTTGCAGCCCCATCAGCGTCACCGTGTTGCCCAGTTGGCGGCCCTGGGCCAGGGGGATGCGGTGGCGATCCTGCGCCAGGGGGGCGTGCCCCTGATCGATGACACCGCCGACGGCAGCCGCGGCAGCGGCTTGATGCACCACAAGTTCATGGTGGTGGACCGCCGGGTGGTGGTGACCGGCTCGGCCAACTTCAGCCCCTCCTGCATCCACGGCGATCCGGATGACCCCAGCACCCGGGGCAATGTGAACCACCTGCTGCGCTTCGAGAGCCCCGAGCTAGCAACTCTTTTCGCCGGCGAATTCAGCCGCCTTTGGGGCGATGGTCCGGGCGGGCTTCCCGACAGCCTCTTCGGGCTGGCCAAGGCGGAGGGCCCTGGCCAACGGGTCCGGATCGGGGCTGCCACGGTGACCGTGCTGTTCGCCCCCCATCGCCGCCGCGACGGTGCCAATGGGCTGCTCTGGCTCGAGCAGCAGTTCGCCGGGGTGCAGCGGAGCATCGACATGGCCCTGTTCGTGTTCTCCGCCCAAAACCTCGCCGATGCCCTGGCGGCCCTGCACCAGAGGGGCGTCCGGATCCGGCTGCTTGCCGATCCTGGCTTTGCCAACCGCTCCTTCAGTGAGGTGCTCGATCTGCTGGCCATCGGCCAGCCCGACCACCGTTGCCTTCTGGAGGCCGGCAATCGCCCCTGGCAACAGGCGCTGGAGGGGGTTGGAACACCTCGGCTGGCCGGCGGCGACAAGCTTCACCACAAAATTGCCGTGTTGGATGGTCGCAGCGTGATTAGCGGTTCGTTCAATTGGAGCCCCAGCGCTGCCTTTCAGAACGATGAAACCCTGCTGCGCATCGATTCCCCCCTCCTGGCCGCCCACTTCAACGCGGAGATCGATCGCCTCTGGCGGGGCGCCGAGCTCGGGGTTACGGCGCGACTGGAGCGCAAACGGCAGCGGCAGCAACGCCTCTGCGGCAGCGGCCAGCAGCGGCGGGAGATCCGGCCGGCGGAGCCAGCGTCAGTCCGCGGCGGATGGGGAGGGGTCAGGCAGCCGCTCAGCTGAAGAATCCCCCCGGCAGCGGACGGCAGAACTGGTCCAAAATGAAAGTCGGTGAAGCGGGCTGGATCCTGCAGCCCATCGCGCCCATCGCCCTCCCTCCGGAACCCGGCCATGACCAGCGTCCTCCCCGAAACCGCCGCCGCGCCCGCCATCCCCGCTGACCAGAGCACCCTGGCGCTCCATCCCGGTCTGGTGTTGCGGCCGGCCGCCGACCGCTTCCACAGCAGCCACGGCTGGCTGGAGAGCTGGCACAGTTTCAGCTTCGCTGGCCACGATCACCCCGCCTGGCGGGGGTTCGGTCCGCTGCTGGTGATCAATGACGACCGGTTGGAGGCGGGCAGGGGCTTCGGCATGCATCCCCACCGCGACATGGAGATCATCACCGTGATGGTGGAGGGGGTGCTGCACCACCGCGACTCGATGGGTCACAGCGAAGCCTTGCGGGCCGGCGAAGTGCAGCGGATGAGCGCCGGCAGCGGCATCGTGCACAGCGAGATGAACGAGGGGGCTCAGAGCTGTCGGTTGCTGCAGATTTGGATCGCCCCCAGCCAGCGCGGGCTCCCTCCCAGCTACGGCCAGAAGCCCTTTGAACTCCGAGCCGGCTGGACGCTGCTGATCGATCCCGAGCAGAGCACCGGGGCCATGGCGATCGATCGGTCGGTGCGGATCTGGCGGGCCCGGCCCCAGGCCGGAGAGCGGCTCGCCCTGCCCGGCGCGGCGGATGCCCATGGCTGGATCCAGCTCATCGATGGCGATCTGGACATCCGTCTGGAGCCGGCCGCCGAAAACCCGGTGCTGGGTCACCTTCAGGGCGGCGATGGGCTTGGCATGGAGCCCGGCATGCCAGGCGCGATCACGGCGGGGGCCGGTGGGGCCGATCTGTTGGTGTTCGAACTGCCCTGAGGGGCTGGCCCAGCCTGGAAGCCTGTTTAGCCCTCCGGGTGTGGCTCAAGGTCACGCGTGGATCAAGCCTCCCATCAGGTCCACCGAACCCTGGCCTTGCAAACCGGACCCGGCCTAACCACGCGGCCGCACCCGCTGCTTAGTCTGCTTCGACTCGATTCCCTCCATGTCCCTACAGGTCGCCGTGGCGATGATCGAGCGGCAGGGGCGTTGGCTGCTGCAACTTCGCGACGACATCGAGGGGATTGTGCATCCGGGCACCTGGGGTCTGTTCGGCGGGCACTTGGATCCGGGCGAAACGACGGAGCAGGGCCTGCGGCGGGAGCTGGAGGAGGAGATCAGCTGGGTGGCTGGCGAGGTGCGCTGGTGGTTCGACCACCAGGATCCCCACCGCACCCTGCATGTGTTCCACGTGCCCCTCTCCGTTCCCCTGGAGGCCCTGGAGCTGCGGGAAGGGCAGGATATGGTCTTTGCGGACCTCGGCGAGCTGCGCAGCGGTGCGATCTGGAGCCCGAAACGACGGGAGACCCGGCCCCTCGCCCCCTCCCTGCGGCTAGCCCTCGAAAGGCTTGAGACGCAAGGCCTGCCGGACCACGCTGCCAGCCACAGGCCCCCTGAAGGGGGCTGAAACCCGCGCCCTGGACCTACCGCAGGACGCGGCGGAACAGCCAGCATCAGGGGCCAAGAAGAGCCAAAACAGCATTTCTTTACCAGGATTTGCCGAGAGTGGAGTAGGGTCTTCAAGATTCCTTCACAATCAGGAACCTCAGCGGATGTTCACGCTCACCAAAGCCTCCCAGATCTTCCCTGAAACCCTGGCTGCCGATGCGGTGCCAGCGATCACGGCCCGCTTTCGCCTCCTGAGCGCCGAAGACCAGCTGGCCCTGATCTGGTACGCCTATCTGGAGATGGGCACCACGATCACGATCGCCGCGCCCGGCGCCGCACGCATGCAGTTTGCCGAACCCGTGCTGGCCCAGATCAAGGCCATGGACTTCGCTGGCCAGAGCCAGGTGATGTGCGACCTGGCCAATAGTGCGGACACCGCGATCGGCCGCACCTACGCCAACTGGTCGGTGAACATCAAGCTCGGTTTCTGGTATCAGCTGGGTCAGTGGATGGCCGCCGGCCTCGTGGCACCGATCCCCGAGGGCTACCAGCTTTCCGCCAACGCGGCCTCCGTGCTCAATTCCGTCAAGGGTGTGGAGCAGGGCCAGCAGATCACCCTGCTGCGCAACTTTGTTGTCGACATGGGCTTTGACCCCGCCAAGGGTGAGGGGCAGCGGGTGATGGAACCGGTGGCGGCCCCCACCCCCGAGGAGAGCCGCAAAAAGGTGTTCATTGAAGGCGTGATCAATCCCACGATCAACGCCTACATGGATCTGCTCAATGCCAACGACTTCGACGCCCTGATCCAGCTCTTCCTGCCCGACGGGGCCCTGCAGCCCCCCTTCCAGAAGCCGATCGTGGGCAGCGACGCCATCCTGCGCTTCTTCCGTGAGGACTGTCAGAACCTTCGCCTGCTTCCCGAGCGGGGCTATGCCGAACCGGCCGAGGGCGGCTTCAACCAGATCAAGGTGACCGGCAAGGTGCAGACCCCCTGGTTCGGCGCCGGCGTGGGGATGAATGTGGCTTGGCGCTTTCTGCTCAACCCCGAGGGCAAGATCTACTTCGTGGCGATCGATCTGCTCGCCTCGCCGGCCGAACTGCTCAAGTTCGCCCGTTGAAGCACGGCAGCACCAGGGGTGAGGGCTTGTCCATCGCCATCCTGACGGGCTGGTTGTTGAGTGGGGTGGGCTTGCTGAGTGTCGATCTCGATCGGCTCGGCGAGGCCCTCTCCGCTGCGACGGGCATGGCCGGGGGCCCGTGGATGGAAGTCTTGTTTGTGCTGCTGGCCGTGCTGCTGCGCAGCTTTCTGCACACAGGGCTCTTCATCGTGGCCCACGACGCCATGCATGGGGTCCTGCGCCCCGCCTGCCCCGAGTCCAATGCGCGTTGGGGGCACTTGGCCCTCACCCTTTACGCCGGTTTGACTTACGACAGCTGCCGTGCCAAGCATGCGCTTCACCATCGTTTCTCCGGAGGCCAGGGCGACCCCGATGTCCACGGCTCGGAGGGGCCGGAACTGAGGGCTGCCCTGCACTGGTTGATCCATTTCCTGGGCGGGTACCTGAGCTGGGGCCAAATGGCCCGTCTCTTGGGGGGGTGGGGAGCCCTAGGGCTGCTGAGCCTGGCGCTCACGCCGACCGCCGGCCTGAATCTGCTGCTCTTCTGCATCCTCCCCCTGCTGCTGAGTTCCCTGCAGCTGTTCGTGTTTGGCACCTACCTGCCCCATCGCGCCATCGACCCGCAGAGCGGTACCCACCGACCCCGCAGCCTGGACTTGCCGGTCTGGTTGTCCCTGCTCACGTGTTACCACTTCGGATATCACTGGGAACACCACCAGTACCCCTGGCTGGCGTGGCACGAACTTCCCAACTCACGTTCCTGCTCCAGGGGCGATAGGGTGTCATATCGGTGGATTCAGCATGGGTGAACGGAGCATGACCAGTGTCGAGCCTGCTCTGGTGCTTGTAGGTACGGAACAAATTTCTTGGCCCGACTGGACTGAGCTGGAGCAGGGCACAGCCCGCACAGCCTTTGATCGAGCCCACGGCCGGGCGCTCGCCAGCTTGATTAACGAGGTCCAGCTCCAGGCGGCTCAGTTGGATTCCGCCGATACTCTCTGGCAGCTGCACGACTATCTGAGTATTCAGCGCCACCGCATCGAAGGCCGTTTTGATTTCCGGCCCCAGGCGATCCTCTTCCTGTTTGCCAGCCTGGTGCAGGACAAGCTGTTGGATCTTGCCGAGCTGGACGGCCTCGCGGACGGCAAATTGGCCAAGATTCGGGCGATGGCGCAGTTTTAAGCCCTTCGCTATCCCAGGTCGGGACGCCCCTGCCGTCCGGTTCGATCGCGGTTAGTCCCCCACTCAAGCCCCGGCCGTGGGCTAATTCCAATAAGTGGCATCGCCCCGCCTAGGTTCACAGCACCAAAGAAGCAACCGTTGAGCGCCATGCCCCACCAGCCCTCACGTCCTTGACCGTTTCCCTCCCCCTGGAAGGGACCCAGTCCCCGACCCCGTCAGTCCCGGTTGCCAGCGATGCAGCGGCCCTCGGGCGGTCTGACTTTGACCTGCGTCCCTTCATGGCCAGCTCGAATCGCCGGGCCACCTGGCAGATCCTCAACACTCTGGTGCCCTACGGGCTGCTCTGGTGGTTGGCCCTGGAGTTGCTGCCGCGATCCCCCTGGCTATTGCCGCCGGTGATCGCCTTGCAGGTGCTGTTCCTGGCCCGCTGCTTCTCGTTGATGCACGACTGTGGTCACTATTCGCTGTTCCGCAACCGCCGGGCCAATCGTTGGTGCGGCTTTCTGCTCGGTGTGGTGAGTGGCATCCCCCAGCTGCCCTGGTCACGGGGCCACGAGTATCACCATCGCCACAACGGTGACTGGGAGAAGTACCAGGGACCCTCCGCCCTGGTGAGCACCGAAGCCTTTGCCCGGCTCACCCCTGAGCAACAGCGCCAATACGGCTGGCTGCGCCATCCGCTGATGCTCTTTCCGGGGGGCTTCTTCTACCTCGTGATCAAACCGAGGGTGGCCCTGCTGCTCGGCCTGGCGGCCCTGCTGCCCTACACCATCCGCAGCCTGCAGGAGTCGCCGGAGCGTTCGTTCCAGGAGATCCTGGCTTCTCACCGCAGCCGCCACTGGTATAGCCCCGAGGAGTTCCACGACCTGCTGTTCAACAACCTGGCGGTGCTCGCCGTTTGGGCCGTCATGGGCGCCACGGTGGGTGCAGGCGCCTTCTGGACGATCTATGCGCCGGTGATGACCTGTGGTGCTGCCATCTTCATCTGCATCTTCTTTGTGCAGCACAACTTCCCCGGCTCTTATGCCCACACCACCCAGGGATGGAATGCGATGGCCGGCGCCCTGGAAGGCACCAGCGATCTTGAGTTGCCAGCAGTGCTGAACTGGTTCTCCGCAGACATCGGCTGTCACGCGATTCACCATCTTTGTGCCGCCATTCCCAACTATCGCCTAAGGGCCTGTAATGACCTCAACGCGGCTCGACTTCAGGGAGTGAAAAAGCTGCGACTGTCGGAGATTCCGGGTTGCTTCAGCTATATCCTCTGGGATCCTCGCTTGGGTCGGCTCACCACCATCGCTTCCCAGCGAAGCGGCATGAACCAGCTCGGGGCAACCAGGGCCTAGGATGCAGATTCTCGGGGCAGAACCCTGACTGAACCCACCACGCCTCCGCTCACGATAGGCCAGTTGGAAGCGCAATACCCCATGTATTGCAAGGCGATGAGGTTGTTGCTTCGGGAAGGCTGCAACCAGAAGCAGATTGAGCGCACAGTTTGCTGGGATCGCCTGGCAATTCTGCATCACAGTCTGCCGAAGAATTACAAATCACCCGAATATCTTTTCTGGCTTTTCCGCCGCGAATACCAGCAGCAACAGCTCCGCGCCACCACCTGACCGCCCGGGGGTATCTCCCACCCCCACCGCCCGCTTCTCCGTCGCGTGGGCTCCAGGGGCCACCTGAGCGACGCCATAAAAAAACCCTGCCGGAGCAGGGTTGATGTTTTGAGGCTCCAGGTCGGAAACCCGAAGCCGGCCCCGAAGGGCAGGGGATGATCAGTAACGGTTGCGGTTGCCGTAGCCACCGCCGTTGTAACCGCCGCCGCCGCCGAAGCTGCCATTGCCGTAACCGCCACGGCCGCCGCCGCCGCCGCCACCACCACCACCGGTGCGGGGTTCCGCTTTGTTCACGCGGATGGCGCGGCCCATCCACTCAACGTTCTGAAGCTCATCAATGGCCTTGGTCTCCTCGGCCTCGCTGGCCATCTCCACGAAGGCGAAACCACGCTTGCGGCCGGTGTCGCGATCCAAGGGAAGGCTGCACTTGCTGACCTTGCCGTATTCGGAAAACAATTGCTGGACGTCCTCCGCTTCGGCATCGAAGGAAAGGTTGCCCACGTAAATCGTCATGAACCTGAAAGAGAAACTATGAACCTGATCCGCCGAAAGCCCTAAAGAAAATCGATTGCTCGCGTGCTGAGAACCTGCTGGAGAGAACCCGTTGGAGAGAAACCGTTGCTGGAGAGAAATCTTTGAACCATGTTCATCTTACAGACCTTCCGGCGCCGGCCAGTTTTCCGGTACCGCAGCAGATCTGCTGCGGCCTTGCCATGGCGCATCGCGGCAGGCGGCGGGGATCGGGGCCTCGGATGGGGAGTGCGGTGGGCGGCTATCCGGATCCGAACACCAAAGGTGGTGCCAGCGGCCTGAATGACCAGCCTGGTCATGGGCAGCTTCCGGCATTGCCGATTCAGGCGTTGTCCCACCTCCCGACCACTCCCTAACCAAGCCACAGCCATGGCCGACAGTTACACGATCAGCATCGAGGGCGGCACGAGCTTCTCGTGTGCCTCCGACACCTACATCCTTGATGCCGCCGAGGAGCAGGGCATCGATCTTCCCTATTCCTGTCGGGCCGGAGCCTGCAGCACCTGCGCCGGCAAGGTGGTGAGCGGCTCCGTCGATCAGTCCGACCAGAGCTTCCTCGATGACGACCAGATCGCAGCGGGTTTTGCCCTGCTCTGCGTGAGCTACCCCACCAGCGACTGCACGATCACGCCCAACGCCGAGGACGACCTCTGAAGCGAGGTGGTTGGCCAGCCCATGGGCGGTTGGCCAACCAATGCTTCAGAACGCCTGCATCCTGCATCGGATCCTGGCCTTTTCTCCAGCGGAGCGGCACGATGTCTGCTTAGTTGGAGCGATCGATGGCTGCGTTGCATCGCTGGAGCGTGACCCTTGTCGGCACTGGGCTCCGTCGGCCCCGCTGGCTCGACGAAGACGGCCATTTCAGTGCCGACCCCTCCCGGGCCCTTCGCCTTGTGAGCCCGGAGATCGCCGTGCAGCGGATTCAGGCCTTCCTGGCCCTGCATGGCAGCAAGGGTGATCGGATCGAGCGGTTCCGTCTTGTGCCGGCGCCGCCTCTCCACGGGGCGGCGGCTGAGCGCTATCCCAAGGCGTGCCTTGTTCGGGACCAGGCTGCCTGAGGCCCCTGTGCCCTCCCCTCGCCCCGACCCCATGGCCCAGCTGATCAGCCCGCTCCGCCGCGCCCACTCAGGCGGCCCTGAATCAGGCCGTCGCCTTGGCTGCGCCCAACAGATCGGCCGGGGCGCGGCAAGTGTTGTGGCTGCTTTGGCCTTGGCGCTCGCCGGCTGCAAGGAGGGTCCCAGCCCGGAGGCCCAGCGGATCGATCAGCTGAACCTGAAGATTCAGCAACTGGAGCAGCGGCTCAACAAGCTGGCCAGTGAGGGGCAGGACGGGGCTGACCAACGGGGAAAACCTCCCGTCGGGGCCATCAAGTCGCTCACGGTGCGCACCGGCACCGAGGACGATCGCCTGCGCATCTACTGGGCCGATGGCAGCACCACCGATCTTCCCTGCACCAAGGAACAGACCACCTTCGTTTGTGGTTGATCAGGCGTGTGCGGTTGATCAGGCCTCGAGCAGCCCGGAGGCCAGGCCCTGGAGGGCCTCGCCCCAGCCCTGCTGCACGGGCCACCGCTCCCGGGTGGTGAGGCTCAGGGCGATGCCCTTCTCGCCATAGGCCGCTTCGTTGATGAACACGGGCCATTCCGGCTGGCCCTCCAGATCGTCGGGAGGGATGTAGGCGATGGTGCCTCCATCGCTCGCCTGGAACAGGGGATCCCCGGCCTGGAGGGGTTGCCAGTCGCGGTGCTGCAGGCGGGGATGAATCAGGGCGGCGGGACTGCCATCGCCGTGGCGGGGTAGATCCAGGCTTCGGCGATGGCGATGCACCACTAGGTGGGAGGGTTGCGGCAGCCTTCCCCGGCGGGCCCCGGCCAGCAGCGCCAGGGTGGCCTCCAGGGCAAGGGCGCTCTGGTGCACCACGGCGGCGGTGATCACCCCTTGGGGCACCGGTCCCACCTCGATCACCAGACCGCAGGGCCAGGCTTCGGCGAGGTAGCCGGTCTGGTGGGGATCAGCCTCATGCAGGTAGGTCGGCAGGCCCAGCTGCCGCTGGAGGCCCGCGGCCAGGGCCAGATCGGCGGGGCGGCGGCCGTAGACCACCAGGGAATTGCCCATGGCGGCGGTGGTGCTGTGCAGATCGAGCGCCACCAGGCAGGGATCGGTGCCCTGCGCCCCATGGGCGGCCAGCAGGCTGCGGGCCCGCACCACCTCCCGTTCCTGCCGGAGCGGATCGGCCAGCAGGGCCGCCTGGAAACTGCGGTTGAGGTCGCGGTCGCCATAGCGCCGTGTCTGGGCCAGGGCCTCGGGGTTGCCGATCAGGGGGCACAGGGCCAGACCGGAGGAGTCGAGCCGCCCAGGCAACCGAGCCCAGCTATCGAGCAGCCAGGGGGCATTGCGCTCATTGCCGTGGGTGCCGGCCACCACCAGCACCTTGCCCGTTGCGCTGGCGTGGGGCCCCAGCCCTGATTCGACGGCCATCGCCTGCCATAAACCCCATCAGCCCCCAGCCTGACGCAGAGTCAGGCGAAATGAAGTTGTCCAGCGATGCCACCCCCCGCCGCCCTGGTGCGCACGGCCCGCTGCCTGTGGCAGGGACAGTGGCTCACCCTGATGGGCGGTCTTGGGCCGGCCGATGCCGAGGGCCGCTACCGCCGGCCCGCGCCGGCTTTCGGTGAGTGGCCTTCCCTGCCCGCCGACGCCTCGGTGGCCTCAGGCCATGTGCTGATCGTGGGGCGCAGCTGCCCCTGGGCCCACCGGGCCTGGCTCACCTGGACCCTGCGGCGCCTGGGCGACAGCATCGATCTGGTGCTGGTGGACCCGGACCCGGCCGCCGGGCGCTGGCGCTTCGCCACCCCCTTTGCCGGCTGCACCACCCTGGCGGAGCTCTACCGGGCCAGCGGCAGCGATCGGGGCGCACCGGCCACGGTGCCGGCCCTGTATTCCCGCAGCCAGGGCCGCATCGTGGTGAATGAGAGCGCCCGGCTGATTGAGCTGCTCAACGGCTGGCCCGGCGATGGGCCCGATCTGTGGTCCCCGGCGCGGCGGGAGGCGATCGAGCGCTGGCGGGAGCGGCTGCAGGGCAGCGTGAACGACGGGGTGTATCGCTGCGGCTTCGCGCGGAACCAGGCCGCTTACGACGAGGCCGAGGCGGAGCTGTTCAGCACCTTGGAGGCGCTGGAGGAGCAGTTGCAGCGGGGCGCCGCCGCCGGGGAGGGCTGGTTGTGCGGCACCGAACTCAGCCTGGCCGATGTGGTGCTGTTTCCCACCCTGATTCGCCTGGAGCTGGTGTACGCCCCCCTGTTCGGCTGCAGTCGCCGCCCCCTCTGGCAGTTTCCAGCCCTGGCGGGATGGCGGGCCCGTTTCTTCGCCCTGCCGGGGGTGGCGCTCACCTGCTGTCCCGAGGCCTGGCGCCGTGACTACTTCGGCAGCCTGTTCCCGCTGCACCCCTCCGGCATCATCCCGGCCGGCCCCGATCTGGCCAGCCTGGTGGCGGGGCCAGGGGGGTTGCCGCTCCCCGGAGGGCCCGCCCCATCGCCGGGCTGAAGTCCCTGGAATCAGGCAGCGACGCTTCGGAGCGCTCTGCCCCGCCAGGCTGAATCCCCCGGAACCGGCCGCCACCATCCAGCGCCTCCTTTTCCGATTGGCAGAACCGAGCGGCACCTGCGGCCGCCAACGACCCTGAGCGCCCGACAACGACGGGCCGCAGCGCCTCTTCCCACGCTGGCACCACGGCCACCAGATCCCTGGGAAACCCCGCAAGTGCCCGACCGCCGGAGCTCTTATGGTCGCGGCCAGGTGCCTGACCCCACCAACCACCCAGCGCTCAGTCAGCATGGGTGGAGAAGTCCCGAACCCTTGGCCAGCAGCAGTCTCCCCAGCCCGGCCGATCCCGTCTTCGACGGTGTGTTCGGGCCGTACACAATCACCGACCACGACCGCCGCGAGGTGCTGGGCTACCGCTTGGCCCTCACCGCCTTGGCCTTGGGCCAGCTGGGGCTGCTGCTCACCTGGCGCCAGGGGGGTGCTGCGCTGCTCTGGCCTTGGTTCCTGCTGATGGCCGCCGGCCTGGGGCTGGCCCTGCGCTGGATCCACATCTATCTGCGGCCCCTGCACCGGGCCTTGCAGCTTTTCTGGTTGGCGGGCTGCCTCGGGGGTGTGGTGTTGGCCCAGCGGGTGGGGATCGCCGCCATGGGTGAGGCCCTGCGGGAGCAACCCCTGTGGATCTTGGCGGTGGGCCCCTTCTTCGCGGCCCTGACCGGCGTGGGGTTCAAGGAGTTCTTCTGCTTCCGCCGGCCCGAGGCGATCGGCGTGACCCTGCTGCTGCCCGTGGCCCTACTGGGCCGGCTCAGCGGCCTGCTGCCGCTGGCCACCACGGCCACCCTGCTTACGCTGGAGAGCGTGCTGCTCCTGGTGCTCTGCCTGCGCAAGTTCCCGATGCCTGCCGCGGCCGACGTGGGTGACAAGAGCGTGTTCCTTCACCTGGAGGCCCAGCGGCGTCTGGGCGCGGCCGATTCGACCGCGGTGTCCACGGAGGCGGCGTGAGCCTGATCTCCCTGGTGGGAGCCGGCAAGGACTACGGCATCCGCACCCTCTTTTCCGACCTTGAGCTGCACGTGGGCCCCCGCGAGCGGCTGGGGCTGATCGGACCGAATGGGGCGGGCAAGAGCACCCTCCTGCGGGTGCTTGCCGGCCGTGAACCCCTGGACCGGGGTGAACGGCGCTGCTCCGGCCGGCTCAATGTGGTGCTGCTGGATCAGGAGCCCGACCTCGATCCGACCCGCACGGTGCTGGAAGAGGTGTTCGCCGCCGGCGGTGAGCGCCTGGCCCTGCTGCGGGAGCACGAGGAACTCAGCCTGGCCCTGGCCGCCGATCCGAACAGCGACACCCTCCTGGCTCGGCTCGGCAGCTGCAACGCCCGGATGGACAGCTGCAACGCCTGGGACCTGGAGCGCGACTGCCGCGAGGTGCTGGAGCGCCTCGGCATCGGCGGCGCTTCGGAGCTGCTGGGCCGGCGGGTGGGCGAGCTCTCGGGGGGCAACCGGCGCCGGGTGGCCCTGGCGGCGGCCCTGGTGGCCCAGCCGGAGGTGCTGCTGCTCGATGAACCCACCAACCACCTCGATGCCGAGGGGGTTGAATGGTTGCAGGGCTGGCTCGATCGCTTCCCCGGCGCCCTGGTGCTGGTCACCCACGACCGCTATCTGCTCGACCGCGTGGCCCGCCGGATCGTGGCGGTGGAGCGGGGCGAGGCCCGGCCCTACGAGGGCAACTACGCCACCTACCTGGAGCGGCGGGCCGAGGAGGAGGCCTCCGAGCAGGCGAGCGCCGCCAAGTTCCGCGGCAGCCTGCGGCGGGAGCTGGCCTGGCTGCGGCAGGGCCCGAAGGCCCGCAGCACCAAACAGAAGGCCCGCCTGCAGCGGATCGAGGCGATGCGCGAGGCCCCCACGCGCCAGGCGAAGGGCCAGGTGAGCCTGGCCTCGACGGCCCGCCGCATCGGCAAGCAGGCGATCACGGCCGAAGGGCTGACGGTGGCGGTGCCCATCTCGCGCGCAGCCGCCAAGGGCGATGCCGAACGGGCTCCTGCCCGGGGGGAGCGAGCCACAGCTCTCAACCAACCAGAGCATCCAACGACATCAGGGCAGGGAAGCGACGCCGAGGCTCCCGCCCCCCGCCTGCTGCTGCGCGACTTCAGCTACGACTTCAGCCCGGAGGACCGGGTCGGGATCATCGGTCCGAACGGCGTGGGCAAATCCAGCTTGCTGGAGGTGATCGCCGGCCGCCGCGCACCCAGCGCCGGCAAACTGGAACTCGGCTCCACCGTGAAGCTGGCCTACTTCGATCAGCACAGCGAGGTGCTGCTGGCCGACCGCGCCCAGCGCAAGGTGATCGAGGTGGTGCAGGAGGCCGCCAGCCGGGTGGAGGTGGATGGGGTGGAACTCAGCGCCTCCCAGCTGCTGGAGCGCTTCCTGTTTCCACCGGCCCAGCAGCACCAGCCGGTGGCGAAGCTCTCGGGCGGCGAGCGGCGGCGGTTGCACCTGTGCCGCCTGCTGATCGAGGCGCCCAATGTGCTGCTGCTCGATGAACCCACCAACGACCTGGATGTCCAAACCCTTGGGGTGCTCGAGGACTTCCTTGAGGATTTCCGCGGCTGCGTGGTGGTGGTCTCCCACGACCGCTGGTTCCTGGACCGCACCGTGGATCGCCTCTTCTGTTTCCGGGATGGACAGCTGGAGCGGTTTGAGGGCAACTACAGCAGCTACCTGGAGCGCCAGCAGGCCGCCGCGGGCCGTCCGGCTGGGGGCCAGCGCGCCGCTTCGGCCCCATCCGGGCCCGAAGCGGGGGTGGTCGCCACCGAACCGAAAGGCCCAGCTCCCGCCGGCAACGCCCGCCCATCGGCCCAAACCGCCCCACCCCGCCGCCGCAGCTTCAAGGAAAACCGGGAGCTCGAAACGATCGAGCGGGACCTGCCCCTTTGGGAGGAACGCCGCCGAAGCCTGGAGACGCGCCTGGCCAGTCCCGGCGGCGGCGACTACAGCCAGCTGGAGACCCTCACCCATGAGCTGGCGGAGCTGGTGGAGCGGATCCACGGCGCCGAGGAGCGCTGGCTGGAGCTGAGCGAACGGCCAACCTGAGCCAGAGCCTGATTCCGGCTCCCCGCGTGACAGATCAGCATGAGCGCACAGGACGGTCTCAGGGGGCGGGAAGCGCCCGTATGGTGTTGCCGGTGAGCTCCGGCCGTGTGCGGTCGGTCATTCATGAAAACCATCGACGACCACATCGAGAAGGACCGGGTCGAGATTGAGTCCGCCAAAGCGGACGGCAACCTCGGCAAGGTTCGCCACCTCGAGGAAGAGCTGAAGGGTCTGGAGGAGTACAAAACCCACCACCCCGAAGACAACCACGATCCCTCCCCCTTGGAGGTCTATTGCGACCTCAACCCCGAAGCACCCGAGTGCCGCGTCTACGACGACTGATCAGGCGCTGATTTGGGCCCAATCCCAGACAGGCTGAAAGCCCCCGGAAACCATGGTTTCCGGGGGCTTTCACTTGGGGTGATGCCGGTGGATCCCGCCATGGTGCTGCCGATTGGCACCTGTGAGGCTGGGCGTTGGAGAGGGCTGGAGGGGCTTCCCCGTGGCAGCTCCGAGACGATGCCGGTGAACCCCCTGGCCATGCCAGGCGCAACCCATCTCCATGGCAGCTTCCATGTGTCCTTGGCTGCACGGAGGGCGCCTTCAGGAACTTGCCTGGAGGGCTGAGGCCTCCACCGTCACAGCTGCGGAGCACTTCAAAGAGATCCGCCGGCAAGGAATCAGCTGTTGAAGTGATCCGCTGCGGTTGCCTCCTCCGCCCGAGCTTCCGACTCGGGAGCATCGCCATCGAGGGGATCAGCGGAGCCAGCCGAGTCGAAGGCCTCTGGGGCGCTCGGGCCTTCGGCAGCCGCACCGCGCGGCGCCCGCGGGCGCGTGAGGGGCACCAGCAGGATCTCGGGTTCTTCGTCCTCTGGAGAGGCCTCGGCAGGGAACCCACCCGCCGCAGTCACGCTGCCTCCAGGGCCAGCGCCCCCATCCAGCGCCCTGATCTCCGGAGCAGGCCGGTCGATCCCCAGCTCCTGCCACACCTGTGCCAGCAGGGCATCGAGCCCGGATCGGGTGGCCGCCGAGATCGCCAGCGGCGCCCCGAGGCTGGGCAGGGCAGCGGCGCTGCGGCCATGGGCGGTCAGCGCCTCCAGCCGCTCAGCGATCTCTTCGGAATTCAACAGTTCGGCCTTGGTGAGCACCACCAGCCGCGGCCGCTCCTCGAGGCCATGGCCGTAGGCCTTGAGCTCCGCTTCCACCACCTGGAGATCGGCGACCACGTCCTCGTTGCTGCCATCCACCAGGTGGAGCAGCAGGCGGGTGCGCTGGATGTGGCGCAGGAAGTCGTGGCCCAGGCCGGCGCCGCGGGCAGCTCCGGCGATCAGGCCGGGGATGTCGGCGAACACGGTGCCATCGCCGCTGGGGCGGCGCACCACCCCCAGGTTGGGCACCAGGGTGGTGAAGGGGTAATCGGCGATGCGGGGCCGGGCGGCCGAGAGCACGGCGATCAGGGTGCTTTTGCCGGCATTGGGCTGGCCGATGATGCCCACCTCGGCGAGCAGCTTGAGCTCCAGCCACAGGTCCCAGGCTTCGCCATCGCGGCCCTCGGTGAACTTCTCCGGCGCCCGGTTGCGGTTGCTGAGGTAGTGGGCGTTGCCGAGGCCGCCGCGGCCGCCAGCCGCCACCAGCAGCTCCTGTCCCGCCTCGGTGAGATCACCCAGCAGGATGCCGGTGCGGCTGTCGCGCACCTCGGTGCCGCAGGGCACCTTGATCAGCAGGGGCTTGCCGCTGGCGCCGCTGCTGCGGTTGGGACCGCCGCGCACGCCGTCGTCGGCAGCGAAGAGGCGCTTGTACTTGAAATCCAGCAGGGTCTGGAGGTTGGGGTCGGCGCGCAGCAGCACGTCGGCGCCGCGGCCGCCATCGCCGCCGGATGGACCGCCGGCTGGAACGTATTTCTCGCGGCGGAAGGCCACGATGCCGTCGCCACCACGGCCGGCGCGGACGGCGATGCGGGCCTGATCGATGAACTGCATTGGGCCAACCCTAGGATCCCCCGGTAATGGAGCCGCCGTGGCCGAGGTTCGCTTCCAGCAGGTGAGTAAGGCGTACCCGCCCCGGCGCGGTGGCGATCGGCCGGTGGAGGTGCTGCAGCGGCTGGATCTCGCCATCGCCGATGGGGAGTTCCTCGTGCTGGTGGGGCCTTCGGGGTGCGGCAAGAGCACCCTGCTGCGCCTGCTGGCCGGGCTGGAGAGCCCCAGCGGCGGTGAGATCTATGTGGGGGATCGCCCCGTGAGCCGCCTGCGGCCCTCCGAGCGGGATGTGGCGATGGTGTTCCAGAGCTATGCGCTCTATCCCCACCTGAGCGTGGCCGACAACATCAGCTTCGGGCTGCGCCGCAGCCGACCCCGCACGGCCGCCGAGCAGCTGGTGGATGGCCTGCACCGTGCCACCCGCCCTTGGCCGGCGCCGCTGCGGATCCGCTCGGATCGGGAGGAGGCGATCGAGCGGCGGGTGGCCGAGGTGGCCACCACCCTGGAACTCGAGGGTCTGCTGGAGCGCCGGCCGAAGGAACTCTCCGGCGGCCAGAAGCAGCGGGTGGCCTTGGGCCGGGCGATCGCCCGCAAGCCGGCGGTGTTCCTGATGGATGAGCCGCTCAGCAACCTCGACGCCAAGCTGCGCACCGGCACCCGCGCCCAGATCGTGGAGCTGCAGCGCCGGCTGGGCACCACCACCCTCTACGTGACCCACGACCAGGTGGAGGCGATGACCATGGGGCATCGCATCGCCGTGCTCAACGGCGGGCGGTTGCAGCAACTGGGCACCCCCCTGGAGCTCTACCAGTGGCCGGCCAATCTGTTCGTGGCCCAGTTCATCGGCAGCCCGCCGATGAACCTGCTGCCGGTGTCAGCCGCCGCCCCGGGCCAGCTGCTGCTCGGCGGGCGGCGGCTGACGGTGGAGGGCCCGATGGCGGAGGCCCTGGGGGGCCGCCAGGGCCAGACCCTCACCGGCGGCCTGAGGCCTGAACACCTGAAGCTGGCCCCGGCCACCAACCGCAACCTGGCGGCCGAGGTGAGCCACGTGGAGGCCCTCGGCAATGAGCAGCTCCTCACCTGCCGGCTGCTGGAGGGCAGCCATCTGGTGCTGGTGCGGGCTACACCCGACCAGAGCGTGACGGTGGGGCAGGCCGTGCACCTGGAGATCGACCCCAGCGGCTGGCGCCTGTTCGATGGCGAGGGGGTGGCCCTGCCGCGGCCGAAGCCGCCGGTGGAGAAACCCCTGGAGCTGCCCCCGATTTAGGCCTGAGCTGGCGCCGCTTACTTCACCCAGATCACCGTGCAGCCCATGCCGCCATCCCCCTGCTCCGCATCGGCCACCCGCTCCACGTAAGGAATGCCGGCCAGCCACTCGCGCAGGCCGCGCTTGAGCTTGCCGGTGCCAATGCCGTGGATCACCCACACCGGCCCGTTGGCGCCCCGCAGGCGCTCCTCCACCGCCGCCTCGGCCTCGTGCACCCGCAGGCCGCGCACATCCACGGTGTTGGCCTCGGTGCGCACCTGGGGACCGCGGCTGCCGGGGGAGCGGCGGCTGCGCACCGTCACCGGCGGCGGCGGCGGCGCGGCGGGCTTCTCGCCATTGAGGCCCTCGATCGCCGCCAGCGCCACGGTGCTTCGCAGCACGCCGCAGCGCACCGTGAGCTCCAGGCCATTGGCTGTGATGGCCAGCACCTCGGCGGCCTTGCCCAGGGCCAGCACGCGCACCCGGTCCCCCACCACCGGCCGCCAGCCGGCGTGCTCCCGCCGCGGCAGCTCGGGTCGGTGTTCGGCCTCCAGGCGCTTGAGCCGCTGGCCCGCCTGGCGCGCCACCTCGCCGGCGCTGCGGCCGTCGCCCCGCTCGGCGGCGGCGGCGCCCTTGCGCAAGCGGCGGATCAGGCGGCGCACCTCCCCCTGGCCCTCGCGGATCGAGCGCTCCAGTTGCTGGCGGCGCTGCTCCTGCAGCTCGGCGCTCTGCTCTTTCTGTTGCTCCCAGCGGGCCAGCAATTCCTCGTGGAGCAGTTCGGTGCGGGCCAGCACCACCGCCGCCGCCTCGGCCGCCTCCTGCTGCTGGCGCCGCTGCTGTTCCAGCCCCTCGATCACCCGGTTCACGTCGCCTCCCTCCCCTTCCCCGGCGGCCGCCAGCTGCTCGGCGGCCGCAGCGAGCACCCGGCCATCGAGCCCCAACCGCGCCGCGATCGCCAGGGCGTTGCTGCGGCCCGGGATGCCCCAAAGCAGGTGATAGGTGGGGGAGAGGGTTTCCCCATCGAAGGCCACCGAGGCATTCTCAAAGCGGGGGTCGGCGTACTTGAGGGCCTTGAGCTCGCCGAAGTGGGTGGTGGCCACGGTGAGTCGGGCCCGATCGGCCAACTCCCGCAGCAACGCCGCCGCCAGGGCTGCGCCCTCGGTGGGGTCGGTGCCTGCTCCCACTTCGTCAAGCAGCACGAGGGAGGCGCCGCGGTGGCTGGACGTCCACTCCCGGGCCACCGGCTCAGCAGGCCCCGATGCCTGGTGCTCCGCCGCAGGGCGTTCCATCGCGGCCGCGGGGGGCGGCGGTCCCAGCGCTTCAAGGATGCGGGCGATGCGGCGGATGTGGCCGCTGAAGGTGGAAAGGTTTTGTTGCAGCGATTGCTCATCGCCGATGTCGGCCAGCACCTGGCCACACCAGGGCAAGCGGGGCGTGCCGATGCAGGGCACAAACAACCCCGCCCGGGCCATCAGCGCCGCCAGCCCCAGGCTTTTGAGGGTCACCGTTTTTCCGCCGGTGTTGGGGCCGGTGATCGCCACCACCCGCAGCTCCGGGCCCACCCGCAGGCTCACCGGCACCACCGGCCGCCCCCCCTCGCGACGCTCCTGCCAGAGCAGCAGCGGATGGCGCAGCTCCCGCAGTTCAAAGGGAGCCGCCGCATCGGCCTCCAGCTCCGGCCGCACCGCCCCCAGCCAGGCGCCATAGCGGGCTCGGGCCACGCCCCCATCGAGCCGGATGAGCACCATCTGCAGGTGATCCAGCGCGGCCGCCTCAGCCCCCACCAGGCCGCTGAGCTCAAGGAGAATTTCCTCCTCGATCTCCCGCTCCCTGCCTTCCAGCTCGCGGATGCGGTTGCCCAGGGGAATCACCGCCTGGGGCTCCACGAACACGGTGCTCCCCGAGGCCGAGCTGGCATGCACGATGCCGCCCACCTGGGAGGCCGCACCGGCCTTCACCGCCAGCACCGGCCGGCCATTGCGCTCGGCCACCACCGTGTCCTGCAGCAGGGAGGCCCAGCGCCGGATCAGGTCCTGCAGCCGTTCGCGCCGTTCGGCGCGGGCCCCCTGCAGCTGGCGGCGCAGGCCTTCCAGGGCTGGGCTGGCCCGATCCGCCACCCGGCCCCCCTCCTCGATGGCGAAATGGAGCTGCTGCTCCAGTTCTGGCAGGGTGCGCAGATCCTCAACCAGGGCCGTGGTGATCGGCCGCAGGGCCCCATCCTCGATCTGGCGCCGCAGCCGCCGCGCCGCCGCCAGGGTGGTGGCCACCGCCAGCAGGGCCTCGCCGCCGGCGTTGCCGCCCTTGGCGCAGAGCTGCACGGTCTTGGCGATGTCGGCCACACCGCGGAAGCTCAGGCCCCCCTCCAGCACCCCATCGAGGCCCAGGAGCTCGGTGGTTTCGGCCAGAAGCTCCTGGCTGCGGCGGCAGCTTGAAGGCAGCGGCAGGGCGGCGCAGTGACGTTCGCCGGCGGCGGTGCTGGCGAAGCCGGCCACATGGCCCGCCAGGCGCGGCCACTCCAGGAGTTCGAGTGCCTCGGCGGCGATGGCGGCGGCGACCCCGCCGGTGGGGTGCAGAGTGATGGGGTGCGGAGTGATGGGGGGCGCAGTGGCACCGGCGCCTGGCGCGGCGGGCGGGGAATCACTGCCCCCAACGGCGGCCGAGGTTCCTTCGGCAGCTGGTGTTGTTTCATCAGCGGCGGCGCCGGCTTCTGGCGGGGCGGCATGGTCAACCGGCCAGGCGCGCGATGCACCGGGCGAAGCCTCTCCAACAGGGGACTGAAGGGTGGCGCCGGGATCCGGCGCGGCGTCCATGCGGTCTGGAGCTTCCCCGCCTTCCATCGCCCAGCCCATGTCGCCGTCGCCTTCCATCACGCCATGTCCCCGCCTTTCGCTCACCCCTGCTGGCCCACGCCGGGGGTGGGTGAGGGGATCGCCGCGGAGCCTTTGTTCGAGGGAATGCCGGCGGGGGGCTCGTAGAGCATCTCCAGCCAGTTGCCCTCCGGATCCTGCAGGTAGAAGGAGGCGGTGCCGTCGCGGTGGTCGTGCACCGGCCCCACCGGATGGCCGCTGGCCTCGAGCTGGGCATGTACCGCATCCACGGCGGCACGATCGTCGAAGTGGAAGGCGAAGTGGGGGCCGGCTGCTTTGTAATCGGGGCTGAGCAGGGCCACCCCATCACCGGTGAGCGGCGACTGCAGGTAGGACCAGTCGGCTGCATCCCAGGTGAGTTGGAGTCCGAGGGAGGTGTAGAAGGCCTTGGCCCGCTCCATGTCGGCCACCCGAACGGCGATGTGGCCAAGGCGATGGACGGCGGCCGGGGCCATGGCAGGACAACTCAGGGGTTCCATTCTCGGCCACCGCGCCGGCGCTCGCGGGCCCGATGCAACTCCACCACCAGCAGCAGCCAGGCGGTGCCGGCCAGGGTGAGCAGGGGGTAGGCCTGGGGAGGGGTGGGGATCACGAACGGGAGCAGGGCCAGGCCATAGGCGGGCGGACATTTCAACCGGGTGAGGTGGAGGAGCAGGGCCGTGGCGAGCACCGCCAACAGGCAGGCCAGCGGAGCCACCCCCAGGGTCTGCACCAGCAGCAGGCCCGCCACGGCGGCGCCACCGGTGACCGTGAGCACCGCGCCGACACGGCCATGCCAGGGGCAGTGCTCCGGCTGGGCCAGCATCTCGTAGGCGATCACCATCAGGGGGGGATAGAGCACCAGATGGGACCCCAGCACTTCCACCAGCCCCAGGCCGCCGGCGAGGAAGATCACCAGGGGCGGCAGCCAGGTTCGAAGGCTGGTGCCAGCGCTGGTTTGGACCCGGCCAGGGCCAGCTGCGGGTGCCGCAAGGGAGGGCTGGCCGGATCGCTCCCCAGGCGCCTGAGTTGAACCAGGGAAGGCGATCGGTGCATCAGGAGACATCAAACCCGCGTGATCTCCCAGGGGTTTCGGGCCCAACGACTGCCGCCAAGCCATGGCGAGCTTGGGGCGCAGGATCACCAGCAGGGCCAGGCCACCGGTACCGGCCAGGATCGCCAGGGGGTACTGCCAACTGGTGATTCCCAGGGCCAAGGGCAACACTCCCGCCGACAGGGCCGGCACGATCGGCGAGCGCAGGGCCCCGATCACCAGCAGGCAAACGGCCACATCCAGGGCCAAGGCCAGGGGGCCGTAGGGCAGCGAGCGGGTGATCAGCACCCCAGGTAGCGCCGTGAGAAACGGGGTGAGGGCCAGCAACAGGGGCGAGCGGGCCCAGCTCCCCCGCGGATCCGAGAACACCACCGAGCCGAGCGCCCCCAGTTCGGGAAACAGCAAATAGCCGATGCCGCTGGCATTCGCCAAGGCGGTGATCAGGGCCAGATAAGCAGCGGTGGCCAGCACGGGGCCGGCCACCCATAGCCGAGGTTCCAACCGCGGGAATCCGGCCGAAGTCAATCGCCGGGCGAACCCGTTCAACCCTGCCGCAGCCAGGCCGCGGCATCGCAGGCGTGGTAGGTGAGGATCAGATCGGCACCGGCGCGCTTGAAACTCAGCAGGGTTTCGAGGGTCACGGCCCGTTCATCGATCCAGCCCCGCTCGGCGGCGGCCTTCACCATCGCGTACTCGCCGCTCACGTTGTAAGCGGCGATCGGCTGCTGGGTTTCCTGGCGGAGGCGGTAGATGATGTCGAGGTAGGCCAGGCCGGGCTTCACCATCAGGATGTCGGCCCCTTCGCTCTCATCGAGCTGGCACTCCACGATTGCCTCGCGGCCATTGGCCGGATCCATCTGGTAGGTGCTCTTGTCGCCGGGAATCGGCTTGCCGGCGTTAGCGCGGGGGGCCGAATCGAGGGCCTCGCGGAAAGGGCCGTAGTAGGCGGAGGCGTACTTGGCGGTGTAGCTGATGATGCCCACATGCTCGTAGCCCTCCTCATCGAGGGCCTCGCGGATGGCGCCCACCCGGCCATCCATCATGTCGCTCGGACCGATCAGGTCGGCGCCGGCGCGGGCCTGGGCCACGGCCTGCTGGCAGAGGATCGACACCGTCTCATCGTTGAGCACCACCCCCTCGCTGCTCACGATGCCGTCGTGGCCATCGCAGGAGTAGGGATCGAGGGCCACATCGGTCATGATCGCCATGGCTGGGTGCACCAGCTTGAGCTGCCGGATCGCCCGCGGGATCAGGCCGTGCTCGTTGAAGCACTCGGCGCCATCCTCGCTTTTGAGGACATCGGCCACCTTGGGGAAGAGCACCACGCAGCGGATGCCCAGATCCCAGGCGCGACCCACCTCATCCACCAGCCCTTCCAGGCTCCAGCGGCTGGCACCTGGCATGGCGCCGATCGGCTCGATGCTGGCGCCCTCGTGCACAAAGAGGGGATAGATGAAGTCGGTGGGGGCGAGCTGGTGTTCCCGCACCAAGGCCCTCAGGGCCGGCGTGCGCCGCAGCCGACGGGGACGGTAAGTGAGCTCCATTGGGCCCTCTCGACAGGGACTGATCCTACTGATCCTAGAGAGAGGCTTCTTGGCCTGCTTAAAGGAGAACAAAAGCCAAGGGCACCAGCAAGGCAAGGCTGATCAGGGCGGCGAGTTGGAATCTCAAATCAACGCGGTTGATGTGCTGTGCAGCGAGCAGCTCTCCACCCTCACTCGCGTTGTTATAATAGACAGTCCCCCAGCAGAAAAGCAAGAAGAAAACGATCGAAACAAGATAGGCATAAATATAAAGCAAATCAAGGAATGTTGTATAGGAAAGCGGCGGCAAGTCGGCGCGGTAGCTCTGCTGGAGGAAAATCAGTGTGAGAAGAGCTGTGGTGGGGATGGCCAACCGCACATCACCAAGGGAGCCGGGCAGGCTTGGCGATGCGATCACAATACCAATAACGACAAGCAAAGGCAAAATATACTGGCCGAAGGCGGAGAGGAAGTTTGTTTTGAAGACAATTCCATAATCGATTGATGGAAAAGCAGAGGGATTGCCGATGCCGAATGTGGTGCTATACTGATGCAGAAATGGTTTCACCAGACTGCCCACCATGTCATACCCGTTGATATCTGCAAATTGTCCGATGAGCGTGTTGGCCACATTGCTTTCGGGCAACAGAGATGCGCAGGGCGGACCTCCTTCGTAGCAGGAGAGCGCATCCGGCCTGGTTTCCATGGTGATCGGCAGGTTCATGTCGAAGAAGGGAAAACCTGCCAGCTTGAGATCATTCACAAAAAAATGGCCGGAAAAGCGAAACAATTGATAGAGGCGGCCATCTTCGAGCTTCACCGGTTCTGTGGTGTCTGGATCAACAACCATATTGGTTGCTTCGATCTGATTGGTGAATTCCAGAACCTGATTAAGCGGAATCTTCTCAGCCTCAATAATTTTCTGGATCTCAGGACGCCATTTAAACCAGTACCAACCATCAGCCCAGAAAGTCTTGTCCTTGAGGTTGAGCTGATAGATGTTTTCGATGTGCATGCCGGTGTCGATGGTTCGCTGTACGTTGCCATAAACCATAGGCTTGCGATGCTCAAAATCCATGCCTTTGGTAACGGCAGTGCGTGTGTTCTGATTGTTAAAAGCAACCTCATCTTGTGCCGAACTAGCCTGAAACAATCCAATCGCAGCCAGCACCACCGCCATCATGATCCAGACCTTCAAGCGGGATGCCGCGTTGGCGAGGGAAAAGCCCGTCGGTTGTTGTTTTGGCACAGGACCCTGACTGCTGCTTAGAGATAAAATCTAATTGTAAGGCCTTCGCTGCAAGTTAAGATCTGGAAAAATCTCTGGTTTCAAAGAATGAACGTAACTGCCAGACTCACAGCTTGGCGTTGCCGATCCACCCTTGGCGCGGGTCGGCGCTGCGGGCTTGGCGGAGCTGCTCCAGCAACCGCCGTTCCTGGTCGCTGAGGTTCTCAGGCAGCTTGAGCACCGGGCTGAGCAGCAGGTCGCCGCGCAACCCCTCTTTGAGCGGCCAACCCTTGCCCTTGAGGCGCAGGCTGCGGCCCACGCTCATCCCCGGCGGCACCTGCACCGTGGCCTCCCCATCGGGCGTGGCCACGGTGACCTCACCCCCCAGAGCCAGCTCGTCGATGCTCAGGGGCAGGTCGGCACGGAGCTGGTCGCCGTCGAGCCGCCAGACGGGATGGGGCTGGAGCTGGAGGTTGAGGTACAGGTCGCCGCGGCGGCCGGTGCCCGGCTGGAGGTTGCCCTTGCCCTTCAGCCGCAGTCGGCTGCCGCTGCGCACCCCGCCCGGAATCCGCACCTGCACCCGCTCCTCATTCACCGAGAGGGTGCGCTCACAGCCCCGGAAGGCCTCGGAGAGGCTGAGGTTGATCGTGGCCTCGGCATCGAGATTCACCGGGGCGCCGCGGCCGCCGAAGCCGGCGGGGAAGCCGCTGCCGAAGCCACCGCCACCAGCACCGCCACCGCCGAAACGCCCGAGCAGATCGTTGATGAATTCATCGAAATTGCCGTAGCGGCCGAAGTCCACATCGGCGCCCATGCCCCCGCCGCCAGGTGCGCCCATCTGGTTCCAATACTGGCCGAACTGCTCGTAGCGCCGTCGCTTTTCGGGATCGGAGAGCACCTCGTAGGCCTCGCTGATCTCCTTGAAACGGGCCTCGGCGGACTTATCGCCGGGATTGACGTCGGGGTGGTGCTGGCGGGCCAGCCTGCGGAACGATTGCTTGACCGCATCGGCATCGGCGCCCCGCTCGAGCTCGAGCACCTTGAAGTAATCGCGATAACCGTTGGTGCTCATCGGTTCAGGCTCCTCGGATCACGATCATCAGGTCGGCGCTCCGATCGGGGCGTCGCTGGCATCGGGCTCATGCCCGCGCGATCGCAGCCCATCGATGGGAGATTCGGGCATTGTCTCAGCGTTGGCGTGCCGCCCGCGCTGACGCGAAGGGCGGAAGGCCGAACGCCCCGACCAGGCCCACCTCCTGACAGGGTCCCCCTAAGTTGGGGTTCTGTTGGAAGGCGAAGCCTGGCGATGTTCCTTGCCCCGATCCGCCTCGCCAGGCTTCGTCGCTGGCGCCACCATGCACCCCTCCTCTTGATGGGAGCTGTGTTGCTGGCTGCCGTCCCGCTGCCGGTGGCGGCCGAGATGGCCCAGGCCCCGAAGGCGGCACCGAAAGGGCTATCGGCCGGCGGCGAGAGCTTTGCCCCATCCAATCCCAACCAGCTCGGCCTGGCGGAGCACCTGCGCCGCCAGGGCTACATGTTCTATGGGGCCTGGTGGTGCCCGGCCTGCACGCAGCAGAAGGCCCTGTTCGGCAAGCAGGCCGCCCAGCGGCTCCCCTATCAGGAATGCGAGAAGGATGCCGCCGGCCAGCAGCGCTGCACGGAGGCCGCCATCCGCGTCTATCCCACCTGGATCAAGGGCGGCGAGCGGCGCGATGGGGTGTTGAGCTTGGAGGAACTCCAGCGCTGGAGCGGCTACCGGCCAGGCGGAGCCACCCCACCGGGGAGCAATTCAGCGGTGACGACTCCCTGAGGACGAGCCCCAGGGATGGTCTTCAGGCGGCCGCGGCGATCGCCAGCGGCACGTAGCGGAGGTTGAGGGAGGTGGTGAGGCCGGCGGCCTGCAGCTCGCGCCGCATCGCCTCGGCTTCCAGCGGATCGCCGCTGAACACCACGGCGCGGCCCAGACGCTCGGCCTCCAGGTGGAGACCGTCGGCGAGCTCGGGGCTGAGGTGGCGCAACACGGCCGCCAGGCGCTGGGCCAGGGGCTTGAGGTCGGGGAGCACCAGCAGGGTGGCGAGGGGAATGGAGGAGGTAGGGGCCATGGCTTGTGTTGCAGCGAGCGACGGCAGGAATACCGTCGTTTGTACAGATCACCGTTGCAGGTCAGGGCCGCAGTAGGCAGGGGTGGAGAACCGATGCGGGCCGTCCTTGACGGGGATCGGTTAGCGAGGTGGTCCCATCGCATTGGCCAGTCAGGAGCCGACTCCAGGCCCCAGCCCAGCGTCAGTCGATCCTGCTGCAATCACTCGCGTGTGGCTGAAACGGCAGGGATTTTCGTGGCTCTGATGCGTTTCCTGAGCTGGCGACTAGCGCCAAAGGCTGCTGCGGCTCCAAAGATTGGCAAAGGGGCCGGTGCGGTTGAGGGTGGAGGGTTGATTATAGGGTAAATAAAGGAAAGATTGGCGCCAAAGGAAGATTTCGTGCCGTCGTTTATCTCGCCAGGCACAGGCACTGCGGATTGATAGCTGCCTGGTCCGAATTTTAATGTCTGCGTCACCCCATTGACCTCTCTTTCGTATAGGGCATCAGCGGCAATAACCTCTCCATTGACTATGTTGAAGGCGAATGGTGATGAAGATGGGCTGAAGATCCAGCCTCCTCCCAGGGTCGAGGCCAGCGGGGACTGAGTAACTTCGACAACTTCACCGGCGCTCCCGGGGTTGGAACCCTCAACCAGCCCAGTAATCGTCCCCCAGGTTTGTTCGCCATTGGCATCCGTGAAATACCAATCAACGATGGTCTGTGGATCCCAGGCAACATCGAAATCAGTGTCAATATCACTATCGGAATCATCATCAGAAGCCTGCGCCCCAAGGGGCAGCGCCAATAGGACTGCGATGGAAAGCGCTCCCCAGGTCGCAAGGCTTACCCCCCAGCGGGCAGCGGTTTTGGGCAGACTTAGAGCGAGCGGACCGGATGGGGGCATGGGGAGCTTGGTGGGCCCGCAGTCGGTGCCAGTCATGAGCAGGATGTTAAGCCGAACGGATGCTGGCGCCCACCCGTTCGGATACGGCGGCGGCTTCATTGCATCGCGGTGCCCTCTGCGCCGGATCTGCCCTGGCGGGGCCGCTTGAGCCGCCACGGGAGATTGGCGAGCCTCTGCTGGCGATCGGCTATAGGCCCAGATCCCAGTCTGGCTGCGGTTTTTGGCAACGCCCCCTGTGTGATTCGAACACACGACCGGCTGCTTAGAAGGCAGCTGCTCTATCCAGCTGAGCTAAGGGAGCATGAAGGAATTGTGCCAGCCCCTGGCAGCTGAGCGTTGCTGGGGGCAAGCGATCGCCGCTTTTGCTAGGGGCCTTCTAGAGTTAAGGGCTGTGGGAATCCGCGCTCCATGCCAGCCGCCCGGCTCAGCGACAGCCAGAAAGCCGAGGTGGTCGAGCGGTTCCGTGCAGGCGAGGGCATGCAGCCGCTCGCCGATGCCTATGGCTGCAGTCCCAACACCGTGAGCCGGGTGGTGAAGGCGGCGCTGGATCCGGGCGAGTACGACCTTCTGAAGGAGCAGAGGAGCCGGCGCAGTGCCAGCTCCCGCAGCGCCCCCACCGCTCCCGATCCGGTGGAGGAGACCGAGCACTCCGCATCCCATCCCGAAGGGCCTGCCGGCGATGCCGAGGCCAGCGGGGTTGCCGTTTCCCTCGTGGTCGATCTCCCCATGGGCGAAATGGAGGCTGATGCGCCCTCTGGAGAGCCCGACCTACCCGCCCCCTCCGTCGCCCCGGATCGTCCCCAGCGCCCAGTCCGCCGATTGGGCACCAGGAGCCGTCCCGATGCCGCAGCCCCGGCCCAGGAGGATGGTCCGGCCGTGCTCGCGATCGACGACGCCGATGATTTCGGCGACGACGAGGGCGACGAAGATCTGGCCTTCGATGCCGATGGCGACGACAGCGAAGGCCAGGCCTTCGTGCCGGTGCCCCTGCTGGAGGTGGTGGATGACCACACGGAGATCCGCCCCCTGCCGCTCACGGCCGCCGATCTGCGCGGCAGTGCCTGGATGCTCGTGGACAAGACCGTGGAACTCCAGGCCCGGCCCCTGAGCGAATTCACCGAGCTCGGTCGCCTGCCGGCCGAGGAGCAGGACCGGCAGGCCCTGATGGTGTTCGTGAACCCTCGCCAGGCCAAGCGGCACTGTGGTCGCACCCAGCGGGTGATCAAGATTCCCGATCCGGAGGTCTTCAGCCGCACCGCCCCCTACCTGCTGGCCCAGGGCATCAGCCGGGTGGTGATCGAGGGAGCCCTCTTCGCGTTGCCGGGGAGCTGAGCCCGTACCGGCCTGTGGACCACCACCTGCCGGTTGCTCCTCTGCTTCGGCAGAAGCCCCATCCAGGAGGCTCCTCAATAACGACGGCTTCTTACCTCAGTGGGAGTGGTTTGCTCCAGGAGGAGTTCCATCCCTTGCTGCCAGGGGAGTGGAATTCCGACGAGCAGCACGGCAATGATTGGCCGTGTTGTCATGGAATGGCAGGGCGCTCCTGGCCTTTGCGGAAGCCCCCTAAGCCCTGTCGTCCCGTCCCGGCAGCAGCAGGGCCACGGTGCTTCCCCCACTGATCACGCCCACCGCCAGGGCCACCCCGATCAGGAAGCCGCTGGGGAGCGGTGCGGTCTGACCGAAGCCCAGGTTGAGGCGCTCCCGCCGGTCGAGGTTCTGGGCCCCGAGACACAGCATCGCCAGTAGCAGGGAGCCGCCCAGCAGGCTGCCCAGCAGGAGGCGCAGGCGCAACAGCATCTTCAGGAGGGGAGGTGGAAGCATTCTGCCGCCCGCCCGCGGGCTCTCCTTGCCCCCAGGCGACGCTCAGGGCTCGTCTTCGGGGCTGGGCGGTGCCGCAGCGGGCTCCGCGTGCAGCAGGGCGTAGAGCTCTCGCCGGCTGTGGCCACTCCGTTCCGCCAGGGTTCGGGCGGCTTCCCGCCGGCTCAGGCCTGCGGCCACGAGGCTGGCCAGTTCCTGGCCCAGGGCGATCGGATCCCACTGCGGTGCAGTTGGTTCGGCACCCCCCACCACCACGGTGCATTCCCCCAGGGGTGGGTTTGTGCGGAAGTGCTCCAGGGCTGCCTCCACGGTGGGTCCCACCTGTTCTTCGTGACGCTTGGTGAGTTCCCGGGCCACCCGGAGCGGCCGGTTCCCCAGCTGGGAGAGCAGATCCTCGAGCAGGGCCATCAGCCGGTGGGGCGCCTCGTAGAACACCAGGGTGCGTTCCTCGTTGGCCAGGGCCGCCAGCCGCTCGCGCCTTGGCCCGCCCCGGGGTGGCAGAAAGCCCTCGAAGCAGAACCGCCCCGAGGGCAGGCCACTGCTCACCAAGGCGGTGGTGAGGGCGCAGGGACCTGGGATGCAGATCACCGGATAGCCGTGTTGTCGGGCCGCGGCCACCAGGTTCTCCCCCGGATCGGCGATGCCCGGCAGACCCGCGTCACTGATCACCGCCACCGCCTCACCGGCCGCCAGGGCCTCCAGCAGCTGGGGCGTCCGGGCCGCCTCGTTGTGGGCATGGAAGCTGAGCAGGCGGCGGCCGCGGATGCCGAGCCGGCTCAGCAGCAGGCCGCTGTGGCGGGTGTCTTCGCAGGCGATGCGATCGGCCTGCTCCAGCACCCGCCGGGCCCGCGGCGAGAGGTCTTCAAGGTTGCCGATCGGGGTTCCCACCACATAGAGCGTGCGGCCGCAGGGCTCATTGGTGGGAGGCTTGCGGCCGCCTCCGGCCGGTCGTGGCTCTGGGGGGTGCTGGTTGTCCTCATGGCCGTCCGGCGGGGCTCCGCTAGTGGCGCCGGCGGCGTTGGCCCCAGGCTCCGCACGATCCGCTGGCTCCGCACGGCCCGCTGGCTCCGCTGGCGGCACCGACTCCCGCACGCTCACGGCTCCTGCACAATGCCCCTTTACCCCTCCATGATGCCCCCTAGCCCCGCGGCCTCCGCAGCCCCCAGCCTGCCGGCGGGGATCAGCCTGGACACCCTGCTGGCCGAGCTGCGGCGGCTGGCCTGGGGGGCTGCCGACATCCTGCGGGCCTATGGCCGGGGCCTCGAGCCCCCCTTCGGCTTCCCGCCGGTCCTGGCGGTGGAGGAGGGAGGGGACGGGCCGGTCTCGGCCGCCGATCTGGCGGTGAACCAATGGCTGCTTGAGGGACTGGCCGCGGCCTATCCCGATGCCCCCTGGACGGTGCTGAGTGAGGAGACCGCCAAACAGCAGCTGCGGCCCGGTGAACCCCTGGCGGCGGAGTGGCTGTGGATCCTGGATCCTCTCGATGGCACCCGCGATTTCCTGCAGGGCACGGGTGAGTACGCCGTGCACCTGGCACTGGTGCGGCAGGGCCAGCCGGTGCTGGGGGTGATGCTGCTGCCGGAGCTGGAGGAACTCTGGTTCGGGCTGCTTGGCGAGGGGGGGCAGCCGGCAGGAGCCTGGCGGGAGGATCGGCTGGGCAGCCGCACCCCGCCGCAGTTGAGTGAACGCCGCCGCTGCGAGGAGATGGTGCTGGTGGCCAGCCGCAACCACCGGGATCCGCGGTTGGAGCAGCTGCTGGAGGCGATCGGCACAGCCTCCAGCCGGGCGATGGGCAGCGTGGGGGGCAAGGTGGCCACGATCCTGCGCGGCGAGGCCGATCTTTATGTTTCCCTGTCGGGGCGCACGGCACCGAAGGACTGGGACATGGCGGCCCCCGAGGCGGTGCTGCGGGCGGCCGGCGGCGCCTTCAGCCATGCCGACGGCCGTGCCCTGGCCTACAACACCGGCGATGTGAACCAGGCGGGCTGCCTGATCGCCAGCCATGGAGCGGTCCATGGCGAGGTGTGTCGGCGGGCCCTGGCGGACCTGGCCGTGGAGCGTGAAGGCTGAGTTGATGAGCTTCCGCCCCGTTGTTTGGCATCACTGCGGCGGATGATCGGCATTTTTCCACCGGCTACGCCCGCTTCCCCTGGGGTCATGTACGCTGGCTGTAGGTTAATTGCTACATCACTGCAGATGGTGGGTCTTCTTGATGCGTTCCGAAGGGGCGGGAGCGGCCAGTTGGGCCCACAGCCCCCTGGGCCTGGTGTTTCAACGTGCCACCAGCCCAGGCTTGAAAGTCGACGCACCCCGCCGCTGTCGATGGTGCGGGCCGAGATCAATGGTGTCGATGGCACCCTGTATTCCGGTCAGTTGTGGGACATCAGCCGCTCCGGCGCCTCCGTTTCCCTCGGCCGCAACAGCTTCCATGAGCTCAAGGGAAGCGAGGTTCGGCTGATGCTCCGTGCGCGTCAAGGCGCCGGGGCGATCACCATGGCATCGACGGTGCGTTGGGTGGACGTTAATTCCGGCGCAACATTCGTGGGAATGCAATTTCCCATTGCCCTCGAGCCGGGTACATTTCTTGATATGTTCCTCAATGCGAATGCCGAATTCATCTGAATCTGGCATTGCAACCTCCCCGCATAGCCTCTTCTTTAAGTGTGAAATCTAAGCATCAAAAAAGCGGCCCCTTGAGAGCCGCTTTTCGTTGGTGATCGGCCTGAACCTCAGGTGGCCGGTTGTTCCTGTTGGGGCACACCCCGCAGGGTGAGGTTGATGCGGCCGCGGTTGTCGATTTCCCGCACCCGCACCGTGACCTGATCGCCCACATTCACCACATCCTCCACCTTCTCCACACGGGATTCGGAGAGCTGGGAGATGTGGATCATCCCCTCCTTGCCGGGCAGGATCTCCACGAAGGCACCGATCGGGATCACGCGGGTCACGGAGCCGCTGAACACCTCGCCCTCGCTCACCCGGCGGGTGAGGCCCTCGATGATGCGCTGGGCCTCTTCGGCCGCGGCGCCATCGTGGCTGGCGATGGTCACAATGCCGCCATCCTCGATGTCGATCTTGGTGTTGGTGCGCTCGGTGATGCCCTTGATCGTGCGGCCGCCGGGGCCGATCACGGTGCCGATCAGCTCGGGGTCGATCCGGAAGCTGAGCAGGCGCGGGGCATGGGGCGAGAGGGTGTCGCGGGGCTTATCGATCGCCTCGAGCATCTTCTCGAGGATGTGCAGCCGGGCCGGGCGGGCCTGGTTCACGGCCTCGGCCACGGTCTTGACCGCCAGGCCGGTGATCTTCATGTCCATCTGCAGGGCGGTGATGCCCTTCTCGGTGCCGGCCACCTTGAAGTCCATGTCACCGAGGAAGTCCTCGATGCCCTGGATGTCCGTGAGGATGCGCACTTCGTCGCCTTCCTTGATTAGACCCATGGCGGCGCCGCTCACGGGGGCCTTGAGGGGCACGCCGGCATCCATCAGGGCCAGGGTGCTGCCGCACACCGAACCCATCGAGGTGGAGCCGTTGGAGCTGAGGCACTCCGACACCACCCGCAGCACGTAGGGGAAGCTCTCCTTGCTGGGCAGCACCGGCACCAGGGCCCGCTCGGCCAGGGCGCCGTGGCCAATCTCGCGGCGGCCGGGGGAGCGCATCGGCCGGGTTTCGCCCACCGAGAACGGCGGGAAGTTGTAGTGGTGCAGGTAGGTCTTCTCGGTCGACGGGTTGAGATCGTCGAGCTCCTGGGCATCGCTGGGCGTGCCGAGGGTGGCGCAGGAGAGCACCTGGGTGAGACCGCGCTGGAACAGGCCCGAGCCGTGCACCCGCTTGGGCAGCACGCCCGCCGCCGCCTGGATCGGACGCACCTCATCGAGGTTGCGGCCATCGACGCGCTTGCCCTCCTTGAGGATCTGCTCGCGCATCAATTTCTTGGTGAGGCTCTTGAAGCTGTTGCCCAGCACCTTGTTGTTGCCGGACACCACCAGACGGACGGCGTCGTCGTCTTTGAGGGCGGCGATCTTCTCGCCCACAGCGGCCTTGATCACATCGAGCTTGCCATCGCGCTCGGCCTTGGTCTGGCTGAACTGCTTGAGCACCTCACCGATCGGCTTGGCGCATTCCTTCTCCAGGAAGGTGGGCAGGGCGGGATCTTCCACCTTGGGCTCGGGAAGCACCTGCTCGATGCCCAGATCGCTCAGCAGTTGGAGCTGGGCCTTGATCAGTTCGCCCACGGCCTCGTAGCCGAAGTCGATCGCCTCGATCACATCCTGCTCGGGCAACTGGTTGGCGCCGGCTTCCACCATCACCACACCGGAGGGGGTGCCGGCCACCACCAGGTCAAGCTCGCTGCGCTCAATTTCGCGGTAGCTGGGGTTGAGCACGAAGTCGTCGCCCAGCAGGCCCACCCGCACGGCCGCCATCGGACCGGCGAAGGGGATCTTGGCCAGCAGGGTGGCGATGGAGGCCCCGGTCACGGCGAGCACATCGGGGGGGACGCGCTCATCGAGGGAGAGCACGGTGGCCACCACCTGAATGTCGTCCCGCATCCAGGAGGGGAAGAGGGGCCGCAGGGGGCGATCGATCAGGCGGGTGGTGAGGATGGCCCGCTCGGGGGGGCGTGCTTCGCGGCGGAAGAAGCTGCCGGGGATGCGACCGGCGGCGTAGAGCCTTTCTTCGTAGTCGCAGGTGAGGGGGAGGAAATCGATGCCTTCGCGGCCGCCGGAGCGAGTGGCGGTGACGAGAACGGATGTATCGCCACACTCAACCAACACCGAACCCCCGGCCTGGGGGGCGAAACGACCGGTGGTCAGTCGGATCTCCCGACCATCAAAGGAGACCGACTGCGTTTGTCCTTGCACTGGGCTTTATGTCCTTTTTTGTTGTCCGCCTCATTCTCGCATCCAGCCTTCACAGGCCACCACGGACTCCCCCAGCCGCAGGGACGTGGGCCGGGAGCGGGCCGCCCTCAGCAGGGCCATGTAGGCCGTGTCATCGATCTCACGGCAGCCGAAGCGCTCCAGATGCGGGTTGCTGAGCTGCACATCGAACAGGCTGAAGCCACTGGCCCTGAGGGCTTCCACCAGGCCCACCAGCATCGCGTTGCCGGCGTGGGCCCGGAAGTGCACCATCGATTCGCCAATCCAGCAGCTTCCGATTCCGATCGCCAGCAGCCCGGCGGCCAGCTCCTGCCCCTGCCACACCTCCACGCTGTGGGCCCATCCGGCCCGATGCAGTTGGCCATAGATCCGGGCTAATTCGCCGCTGATCCAGGTGTCGGGGCGGTCGGCGCAGCCGCTGAGCACCGCCTCAAAGGATCGGTTGAGACTCAGCTGGAAGCCATGGTGATGGAGGTGACGCCGCACGGAGCGGGGCACACGAAATTGATCGTCCAGGGGTATTAGGGCCCTGGAGCGGCTGCGCCAGAGCGCCAAGCGGCCGCTGGTGGCATCGGCCATAGGAAACCAACCCTTGGCGTAGGCCTGAATCCACCAGGGAATGGGCCAGTGTTCGGAGGGCTGGCCGGGATCCGCGCCAGCCCCTCGGTTTGGCCCAGCCATCGTCAGCCGGGTGAACCGCCTGAAGCGGCGATCACCAGCTGGACTTCACCACACCGGGCAGTTCGCCCTTGTGGGCCCGTTCGCGCAGCTGGTTGCGGCAGAGGCCGAAATCGCTATACACACCCCGGGGCTTGCCGGTGGCCCAACAGCGGTTGCGCAGGCGCACGCGGGCGCTGTTGCGGGGCAGGGCCTGAATCTTGCGGTGGATTTCGAGCCGCTCCATCGGGTCGGCGGCGGCCTCAAAGGCGGCCTTCAGGGCCGTGCGCTTGGCGGCGAACCGATCCACCATCTTCTGGCGCTTCACATCGCGCGCGATCATCGACTTCTTCGCCATGCGGCCAGGTGCTCGGGTCGTAGAGGAGTTTGCAACCTTAGCGCGTGGCGCGGGCGGGTTCGATGCGGGCTGGTTTCAGTTGCCGAGCAACTGCTGGACGGCCGGGAGCTGGCTGGTGTCTTTCACGATCAGCACCAGGCTGAGCCCCACCAGCAGCACAAAGCCCGACTGCATGAAGGCCATCTGGAAGCGCTGTGGCAGGGGCCGACCGCGCAGGCCCTCGATCAACAGCAGGGCGAACTGGCCGCCATCCAGCATCGGCAGCGGCAGGGCGTTGAGCACCGCCAGGTTGATCGAGATCAGGGCGGTGTAAAGGAAGAGGCTGGCGCCCCCCTGGTGGGCCAGCGAGGCCCCCATCGCCACGATCTTCACGGGGCCGGACACCTGGCCGGCCGTTTCGCCGAAGTGGGTGATCAGGTTGCCGAAGCCCTCCACCGTGCGGCGGGTGAGGGCGAGGAGGTCGTGGTTGGCCCGGCGGATCGGCTCAAGCGGCCCGCGGGCGCGGCGGAACACCTCGCTGCCATTGGGTTGCAGCTGGGCCCCCACCCGGCCGATGCCGCCGAGGTCGGATGGGGTGAGGGTGAGGTTCAGTTTTTGGTCGCCCCGCTGGGCCTGGAGGGCCAGGCCCTTGCCGGACGAGGAGCGGATCGTTTCCACCAGATCGGCCACAGCCTGCTGGCCCCCCGCCAGGGGCGCACTCCCCACCTGCACGATCCGGTCGCCCGCCTTGAGGCCGGCGAGGGCGGCGGGCTGGCCGTCCTGAACCCCGGCCACCAGCACGCCGGGAGTGGTGCTGAAGCCCGCCGGAATCCCCACCACCGCGCCCTGGGCCACGAGCACGGCCCAGGCCAGCAGCAGATTCGCGATCACGCCGGCGGCGATCACCAGGGCCCGCTGGTGCAGCGGCCGGTTGCGCAGCAGGTCGGGGTCATCGGCGGGGAAGGGGCTGTCCTCGTCCTCGTCGGGGAAGGCCACGTAGCCCCCCAGGGGGATGGCTCGCAGGGCATACACCACGCCACGGCGGCTGCGCTGCAGCAGGGCCGGCCCGAAGCCCACCGAGAAGCCGCTCACCCGGATTCCCTGCCAGGTGGCCGCCAGAAAATGGCCCGCCTCATGGACCACGATCAGCCCCGCCAGGATCGCCAGTGCGGTGAGAACGCCCATCAGGCCTTTAGCCAAGTGGACCCATTGTGGAGTCCGCCGGATCCCGGCGGCCGGCCTGGCAGGCCGGGTTCCCGCGCTTGGGGCGTGGCCGGCAGCCTGCTGGGGCCCGTGGGCGGCAGGTTCAGATCTTGGTGAAGTTCAGGCCGATTGGGAACACGTGGGTGCGGGTCACAGTGCCACCGCCGTTGGGAACCGCGTACTGCACATTCAAGGTGGCGGTGGTGCAGGAGCTGTCTACGGAGGGAATGAAGCCGCCGCTGCCATTCACCAGGTTGTCCATCACCACCACGTTGGACTCATCCTTGGTGGTGTCGAGAGTGCCGTCCGCGGCGATCAGCGGACCGTCTCGGCGCAGGTCGCTGCCATTGCGGCTGTAGGAGATCACGCGGTAGGTCACGCTCCCGTTCACCAGGGTCACGGGAACCAGCAGATAGAGGGTGGTTCCGGTCGCGGTGCTGCAAGCGGTTCCTGTGGGGCTGCAGGGGGAAGCGGTGCTGGTGCTCGGAGCCGAGTCAACCTGCACGAGGCAGGCCTCATTGACTTCGGTCTTGAGCAGGCGACTGAGCCGCGAAACATCCTGCTGGGTCTGGGCCACCCATTTGGCCGTGTTGCTGGTTTTCATGTAATTGATTGCCAGGATGGCGGCCATGCTGATTACAGTTGCAGACACCGCAATGGCTACCAGCAATTCGACCAGGCTGAAAGCCTGATCGGAACCAGGCCGGCGGGGGTGGGGGCGATTAAAGGACATTCCAGCGATTGCAGCTCTGGCTCACATCGGCGCTGCTGTTATTGAGGCCCACCCGTAACAGCCCGGAGATGGCCACGACCCGCACACAGCGCAGGGCCGTGAGCGAGGAGGTGGCGAGCTTCAAGTCCACGTTGCTGGTGGAGGTGGTGGAATTGCGGCGGGTGAACACCACGGTGTTGCTGGTAGCGCCCACGGAAAAGGTTTGCCCTTGGGCCGTGGGCAGGGAGAGCACCGCTTCGGTGGCACAGGTGGTGGGGCTCACCGAGGCCAGCTGGGCACCGCCGCTCCGGTTGGAGCCGGTGCTGAAGGTCACCGTGCAGGGCTGGCCTTCGGCATTGGGCTTGCGGCTCACTTCCAGCAGCCAAGCCTCCAAGCGAAGCGTGGCGTCGTTGAGCACATCGCGCCGGTAGGGAGCGCGGCTGATCGGCACCACGATGGCCGAAACGAGCACGATGATGGAAGCAACCACCATCAATTCCAATAGGGTGAGCCCGGATTCCGCTCTCGTTCTCAACCGCTGCTGAGGCCTTCCATGCTGCCAGGAATGATCAACTCTCATGGGCAGTAATTCGCCATCACCGGCACCACAACTAACGAACGGATCACGCGGCCGGCATCACTGTAAGTGACCTCAAGGGTGTGGATGCTGTCGGTTTTGATCGTGGTTGTCCGGGTGGTCTTGCTGGCCGCTCCCGTGGAATCGACCGCCGTTTTGAAGGGAGTCATGAAATTCGTGTTGTTGCCCACGGAGCAAATTTGATCGACGGCTGCTGGTTCCACACTGGTTGTGGTGTTTGTAAAGTTGGTTGTGGTGGTGGTGAGATCAAGCTGGGGATAGTAGTAGCGGTCGTCGCGGCTATCGTTGGTGGCACAAGCCTGGCCCGGACCATAGGTGGTGGGCACGGTGGTCGTGCAGGTGCCGCTGCAACAGGTGAACTGCCGGGAGAGCTGTTTGATCTCGGAGATGTTCTTATCAATGGCGATCTCCATTTCGCTCACCTTGCGGGATGTGGTGAAACTCCGCATCGCTGAGGAAAAAATCGAAGCCGCCGCCAGCATGGCCACGGTGAGCATCAGTAGCAGCACCATCGGCTCGGTCAATGAGAAGCCTGCTTGGCCTCGCCCCCGATCAGGGGAACGCCTACCGGTGCTGCGCAGGCGATCCATCACAGGCTGGAGTTGAGACGCGAGCTGACGGGGGCCCGGGCCACCCAATCAAAGCTGTTCCAGCTCACGAAGGTCACATCACCGGTGAGGATGCCAACGGACGAGGATAGTCCCAGTAGGCCATCAAGGTTGCTGGAGGAGGATGGCGGAACGCGGAAGTAATTGGTGCCGCAGGGAATGATGTAACGCATCCAGAGCCGACCCCCAAAATTCCAGCCGTCGGGATCGGCGAAGTTCACGGTGCCGCCGGTGCCGCCGCATTGATCGGCGATCAGATAGATCGCGCCATAGGGCATGTAGAACCAGGCGCCGGCAATTTTTCCTGGGGCGTTGTCTTTGTTTGCGAATGAGCCGATCTGGATCCACTGCATGCTGGTGGAGCCGGTGCCCCCTGGACTGGTGTCGCGGCCGAAGATGTTGAACATATCCTGTTCGCCGACCACGGAGTACACGTTGTCGGGAATCGGCGTGAGGCAGTTGTCGGATGGGGTCACTGGGCCCGTGGGTGGAATGCCCACTGAGCTGCAGTTCACGTGCTGCAGGGTGGCCCCATTAGCCATGAAGATTACGGGCAAAGTAGGCAGGTTCACGCCGCTGCCGCGGGTGTCGCTGGGATCGTTGTAATGCCAACTCAGAGATCCACCACTGGTGTCCACAATGAAAGTGCCGCCTTGCGAGAAGCTCAGCGAGGGTCCTAGGCAGTGGAAGCCGCCGGTGAACTGGGAGGTGGTGGGGAATGTGCTGCTGTATTGGCACCAGTCGTCGTAACGCAAGATGTCGCCATCGGACTTGACGATTTCGACATCATCGATGCCCACCCACTCGGTGGACGCGAATGTGTCACCGAGCCGGAAGCGGATCCTGGTGTAGCCGGTCTGGGGGGTTGGTGCGTTCGGCTGGGTGGCGGTGGGGGCTATGAGCTCGAAGCGCTGGGTGGTGCCCGAGGTCGTGGTGGCCGGTAGGGAGGCGAGCTCGTAGTAGGTGTCTCCATTGTCAGTGGAGTACTCCACGATCAGTGGCTTGGTGCCGGTTAGGGATGAGCTGGTGTATTTGAATTGCAGGGAGGGGCTCTGCAACGCATGCAGGTTGATCACCCGCTCGATCGAGCGGCGGGCGTTGCTGCCGCCGGTGAGCCGAAGGGTACGTTCGGTGCCGGTGATCGCCACGCTGCCAGAGGTGGGCGTAGGGTCTGCGGCGATATCGGTACTTGTGGTTGTGGTTGGTTCGGTTTCCTTCCAGTCCGATACCCAGCGATTCACATTGCCGGTGCGGCCGCTGTAGCTATCGCTGCCGAAGTCATCGCCGATCGTGAGGGTGCCGGCGGTGGACACCTCAGCCCAGGAACTGACGGTTGAGGTGGTTAAACATTCTCGGGTGTAAGTGGCGTCGCAGAATTCCACCCTTGGAGGGCTGGTGTCGTTGCGGGTGCGGAGTACGAGCTTGGAGGTGGCGATCGAAGTGAAGCTTGGGTAGTTTGATGCCCCAATGCGGGCCGCCGGTCGTGAGGCCCAGATGCGATTGGCTGGCGGGGTTGGGGACGATGTTGAGAGGAACATCCCGTAGCGGGAGGCCACTGTGGGAAGGCCTGTGGACAGAAAGAGCGGCACAATCGCCACCCCGGAGGCCGAGGTGCCGGCAATGTCTGTTAGCGATGTGAAGTCGGCGTTGGTGGTGTTTGGAATCGCTCCATAAAGGGTGCGATCAGTGTAGCCCGAAACGTAAACATCGCTGGTGGTGGAACAGGGCCCGGGAATCACGCGGCAGCCAACATTGCGTTGGCTGATGGTTGCATTGGCGCGACCAAAAGGGTCTCCATTTGCGCTGACAATTCCCAATATGTTGTTCAGGCTGACGACCTGGTTGTCGGCATTGCGTTGTGTGTATTTATCGTTGGAATAGTAGCTCCAGAATTTGCCGCCATTGATTCCCGCGATCATGCCGAAATCCACGCCGCAATAGCGGCTGTCCGAGCCCAGTGAGCTACCGGTGGCGTTCTTGCCGCCCGAGCCGTTCGAGCCGAAGGAGCCGCCACAGCATTTGGGGATCACTTCGTATTCCTTGGTCACCGTGGCACTGCCCACCTGGCTGCCATTTCGATAAACACGCCCTTCCACTGTGATCGCGATCAGGCCGGTGTTGGTTCCTGGTAACTTGGCGCCATTGCTATCGGGATCGCTGAGATTCACCAAATCGGTGAAGGTGCTGCCGCTGGGTACGTTACCCGCCATGTCCTTGACTGTGGAGACGCCGATGTTGTAAGTGCGGTATATCCCACGGCGGTTGGTGTCGCCGTTGGTTCCGGTGGAATAACGCACCGCCTTCAGGGCGAAACGCCGGTCGCCGGCGTCGGACTGGCTGATGTTGGAGAGGTTGCGGAAGTTTCCATCGGCGAAGGCCACCGCCTGGCTGGAGGGATAGCCATCTTCGTTAATGCCAGGCCTTTTATTACTGATGGATACGCAGGGGCTCCGCAGGCTCTCGTTGTTGGTGGTCCAGTTGGTGGTGGTGGGGGCCACATCGCCGGACACCAGCAACTTGCGGTTCTCCGGTTGGTTGAGCACGGCGATGATCTGGTCCGCGCCGGATTCGGCCACGGCCTGGGACTGATTGGCGGCGCTGTCGCCGCTGATGGCCAGGAGTCCGCCATTCATCACCGAAACCAGCGAGCCCGAGGCCACGATCAGCCCCAGCACCACCAGGATCCCCACCAGCATGGCGAAGCCCCGTTGCCGATTCTTCCTTCGCGGCTTACTCAGGAGATGCAGCAGCAACCGGTGCCGTCCGCTGGTCGAAGGTGGCTGAATCGGCTGGTACAAGGGTGAGGCTCTAGCTAGTCGGAGCGCCTAGGGACATCCTATGTATAACCTAATTTTGGTTCGGCCGTCAGATGGCTGGAGCCGAAGTAACGCTGCAGCGCCTCCGGCAACAACACCGACCCATCCTCCTGCTGCCCGTGCTCCAGCAGGGCGGCCATGGTGCGGCCGATGGCCAGGCCGCTGCCGTTGAGGGTGTGCACCAGCTTGGTGCCCTTGCCCTCCTTGAAGCGGATCGAGGCGCGGCGGGCCTGGAAGTCGGCGCAGGTGCTGCAGCTGGAGATTTCGCGGTAGGCGCCGGCGCCGGCCAGCCACACTTCGAGGTCGTAGGTGCGGGCGGCGGAGAAGCCCAGATCGCCGCCGCAGAGCTCGATGCGCCGGTAGGGGAGCTCGAGGGCCTCAAGCACGCCTTCGGCGTCGCGGGTGAGCTGCTCGTGGGCGGTGTCGGACTCCTCCGGGCGGGTGAACCAGTACATCTCCACCTTGTTGAACTGGTGCAGACGGATCAGGCCGCGCGTGTCGCGGCCGTAGGAGCCGGCCTCGCGGCGGAAGCAGGGGGTGTAGGCGGCGTACCGCAGCGGCAGCTGCTCGGCTGGGATCACCTCGTCGCGGTGCAGCGAGGTGAGCGGCACCTCGGCGGTGGGGGTGAGCCAGAGGTCGTCGCCGTCGCAGCGGAAGCTCTCCTCGGCGAATTTCGGCAGCTGGCCCGAGGCGGTGAGGCTGGCGGTGTTCACCAGGATCGGCGGCATCACCTCCCGGTAGCCGGCGTTGCTGTGGCGATCCAGCATGAAGTTGATCAGGGCCCGCTCCAGGCGGGCGCCTTGGCCCAGCAGGGTCACAAAGCGGCTCTGGGCGATGCGCACGGAGCGCTCGGTGTCTACCAATCCGAGGCGCTCGGCGATCTGCCAGTGCTCCTGCAGGGGGGAGCCGTCGGGGTGGGGGCCCTGGCGGGGGGTGCCCCAGGTCTTCACCAGCACGTTGTCGGCCTCGGAGCGGCCTTCGGGGGTCTGGGGGGAGGGCAGGTTCGGCAGCTCCAGAAGCTGCTGGCGCAGGCGGACTTCGAGGGCCTTCTCCTCCTCCTCCAGGCCGGCCACCTGTTGCTTGATGCGATTGCCCTGCTCCCGTAGCTCGGCCACCTCGGGGCCATCGGGGCGCGCACCGGCCTTGATCCGCTGGCCCACCTCCCGGCCGACGCGGTTGCCCTCGGCCTGCAGATCGCTGCGCTGCTCCTCCAGATCCCTTTCCTGGCGGGCGATTTGCTGGAGCCCAGTGAGATCCACCTCCAGGCCCCGGCGGCTGAGCTGCCGGCGGATCAGCTCCGGGTCATCGCGCAGCAGCCGCTGGTCCAGCACGGTGGTAAGGCGTCTTGGGGGGGAGCCTAGGGGGCGATCGTGTCTGGGCAGATTGACGGCCCTCGGCAGGGTGTGGCCGGCGCAATGGCACCGGCTGCCCCTGGCCTTGCCAATGACCGCATCCAACCTGAACGGTTTCCCGAGGTTGTCGCCCCCAAGGCCCTGCCTAGCACCTCAAAGCACCTGGATCACTTCGCTCACCTCGGGGATGGCTTCGCGCAGCTTGCGCTCGATGCCCATCTTCAGGGTCATGGTGCTGCTGGGGCAGGAGCCGCAGGCCCCCTGCAGCCGCACCTTCACGATCGGTCCATCGATCTCCACGATCTCCACATTGCCGCCATCGGCCATCAGGTAGGGGCGGAGTTCATCGAGCACCCGCTCCACATTCGGGATGGTGAGGGCGTGGGGATCGGAGGCTTCGGGGGTGGTGGCGAGCTGCTGCGGGGTCTCCAGGGAGGTTTCCGTGCTCATGGGTGGCGACGTAAAGGATTAAACAGAGCTTAGGGAGCTCTCCTGGTCCTGGGGCCGGCGGCTTGCCCCCCCGAAAGCAGGCGCAGCGCTCCTGTGGGGGGCGGTCCCTAGGATCATCCCTACCGCCTACTGCCCCCGCCCGGCCCCGCATGACCGACGTACCCGCCGCGCGGATCCGCAATTTCTGCATCATTGCCCATATCGACCACGGCAAATCGACCCTCGCCGACCGCTTGCTGCAGGAAACGGGCACGGTGGCCGCCCGCGACATGCAGGCCCAATTCCTCGACAACATGGAACTGGAGCGTGAACGGGGGATCACGATCAAGCTGCAGGCGGCGCGGATGGAATACAAGGCCGCCGATGGCCTCACCTACATCCTCAACCTGATCGATACCCCCGGCCATGTGGATTTCTCCTATGAGGTGAGCCGCTCCCTGCAGGCCTGCGAGGGGGCCCTGCTGGTGGTGGATGCCAGCCAG
>Ga0209597_1000004_pt1 | contig 182948 bp, 172 predicted proteins | sample M_140625_MF_Meta_FD_187316 | JGI IMG/M metagenome (GOLD analysis project Ga0209597, IMG submission 187316) | Freshwater microbial communities from Lake Montjoie, Canada to study carbon cycling - M_140625_MF_MetaG (SPAdes) (version 2) | ecosystem: Environmental > Aquatic > Freshwater > Lake... | reverse complement strand
CCCCCTGCCGCGTGCCCTGCCGCCCCCGCCTGCCCCACCTGCCCTCCCCCTACCGTCTGCCCAAAGGCTCCCGACTGCCCTCGGTATCAGCATGGCAATTCAAATAGATAGTAAGTTGGGCTTAGGCAATGGATTATAGTTATACATTCGTTCCAGTCCTAGATGGGAGAGCCCATGGATTCCAATTGCAATGGATGCAAGAAGGGCAAGCATCGGTAGATTCTTGCCTTTGATCGATGCATAGTGTTTGAAGAACAGGAAGGCCGCTAGCAACAAAAAGAGGGTGCTGCCAATATGCGCTAAAAATGAAGGCGCCCAGATCATTCTATATTTATTTGCTATTAGATTTTTACAGGTGTGCTTCGTATAAATTTACTCCCCTACCGCCTAGTATAAATGTAAGCCTCCACCCATTTAGGTGGAGGCTTACATTTAAGCACTCGTGTTAGACCGCTGGGCAATTTTAGGGACAGTAAGCCCCTAAAATTGTCCAGCCAAAGATTCTATTAAGCCAGGGGCTTAATTAGATTCTTAACGGTATTACTGGATTCGAGTAATCATTAAACTTGCAGATACTGCGCTAGCTCCTCCTGCAGTAGGGGTAATCGTAAGTATACCATTGCCAACCGGATTTATAATAGACAATAGAATTCCCGGGGTCAGTGTTGAAATCAACGACATTCCCATCAACTGGCTGAATGCTGCAGTGCGACCCACGACGGTCATAGATTGGAGAACACTATTGAGAGATACTCCTAATTGACCCGACTCATCTATACTTACTTGAAAAAGTACTTGATATGTGCCGGGCGTTAGCAAGTTAAACTGCCCTGGTGCCGTCCTCACTACATCAGTTCCCATATTTGCAGAACTGTCACGAGGAAATAGTACAGGTGAGCCAGCCGCAACGGTAGCTGGATTATCAGGCGGCATTAAAGCATAAAAATTGTATATCGATGCTATGCCGCGCCCAGCTTGACCCGTAGAACCCGTATAGCCTGTGGATCCTGTAGGTCCTGTGATTCCTGTAGGTCCTGTGATTCCTGTAGGTCCTGTAGGTCCTGTGATTCCTGTAGGCCCTGTGATTCCTGTAGGTCCTGTGATTCCTGTAGGCCCTGTGATTCCTGTAGGCCCTGTGATTCCTGTAGGTCCTGTTTCACCTGTAGGTCCAGTAGGCCCTGTGATTCCTGTAGGTCCTGTGATTCCTGTAGGTCCTGTCATTCCTGTAGGTCCTGTGATTCCTGTAGGCCCTGTAGGTCCAGTAGGCCCAGTAGGTCCAGTAGGTCCAGTAGGTCCAGTAGGCCCTGTGGATCCTGTAGGCCCAGTTTCACCGGTTGGTCCAGTTTCACCGGTCGGTCCCGTTTCACCTGTAGAACCTGTAGATCCTGTGGGTCCTGTTTCACCAGTGGGCCCCGTTTGGCCGGTATCTCCTGTAGACCCAGTAGGCCCAGTTTCACCTGTGGGTCCCGTTTGACCGGTATCTCCTGTAGGCCCAGTAGACCCAGTAGGCCCAGTTTCACCTGTGGGTCCCGTTTGACCGGTATCTCCTGTAGGTCCAGTAGGCCCAGTTTCACCTGTGGGTCCCGTTTGACCGGTATCTCCTGTAGGCCCAGTAGACCCAGTTTCACCTGTGGGTCCCGTTTGACCGGTATCTCCTGTAGGCCCAGTAGGTCCAGTAGGCCCAGTTTCACCTGTGGGTCCCGTTTGACCGGTATCTCCTGTAGGTCCAGTAGGCCCAGTAGGGCCTGTTGTTCCAGTAGGCCCTGTTGTTCCAGTAGGACCCGTAGGGCCTGGATATATTGGAGCACATCCATACGTTGCAATTATCAAACGCCTATTTGTCAAGTCGCTAGAGTCCATACTAGTAACTATCGATAACTTTTATTTAAAATACCGCCTACACTAAATTGTATACCGTTAAGAATCTAATTACGCCCCCCCCCTCCTTTGGAGGAGGCGTAATTAGATTCTTAACACTAGTGCTAGTATAAATTTAAGCCTCCACCCAAATGGGTGGAGGCTTAAATTTATACTAGGCGGTACAACATACTACATACAACATACAACATGCTATAAATTTAGGAGTAAATTTATACTAAGCGCTTGTGTTAGACCGCTGGACAGTAAGTCGGGCTTTGCCCAATTTACTATCCAGCAGGCGTTGGTCTAAAACTCGAATGGTTTACTGCTTAGCAATTGACATCCCTCAAGTACGACCGAGTCGGGATTCCTCCATGAATCCATCCTGCCGCCGCCACCTCAGGCACCAAGTTGCTCGGCTTCTGCACGTTCTCCTTGAGCATCGGAATCAGGGGATCGTACTGCTGTGAGAAGAAGGTCTCCGTGACCGTACCGCACTCCTTGCCCATGCGCACCTGCTCGGAGTGTTGCAACAGCGACTCCAGATCCTGGTTGCCGCGTCCACCCGCCATGAACGGCACGGACAGGAAGGGGCGTGCCTGTGCCCTCGTCTGGCACCGGTTCGTCTTGAAGCCCGGCTGGTTGCGGATATACGAATCAGCATCGATGGCGGCGTTGTTGTAGCCGTACCCCTCCCGAGGGTAGACGAGGAGCTCATTGACCGCTGCAGGGTTCACGCCGGAGGCATTTGGCGTTAGATTGGTCGTTTGGTAACGGCCGGGTCCGACGGACTGTCCATAGTAGGACTTGATGCCGCACAGATCGTCGCGGGCATGTGTCATTCGGTTCAAGCCTAGTTCCATAGCTCTGGAGACTGAAAAGAAATAAAAGGGCTTACAAACTAGAGGATGATCGGTGGAAAACACACCAAGACCAGCCAGACCGCTCGGTTCTGTCGCTGCATTAAGCATGTCCGTAAGACCATCAAGGCACGAAAAGGTGTGAGCAAGGAATCCGGGGCCATCGCAGTCTGCGTGAAATCCGTTCTGCAACGGAAGTTGGAGCCGACGAATCGCACTCTCTTTAAGTTCCATTGTAAGACGCGAAAGGGTAAAAAAGGGTACGTTGTCACACAGCCGGCGCTCTAGCTACACACCTTGATGAAATCACGGAACACCGCGGCCAAGGCCGTGTCCTGAATCACCATGCCCCCTCCGCCCCGTTTCTCCTGCGATCGCATATGGTTCAGATCTCCGAGCCAGACCTGATTTGATGTCGCCGCCCACTTGGAATGATCGTGGCTGGAGGGGAAGGCGGCGTCTCCGATGCAGAGCGACTGAATGGATCGAAGCTGCGAATGATTCGTAGAATACTCCGAACCGCGCTTCCAACTCTCCTCGTACCATGGGTTCTGATTCAGTTTGCAGAGCTCCGAGCCAATGAAATCCGTGATATGGCGCGGCGACTTGGCGAGATGGGTCATGGTCGGTGACCAACGGATCGATTTAACCTCAAACGGGTGCGGCGGATACGGAGTGACCGTCGGTACATTGCGATGATGAAAGAGATTGGGCTCCATCCAGAGGATTTGCCGTAGTACCTGGTCGAGGTCGACGTTCGATCGGCTCTGTTCGACGTACAAGAACGATTGGCCAAAGATCAGCTCACTCGGCTCAATGGGCGAAATGGAGTTGCCACTGAATGCGCGGGGAAATCGGGGCACGGAATGAATGAGCCATCCGATCCGATTGTCATTCCATGCGAGAATCCCCTTGCAATGGCCCCGGGTTGTATGATTCGACAGGGGTGACTCGTCATTGTAGCAGACATAGCCGGTCCAGGAACTGTTGGCGTAGAGATCGGTGAGCCATTGATTGATGTCGACCGGCTGGAACTGCCGCTTAGTTAATGCAATTCCTTTGGAGCCGTGGGGGACCTTGAGGGCAATCTGCCTTATTGAAGAGTCTACGATTTGCAAACTGCAGCATGAATTACCCATGTGTGTTGAATTATACAGATTCTAGGGGGGTCAAATTTAGTTGCGGTGGTACATGTAAAATAATAGAGAATGCTGTCCTTTACAGACCAATCTGTTGTCCAAGATTATTCACATTATTCGGATTTGTAAGGGCAGAATTTCTTCTAAATGTGGAAATGGGTATTGTGACACCTGTTGTGAGCCAATTCAGGGGTACACCTCCATTATTAAAGTTAGTCGCACTAAAAAACATATTACTCATAATCGTTACAGCAGCTGTATTCCATATAGGTCCAGAACCTGAATAACTTATATTCTGATTAAAGTTTGTCGCATTATAAAACATAAACTCCATACTCGTCACAGCCGCCGTATTCCATAATCCAATAGGTTGATTAAAGGCTGCCGCACCCAAAAACATTTCACTCATATTCGTCACATTTGTCGTATCCCATTGACTGATATCTGAATTAAAGTTGCGGCAATAACTAAATAATTGAACAAACGGTGTATTTGGTAATATAACAGGAACTGTTGTCGGTAGAATAGTTAACATCTGTAAGTCAGAAAAGCCCGCCCCCGCTTTTCCCTGTGGCAATCTGCGTGATAATGGAATCGACCCAAATTGCTCAACGGTGACAGGAATGTTTGCATAAAAACTATTTACTGTAGGTGTTGAATTAAACGAGATTCCATCTGTTGTCGTTCCATTATCTGTAAATCCTACCAATTCGACCGTGACCGTATAGGTCGTTCCAACTTGAACATATGAACTCGATATTGTGAGACTGGTTGTCGTAATAACCGGAACATAGTCCAATACATTCGCACCTCCCGTATAAACAAAACTGTAAATAAATGGTAGAATGGGGGGAGGGCCTGGGCCTGGAGTATTCGTCAAGCCTAGCGTATTGAACGGAACAGAGATGACTGTAGTAGGAAATGCTCGGTAATACGTTGTATAACCCCCATTTATTAGATTATTCACCTCACTCTGTGCAGTAATCCCCGTCTGAGGATTAATTCCAGGTACATCGATGCCGTTAGGAGCACTGTTTTGGACTGTTGTCCGTATTGAATAAGCACTGTACTGAGCTCGGTCACGAATTAGACGTGTTAAATCTGACGAATCATAATTTCTGGTAGTCATCCCTATTTTATACCGCTTAGTATAAAATTATGCCCCTGCAAATTGCAGGGGCGTAATTTAATACTAAGCACTAGTGTTAAGAATATAATTAAGCCGGCGCAGGAGGCGGCGGCTTAATTATATTCTTAACGGTACCGCTTAGTATAAATTTATAGTAGGCGGTACATGTAAAATAACAGAGAATGCTGTCCTTTATGAACCAATCTGTTGTCCACGATTATTCACATTATTCGCATTTGAAAGGGAACTCCCTGTTCTAAATGTGGCAATGGGTATTGTGACACGTGTTGTGAGCCAATTCAAGGGTACACCTCCATCATTAAAGTTTGTCGCATTTTGAAACATACGCGTCATACTCGTCACAGCAGCCGTATTCCATATAGGTCCAGTACCTGAATAACGTATATTCTGATTAAAGGCGCGCGCAGTATAAAACATAGAACTCATATTTGTCACAGCAGCGGTATTCCATCCACTGATATCTGAATTAAAGATGGTCGCGCCATTAAACATATCGTGCATATCCGTCACAGCCGCTGTATTCCAATTTCCAATGGGCTGATTAAAGGCTGTCGCACCATTAAACATACCATACATACTCGTCACAGTCGCCGTATTCCATAATCCAATGGGTTGATTAAAGGCTACCGCGCTTCTAAACATATAAGTCATATTTCTCACAGCAGCCGTATTCCATAATCCAATGGGTTGATTAAAGGCTGCCGCACCCGAAAACATATTACTCATAGTTGTCACAGCAGCCGTATTCCATAATCCAATGGGTTGATTAAAGTTTGTCGCATTAAAAAACATACTGCTCATATTTGTCACAGCCACCGTATTCCATAATCCAATGGGTTTATTAAAGGCGAGCGCAGTATCAAACATAGAACTCATATCTCTCACAGCAGCCGTATTCCAAGATCCAATAGGTTGATTAAATGCAGTCGCACCATAAAACATATAACCCATATCCGTCACAGCCGACGTATTCCATAATCCAATGGGTTGATTAAAGGCTGTCGCATCTTGAAACATAGCCTGCATACTTGTTACATTAGTCGTATTCCATAATCCAATGGGTTGATTAAAGGCTGTCGCACTAACAAACATCATGCGCATATTTGTCACAGCCGCTGTATTCCATCCACTGATATCTGCATTAAAGACGGACGCGCCACTAAACATTGAACCCATATCCGTCACAGCCGCTGTATTCCATAATCCAATGGGTTGATTAAAGGCTGTCGCACGAATAAACATACTGCTCATATTTGTCACAGCAGACGTGTTCCATAATTCAATGGGTTTATTAAAGGCGGGCGCAGTATCAAACATATAACTCATATTTGTCACAGCAGACGTGTTCCATAATCCAATGGGTTGATTAAAGGCGCGCGCAGTATAAAACATATTATCCATTCTCGTCACAGCAGCCGTATTCCATAATCCAATGGGTTGATTAAAGACGTATGCTAAAGCAAACATATAACTCATATTTGTCACGGCAGACGTAATCCATCCACTGATATCTGAATTAAAGACGGCCGCGCCAATAAACATTGAACTCATATTCGTCACAGCAGCGGTATTCCATAATCCAATGGGCTGATTAAAGGCTATCGCATTATAAAACATACTGCTCATATTTGTCACAGCAGCCGTATTCCATTTAATGATATTTGAATTAAATGCAATTGCACTACGAAACATAGAACTCATATTTGTCACAGCAGATGTAATCCATCCACTAATATCTGAATTAAAGATGGTCGCATTATAAAACATACTGCTCATATTCGTCACAGCAGCGGTATTCCATAATCCAATGGATCGATTAAATTTAGCTGCACCACTAAACATAGAACTCATATCTCTCACGGCAGCTGTATTCCATTTACTGATATCTGCATTAAAGTTACTGCAATTATTAAACATAGAACTCATATTTGTCACAGCAGACGTAATCCATCCACTAATATCTGCAGTAAAAGCGGTCGCGCCACTAAACATTGATCTCATATTTGTCACAGCAGCTGTATTCCATAATCCAATGGGCTGATTAAAGGCTATCGCACCATTAAACATACCAGACATATCTGTCACAGCAGATGTATTCCATGTTCCAATGGGTTGATTAAAAACCCGGGCACCATTAAACATACTAGACATATCTCTCACAGCCGCTGTATTCCATCTACTGATATTTGAATTAAATGCAATTGCATTACGAAACATAGAACTCATATTTGTCACAGCAGACGTAATCCATCCACTGATATCTGAATTAAAGATGGTCGCGCCATTAAACATACCAGATATATTCGTCGCGGCAGCGGTATTCCATAATCCAATGGATCGATTAAATTTAGCTGCACCGCTAAACATAGAACTCATATCTCTCACAGCAGCTGTATTCCATTTAATGATATTTGCATTAAAGTTACTGCAATTATTAAACATAGAACTCATATTTGTCACGGCCGCAGTATTCCATCCACTGATATCTGCAGTAAATGCGGTTGCATTTTGAAACATACTGCTCATATTTGTCACGGCCGCTGTATTCCATCCACTTATATCTGCATTAAAGACGGTCGCGCCACTAAACATTGAACTCATATTTGTCACGGCTGCGGTATTCCATACTCCAATGGATCGATTAAAGAGCCGTGCATTTTGAAACATACTAGACATATCCGTCACTGCAGACGTGTTCCATCCACTTATATCTGAATTAAAGTTGGTGCAATTAGCAAATAGATAACTAAATGATGTTTTTGGTAATATAATAGGAACTGTAGGCGGCAGAACGGTTATCCTCTGTAAACTAGAAAAAACAGAACCCCCGCGTGCGAATGGAATGGACCCAAATTGCTTAACGGTGACAGGAATGTTTGCATAAAACGTATTTACTGCAGGTGTTGAATTAAATGAGATTCCAGATGTAGTTGTTCCATCATCTATAAATTCTACCAATGTAACTGTTACTGTATTGGTTAATCCAATTTGTAAATATGAACTCGATATCTTTAGTTGATTGCCGGTAATGACAGGAATATAATCCAGTACATTTGCATTTCCAGAATAATCAAAACTATAAATAAAGGGCATCGTAGGAATTGATTGGTTTTGCGTATTATACGGGACAGAGATAACCGTAATAGGAAATGCTCTGTAATACGTAGTATAACTTCCATTTATTAGATTATTCACTTCACTCTGTGCAGTAATCGCCGTTGGCGAATTAATTCCAGGTATATCGAGGCCGCTAGGAGCACTACTAATAGCGACTGTACGTGCTTGATAAGCACTGTACTGAGCTCGGTCACGAATCAGACGTGTTAAATCGGACGAACTATAATTACGTGTCGTCATCCCCCTGTACTATATGCCGTTAAGAATCGATAATATCTTTTTTGGCTTCATTCGATTCTTAACGGTATATTTTATAATACCATTTTTCATTGGCATCACTCGCCCATTGGCAGACTCGATTACTCGCCCATTGGCAGACTCGATTACTCGCCCATCCAAGGATACTGCACACCCGCCGACCCCTGATCCGTACAGTACTGCCCCCCTTCCTTGCAGGTGCGATTTGGAATCTTATACAACCACTCCTGGAACGACTTCCGATCATTCGGCACGGAAGTGGACGGCTGCGTTACAAACTGCCTCTGATTCTGGCTCTTTCCAAAGACATCCGTCGGATCCGAGAACCACTGCACCTTAAAATAGTCATCAAACACCTGCTTCACCATCGGATCGGTCACAGGCGCTGCCGCCGGCCGATCCGGATTGTACTTGTATTCATCCAGCAAAACGTTCATAAAGAGGTTCTTCGAAGACGGCGGCACATTTGCCGGAAGCGCCGGGCCCGAATAGGGGCTTGCGCCACTGTAGGGAAGTGCGGCCTCAATGCCCACAATCCGTGTCACCACATCGGGCGAATAGGCCGTAAATCCCTCCTCGCGGCGCCCTGGCGCCACGTAGCCAGGCACCTCCACCTCCACGTTAACGTCACTAGGTCGCGATGCACCCATCACAACAATGGCCCCCATGACGGCGGCAAGAACCAGGCAGACAATCAGGGACATAGATCCGCAGAGGGGAGTCCCCAAGCTCCCCACGAGAAGGGCCAAGAGGAAGAGGCGTATAGCAAAATTATAGCGCTGATGGGGGCAGATCGGATCATAAATCAAACTAAAATGTGTGACAAGGTGGAGCGGATCCTTCCAAAACGGCGGTTCACACGTGGCCATATCAAATCCCTAGTTAGACCGGCGATTTACTTCTTTGCGCCGGCCTTCTTCGCCTCTAGCTTCTTCCGAAGGCGTTCCTTGACAAGTGACAGGCGCGCAGAGCCCTCCTTGCCCGCCGCCTTGGCCATGTCCATGTCCTCAAAGCCGAACGTGGATTTGAGCGACTCCATCATCGATACGAGATCGGCATTTCCCGCAAACTCCTTCATAAGCTCCTCGGCCTCCTTGGCGATCTCCTGAGGTCGAATCGCCCCCGACTGGATCTTCTGCTGCAGCCGCTTGCCGATCTTCTTCACCATCGTCTGAATCGCCTCCGGATTCTTGGTGAAGAGCTGAATCAGCAGATCAAACGCCCGGGACGGACTCTTCTCGCATTCGGCCATGGTCTCGGCCGTCAATCCGAGATCCTCGGGCTTGATGTCCTTGACGATCTCCTCGGCCAGCTTCGCCAGCTGTCCCTTCAGGAATCGCTCGGGCAGCGTCGGCATCTTAAAGCCACTACTTCCTGAGGCATCGGTTGAGCCAAACGAGAACATGCCCGAGAACTTCTTCAGAAGCCCCTCAAAGTCGACCTTGCCGAGCTTCTCCTTCCAGCTGCCCATCACTTCATCCATCCACCCCTTTCCGTCAGCAGATTTTGAGTCAGCAGAGCCGAAGCCTTCCAGGAAGCAGCACATCGAAAGAAGGCGGACATAGTCCCAGATGACCGTCTGATTGGAGGCACTAAGAGTGGCCCAGGTGGCAGCCTCCAGGACAACACCGGGGAGCACGGCGCCGATGGGATCTGTGGCCTTTGGCGTGACCTTCACCGAGGCCTGGAACTGTTGCAACCGTTCGAGGGGCGTCAGGGCGATCGCCGACCGGATAGCCGTGGCCAGTTCAGGAAAGGTCGCCAAAAGCTCCTTGGCGAATTCATCATATTTGGTCTGAAAGACAGATGCCGTATTCGATTCAACTGTGTTTTTTGGTGCGCTCATTTACTGAGAGGGTGTATTTGGTTTTAGTAGAATAGACTCACCACTTAATCTCCTTCCATTCTGGAAAAACAAAAATATCTCCGTGCCATGCCTTATGAATCGCCGGCCACTGCACAGTCGAATAGAACCCCAGAATCCCCATCCACCACGAAAAGGTGCCCTGGGACAGAATCAGGTGTCGGCAAGTACTGGCAAATTGCAGTGTGGCCACCTCATCCGCCGCAACAATCTGGAAGCCGTGTTTTCTGGCGAAGGCCTGCACTCGGGGATGGCTCGGGCTGTCGGATGCGATCCAGCCCTTGTCATAGTCGAGACCCTGGAGCGCCGTTTCAAAATAGGCGTCGCTTGGGGCCGCCTGCGCCATGTCCCCGAGACGCATATGCACAAAGACATCCCTATTCGTATTGTAACGAGCCTTAAAGGGATTCGCGTTCTGAACGGGGGCCTGGTGTTCGGGCTTTGAAAAGTGATTCTTTAAGTACTCTGCAAAGGCTCGGAACTGATAGTAGGGTTCGCCCTGAATCTGGACTCGGTAAGGAACCGACGGATCCACCTCGGCCAAAAGCAGATCCATAAAGTTGGAATCGTCGAGAGGGAGGACTGTTGGAGTTCCTGGGAGAACGGTGGGCACATGGAACTGCAGTCCAAGACGATTGCACTCGGCAAGACGGGTGTATTCGACGGGGAAATTGTATCGCTGACACAGGCAATGGAGAGCCATGTTGCCCATCATGCGATTGCCGAGGCGCCCGCTTTTAAATATGGCGACATCCATTCTGAATGGGTATCGCATACTATAATTTAAGCTGTCGCGCAGTACCGCCTAGTATAAATTTAAGCCTCCACCCATTTGGGTGGAGGCTTAAATTTATACTAGCACTAGTGTTAAGAATCTAATTACACCTCCTCCAAAGGAGGAGGCGTAATTAGATTCTTAACGGTATGATGAGCGACAGCTTATATTTAGAGTGGACCCTATGCCTCCTCCAAAGGAGGGAGGGGCGTAATTAGATTCTTAACACGAGTGCTCAGGGGTTCCCCTTCAAGCGTTCACAGAGAACACACAAAACCTTCAAGTACTTCCAGATTGCATCCTGTGTTCCAGGTGACAATGTTGGCCAATGCTTATCGAAGATTGTGATGGCCGGCATGATCTCATTGAACTGCCCCTGGATCTTCATGCGCCCGTAGACATTGATTGCCTCGACATCCTTTGCGTCAATCGCTACATGCAGATCCCTGTAGATATGGTCATAGAAGAGATCCAGGATCAGTTTGGGATTAATCTTCTTGGCGCCTCGAATCGCCTCGGCTGCCATCTGGATAGATTTCTCCTCAGGAATGGTTTCGGCCAAGGACTCGAAGAACGCAACCATCTGATTTGTAAAGGCTCCTAGAACTGACATGAAGATCCCTGACTATATCATTAGTCAGGGATCTTTAATATCAAATTTAGACCCGTGCGGATTATAAATCCGCATCGGTCTAACGCTCTAGACTCGGTTAGGCCCCTTTGGCAAGCCCGTATCGCGACTCTCCATATAGTTCTTCATCTGGCTATCGAACATCTGTTCCTTCTTGCTCATTTGGCCCACCTTTTCAACGGTATTCATACTGGATCCGTCTTTTGTGCCGAAGGCCGAAGACCCATTCAAGAAGCTGAAGTTCTTCTCGGCTCCCTGCAAGCCGCCGTTTCCTTGTGCCATAGTATCCTGATCCAAGAACGTATAGGGATCAGAAAAGAGATCATTACTGCTGCCCATTAAACCAAACGGTTCAGGTTCTGCGGGACCCGCCGGCTTCGCATTCAATATCATGCCGCCCCCGCTTTTATTGCCTCCTCCACCCTCTTTCAGTTTCCGCTCGTAGAGCCAATTCATCACTTCGGAGTCCGTCCGGGGATTCGGTTCTCCCGAAATAACGAGTGTCGGAACCTTCTTGAGCCAGCTCGGAAGCTGGGGCCTCGTCGGAGAGGGATCCACGCAGACGTATTTGAAATCACCTTTGTAAGGAGTCTGTGCAATTTCGGTGATGAAGGCTTTGCACCAGGTGCATTTATTCGAATAAAAGCAGATGTGAACTGGCTGCCTGCTCATCCTATCGTCTTGCGCTAAAGTTCACACCAGCGCTTAGCCGCATTAAATTTGACGAACAGGGACTTAACAAAGAGGCTATAAGAGTAGGAAGTCTCATGCAGTTTGAATCAGCCAAGCTAGACGGAAACAGGTGCACCTTTACACTGACGCCCTTGCACGTGGCCTATGCCAATACGTTGCGGCGTCTTCTCATGACCGGCGTCGAAACCATTGCCTTTCGCGCAGATATGAAGAACGGCACGACCACTGACGTGCTTGTCAAAGTGAACGACACCCCCATGACCAACGAGATGCTCGCGCATCGTATCGGGCTTCTGCCGATTCACGTGGAGCAGCCGTTGCTCTTTAAGGCCGAGAACTACGTCTTCACACTAAATGCAGAGGCTAACAAGGATTCGATCCGCGACGTGACCTGCAAGGATTTCACTATTGAAGAGCCGACCGGTGAAGGCAAGGATCCCATTGTTCATGAATGGGACACCTTCTTTCCGCCCCACCCTATCACAAAGGACGCCTATCTGATTGCGACTCTGCCTCCTGGTGATGCGAAGATTCAGCTGACGGCCGTCCCTTCGCTCGGCACCGGCCGTGAAAATGCACGCTTTCAGCCCACCAGTCAGTGCAGCTACACCTATACGCTCAATCCGGACCCTGAGGCGCGCAAGGCCCATTTCATGGCGTGGATGCGGGACGCGAAGAAGCAGGATCTGGCCTCCTTGGAGGAGAGTCGGCGTAAGATGTACGAGCGCGAGTTTAATACAATGGAGATCGCCAAGGTCTACTTGAAGGATGCCAAGGGCGAGCCCTATAGTTATGACTTTGTCGTCGAATCGGTGGGGCCACTTAAGATCCCCTATATGATGCGGCGCGCCTGCGACGTTGGCGAATCGATGATGGGCAAGTATGTAAATCTCGACACCGAAAGGGGCGAGTTGCCCGAAGAACTTGTGGTCATTCCATCTGAGAGCCGCGTCATCGGATTCGACTTCATCCTCGTAGGACACGATCATACCTTTGGCAACATGATTCAGACCTTTCTAGAACAGAATCATATAGATGTGGCGGAGGGATCGGATCTTGTGAAAATCTCCTATGTCGGCTATGCAGTTCCTCATCCACTGAGAGATGAGCTAGTTGTGCGAATTGGGGTCACGTCAAGGGCTTTGGCGTTGAAGGCGTTTGCTCAGGCCTGCAAGGGCTGCGTGAAGATCTTTCGAGATCTACGCGCTGCCTGGCTCAAGGAGTTTCCTGATGCAGGGGAAGTGGCCGGACGCATGGCCGCGCAAGCTAACGTCATTGCGGCTAAGGGGAGAGCCGAGGCCAATGCACTTGCGGCTGCTCTTGGTGAAAAAGCGATTGGCATTGCCGAGAAGGGCAAGGCCAATGCGAATGAACTCGCCGCGACCCTGGATGAAAAGGCTGCTGCGATTGCCGCCGAAACGGCCGAAAAAGCCAGTGCAATTGCTGCCGAAACGCCTCCTCTGGAAGGAAAGGCGGCGGCCCTTGCGAATCAAGGAAAGGCGAACGTAAATGCACTGGCGGCTGCGATCGGCACCGCCGAGCCAAAGCCCGAAAAGCCCAAGAAGCTTCTTCGCAGGAAGTAATCAGAGAAATCGAAGCAAGTGAAGAATCCGATTAATTGCCAGCGTATTCATGTACTGAATCACCTCCTGCTTTCGAATGAAATATCCTTTTTCTTTGAGCGTCCCCAGATACTGGCTATGAAGCGCCCAGACATGGGTTTTCAAGTGGCCAGGAAGATCTGCAAACGGATGTGCATGTTTTATATTGCAATTCACATAGGCGTCGTACAACTGATGTGTAATGGCGCGTATATTCAACTCTATCAGGCGCATCGCAGCCTGGTCTTCGGGATAATAGTAATAATAGGTCTCCAGCAAACATTTTTGCCGCAGCTTCAGAAATCGGATATCGAGGCGCGGCGAATCGGAGCGCAAGGTCCGCACCATCGCATAGGTACTCGACCGCATTCGATAGCGCTTGCCCAGCCCATCTTTTAGTACAATTCCCTGCCACTGCCATCCCTTTGATTCGGTAAGCTGCTTGAACCATCGATCCAGAGATTCGCCTGCCGGTTTTTCCAACGCCGGCTGATGTTCCATAAAGTGAACGGTCCCGCTCAGATCGACGACACCCGTATGAATTATATGAACCGCCGGTGTCTGAATGCGACTTACAATCCGATGCTCGGGATGCTGCAATAGAAGGGATGCGAAGGCGGCAGACCCCAGTAGCGATTGTTCTGTAATGGGTCCGAGAGCCTCCCGCAGCAACTCTAGGAATGATCGAGACGAATAGAAGGTTCCGGTTGCATCGAGCCGAGACCGAGTCGCATAACGAATGCGACCCTCACGGTCCAAGAACAGATTGACCATGACCCCTTCTAAAAACTCTTCGATTCTATACTCGTTCGTAGTAAGATCAACCATCCTCGAGATCTCGGATGCTTTAGGGGGAGCGATGCACAAAGGGCGATTCGTGACACCGTCCCAGACCACGGAACGGAACCAAGGCACGCACGGATTCGAAAAATGCGAAATCCCCTTTTCGTAGCGAATAATATGGTAGTTATCACTACAATCAATGATGCGCAAATGCATCTGTTCTAAATGTGGGCGGAGCTGGGCCCAGGTCGGATAGGCCTGTATAAGTTCTTGAAAGAGAATGACGTCATAATTCATACTATACGGATCTATAGACATATGAAATGGGAAGTTTAAGCTCAAAACAAATTCACTTCTAACCACTAGAGGGATGAGTGAAGAAGAACCCCCCTATGACCTAAACAGAGTATTTCAGCTAGGCGACCGCATTGTTATCAAATCAGAACGATATGGCCCCGTCTGGGGCACTGTCTACTATCGTGACAATGACATGCTCTCCTTGCGACCCGATTCGGCCGCTTCACTCCTCTATAAGTTTCCTCGAGTCTACGAGGAGGACTCGGATGAGTTCTCACCTGATCTGGGCGTCACCGAAAGTTTCATTCTCAAGAAGCGCAACCAGGCCTTTCCTGCTTTTGTTCAACAACAGGGGTTCAGTGCCGGCCTGTATATAGATGCAATTGACGAGGAGGGGTTGCCCTCTGCCCACTATAAGATCACAGGAGTGAATGAGGAGGAAGACTCCATCGACATTGTCAATGTGGAGGATGAACTGGATACTCAGCATCTCGCCTTTAATTTCATCGGAATTCCAATGGACGCCGGCTTTCAGATTTTGCGAATTGTGAATCCACCCAAACCAGCAGAAGAGACAAAGGCAGAGGTTGAGATTGAGGAAGAGGTAGAAGAGGCAGAAGAAGCAGAAGAAGCAGACGAGGACGAGGATCTGGAGGTTCTCGAGACCGATGACTTTGAAGTGGAACTCGAAGGCCTGGTGGTTCTGCCGCAGCAGACCGTGTACAAAGAGGCCGTTGCAAGCCGCAAGATCATCCCTGAAACCATTCAAAAGACGGAGGCCCTGAAAGACTTTCTGAATCTGTTGGAGCCGAGTCAACAGAAGGATCCCAAGGTGATTCGGGAGTTTCGTATTTTAGTGGAAACCCTGAACTATATGAAATACGCCATTTCCAAGCAGTCGGCCGATGGCTCATTGGAATTCCAAAGCCCCTCCGTGTCCACTGTCCCAGAACTGTTTGAGAAGGCGAATATTCCTATGGGTCGGCTCATCCTGGATGTGGAGAAACGCCTCTACACGGCTGATAAAACACCCAATACAGACCAATTAAAGTTCGAAACAGAATCGATGGGAGCTCCTGCGGCAGTGAGCCCCCTCTCGTCGGGCGTTCTCGAAACGAGCACAGGGATATCACAGCTCAATTTCTATAACGGGCATCAGATCGAATACGAGAACTGGGAGCGCCCCTGGAAAGCGGGGCCCATGACGAGTCGTTCCTCCACGTTCGATCAAGACACTCAGTTTTTTCGTTCAGAACTACCTGACGCCGATGCACCGCTCGTGGAAGGATACAAAAAGGCTGGATACTGGCCCAAGGAGGACACGTCTCCCCCGTTTCCAGAGGTCGGGCGACTGTTGTTCGGTGCAGAGACGGCACTCACCACGACCTATCGCAAGGGACGGAAAGGGGGGCGACATGTTCTGTTGAACGCCGAGTCGGCCGCTGTAAAGCACTCAATGCTCTTTCCGATATCTGTTGCATCGGACATCGGTACCAAACGGTCTGGATCGATTGCACTCGACATGAGCCGCGCCAAACAGCCGAGTCGCACCATGAAGACCATTCTGGAGACAGAACGAATCGGGGACAAGCCGAGCGAGATTCTGGTTCTCAGTGGACAGATGATTTCACTCAAGGACTATCTGGAGGGGGTCGCAATTCCAGGTACAGGGCTCGGAGATATGATGAGTACCTTGGCGGACTATGGACTCGATACGTTGGAATTGAACGTGGAGGTTCTCGAGGTGCTGCAGACCAAGATGGCGAGGGCACAGGGGCAACTCATCACCTCTATCAATCAGTTGCGTGAAGCGATCAAGGAACCGAATGCGGTGACGCCGAATCCGATGCTGCCCATTGAATCTACGCCCGTCCTCGACACCCTGTTTCGAAGTGAAAAGATTCTGGTCGATGTTCTAAAGATGTTTCTTCAACAGAACCCTGTGCTCAAGGACTCGGATGCAGCGCGCGTCGCCCATTTTCTTCGAACCTATGGCGACTATTACCAGGCCGCCATTGGCAAACAGGTGGCCTTTGTCACCGAAGAACGCGACAAGGCCATTAAGACGATTCAGCTGACCATGATTCAGAATGACGAACAGGTGAAGCGGAACAAGAGGATGGGCGGCGACATCCCCGTGCCAAATCTCTGCGAGCACGTGGCCAAGCTTAAGACCATTCGGTCCGTGCCAACAGAGCTCGACCGCTATGTGCTTCTGACAAAGTTCCTGTCACAGTACCAGGGCAAACGTTCTGGGAACTGGATCGACTGCAAGATCTGCAAAAAGGAATTGTTGTGTCTGCACGAGCGCCTCTTAATCAAGGCCTTTCTAGTTCCGAAGGAACGCGAGGTGATCTTTAAAGAACTGCATCTCCATTTCTCAGGCGGCGTCTTTTCGGGCCATTATATCTGCAGGAACTGTGGACAGCCCATTCAGGAGATCGGCTACGATACGAATTTGCAGTTTGATGAGAGCGGGAAGCCCATGGTGGGCCGCGCAGCCCTTATTGACAAGGACGCCCTGAAATCGAGTGATCTGGAATCGATTCTCGGAATCCCTTTGGAGGCCTCGGACGAATTCGAATTTGACGACACCACTCATGCTAAATTCTATCGGATTGTGCGTGAGATCGCCGAGAAGGTCGGCATCTTTATGGAGAGGGCGCAGTACGAGTCGGTCATCAAAAAGATGGCAATTCTCGACGCCAACTATCCGAGTCGCGAAGAGTTTGCGGCCATGCAGGAGGAGAAACGGAAAAAGAAGGAGAAGGCCGGCCAGGAGTTCGTAGCCAGCGACTACGATATGCTGATTGCCAAGAACACAATCGGCTCGGCGGCGCTCCACCTTCTCCTCGAAATCCAGACACGGATCCCCGACTACGTTCCTCAGTACAACCTGTCCAACTGCGTGCCCGGATTCGGCGGCTTCCCGTTGGACATGGACGAGACGCAGCAGGAGGGACTCGTCTACATAGCCTGTGCAATCGCGTCGATCCAGCGGGACGACGAGCCCTGGTCGACAGCCCAATTCCATATCAGTCAGAAAGGGAAGTCGCGCGAAGATCAGATCGCCTCTATTCTCAAATATATATTGCCGATCTTGGGGGATATTCTGGAGGAGCAGGGAGCCACGCTCCAAGAGAAACTCTCGGAGAAGCGCGCGTATTTGGAGAAGCAGAAGGCGGAGAGCGTCTCCCCGCATAAGAGCGATTCCGTGCCGTCCTCCTTTCTTCCCGAGCTCACACTTCCGCCTATTGAGGCGTCCGAGGCCGATAATCCCCGCGCGAATGCAAGAGCCTGGATCCGCAACGCCCATGAACTGGCCCGAGCCAATTCCAGGCCGATTCGCGGATCCCTTCTGGCGGATATCACCTGCTGCAAAGCGAACATACAGACACCCGGCAGCTTCTGGCAACAGGATCTGTCCAAGATACCGCTTGATCCGCGCAGCCTAGTTCCCGCAAAACGGGGCTCTCTGCAGCAATTCATGTTCGAACCTAGGCGCCATGGCGACACCGTAATAGAGATTCCGAAGGATCTCACCTATCGTCTCTTTCTGCACACCTGTTCGACAGGCGACAACAGAGGCAAGCCCCATGAAATCGGCGCCACCAATCGCTGCCGCATCTGCCACTTTCAACTCCCCGAACATCCGTCGCTCATTACGCCTGACATAGCCAAGGACGCCGTTGTATCGGCGCAGATCGACGATTCTATCGACGCCTTTCAGCACCTGTTGGACGTCGTGCACCGGTACAACAGCATCGGTCCTCAAGCAGAGATCAAAAAAGGAGTTCCCGTCTTTGATGAGATACGGGATCTGGCCCCCAGCCCTTTGCCCGACTGGTCCACCCTGTTCCGCGACACCATGGCCTCGCTCAATCGACTCAAAGAGGCCAATGCAGGCGAGATCGCCGAGGCCAACGCCGCGATCTCCAATGCCGTATCCAGCGCCGAAACCTTTGTGAAGAACGCGATTACCACCAAGGGCAAGTACAAGAATCCCGATAAAAAGAATGCGATTCTGGACCGTCTAGCCGGCCTCGGATGGCACAATTTTATCCAGGTCCTCGAGACCTATTTTATCACGCCGAGCAAGAACCTTCTGAATCAGTACGATTCCGAGCGCCTGAACTCATTCTTCGTGACGCAGACCATGCCCGTGATTGCGGAGAAGTACGCCGAGAGCCACCTAGAGGACTTAAAGGATGTGCTGGACGAGGACCGGGCCATTCTGAACCTCTTTGTCGCGGATTTCCATTCGCCCGACAAGACCTTTGCACGCGCGAAGCTCGATTATTTCGTGTCGCAGTTATCTGCCATTACGCGGCTCAAGAACCGGCTGCGCCCCCTCTATTTTGTGGGCGGGGACGACACCTTTCAGCATATCCAGCAGGCATTTCTCTACGGTCCTCTTGCGGATCTCTTCAATCCATCCAAGGTCCCGCCGGCGATCGAAGAGGGGGAGGAAGAGGCGCCTCGCAAAAAGGGGCCCCTCTTCGATACGTCGATTGCAATGCTCATCAAGATCATCGGCGCCGCGCTCGATCAGTTCGATAAGCATCGGCTCGGATATAGCGATGAGGAGCTGCGAGAAATTATTCAGCGCCGTGCCGAGCAGGAGAAACAGAATATTCTGTCCAAGCTCGACAAGATGTCGGATGAAGAGCGCTACGTGGCGACCATGAACATGCGGCTCGGCCTCGGTCGCTACAATGTCGACAAATTCAAGCAGATTATCAAGTACAGTGCCGATCAGATTGCATTAGAACGAAAAGAAGGATTGGAGGCCGGCATTCTCATGGGGTTGTCCCGGTCAAAGCTGGACGAAGATGATATGGACGTCGAGGGGGTGATTGAAGAAGAACAACAACAACAGCCACCTGAAGCCGACGAGGGCTATGACGATCACCATGGGTCGGGCGAAGCGAATGAGTTTGCGGACGATGAGTAAACTTTCTAGGGGACTCGTAGGGATCTTATGAAGCTGCTCTTATATGCCGGCCTTCTCTATTTAGCGGGCATCTCGCTCCTGATTCTGCTCCAGCCATCGTTTGTGTTCCGAGAGGACGGGTCCTGGAAGGAGTTCGGCGTCGGCCGCGACTCGAACCACTATACCTGGATGCCCTTCTGGCTCTTCGCCATTCTCTGGGCGCTTCTGAGTTATATGATCGTTCTCATGGTGGCGGGGGCGAATCTGCTACCGGGCGTGCAGACGATCGACGAAGTGAACAGCGAAGAGATGCTCGAGTCTTTAAGTCCTCGGATGAAAAAGAAGATGGCGGCGGCCATGGATCAGGAGGGCTACTATATGTTGGACGTGGAGGCGACGGGCAAGGGCGCGCCGAAATACGTGTATCTGGGCCCGGCTCCGCCCAGCCTAGTCTATAATGCAGGTAGCTGATTCATTTTCTGAAACACAAATAGGGTGCGGCGATGGCCAAAACAAAAACGCGCAAGGCCACGATGCCCTTTCGAACCGGATTCCTATCCGTGTCCAATAATCATCAAATCTATTATGAAGAGTTCGGCCGAGAGGGGGGGCTGCCGTGCACGATGCTGCACGGGGGGCCTGGGGGCGGACTCAATCGAACATTCGCCGCACTCTTTGATCTGAGCAAATGGCACCTCGTTCTCTTTGATCAGCGCGGTTGCGGAAAATCAACGCCTTCTAGTGCGGACAGCCTGGCCCACAATACCACCTGGGATCTGGTCGCCGATATGGAGCAGTTGAGAACACATCTGGGATTCGAGAAGTGGTTTTTGAGCGGGGGGAGCTGGGGTACCACGCTGGCCCTGGCCTATGCCGAGACGCATCCAGACCACGTCTCGGGCATTCTGCTGCGCGGCGTCTGTGTTCTCGAACCCTATGAGTTCGAATGGCTCTACGAGCAGGGGGGGGCGAGTGAAGTCTTTCCCGACACCTGGACCGAGTTCTTGAAACCCTTGCCCCCCTCGGTTCGTACCAAGGGCTATCGCGAGATCATGAAGACGTATCGGCGGCTCTTAGCCGATCCGAAGACACAGAGAGGTGCCGTGAAGGGCTGGTGGGAATGGGAATCCTCCGTTTCCTTCTTGATCCCTGTGCCGGACGACACTCCTCCGAAGCAGGCGACCTCCCTGGCCATTCTCGAGAACCACTATTTTCTTCATAATGGCTGGCTGAAGCCACAGCAACTGATTCGGAACGCCGATCGACTCAAAGGGATCCCGATCACCATTCTTCACGGTCGCTACGACATGGTCTGTCCTGTGCGCACAGCCTGGCGGCTTCATGAGGCGCTGCCCGAGTCCAAGCTCATCATTGTGCCGAATGCAGGGCATGGAATGCGAGAACCGAAGACGTGGTCGGCGATCAAGAAGAGCCTTGCGGAGTTTACTAAGAAAAGTAATTTGGCTAGTCTTAGATAGAATGACATCGGTCTATACAGATGTGCTTTCCGATGAAGAGATTCACTATTTGAATCAACTTCCCGAAGTTCTTGCGGCCAGGGGATCCTTGAACTCTTCTTTTTCAGTACCGGTTACGGATTCAATTCGTGCGAAGTTGCAATCGCGGTTTGGCGTATCGCTCCCTTCCTCTATCCCTATGCGGTGGATGAAGGGAGATACCGCCCCCCACGTGGATGTGGGCGTCTCTGCCTTCAAAAATACCTATTTGATGTACCTCAATGACTCGCCCGGCGAATTCATTATAGATTCGCACGCATACCCTATTCGTGCCAATTCGGGGTTTGTATTTAATGAAGGACTGTTCCACGAGACCCAGCATACTGAAGATCAGCCCCGTTTATTGATGGGGCCCATGAATGAATTTGCGGAGCCGGTGGGTGGATCAATAACCGGTATACACTATTATGCTTTTGAGGAAGATGCGATAAATCAAACAAATCAACTCGATTTTAGTAGTAATTATGTAATTCTTCCTATTGGCGGATATACAAGTTGGAGAATTGCTTCTAGCAGCTACGGTCCCTCTTCGCAAGCTATAGTCTACACAGTCGGAAATACATTGGATTCGAGCGGTAACACTGCATACTACAATTTATATCCCTCTGCCCCTTGCTTTAGAGAAGGAACTACAATTCTCTGTCAAGTTGACGGAATTGAAACGCAGGTTCCTGTTGAACAACTGAAGACTGGAACCCTTGTCAAAACCCGCTTGGACGGATACAAGCCGGTTGTCTTACTTGGAAAAGGGACGATTCAAAATCCTGGTCACGATGAGCGAACTGAAAATCGCCTCTACAAATGCTCTCCTTCCAAGTATCCTGACCTCAAAGAAGACCTATACATTACCGGCTGCCATTCGATCCTCGAGTTCCCCATAACCGAGAAGCAGAAGGAAGACACACTTCGTCATCTTGGTAAAATGTTCATTACGGATAAGAAATATAGACTGATGGCGTACATTGATGAACGAGCCGAACCTTGGAACTCGGAAGGTGTCTATACCATTTGGCATTTTGCTCTCGAAAATCCAGATGATGGACTGAATTACGGTGTCTATGCAAATGGCGGATTGCTTGTGGAAACATGCGCCATACGAACCTTGAAGAATAAATCGAATATGACACTTTTGACGAGTGCATAAGAGCAAATCATTGAAAATCTAATTACCGTTAAGAATCTAATTACGCCCCTGGCCAGGGGCGTAATTAGATTCTTAACACTAGTGCTAGTATAAATTTAAGCCTCCACCCATTTGGGTGGTGGCTTAAATTTATACTAGGCGGTACTTCCCTCTAAAAAGGGAAGTAATTGGATTCTATTCCGTGTTACTAGGCGGTATGACCGTTTACCTTAAGAGCTTACTAAGCTCTAGCAATCGCAGCCTTCCCCATCGCCCCTGTCAGTGAAATAAAGAGAAACCACCAGAGCCAGTAGCCAATTCCAAGCCCTTTGAGGGCCGGATTTATTTGTTCAACAGACAATACATCATCCACCACTTTTACGCTGCTGATAACGGGAAAGGCACTGATTACGGGGGCGCGCACGTAGGCACTGCAACCTAGTACGAGCGCCCCGATCCCCGCCATCAAAGGGCTTACGCAGGCCGAGGCGGCGACTGCAGGATCTATTGTACCTGACGCCAACACCTGATTCAGCACAGTGGCCCCAAAACAGACGCCATAGATCAGAAGGGGGATTCCTAGCCAATAGATCAGATCTAACGCGGTAGTTCCAACCCTATTCGCATTATAGAAGACTGTAATCAATACAGCTACAATCAGACTCGCACTTCCCGCCACAAGAAGCATATTCATCGGAATGGTACTTAAAAAGTCCAAGGAGCCTCCTATGCTGATCTTATCGCGGTAATAGATAACCGTTCCGAGAAGAATGCAGACAAGTGGAATGGCAATCGCCATTTTAAAAAGTAGACTCATTCCTGTAAAGGTCTTTATGACTGTATCGAGCATGCTGCTCGGTTCATCGACGAGAGTCGTTGGACTACCATTCGCATAGGTTTGCGACATCCCTGCATTACACCCGATATAAGAATTAGATCGTGAAATCACAGTCTAATTCTTTTTAGAAATGCACAAATAGAGGGTACATGTCCGAAGATCAAGATCAAGATCAGGAACGAGAAGGAGAGGAGGAAGGGAATGCCCTTCTGAACGAAGAGGTCGTGGCAGATGAGGATCTCGGACTCCTCGGAGTGATTCCTGAATTGGCTATGCCTGAGTTGGCTGAGCCTGAGTTGGCTGAGCCTGAGTTGGCTGAAGAACCGAAGGAAGAACCGAAGGAAGAAGACGAACCGGTGGTTGATCCAAACGATCCTCAGCTCCAAGAACGCCGAGCCTATTTGCGCCGAATTGCAAACTTCTTTAAGGAACTCTCTCTCTATTATCGGGGCAACCGGATGCCGAAGGGTTCTGCGAAGCTAAAGGCAATGAAACTCTTCCGCCTCCGAGGCGAAGAGCTCCCCTCCAATGCCACCTATTCTGAGGACGGGCGGACGCTGACCCTCTTGTCTCGGACAGGCAAATTGAAGGACACCATTTCCATGCAAGACTATCGCCCTCCGACACGCGAAGAACAGATTGCATTTGATGAAAAACGACGACAGATCATCCGAAAAGCCGAAAAGGACTATGAAGCCGCCATCGATGAACTACGTCAGGTCGAGAAGACCAAGGTGCGATCCGACATCAAGCAGGCCCAACGAGCAGTCGCTATGGCCGATCGCCACCTCTATCAGTCCCGCTATCCGGAAAAGACCATTGATCACTATGACAGTGTAGAGGTTCGCCAGGTCGATTTCGATCAGCCGCGCGATGTCCACAAAATGTCCGTATTTGCCCTTCATCTTGCAACTCGGAAACGCCAGGATGTCTATGCGGTTCCAGAAAAGGGCGATGAAGAAGAGCCGGTCGTTGAAATCAAAAGCAAGAGCAAGCGCCCAATCGTATTCGCTGCAAAACCACTCGGCGAGTACGACTTTTTGAGCAGTTTCTACGTACATCCATTTGACTACAAGGGACATCGGTATATTACAGCATATCAGGCGATCATGGCAACTGCTGCCAGTAAATTCGGAGATGACGAAAAGGCAGAGGAGATTCGTGAGACAGAAGACGCGGCCGATATCGATTTGACATGGGACAAATTGGTTGGCGTGACCCATGCGGCCTGGAATCTCCAGCTCGAGAGCCTGATTATTAAAGTGAATCGTGCAAAATTTGCAAAGGGCTCGGAGTTGGCCGCGAAACTGTTGAAAACCGGAGATGCCCAGATTGGCGCCATCCCTCCTGAAGATGAAACCGACCCCTTTCAGGGCATCGGCCTCACCCAGGAGAATCCCGATTCAACCAAGAGGTCCAAGTGGAAGGGGAAGAATGTCTTTGGACTCGCGTTGGAGCAGATTCGAGAGGAGTTGGCTATAGTTGAGCCGAAGAAACCAACGCGATCTCTTCGTCGCCTAGTCCCGCTTTCTGTAAGAACGGCAGCAAGTGAAGGTCTGGCAACTGCAGCAAATGTTGCAACCAAAGGTCTCTCTGCTGTTGCAGAAGATGCGACAGCAGTGGCTGGTCTAGCTGAAACAGGCGCCTCTCTTGTATCTAATGCAGCTACAAAAGGGTTTACCGCCGCCACAAGTGCTGTAGGAGAAGGACTGGCTGCCGCTATGACAGTTCTTCAAGCCGCGCCGCGTTAATTCAATGGATAGTTCTTCAGAATCACATCCTTTGCGTCACAGCTCACCTCCTTGCTGCCATACTTATAGCAGACGTTGTTCTTATCTTTATACGCAAGAGTTCCTGCATTTGTAGGCGTCGGATATTTAAAGATAACCGTGGTCTCTGGTTTTATAAAACAGATTCCCACGATCCCCAGGACAAGGCCACAGAGAAACGGGAAAAATAAGAAGTGCTTGATCATACCCTCACCTAGTTCTGCGTAAGAATATAATTCTAACCATTCACTAGGGATGCTTACGGATCTATTAAAAAGTAAGATGTTTAATGTAATTTTCAGCGTAGTACTGGGCATTGGCCTCGTCTGTCTCTTTCGCCCCCAGTGCAAGGGCGACGACTGCAAGCAGATCAAAGCCCCGCCTGTAAGTGAATGGGACGGCATGACCTATCGAATGGGGGCCAAGTGCTATACCTACGCCTCCGAAATCATGGATTGTCCTGCAAAAGGTGCAATCGAATCCTTTGAGAATCAATTCAGAAATCGCAGGTCAGCGATCGCAAATCGCGATTAAGCGAAGACGAATGATTTCCAACGAAGAGTAGCAAAAATGGCCAATGCGGGAACAATGCTATCCGATCTCGGTGAGAGTTCCGGTGGCGACAGCGACTTCGTTCAGCGTATTCTAGCCGATCTGAACACGACCGGTAGTGGCAGTAATCCGGTCATGCAGCAGATGCCGCCCCCGGCCGGCAACGGCCGCATTGTAAATTCGCCTAATCCAAATACAGTTGCTCCATTAGCTATGGATCCCTCCACCGCCACCGCCCATATGATCGGCAAAGCCTACCCTACACCGGCGGACTTTGCGACGATGATGAACCAGGGCATAAGTCCTCAGCTCCAGCAGCAGTTTCAGCAGCAACAGCAGCAGCCTCCTATGCTCACGCAGCTAAGCCAAGGAAAGGGCTGGATGGCCGAGACCCTGAACCAGCTCCGCCAACCCCTTTTAGTCGCCATTCTCTTCTGCGTCATGAGCCTCCCCGTCATCAATGTCATGCTGGGATATTATATTCCTAGTCTCTTGAGGGCAAGCGGAGATTTGACTACCATCGGTCTTCTTGTCAAATCCCTTGCAGCGGGAGGACTCTACTGGATTCTCATTCACGTAATTGCGCCCCTTGTCAATGGCCAATTGGTTTAGAGGAATTAGATTCTGAACGCTAGATAGAGTCGAATGGTATCGAACACTATTACAGCCGGTTTAGCCGTTCTCGCCCTTGTTTTGTTTGGCGCCTATGTCCTGTTTTCACAGGGAATTCTGGGATTTCTGATTTCTATCGCAATTACCCTCATTACGGCATCTTTTGTCGATAGTATTGAATTAGTGGCCATCGGCGTATTAGTGGTAGGAATCACCTATATACTGGCAGTACGCAAATTCAACTGCAGGATGGAGGGCTTTGGCTCCGACCAGAATGACCGAGGTGAGATTCTTGCGATCAATAATGCATTTGCAAAGAAGATCCCGTTAAAGAAACGTAAAAAGGAGACAGTACGTGGAACACTCTCCACATTGCGTGGCGTAGAGGGGTTTGCAGATACTCCTTCCGACGAAAAGGAGGAGGAGGCGACGACCCAGTCCGCACCGGCGTCCGCCACCGAGACTCCGTCCACCCAGACCGATGCAGATGCCGCAGCTGTGACGGCGGCCATGACAACCAGCCAGCAGTCGCAACAGTCGCAACAGTCACAACAGTCACAACAGTCGCAACAGTCACCTGCCACCAATGCCGTCCCCGTCGCAAGTCCCGGAACCACAAATGCCGCAACCAACGTCGACACCGCCATGACAGCCCCCGCAGTGCAGGGATTCGAGGACGAAGAGAACTCGGGTCTCTTTAAGCTCGGCCAGCTCCCTTCGGAAATGAAGTCGGGTCCCTTCGTGGACGTGGCCTCGACCATGAGCAAGGCCATGGGGGCCTTGAAACCGGATCAGTTGGCGGCCATGACAGCGGAGTCCAAGAGCCTTCTGGAGACACAGCAGAATCTGATGGGTATGCTCGAGTCGATGCGACCGGTGCTGCAGGACGGTCGCCAGCTCCTGGACACCTTTGGGTCGATTTTCGGGAGCATGGGAGGGATGGGGATGGGGAACCTTAAAATGTAATGGGGGGACATCAGGGTAGCCGCTTCGCGGCCACCCTGCCTCCCCCCTACCCCCTGTTTACTTGAGTTTATGGGGGGACATCAGGGTAGCCGCTTCGCGGCCACCCTGCCTCCCCCCTACCCCCTGTTTACTTGAGTTTATGGGGGGACATCAGGGTAGCCGCTTCGCGGCCACCCTGCCTCCCCCCTACCCCCTGTTTACTTGAGTTTATGGGGGGACATCAGGGTAGCCGCTTCGCGGCCTCCCTGCCTCCCCCCTACCCCCTGTTTACTTGAGTTTATGGGGGGACATCAGGGTAGCCGGCCCTTGGGCCGGCTACCCTGCCTCCCCCCTACCCCCTGTTTACTTGAGTTTATGGGGGGACATCAGGGTAGCCGCGAAGCGGCCGCCCCCTGTTTACTAAAATTACAGTAAACTTCTCGAGTCGTATTTTTTATTAGGCGGTATATCTTATAATAAGGCATTTATAATGCCCTATTATAATTAGGGAATGACTAAAAAATATTCAGTGGATCTGTTTACAGGACTAATAGGCGGTATTCTTGCGCTCACTGTCGTCGCCTTGGCACTAAAAGGGTTGCAATCTATGATTCAATCGCCGCCCTCCACGGTCATCATTCAAGAACCGAGGCCCGTCGCTGCATCAACGGTGGTTGTCGCAGAACAGGGCGACGGCCGTTTCAATCGCGCGCCCCAACCTCTACGAGACTGGATGGCCCCTCCCGAACTCCCCCCTCGCGGCGGGATCGCGACCATCCCTATCAATATTCCGACACAAGGACTTCCCGAATCCTTCCAGGCCATGGGCAATATCAGCGTCCAGGGCGGAAAAATGCTGCCCCTGTACGGCAGGCGGACAATGCGCGGCTCCTCCGATCGCTGGAACTACTATACCCGCACCGATACCTACAATCCCGTCCCGCTCCCTCTTCGTTACAAGGGCCGAGACTGCATGGATGACATAGGATGTCCCGAGGTCTTTTCAGGGGAACGGGTCGAAATAGAGGGAACCGGCGAATCGGGCCATGTCCGTGTCTTTCGTTACGATGGCCCCAAATATATCCCTGGGTTGTTGTAGTGAGAATGGCGGCCTGTTCAGCCTACGCAATCGGTTCTTTTTTACACATAGATGCAAATTCATTAGCACAGAATCCGAAGGTACAGCCTAGTCAGCAGTCACCGTTTTTGCCCTCCTTTGCACCACAGGGGACCTTTCAGTTCCTTGATAATACAATCACAACGGATTCAAATAATACAATTTCCTTTCAAGGCAATGTCTATAATTTATACAATGATATGCAGTTCTGCACGCCCAACGTCCGTTTTACGGGCTCTCAGGATAGGAACGGCGTCGGCCGAGGCGTCTACACGACGAACGGGCAGCCCGTGGCCGCCGACCTTCTATTGACCTTTGTAAATTCTGCGGCATCACCTCAAGCGGTGATTGTGATTCTACCCATCTACGTCACAAATTCACAGGAACCCAATCTTCTGTCCACCCTTCTGCAGCAGAAATCAACGGTAGGAAGCCTTACGGGCCTATTTAACGAGAATTCTAGATCCTACGGCTATAACATCTGTATCAGTACCGTCGTAGATGCTCAGAATTTGTCAATCTACAGTGGAATCAACACCTATATTGTCAGTTTTCCAGGCGGATATTCCATGCCGCAGGCAGATATTAATCAATTGAAGAATTTACCAGACTACACATTTCGCCCTGCTCAAGGCCATCCGATCGTGACCGCCTTTGGATTCGACAGTGAGACCAACAGCTATCCGCCCAATCAGATCGATTCAGGAACGTTCTATTGTACATACGTTGCCGGCAATGACGAAAAGGTGTCAAATCATGTAACAAATTATGCGCAGTCGCCTACCCATACGCAATGGAAATCGGCACAATCGGCGCAATTTACGCTGGATCAATACAAATGCTACCCATTGAATGATCTCCAGAATTTGAAAGATGCTTCGGGGATAGTCATGCCAGACGCTATAAAATCATTGAAATCTGCATCACCTGAGAATAGTGGCTTTTCGGCGGGTATCCTAATGGTTTTGTGGAGTTTATTCGGAATTGCAGTTGTTGGAGCATTAATCGTAATTATCTCCTATTTTGTAACACCGGATGAAGTCCCTGCAGCGGTATTAGCAGCTGTTGCACCTGTTGCCGCAACTTCATAATTTATATTAGGCGATAATAGGTACATGAATCTCTTGTACATGCTTCTATGTCTTGTATTGATCATAATAGCCACCCTCGCCTATCAGAAACTTGTACTTATTCAAGAGGGCTTCAAGAATAAATCCGTTGCGGATACGGAGTCGAGCACATGCCCTACAAAACTAACGGCTGTACGGAAAAAGGGCATTGTATTTTGCAATGACAAGGACAATATCCCTGTATGCACGCTTGGTGCAAATGGGACAAATGACGATATTCCTGCATGTTCTGAAATTATAAAAAAGTACTTTGAGGATCAGGCGGTCAAGTTTTGCCCGCCCTCTATGCCAAATTATTTTGAAAATCCCCCTCGTAATACTTCCGGTTGTACCTCGGGGACTCTTAACCAGACAAGAACAGGGCCCGCCATAGATTCAGCAATTCAATGCAGTGTCTATGATTCTGATCTCGATACAACTACCCAGAGCAGTTGTTTTAATCAGAAGCAATTAGAAACAACTGTACTCTTTGGGGAGAAGTCTACAAAGAATCTGATCCCTATCGCCATAACCAAACCGGCGGCCTATATCACCGTTATGCAATATACACGGCCAGGCACTTCCCTGCCAAATGGCTGCGTCCCTAATGCACATGCGCAGCATATAATAAAATATATGCGATCTCATATTGATAAATCGCTGCCCGCCGATCGGCAACAAATGGAAATTACCGGTTTGGCGATGGCTGAGCAATTTATAAAAACTGGAAAATTCGTAGGCTCTTGTGAAGCGCAGAGGAAGGTCTATGTGGATCGTACGTTGCAGGAATCTGATCTGGTTCCTCAGCTGCCGCGCTAGAGGAGGGGGATAGCTCCTCGGGAGCTACGCTCCCGAGGAGTATGCCTCGCGGAAAGCTTTGCTTTCCGCGAGGGACATCTAGTCCAGACGCCTTCGGCGTCTGGACTAGCCTCCCCCTTACCCCCTGTTCATGTAGTTCTTTTGTCCTTATTCCACTCTAATGAACAATGTTGTCTGGACTAGCCAGTCCCTGTTCATATAGATCGTTTGTCCTTATTCACTGGGTCCCCTAAGGGAATCTAGTGAATAAGAATTCCTTGTACCACTCTATAAGTAATCCCTGAACAGCGGTGCAGACTTGTTCCCAATCGGAACAGTCGGCAGAGCCCTCTTGTCATTCAAGCTATATTCGGGCGCCAGTTCCTGGAAATCGTTCTTGCCCACCTGCGCCCCTGGTAAATAGATTGCGGTACGGTCATCCGCCTCCAGAAATTCCTGAACCGGCACCGTCTCCTGGGGCTTGGATTCCTCCTCCACCGTCATGTAGGCCGGATCCTTGGCCTCCTGCATCTTTGCAAACTTGGTGCGGGCATCAACCACTTTACTGCGATTGCGCTCCATGTACAGCAGGCAAATCGCAATAAGAGCCGCAACTCCTACGATCGCCGAGTGATGCGATGCGACAATCAATCCAATAACCAGCATAATACGAAGCACGAGGGTATCCAGCAGCAGTAGGACGGGGCTCGGTAGAACAGGAGCCGCAAAGCCAACGGCGAGAAGTGCAGCCATCAAAAGGAGATCTGTCTGTTTGACCCCGATCATACTCTACTAAATTTGATATTATTTATGCATAAAACAATTAATAATGACCGAACCGAATAGACTTTTAACTTCCAAAGGCTATTCTGTTCGGAAAGACAGTCTTACCGCGGATCAGATCGCCATTATTCAGAAGGAGCTGACGGTAAAGCCCAAGGTCCTCGAAAAGTTCAGCAAGGGCACGCTCTCCTTTCCCCTCTTCCTGGAGTCCACGGCGCGCTACTATCTTCCTCGCGTCTGGGCCACCGAGACCTTCGGCGAACCGGAAGCGAGTCGCTTGAATCCAGGCCACGATCTTCCCGCCGTCATGAAGTTCAAGGGCACACCCTATCCGTACCAAGAGACCATCATCGATACCTTCTTGGCGCAAGGTGGCAATGGTCTCATCTGCGTTCCGTGTGGGCGTGGCAAGACCTTCATGGCCTTGGCGATTGCGCTCAAGCTTCGGAAGCGCTTCTTAATTGTCGTAGACAAGGAGTTCCTCGCGAATCAGTGGAAGGGCGAGATTGAGCGCTACGTCGAGGGGGCACGAATAGGGATTGTGCAGAGCGACAGTAATCAATATGGGACAGAAGTATTAGTGTCAAAAGGCCCTACCATTGCAGAAATGAAGAAACTTGCTAAAGAGGCCGGTCTCAAGGTTGGAGGCAACAAGGATGTACTGACGAATCGTTTAACAGAGGCAAACATAGATGTGGCTCCCAAGACTGAAACAGTTGAATATGACATCACCATCTGCATGATTCAGACCATCTGTCTTCATGACTATCCTGCAGATGCCTTCAGTAGCTATGGCTTCACCATCTTCGACGAGTGTCACCACCTGGGCGCGCAGCACTTCAGCGGTGCGTTGCGGAAGATCCAGACCCGGCATATGCTCGGCCTGTCGGCGACCCCCCACAGAGACGACGGACTCACGAAGGTTTTCGAGTATTTCCTCGGCAAGCCCGTGTATGAGGAGAAGGGGCGGGAGCCCGATCCGACCGTCCAAGTCAAGGCCATCTGGTACAAGAACGACGATCCGGCCTACGCCGTTCCACCTGTGGATTGGCGGGGTGAGCTCGTGACGGCGCGTCTCATGACCCAGGTCGTGACCTGTAAGCCGCGGACGGCCATGATCCTCGAGCACTTAAAGGAACTGGTCGCCGACCCGAAACGCAAAATCCTCGTCCTGTCGGAACGGCGGGGGCACTTGGCGGAACTGGAGGCTGGACTGGCCAAAGAGGTTACAAAGGGCTACTATGTGGGGGGCATGAAACAGGAAGATCTGGATCGGAATGCGGAGACCTGTCAGGTCTTGCTGGCGACCTATGCCATGGCGTCGGAGGCTATGAACATCAAGGCACTGAATGCGATGATCATGGCGAGTCCGCGAAAGAAGGTGGAACAGAGTACGGGACGCATCCTGCGCACCACGGTCGACAAGAGGCTACTAGAGCCCCTGATCCTGGATATCATTGATCAACATGACACGTATGTTCGTCAATGGTATTTGCGAGGAAGATATTACAAGAAATGCGCCTACACGGTGACGCATGTGAACAAGCCGAAGAATGTGCGGGGCGAAGAGGCAGTCAAGAACGAGGTCGTGGTGGAAGAGGAGTGTCAGATTGTCCTCGGAACCAAGTAAACAGGGGGTATGGAGGAGGAGTGTCAGATTGTCCTCGGAACTAAGTAAACAGGGGGTATGGAGGAGGAGTGTCAGATTGTCCTCGGAACCAAGTAAACAGGGGGTATGGGGGAGGCAGTTCACCGGCCTTTGGCCGGTGAACTGATGTCCCCCACCCACTAGTTGGTCTTCAAACAGGCCCCGTTAAAATGCCGGGCGGCATAGGTACCCTGGTCACTAACTCCTGGATTATTCGATACAGCCGGGCTAAGGGGACGCCATTCATAGCCTGCCGTGGGTGCATTATACTTCATAGAATCGATCTGGCCCGCAAAGACCTGGGGCGGATTATTCGCTAGATTCTCCTGATTGGTCCCGCCACCTCGCTGGTTACGCTTTTTTTTTTGCTGCTTGCGAGATTTATGGGGAGGCAGCCGCCTCCCTCCCTTGAACGAAAAGGGTGGAACAAAAGAGGCAAATCCAGGCACAGGAGGCTCATAGGTCATGCGATTTGTTGTCTGCATCTGAAGGGCCCGATCTGCATTGAGCGCATCGTAGCTGCCGGACTCACAGGCGACACGGCCAATCGGCGCCAAACCCGCATACCCAACGCCATTGGAGCCATACACAGAGGCTGCATTGACGGGATCAAACCCGTAGCGACCTCCTGTCTGTGCCTTCTGCACCTCCTGCATATACTGGTACGTGTAGCCAGCCGGATCTTTGGGTAGCGAACCAGGAATGTTATGGAATCGGACCGAGCCCGGCTCTTCGCCCTGGTTCACGGCCACACCAAGCACCGTGCCGCCGTTCTGGATCATAGGGGTTCCGTTGTTCTGCACAACAATTCCCCCTGATCCGCGCTGGGATCCGCCACCCTGCGAGACGCCCGGTAGGCCTCCATTCAGACGTCCGATGCCGTCTAATGCTCCTGGCCTGGTCGGAGATCCGGCGCAGTCCATGCCCGTCCCTGAGTACTGCTGGTGCACCTGCTGACCAGGATAGATACTGAGATCGAGCTTTTCAGAGTAGCCGCCGCCCTTCTGATTACGCCGTAGCTTGCTACTCTGTCGTAGTGTCCTACGACGCTTACTGTGATGCTTACGGCGCATAGATCGTTTCGGCGCCATCCTCTACTTAAGCCTTTCTAAAAAAAGACGCAGCGGAAATGGGCGTCTCATCGCTCAAGACTTTCGTGATCTGGTATTTGCGGAACTCCTCGTTCCAAACCACTTCGACGCGCGCCTCTTTCAGTGTCCGCATCTGCTGTGAAAGCGCCATGGTTGCAATGGAGGCAATGCCGATAAACGAGTTGTCGCCGGCCTCCAGTTGATACGCATCAGGAAGGCCGATCTTCGTATAAGGTTTCGCGAGAGCACAGATCTGCACCTGGATCTCAGGGGCCCGGGTCAACGTGGGAGCTCTGTACGCGACCGTCTGTTTTGGCGTTATAGAATCCCACCAATAGAACCGCTGACTCCGAGGGGCATCCGGCTGAATGATCCAAGAGAGGGAGGCATCGTAGGCCTGGTCCCAGTCTTCCAACGAGATAGGGGTCACAATACGAGGGGTAACGGCCAAAAGGGGCTGGATTGCAGGGAGTCGGTTCCAGAAGTGCTTGAGCTGAGTCCAGCGTTCTGAGAACGGACTGCTTGTCCAGAGATCCTTGCCCTCGTAGACGAGGAGATCCTCAATCTGGAGAACCGATTCGCCTTTCAGAAGATTGGCGAGGCAGACGGTGTTCGAGCCAAATCCCGGAGGGAGGATCCAGCGAAAGGTGAGACCTTCCTGTCTGGAGGGATCCCAGAGGCACGGGGCAAACCCTTCCAAGAAAAAGAGGAAGGAGGCGGGGCGGCGGTCGAACTTCGGCCAGACGACGAGCTTCTCTCGTTCAAAGATCTGGCGTGCCCGGTGCCCGGGCAGATGGACTTCGAGGCGGTTGCTGAGAACAGGAAAGCGACGAACGCAAGTTTCGATCGCCTCGACATGACTAGTTTCGAGGCGAGCAAAACGGGGAATGCGTTTGTTTCCTTCGCGGTCTTCACGAGGCTTGGTTGCATGCATTCTAGTAATACTAGTGCGGAGGCTTTATGTTGGTGATAAGTAGAGAGATGTCTGAATTTATAACACCTGTTAAACGCCGGCCTCCGCCTAAGAACGAAGAGGAGGAAGAAGAGGAAGAGTACAGCCCAGCGGAACCTGTACCTCTATCCGCTATTACGCCTGGACCGACTGTAGAATCTACCAATGCGACTTCTTCAAATTGGGGAGAACAAGCCGGTAAGAAAGTGTCTGGTCTTATTACACCGCGACGCTTAGATAAACACCTATTTGGAGCACCTGGACACTTACCAGAACCTCCTGCTCCACCGGCTATTCCGCCGAAGGATCTACGCAAACCATATTATGTAAAGAACCCGAGGAGTGGAGGCCGACACAAGAAGAGTCACAAGAAATGCAAGCATTCCAGGCGTCGTGCAACCCGCAAAGTCCGCTTCGATCATATTTAAATTTATACTAAGCGGTATCTACGTCTTATTCTTGAATTTATGCCATTCAAGAATAAGATTGTTTACAGTCTACGAGTTGCGATTTGAACTAACGTTCAAATAGCAAGACCTATGTGCAATTATGCTAGACTATCTAGATAGCCTAGCATAATTACAACTTACGAGAATCGAACTCGTGCTACTTCCTTGGAAGGGAAGCATTCTACCACTGAACTAAAGTTGTAGAAGAGGGGGGGCTCCGCGCCCCCCTCTGAGGTAAAATGATGGATGGGCGGCTTTGCCGCCCATCACTCATGCATTTACCTTCGAGAATACCACCGAATTCCCATTCTTCTAGATCTGGTACTCTTTAAGTCCTTAAAAAGCGGAGAAGTTCGTATCCGACCCCGTGTCGTTCGCGAAGACGCCGCCATAGAACTCCCCCTGGTTCTGCACCATATCGAGGCCAAACCGCTGCGTATTCTGGTTTGTCTGGTTCTCCGTGCGCCCCGCAATCCCTCCTTCGTAGGCCAGGTTGACCTGGTCATTGAGCGGCGGGGGACGAAAGGACCGTTCAGGATAGGTCATTTTCGGCTGGGCGTTCGCGCCCTCCTCCTCGTCCGCCAACGGGTCTCGGGGTGCCGGATCGGCGTGCACGACGACCTCGCCCCTCGGCGCGGCCTGGGCGGGAGCGTTGGGGCCGGAAGGCATAACAATCTTCGGCGGCGAATAGGATTCGGGCATAACTTCCAGAGGCGCCCGCCCAGGGGCAAAGCCTTCGTAGATCTGATCTCGGTATTTGACATAGACTGCAAAAGCGACGATCAGAACGGCGACAATCGCCAGTGTTTGCAAATCCATCCTATTAGCCACTCAGAAATCGCTCGACCTCCGACCAGCTCGCGTCGGAGTAGAGATGGACTATGTCGAAGCCGCCGCTCTGAAACCAGAGGCCTTCGCGACTCTGTTTCACAATTGTCGCCGAACCCGTATCCGTCCCAAGATAGTGCATACCGATCCAATCAGTTCCTCGCTTCTGGAGCCGTTGCTGAAGAACAGATTCGCGAATCGCCTCTTGTTCCACAATCTCATAGCTTTCGGAGCCGTTGTTGAGTTCTTGGAGAAACCAGTCAATCCCTTTGATGCACGAATAGGGTGTGCTTGGTTTCCCTGCGTGGATCTTTGTGGAGGGGAATGTGAATCGTGTGTGCATTGATATTTAAATGTGAGCCGATCTTAAGCACTATTTATCCTTAAAATTGAAGCTGATTTAAGCAATTGGTGTAGTACAAAGAATAATGCCAACCTGCATCACCACCGTCCTCAGTGCAAAGGGAGAAGTCCACAAGGCCAACCTCCAGCTAACGGATGGGGCTTTGACCATGGACACCGTTCAGAAGTATCTGCGCAAGAAGGAGGCCCCCGAGTCGGTCGGGACCTTTTCGACGCCCACCTGTCAGGTGGCCGCCTTCGGATACACGAAGGGCAAGGCGCCGACTCTCAATCAGTCCTCTATGCCCTTTGCGAAGCAGCCTCTGTTCGGGGATGTTCTGCTGATCGGCTATGCAAAGGGAAGTTCGTGGGCGACACCCGTTCCCTTTACACCCGAGGATCTGGTGTTCGAGGACGACGAGTCCGAGGATGAAGATGAGGAGGAGAAAGAGGAGGAGGAAGAAGAGGAGGAGGAAGAGGAAGAGGAGGAGAAAGAGCCCATTGAGGATGAACTGGAAGGGGAGGAGGAACTGGAGGAGGAGATGGAGCCCGAGCCCATTCTCGTGAAGCGGAGAAAGATCACGACACTGAGTCTGAAGATCGACGCCAATGCGTTCAAGGACGAGATCGACGTGACCGCGCCGATCACGTCGCATCCTTTCCGTGTAGGATGTCTGCAGAAACTCCAGGTGTTGGCGGCCCAGTTCGACGCCGGCGCAATTACGAAGCTTGAAGTCGCCCTTCTGGTGCACGTTACGGAACTCGCCAAGAAACACTATATTCCGAGAAACTGGAAGGCGGGGCCGTTCTGCGATCTGTACAGGGCGCAACTACGGGCGCTCCTCTGGAATATTCACCCAAAGTCCCCGATTGGAAATCGCCGACTCTTGGAACGCTGTTTGGACGGCGAATTCCCGCTGGAACAGATTCCGACCATGTCAGCCTATGATATGTTTCCCGAACGGTGGCAGCAGCTGGCCGACAAACAGCTTATCCGGGAGCAGAAGATTCTGGAGGGGAACAAAAGTCAGGCGACGGACGAATACAAGTGCAATCGGTGTCACAAGCGTGAATGTACGTATTATGAGATGCAGACACGTTCTGCAGATGAGCCGACGACGATCTTTATTACGTGTTTGAATTGCGGAAAGCGTTGGAAACACTAAGTGGCTGGACTCCGCGTTCAAATTATTTTAACTTCTTAAAATAATATAGAGCGACATGAATCGAGCGAAGGAGGCCAAGACCTTCGTTCCTCTCTTTGCTCCTGTGGCGCCGTCGCTATTGCACGAAAAACAGTTTTTTCTGTTACTCGAAAGCCCTAAACGCCAGAAACAGAGGGCCTCGTCTGAGAAACAGAGTAAATCACTGAAAGGGGATGTGAAAAATAACAATAATAATGGGAGTTTGTTCTTTTAAAGTTGCATCAGATCCGCCAAGCGCCAGTATTCATAGGTCCCATTCGGCAACGGGCGTTTTACAATAAACGGCAGCTTCTTCTGTTCTAGTTCAAGCCGCGCAATGTCTCGTACATCCGTGATATGCGCAGGAATTGCAATGAAGGGCCGACCGCCCTGACTAAGCTGATTGGCCCGAAGGCCAATGATCTTAGTTCGCTCATAGAGTGTGAGAAACGGATAGGTGGTGTGATTGGCGTCAGGCGACGTGTCGGTCGGCTGCACGACTTTCAGATCCACCTTCTGCATCACAGTTTCAATGTAGTCAATGATAAGCTCGGGATGCTGGGCATAGAGCTTACGGAGTTCGGGCTTGATCCCTACGAGCTCAGGGGTGGCCAGATCATACGTGTCGTCCTCGAAGGCCTCCTCCGCCCCCTCAAAATCGCCTTCGAAATCATCCTCTCCGTCTCCTTGCATCTCTCTTTCTACTGAATGAGACTGCATTTTAATTGATCAAATTTTTACCTGATTGCTGTAACAAGAGATTTCTGTGTTTAAAAATCATGTTCAAAAAATTTGAACCTAAACAATTTGTAAAGTAATAGACATACTACATGGCAGATAGACTACCATCCATATTAAACACCATGGCTTCCAGCAAATCCGCAGACGATTACATTGCAGAGGGGGTTGTTCCGTACGATAGCTTTGAGACGATGAAGCTCCCCGAAGATCTGGAGCGCGGGATCTACGCGTTCGGCTTTGAGAAGCCCTCGAAGCCCCAGCGCCTCGCCATTATGCCCATGAAGAACAGGCAAGATATTCTCTGCCAGAGCCAATCGGGTACTGGTAAAACGGGCGCCTTCGCCATCGGCGCCTGCAGCTCTGTAGATCCTACGATTCAGGCTCCGCAGATTCTCGTTCTGTGTCATACACGTGAACTCAGCCAGCAGACCGAGAAGGTTATGCGCGGCATCGGCCAGTTCATGAAGGTCTCGGAGCACCAGACGGGGCTCAAGGTTCTCTCGGCCACGGGCGGGACTGCGGTCGGCCAGGACTTGAAGGCGCTTCGTTCAGGCGCGCAGGTCGTAGTGGGGACCCCTGGCCGCATCTTCGATCTCCTCCGCCGCGAGGGGGGTCTTCGCACGGAGCATCTCAAGTGGGTGATCCTGGACGAGGCCGATCAGCTTCTTGAGGATCTCTTCGCCGAGCAGATCAAGGCCATTCTGGCGGCTCGCCACTTCCCGCCTGAGTGCAGACTGGGCATGTTCTCGGCGACGATGTCGGGCGATGTTCTCGATCTGGCCGAGTGTTACCTGAAGGAGCCGGTTCGTATCCTCTTGCCGGCGGAGGAGGTGCGCCTAGAGGGCATTAGCCAATACTATATTAACCTGGAGAAGGACGAGTGGAAATACGATTCGCTGTGCGATCTTTACAAGCACATGACGATTAATCAGGCCATCATCTTCGTCAACAAGAAGCAGACGGCTGAGAAACTTACAAAGCGGATGTTCGACGACGGATATACGCTGGAATATATTCATGGCGAGATGGAGCCGGCGGAGCGCAAAAAGAGAATGGAGGACTTCCGTGCAGGGAATGTGCGCATCCTGATCGCCACGGATGTGTTGGCGCGGGGCATTGATGTTCAGACGGTCAGCGTGGTCATCAATTATGAGATGCCGATGAGCCGCGAGAATTATTGGCACAGGATTGGCCGCACGGGGCGCTATGGCCGCAAGGGGCTGTCGATTAATCTGATTGGTGGCGCAGATGAGATGACGATGATGCGCGATATTGAGAAGCATTACAGCGTGGTGATTCCTGAGCTGCCGGCGGATTTGAGTATGCTTGGCAAATAGTGGGGGACAACAGCCCTAGGCGGCGAAGCCGCCTAGGGCTGCCTCCCCCATACCCCCTGTTTACTTAAACTATGTAAGTTATTCACAAATATCTTATTTTTTAGTTCAACTGATAGTGGCTTTTAAATTATCACGCTAGAATAGAATGGATCTTCATCTGATTTTTTACTACATCGGCATCAGTATCGTGATTCTATCCCACCTGTATATGCTGACTATACCGGCTATGCGGTCTCATGCTATCCTAAATCTGGTGGGGGCTGCCTGTATTGCGTACTATTTTATGAATAAGGAGGGATTTATTCGGTTTTAGAGGGGGACATCAGTTGGCCGGCTTTGCCGGCCAACTGCCTCCCCCATACCCCCTGTTTACTTAGAACTATGTAAGTTATTCACAAATATCGTATTTTTTAGTTGAACTAAAAAATACGATTATATACTCTAAGTAACTCAAGAAAACAGGGGGTATGGGGGAGGCAGCCCTAGCCGGCCAACTGCCTCCCCCATACCCCCTGTTTACTTAGAACTATGTAAGTTATTCACAAATATCTTATTATCTAGTAAAACTAAATAATAAAATAACCAAGTAACTCGAGTAAACAGGGGGTATGGGGGAGGCAGCCCTAGCCGGCGAAGCCGGCTAGGGCTGATGTCCCCCACGGATGTCAGTACGGCAAATCGGGCACATGCAGCTCTGTTCAAACCAGTGCCCAATACAGTCAATATGAAACGGGTGATTGCATTGCGTAATACGGCGAACGCGGCTTCCTGCAATAAGCTCCTCTTGACAGATCGGGCAGGCCTCCTCAAGCGTAGAAGCGAGTGTTTCAACAGTTGTTGCTGCATCGATCTGTTGATTCGTTGGATAGACAACCACATCTGCAAAATTATTGTGAACAGGGGCTTGAATTAAATTATTAAAGAGGCTGGTCAGCATATTCATTCCAGCCATATCCTCCGAATAAGCAGTGGGAACTTCATAAAAGAGCGTACGCTGTCGCCGAGGTACACGGATAGTGGCTGGTGCTGCAGGAGCAATAGGGGCTGGTGCAGGTGCTGGAGCTGGAGCAACAGGAGTAGCAGGGGCTGGAGCAACAGGAGCAACAGGAGCAACAGGAGCAACAGGAGCAACAGGCCCTTGCTCCTGTTGATGCATCGAATGCATTCGATGCATTCGACGCCCATAGTCCATAAGATTGAAGCGACTCAGTGCCTGATCCTGTATATACTGCAGCACATCCTGCGTCGAAGAGAATCTGCGATGACTGTACAAAAGGTCAGGAAAATAATTATGCAAATCGTCCAAAAGACCGACGCCAAAAATTGAAGTGTACGAATCGTCTTGCATTATTGCAACCTGCTAGTACTAATCACACAGTACTTAAGCTCTTTATCCATAGTCTTATAATAGCCTATATAAGATGTCAACTGATTCTGAAGCTCCTGCGCCTAATAGTAGTCATAAGGGAGTCGTCGGTCTCCAGAACATGGGCAACACCTGCTATGCAAACACGACCATCCAGCTCTTGCGCGCCGTGCCCGAACTCAATGCCTTCATTCTTCGAGAGGATCTAGAAGCGGCCTGCCAGGATGTGTCCAGTGTTCCCGCCAAGATCCTCCTCGGCTATCAGGACCTCATCAAAAGTATGTGGGGCGCCTATAAGCCTGCCTATGTCCGCCCCCTCGGATTCTTGACGGTCATTCGCGACGCTGTGCGCGGCGGTCTCTATGAGTCTTTCGGTATGGCGCGACAGAACGACAGCCATGAATACCTGGTCTATCTCCTGGACAACTTTCACGAAGCACTGAACGAGAAGAAGGATTCGGGGGCAAAGGATGCCGTGGTGCCAGCCGGCGCCACGATGGCCGAACAGGCTGCCATCGGCTGGACAAACTACGTGCAGCGTCATACAAGCCCCATGATCGATCTCTTCTTTGGCCTGATGCGGAAGACAATCGAATGCCAGGGCTGCATGGCGAAGTCCTATCAATGGGAGACCTTCAATGTCTTCAAAATTCCCTGCAAGGGGGACTCGCTCCAGGAGTGGTTTCGCACAGAGTGCGCGCCGACGGACATCGAGGACTATGCCTGCGAATCTTGTCAGACGGCAGAGAAGGGGCGGCAAAAGGCGCATCTCTTTAGCCATGTCTGGCGGCTCCCTTCGTCCCTCTTTCTGGCGATCAAGCGGTTCTCCCTCGACGGCCGCAAGGATATGACCCCCTGTCCGTATGACGGATCTCCGATCTCCTTTGCGGAACACTTTGCCGAGGAATCAGATCACGAGAGCAAGGAGTGGCGCTACGAGTGCAGGGGGGTTGCCGATCACCATGGGGGCATGAGAGGTGGACACTATTCGGCGCAGATGGCGCACCCTGTTTCGAATGAGTGGTGGTGGGTCGATGATCCGATAAGTCAGTCGATGCCGAGTCCACGGTTCGGGTCGTCAAACTATGTTCTCTATATGCGGCGAATTAGCACTATAGTTTGACGAGCCCTAGTAGGGTGCATTTGCACCCTACGTCGGGTCGTCAAACTATGTTCTCTATATGCGGCGAATTAGCACTATAGTTTGACGAGCCCTAGTAGGGTGCATTTGCACCCTACGTCGGGTCGTCAAACTATGTCCTCTATATGCGGCGAATTAGCACTATAGTTTGACAGCGGCAAATCTACGCCAAAAAAATTTGATTCTCTTTTTTAAATACAGATCATCATCCATACTACACATATCACAAAATGATGAACATTTCACGCGACATCGCGCTCAATGAATTGGAGGACGCCTATTCGGAATTTCTAAGGGAGTTTGCACCTGATACGCAAGATTTCATGCTCGCCCTGCACCTCGTAGCAGAACTTCGAGTCAGATCCTACGACGATATGTCAAGCCTGGCCTACATCTTTATGAATCACTATCCCGCCGACCAGTGGTCCCAGCACCTCTATGAGTTCTTTCACAGCGAGGGAATTCATCGTACTAAACTCGACGATCTGCTCGAAGTCTATTGGGACTTCATGGATGAACCAATAGAGGTTCAGGGACAGGGAGTCCCTGTGGGATAAATATCTCCAACAGATAGGATGAACGCCCTTTTAATCGGCATTAACTATACAGGAACTGTGAACCAGCTGCAAGGCTGTATTTTTGATGTCATTGAGATGAAGTCACTGATCATCGATGCGTATAGATTCAATCCGAATACCATCGTCGTTCTGCGGGACGACGATCCTGCCAATCGGCCAACAAAGGCTCGCATTCTTCAGGAACTGAGACGCCTTGTCGCAAATTCCGACCCCTCTTCCAATACTTTTTTACATTATTCGGGGCACGGCACGCAGATTACGGATACAGGCCACGACGAAGTTGACCAGCTGGACGAGTGCATTGTTCCCTGCGACTATGCAACGGCGGGCTTTATTACAGATGACGAGATCAATGCGATTTTTAAGCCACTGAAAGGTGCGGGCCTGGCCATTTTTGATTGTTGCCGATCCGGTACGATCATGGACTTGTCCTGCAGTGGCATAAGCACAGTGCCAGGTTTCTACTGCTTCTCGGGCTGCACCGATTCTCAGGATGTCCAGGAGGGCACCACCTCTACGCAAGGCTCCAACACGGGGTTGCCCCAGGGCGCCATGACCATGGCCTTTATCAGCACGATTCGAACCCTCCAATATTATCCACCAATTCCCGTGCTTCTATCCTCCCTTCGGGACTATCTGCATGTAAGCGGCTATACACAGACACCTCAGCTCACCTCAAATGTGTCCGTGACGCAGATCACACCCTTTCCGTTCCAGGCACCTGTCGCACAACTCCAGTCACAGTCACAGCTAGTTTTATCGCTTCAAAGTCAGATTCCTGTCCTCGAGGCACAGATTGCTGTTCTGCAGCAACAGGTCGTCGGCATGACGATCCTCGAGGCCTCAAGCAACCTCCTATCCGTTGTCCAGAATCAGAACCAGATCCTCCAGAACAAGAACCAGGCCCTTCAAAAGCAGGTGGAGACCCTCCCCTCCCTTCGGCAACAGGCGGCCCTTGTCCCACAACTCCAGCGTCAGGTATCCCTCATTCCCGGTCTCCAGAACCAGATTGCAGTACTCATGTACCAACAGGTGCTTGTGCAGCAGCTTCAAAGGGAGCTAGCGGCCGCTAGACGCTAAGACAACCTCGCTCTTGTCCAGTTCCAGAACAAACGCCTTGTCGTCGTTGACGCCCAAACTGACGAAAAGGGTGCCGTCGTATTCGCACAAACTGCAAGGAAATTCAATATACGAATGGGTAAAGAACACGAATTCTTCGCTGTAGCATGGCGGATCCGCTGTATGGATCCACAGCCACCGATGCACGGTGCGCTCCCTGTTCACATGAATGAGGAAAAGCCAGCCTCCGAGCCAAGGAATGCCGTTCGTCGAACCGTGATACCCATTTAAGCCCGGCAGCTCCAGACCACTTAAAGGTGTTGGCCGCCCATCCATCACGGCCTTCGTCTGGAGCGGATCGACGCTGTAGATCACTTGGTCCCCGCCAAACGGCATCCAGTTCTTCTCGACGTTGCTGTTGGGCATACAGGGCCGCACATCCTGGACCCGATTCCCTATCAGTGTCCCCTGGAACAGGCTGGGTTGGCCTCTCGGATTGCATTCGGGAATGGTGGCTAGAATTGTGGTTTCATTGATGAAGCGGATATCCTCGAGGCCGCGCCAATAGGTGGGATAGGTGGCCAGGAGATCGGCCAGGAGAGGTTGGACAAAAAAGGTGCAGAACGGCTGCGTCACATGACCTTTTAGAATGATGTATTCGGACTTGGCCTGTGATTCGTAGATTGTAAAGGTCTTGTCGGGGAACTTGCGATAATTCACACGTCGGATGAGAACAGTCGCATTGCCGCTTGCATCAATAAAAAGGGAGGGATTCGTGTCGAGGTAGGCGTTGGGCTGGCCAAACCGGTCTTTGAATTGTTTGGGCTCTAGGAGCAAGGGGCTTATTTTTCGTATAGGAAAGAGTTTCATATATGAAAAATATAGACTAGGATGTTTAGACTAGAATTTTGTATTATTAGGTGTACTAGGCCTAGATCTGCACCCAGATCTAGACTTGATGGTCGCAAAGCGACCATCAAGTGTACATCTTCTGTCGCCCAAGGGCGACAGAAGATCTAGGCCTAGGCCTCGCTATGCGAGGCCTACGTGTACATCTGCACCCGGCCAAAGGCCGGGTGCAGATCTAGACTTGATGGTCGCTTTGCGACCATCAAGTGTACATCCCAAACGGAATGGGATTCCCTCCCTCCTTCTTCTTCAAGAACAGGTCCACGTGCTCCTTCTTAACCGTAAAGGGGAGCGCAAAGTCCTTGATATGGAACGGCAGCGCCTTGTCATTGTACAGGCGCAGCATATTGATCTTCTGCACAATCTGCTCAATGGAGCGCTTGAGCTCACGCACACCCAGCTCCTCCTTGGCATACTGCTCAATGATGTGGGCGACCACGCCGGAGCCAAAGGCCATGCGCTCCACAAGGTTCACGTCCTTGAGGGCACCCGGTAGCAGATACTGCTCCGCAATGGTCGTCTTCTGCTTCAGGTCATAGCCCTTGAGCTCGATCGTCATCAGGCGATCCAAGAGCACCCTGTCAATCTTCGTGATGTCATTGGCCGAGAAGACAAAGATCACCTTGGACAGATCGATCGGTACACCCGACAGATACTTGTCCTCAAAGGCCTCGTTCGAGGCCGGATCGGTCAGGTGAATCAACATGTTCTGCACCTCCTCGCCCTTCGGGGTAGCGCTGATCTTGTCCACCTCATCAAACAGAATGATCGTAGACATAGACTTGGAGGCAATCAACGAGTTTACAATCTTACCGCAGTGGCTCGACTCGTAGACGAGCTGGTGACCAGTATACGTGGAGGCATCGGAGTCGCCGCCTAGTGAGATGAACTGAAAGGGAAGGCCAAGTGCCTTGGCGATGCCATTCTTGATAATGGAGGTCTTGCCGATGCCGGGGGGGCCCACAAGAAGGAGGGACGTACCCTTGCCCGTCGGATTCGCGATCTTCGTCGTGATATACTGGAGAATCTGGAGCTTCGTGTCATCCTGGCCGTAGACAGCGTCATTGAGCGACTTCTGCGCGCCCTGCATGAACTTCGCACAGGCCTCGGAGCCGTCCTCGAGCTTGATCGCAATCTCCTTGTAGAGACCAAACGGGATCGAGACCACCTTGTCGAGCCAGTTCCGAAGCTTGAAGTACTCCCCCGTACTCGGCTCCAAACTCTGCAGCGAGTTGTACTTGGCGAGAACAAGCGCCTGCGTCTCCACGGGCAGCTTGAGCGTCAGAATACGCAGCATGAGATTCACACCCGTATCCGTGATCGTAGGACGATTCTCCAATGCCGTCAGCAGCTCCTTCTGCTTCGGCTCAGAAAGCGCCTTGAACTGGTCGATCTGTGCATCGATCGTATTGTCCTCCAGGGGTGCCGTCAAAAGCTTCACGAACTGCTTGACAGAGGCCGGCTCCTTCTTCATATTGTGACGCTGGGGGATCATGCGATCCGCGCCCTCGTCTGCAGCGCCGAATGAGATAACAAGGTTTGCAGATCGCTCCTCCTCGTCCACATAGGTCTCGTCCTCCTCATCCACATCAAAGTCCTCGAAATCATCCTCCTCATCGTCCGTGTCCTGGGATCCGAGCGTCTCGCCCTCATCATCCTCTTCGTCTTCTTCTTCGTCTTCCTCCGATTCTGGCTCTGGCTTACGTTTCTTAAGAGGAACGCGGCGCTTAGGCAAAGGCTTCTTCGATTTTACAGGCGCCTTCTTGGAACGCTTCTTCACCGGGATAGACTCCTCATCTTCCTCTTCCGTCTCCGTCGAGTATTCAATAAGCCCCCGAATATTGCCGCGACTGTCGACGGAACTGTCATCGTCCTCCTCATCGTGACGACCGCCACTCCTCTTCTTCACGGGCGCGGCTTTCTTCTTCTTTCCATCCTCATTGCGTTTTACCATTCTATGTCTATTTTTCATTTTATTATGAGGGATCTACACATAATAAAAGGAATGCTTTAGATCAAATTTTAGGATTATCGGCGGTGCTGACGCTTCTTTGTTCCACGCGGCAAAACATTGTAGACAATTCGATCCATACGACCCGTTACATTCTTGCCGACCTTATTGGCGCCCGTTAGACCGGTGTGCACAATCTTATCCACCGACTGTACAACCGTATGGGATACATTGTTGGCGGCCCCAATCACCTCGCTGATCGGTCGATACAAGGCTGATAAAAGCCCACGCTTGGACCCCTTCCTTGTCTTTGACCTTGTCTTTGACTTTGACTTTGACTTCGCCATTCTACTCTAGAAAAATATTTTATGATTAGAACGTCTTCAGAATATCGACGAGTCCCATCATTGCAAATCGACTACGACTCGAAACACCCAGAAATGTCTCATTCTTGGTCGACAGGGCCGTCAAAGAGCCCAGAAATCGCTCTTTGAGAACCGGACGCAGCTCCAATGCCAACTTTGTACGCTCGGCCTGAATGGATCCCATAATTCGCTGCAGGCATGACACATATTCATCCAGGGTCGGCTTCGTGGCTTCTTTCGTAGACATAACATGGATATTGGTAATAATGCTCTGGAGAGTCGCCAGGAACAGGCTCGTATCGAGAACACTGTACTTGATGAGTTCTCCCAGAAACTGGGCATAGCCCTTGCGATAGGCCTTGTCGGAATTCGACTCCAGAAGAGTCTTATAGCTATCGGCCTCCTCGACCTCCGAAATATCCTCGAAGATCGAGCCAAAGGCCTTGTACCGCTCCACCATCTCAACGAGCAGATGGCTATACTTGATTGTGAGCTCGCACAGAAGCCGTGCATAATGGGGGCAGATGCTCTCTTCTCGAGTCGCCTTCTGGAAGACGATCTTCATGAAATCCTTAAGGAAGTGCGTCTTTCCCGAGTCGAGAATCTGGCACAGGAACTCGTGAGTCTCCTTGTAATTACGGGGACTAAACCGATTCAGCTTGTCCTGAATGATCATGAGGACGGCATCGTCTCCTCCGGTTGGCTTAAATCGACTCACATATTTCATGGGTGCGGCAGAAGGGGGGCCGCCGGCCCCCCCTACTCGTGCAGGGCGAGGTGGCGGCACGACAAGTGGGCGGCTTTTGCTACGCCAGTCTACCACTTTCCGCCACCCCTGCTGATCCGTGCTCTTCGCCAGACAGTCGTGAACAGTCTGAATTGCTTTCATAATTGCAAGAGGGACGACCGGGTCTCGAATCTCCTTCTTCAGTGCAAGAATGTCCGCAATCCGACCGTTCACCGCCTCCTCAGAAAAGGATGACATGATAGTAGTAGTATGGATTATTTTTAAGTGCTGTTGGCGCACCATTTAAATGCATGTCCGCCTTCAAATTTTTGGATCGCGTTTTCTACAACAGGCTTTAAAGATGTCATATTTCAAGAGCGAATGGATATTGCACGACTTCAAGAAGCCACGAATATAGATGCCCTCGCTACGTACGTCGGTGTCCGTACGCAGGCGGGCCGATCCGCCCTCTTGGAGAAGACGGGCCAGTGGTCATCCGATCTCCACAAGCTTCAACAGAAAAGCGCAGAATTCGCCATTCTACAGAGCTATTCGAAGACCAATTCCGCCTTTGCAAAGGACCTCCAGGTCCAGTTCTCCGAATTTCAGGAACTCGAAGTCCAGTTGGAGGGGCTTACGACGAAGGCCTCGGATCTGGAGACAGAGGCCTTCAATGAACTGCTATTCTTGAAGAACTGGAGCAAACCACTCAACTCCGTGCCCTTTGTCCTTTTCCTCTGGTCGCTGCTCCGTGTCTACATCTTTCCGGGCATGTCCCTTCTGATGCCCCTCGCCATGCTCGTCCTGCCGTTCATTATTATACGTTTCATTTTCAAACTCCCGCTCACACTCGGGCATTACACCGCTCTTCTTTCGGCCCTCGCCTCGGGCCAGATCACCTCCGTATTTACAATGAAGGCCCCTGCAGAGCCAGCCGCCGCCTCGCCTATCGACATTATGCAACTTCTGAAAACATCCCTGCTCCTCGGTACCGTGGTCCAGAGTTTCCTGCAGCCCTATTGGTCCTTTCTGCATCTCTCCTCCATTGACGCGATTATTCAGAAAAAGGCAGACTCTCTCCTCCAGTTCCAGACTCTCTATTCGTCCATTCAGAGAACACTAAAAGGGTCTGGGTTTCGACTCTCGGCGAACCCGTTCGCACCTGGCATCGAGGATCCGCGGCAACTCGTGGCCGAGGCCCAGCTGCATCCGACCTATCTCCGCTTGGCGCTCAAGAAGCTGGGGTCTGTGGAGGCCCTGTTCTGTTTGGCGCAGAGCGATTTAACGCCGGTCCACTGGCTTACGTCGAGCAAGCCGCGCCTCGTTGTTCACGATGCATTCGAATATCGGGTGGACGCCTGCATTGGGTTCACGGTTGATCTGGGATCCGCGCAGTCCCATGCGCTCCTGACGGGCCCCAATCGCGGCGGTAAATCGACAACGCTCCGCAGCATTTTGAGTTCCTGTCTTCTCGCCCATACCTACGGATGTGCGTTTGCCCGAGAGGCCGCGATGACCCCGTTCAAGACCCTCTATGCCTGCTTGACGGCAGAGGACCTTCCGGGTAAGAAATCCCGGTTCGAGCGAGAAATCGAATTTACGGCGGCCACGTTGCACCCGCCGCCAGGGCATTCCCTTGTCCTTCTCGACGAGCTCTACCACTCCACAAATCCCCCCGATGCGGCTCTTGCCTGCGTCCACTACACGAGTCAACTCTGGAAAGCGGAGCAGACCCTGTCCGTTATTAGCACCCATCTCTTCGATTTCGTGGAACAGGCACCGACCTCCGTGCAACGGCTCTGCTGTCCTGCGACAGTACGGGAGGATCAGTCGATCGCCTACACCTATCAGTTAAAGGAGGGTGTGTGCCGTGTGAGCAGTGTGAATGAACTGCTTGTTGAGAACGGGTTGCTCGGATGTGCCTCTTCTTCCATTCGCCAGAGCGAATGGAAGAACGGGTTGCGTACAAGCGAATAAAAGAATTATCTGCTAACCGGCAGAACGATGTCTTCCCTGAATGATACGCTGACCCTCGGTCTGATCTTGATTCTCCTCTTCGGCGCGGTCAGTTTGTATCTCTACACTCGCATTCAGCAGTGCGAGCAGAAACTCAATCTTGTGGAGTCCATTCTACTGGATATTAAAATGAGCGCTGAACTCCGTGAATATCCTAAAATGGAAGAACATATTGAGTCAAGACAGTCGCAACAGTCACAACAACAGTCACAACAGTCACAATCTCCTCTCTATTCCAACGATGCCCCTAGCCCTGTAAGGGAGTCCGAGCCCTTTGTGGAGATGCAGGAGGAATCAGAGCTCTATCAGTCCGCTCTCGACGAGGCCGCCCAGGAAGTCGATGATGTCTCGGGAATCGATGTGTCCGACCTCCTCGATTCGAAGACGGCAGAGATTCCTGGTCTGAATACCAAGAGTATCGAGGTCGCGAAGTCACAGCCGAAGGCCAAGGCTGCCAGTCCGATTGTGACCAAGCTCTCTGCAAACTATGAGTCCATGACACTCGGTGAGCTCAAGGCACTCGCCAAGCAGCGCCAGATTACGGGCTCCTCTTCCATGAAGCGTTCTCAGATCCTGGAATCTCTTCGCGGGACGGAAAAGGTCGACGGGGGTGTTCTTTCGGCGCTCTCGGAACAGTCCGAGGAGATTGCGCAGGAGTAAAAAGGATATAGGCCGGCGGCTTAAATATAATGGTATCACCAACTAGGAGATGGATCTGAACGGATTCAATAAACTGACCTTGCCAAATTTCTTCGCCAGGCCGCCTCTCGGCACCGAATACAAGCAGGCCAAGCGCCTCGAAGTGCAGCCAACCATGGAGCCCGCCCGTGACAGCCGCTATCCGGCCTACGCCGGCGTCATGGCCGACGCCCATTTTGTGACGGACTATCGCCCCCACTGCAACTACAATCTGCCGCCAGGGAGTCAGTTTACGACTAAACAGTGGATGGTGCATCACGCAGATTCGATTATCCAGCTCGCGAGGACACGGGAGTCCGAATGGTCAGGAGCCGGCCTTCCGATCGCCCAGACCGTCCCGCCGCCGGCTGTCCTCGCCTATTCGAGCCCGTTTGAGAATGAGCTATTGACCACGAATTACAAGGATGGCCTGGGCGTGGAGCGCACCGGCGCAAAGGCGGTGCCTCTCTTTGGAACCTATACAATTCCGCCGACGGCCAATGAGATTCGTAATAATGTGAAGAACATTGCCCTCACACGGCAGGGCTCGGGCGGTCGCAATACACGAAGGGGGGCGAACGCCTATATTCCAGCCTAAGAATAGGGAATGGATTTACCTGCACTTGTATATGCATACATTAAATACAGCATTCTATTTGGCCTCACCTACGGCGCTCTCCTTCTTTTGATCGGTTCTTTCCTTATAAATGACAGCGGGTATATTGTGAATCACCCCCGATTCTTTTTGAGCGAGACGCTCGTCATGGGACTGCTCTCTTCTATGCCGATTTTGTACATCTCCTATTTGCGCCAAGGCCTGTTAATAACAACTGCCATGGAATTTCTAATCTTTTTCTTCAAGATTGCGATGATCCATGTGGGGCTCCAGTTGAGTGGCGTCTATTCGGTGCTCTTTCCAAAGAGCTGGGCACCGCACCCGGCTCTGTGGTAAATGTATGGTTGGTTTAAAGCATCCTCCATGTCTCAAGGGACGTAGAGCATGGTCTAAGGCAAGAACACTCATTCTATGAATGAGTGTTCTTGCATTCGCATCCTCTACGTCCCCAAGGGACGTAGAGCATGGTCTAAGGCAAGAACACTCATTCATAGAATGAGTGTTCTTGCATTCGCATCCTCTACGTCCCCAAGGGACGTAGAGGATGGTCTAAGGCAAGAACACTCATTCTATGAATGAGTGTTCTTGCATTCGATATCGGCATCAAAAACCTCGCCTTCGCCGTCCTCGATGCCTCCAAGAACTGCATTGCTCTTGAGAACTACGATCTCATGTCCGATCTCAAGGTCGCGGTCACGTCGTGCACCAGTTGCAAATCCAACGCATCCTATCAGTGTTCTCTGGGCCCCTTTTGCAAGCGCCATGTCCCAAAGTCCCATCCCATTCAAGAGGATGTCAAAACCGTGACGGCCATGAAAGCCTTTCTCAAGTCCAGGGGCTTAAAGGCTTTAAGTGGCAAGGAACAGCTCCTGGAGCAACTGAAAGGGATTGTGGCTGTGCCGTTGGCAAAGCCGAAGCTCGTCAGGGCAGCGGCCCAGACGTTGACATCACTGCATGATTTTCTGCGACGGTTTGTGGCCGAAAAATGGGATCTGTTTAAGAACTGTTCAGCAGTTTTGCTCGAGAACCAGCCGGCCTTTAAGAATCCCCATATGAAATCGGTGCAGGTGTTGTTGTTTGCCGTTCTGCGAGAATGGTTTCTACGATCTACGACTAATGTTACTGATATTCCAGCATTTCATCTGGTGCACGCCAAGAAGAAGGTGGTGGCGGAAGCAGGGGATGCAGGGTATGCGGCCAGGAAAAAGGGTTCTGAAGACCGTGTAACAACCCTTTTTACGTCTGGAACTGTACAGGGGGCAACCTTTCTAGAACACTTTCTAGCGGCTAAAAAACGTTCCGATATGGCCGACGCTCTGTGCATGTGCATGGACTATCTGGATAATGCGAAGACGTAGATTTTCTAGAGAATAAGTAAGGAATGCAGACTCGTAGGCGGCGGCGTTCTCTAAAGAGCATAAACAATGGCTCCAGCAACAAACTTGAGACCTTCTTTGCCAAGCATTCAAAGCGCTCTTTGCACTCGCTCTATTCGCAGTTTATGGTGAGCCCGAGCGGACGCATTGCTATTTTTCTGATTACACGGAACAATGAATTAATCGATTTGTCGTTTCGATTGAACAATGGCCGACTGACACGTTGGATGGAGAGCAAGCACGGACGTATCAAGGAATATAGAAATGCTACGATTCTAGAACGCTTTAAATACAAACCTTGGAACAAAGAGGATCGGGATCTGAAGGAGCTTGAAGAGCGCTTTTTGGCGATGTACCCGCCTCGAAAGAACTCCATTGAGCGATATGTGACGCCTGAGAACACGAGTATACAGTCGCTCTAAAACACAACTAACTCAAGTAAATAGCCTCTAAAACACAACTAACTTAAGTAAACAGGGGGTATGGGGGAGGCTAGTCCTTGGCGCCTTTGGCGCCAAGGACTAGATGTCCCCCTGTGTATAAACCGAAGCTTAAATAATCCATAGGTCTTCCAGGATATGAACGAACCCATCACCATTCATGACATGCAGTCCTTTGCAGAATCATTGGTGGAGCCCCGTATGAGCAATGATATTGGGAATGTCATCGATCTCGGCACGGACGGTGGCAGCCTAGGGGATGACCTCGGATTTGGATTATTGACGAACAGCAAGGTGATGAATACCGGCACCCGATCGATTTCGATCGCCCCCCCGTCTGTATCTTCCTCTTCCTCTTCATCGGGTCCCGAGATCACCATCGGCCCCCTGGAGCCCTTGGAGCCCATCTCCTTTGATCTTCCGTCGGCCTCCGAATCAGCCTCTGCTTTTCCCGAGGTCAGTGTTCGTCAGGACAATTCCCAGACGGCCACGGGACCCGGCATTCAGCTCTCGGCGCCGACCAAGCGCTTGACCGCCGAGGAGGAGCGGGCCCAGAAGGCGGAGCTCATTAACAAGCTTAATCGCCTGGAGGGCAAGGGATTTACGATCTCCAAACGCTTTACGATGGACAACAGCCTTGACGAGATTAAACAGGAGTTTGAACGCCTCATGGATGCCCGTAACCTGGAGTCCTCCATCAAGTTCCAGCGCCAGATGATGATGGGCGTTGTAACTGGCTTGGAGCTCATGAACAACAAGTTCAATCCCTTCGACTGGCAACTCGAAGGCTGGTCTGAGTCCGTGCACGAGAATGTGGATGACTACGACGAGGTGTTCGAGGAGCTCTATGACAAGTACAAGGGCAAGGGGCAGATGCCGCCTGAGGCGCGCCTGCTGTTCATGATGGTGGGCTCAGGCTTCATGTTCCACATGAGCAACTCCTTTTTCCGTCAGAAGATGGGGAACATGACAATGGATGATATTTTGAAGAACAATCCGGCGTTGGCGAAGCAGATGGCGGCGGCTGCCGCACAGGCGGCGGGCCCTGGATTCGGCAACTTTATGGGGGCCGCGATGGGCGCTCCTCCTATGCAGCAACCTAGCTTCCAGCAACCTAGCTTCCAGCAGCAGCCTCCTCCTAATTATCAGCAGTCCTTCCCCTCCGCAGCCCCAGGGGCCTCCACAGGCGCCTTCTTTCAGCCGCCTTCTGCTCCTGCTCCCCCTCCGCTGCGCCGTGAAATGGCCGGCCCCAAGGGCGTCGACGACATCTTGCAGACCTTTCAGGAAGTCCGTCAGGCAGAAGTCAATAGTCACCCTATCTTTTCACCACCGCCTTCACAGCAGTCTCCCGCGGCGGCGGCTCTTTCCGAGATCCAGAGCATCCACAGCGAGGATATCGCGAGCCAGGGCACGGCGGCGACCGGCAAGACGGGCGGTCGTAGGCGCAAGGCCCAGCTCCCTGTTGGTAATTCGATGTCCCTGAATGTCTAAGAAAGACACTTAAAGGGTGCTATGTACTTATTCATTGCAGGGATGGTCGAGCGGTCAAGACGACGTCCTTAAGAGACGTTACGAAAGTGCGCGGGTTCAAATCCCGCTCCCTGCATCCACATTATTTGAATGAGAATCCGTTGATTCTCATTCAATCAAAATTAGATGAATAACTTTAGACCAATGACAATTTATACTATTTATACAAGCGGTGGACACCGTACTAGATATGTTTTACGACCATGATTATTAGTAACATCGTCATCTGAACAGTCACTCACTAGTTCAAGAGTACAATTATGTTCTTTGAATAATTCTAATTGGGGAATCCCTTCTCTATCATTGTTTGTTTCAATAAAAAGAATAGGCGCGCATCTGATTGCCGATTGATAGACGTCCTTCCAATTTTTAATCCAAGAGCCCATTGATAACACAAAAATAACATCGTACCTTCTTGTAAATAAATCCGAAATATCATCTTTTTGTAAATCCCGCTGGATGAAATCTAGATGACTGTATATGCCGAGTTTTTTCTTAATAGTATTTGCAGCAGAAACGCATGTTGTATCAAAATCTACACCGATACCTTTCTGAATATCGAATAAATGAAATAGAATGCCGCCTGTATTACAGCCCAAGTCTAGAATTGATTTATCAGCAAAATCATACATCTTACGCATCTTGGCAATACGTTGCACAGGATTACGTTGACCAATAAAATTTACATTAAAAATAGAAAAGCTATGATATCCGTGTTCTTTGCGGTTATTTGTCCACCCATTATAATGAGATGCTTTTGTAGTAAGTTGTAAGGCTGTTCCTATCTCTTTAATAATAGATGCATCATATGTAATTTTATATAAATGTACAGGGAGTTTACTTCCCTCGCCATGTAATACATGCAAAATAGAAAGACGATGTACACCGTTTATAATATAAAAATTAACACCATCATATACTAGTTCAATTGGGTCCATCTTTACAGGATCCCATTCTCGAATGAGTTTTTTAAATATGGCAACGCTGTGCTCTTTCTGATTAGCCAATGTAACATATTCATCATAAATCTCATAATTAGATGTAGTTATTGCATTTACATGAATACAATCTTTAATTTTTAGATAAATCATACGAGCGTTATTTTTAATAATAGGAACGGCGGCACAATAGTCGTTTACTTGTTTGGCATTAAGACGATTCCAGTGACACACAAGAAGTTTATCAAATGGAATATTCATTCTTTAAATATGCATTATAACTACTTTAGATTCTAGATTGCATTGTATTTCGAATGGTACGGTCCAAAGGGTCAGCTCTAGATGTGCTTCAACAAGTTCTCCACCTCGCACTGGGCACAGACATCAATCCCTTCGGCCTGCGCCTGCAGCTCTACAATAACCTCGGTCGCATCCTCGCTGTCCTGGTCATACTGAATGAGCAGATACTGCTCCGCTGTCAACTCCATGCCATGGGCCCTGATGCGGGCCAGCGCGTTCACGTCCTTCGCCGCCGGCTCCGTCTTCTTGGAACGGGCAGCCGCCAGTTCCTCCTTGGCCGCCGGCTTCAACTCGGCCACCTTTGCGTCAAACCGGTCGGTTTCCTCCTTGGTCTTCTTTAAGCGCGCTGTCCGCGCCTTCACCAGGACCTTCGACTCTTCATTTGCCGGCTTTGCCTTCAACTTCGCAATGAACGCCTTGTTCATGGCCTTTGCGTTATTGTTCTTGGCGGCTTTGCGCTCTTCCGACCCCTGGTACGCCTGGATCTGATCAATCTCATTGGCAGTAGGTGAGTGTCCGATCGCCTTCTTAAAGGGGCGGTAGCGAATCTTCATGGCCAGGGCGGCAATCTCCTCTTCGTCGTTCAGATCCTCTTTTACCAGTTCCAGATCCGCCACCGTAAGCTTGCGGCCAACAAGCTTCTCAAGTGCAGCCCGGAACACCTTGCCCTTGTCCTTTCCAGAACGTTCGGCATGCGCTAGTCCGAGCTTCTCGAGCACCTTGTCGCGCGCCCCGTTCTCACCCAGCGTCTCCTTGTATGCATTGAGGAGATCCACAATCTTCTTGTCTGCCGCTGTCAGTTCTCGGCCGGTCGCATTCGCGAACTCCTTGTGCACATTGGCCTTTGTCTTCTTCTTTGTCTTGGGCGCGTTGTTCTTCTTAGAAACCTTCTTGGATGCACCGGCCGGCACCAACTTCCGCTTTGAACGCAGAGTCTCATTATTGCTCTCCGCCATTCTACAAAGAAGCCAGAAATACTATCTAGTGCAGCAAGCTCATATTTGCCACATATATAAGCGTGGGGTCCGCATAGTTTGAGCGCTTTTCTGCGTCTTTTTTGGCCTGTTCGGCTGCCGCATCGTAGCGCCCCTTCTTTTCGTTCAAGCGTCGGAAGATTTCCATCTCTTCGGGCGTCATACCCGCTGCCACTTTTCCGTCTGGTGTTGTTGCTGCAGCCTTTGTGCAAGTAGCTCCTACAGCACCACCCTTCCCAAGAATGCAGAAGGCCGAGTTCTCATTGAAGAGATAGCCGAGTGTCAGCACCACTATAATTGTAAGCCAGAAGGAGACTAAGAGGTTGCGAGTGGCCACAAAGAGCACAACAAAGATCAGAAATCGTCGGACCCAGGGATGTTGGAAAAACTGTTCCTGTTCCTTGGAAATCTCCATGGCGATAAAGCGCCCACCCAAGTTCAGAATCAGCATCATGATTCCGATAAAATAGAGGTTTCCGTTAAAAACGCCTAATACTGATTCAATCGGACTGGCGGCCAGCAGCTGTCCTAATGGCTGAGCAATCAGACCCGGGAGGCTCATCTCTAGTGGTTACTGGTATTTATTGTAAAGAGTAGTGTTGGACAGTGATCTAAGGAGGGGATGTGATTTTAGCGATTGTTGTTGTTGTTGTTGTAAAGGGCGTCAGCAACGTATGCATGTCGGCCAGATAGAAGAAGACAACCAAGGCCACCAGAATGCCAACGCGGGGTGACCACAGCATCGCGGCCAAGACGAGGCCGGCGCATAAAAGCCGCCAGCCAGGATACATGTAGAGATCAATCAGCTTTGGGTCGTACTCCATTTCAAAGACCATGCTGTACATGACTAATACGATGGCCAGGCCGATAATAAAGACTGTTTGAAGAGCTCCGTCCACTGTGATTGGATTCGGTAAGAGATCTGTGATCTTCGGCATTCCTCTGGTTGACCTTTAGAATTATTTGCTACGGCCGCTATGCTTCATCAAGGTCTCGCTATCATCCTGGACAGAATCCGTATTCACTCGACCGTCTATAATTCGTTCAGGGCGTTCTCCCAATACCTTCTCAACAAACCAGCGTCCCCCTATTGTTGATCGATCATCCGGATTTGCGAAGCCATCCATCGTGCGAGGCCCATCCACCGTGCGAGGCGACGAGTGAATCAGCAATAAAAGCACTGTTGCCGTAAGAAGACCATAGACCATTCCCAGAGAATAGAGGGATCCAAAGATCGCGGCGATCGCAACACACCGACCAAGTGCCGTATCCGCATACCGAGAGAGTGTAGGGGACAATTGATCGACGAACGCAATCAGAACCAGCATAAGTGTTCCATAGATCAGATGCGGTACAGAATCTAGCTGTTGTAGAATTGCGTCGACCGCCGAGGCCCCTCCCACTTGATTCGCATATTGGCTTGTTTGCATGGCCATTGCGGACATCTCTAGACACAGGTGGGATAATCTCCTTCCGTGTTTTAGATTCTTAACGGTAGGTAGGGTGTCCAATGAACTACTGTTCGTTGGAAGATGCATTTGGAGCTCCGGGATGTTCCTCGGATACGGCCGGCAAAGAAGCACGAAAAGAGGAGCGGCGAAAGGCCAAACGTTGCAAGGGCCCCCAGGCGACCTTTTTAGGCCTGGACAAGGATCCCGATCGCCAGAATCTGGAGAAGACGCCCTGTGTCCCCGCCATGAATCCACAGATTGGCCTCCGACAGCATGTTCCTGTAACGGCGAATCAGGGCGATCTCGAACCCTTTCAGAATGAGAACTGTGAAAGCACCGTGATGCGAAAGGACAGGGACAGGGTACTCGCCTTTGAAATGGCGGAGAATGACGACGAGGCAATTATTGCCCATCAGCGAAAATACGAGTGGCGGCCCCGCGACGATGGCCAGCCCGAGGGCGACGCGCAGAGGGCCACGAGGCCCAACCCGGCATCCCTTGTAACCGGCACGCCGAGCTCGTTCTTTGGAAAGGATCCTGCGGATGAGCTTTCGGCCGCCACTGGCCTCATGGATCGCGAAGGGTTTGCGAATTACATTCCCGATACGAAGAATTATTTGATTGAACCGAATTTTGCAGCGGCGTTCCAGCTGACACCGGGCGCAAAGGCCACATCCGGTTCTCTGCCGATTCCTTCGGTTCGTGATGTCTGGAAGCCGCCGGCCTATAATGGTACAAACACCTCTTATTTTGAACGGCTCCCGCCAACCAGCGGCACCTATCCGTCCAAGGATGGCGTGAGCCATGAGTCACTGAGCCGCAAGATCGATAGTATTATGGAACGCCTGGATGGAATGAATAAGCGTTCGAGCCCTGAACAGACACAGACGGATATTCTTCTATTCGTCAGTAGCGGTATTTTCGTTCTTTTTATGATGGATCTGTTGGTACGGAAGGGGTCTTCGCTGAAGTTCCTGAAGGGGTTCTAACGAAACCGCCGCAGTCGAGTTGCTTTATTTAGTGATCCTGGTGCTTTGGCCGCAGCCTCTGCCAATGTTGCAGGAGCAACTGCATCAGGAGCAACAGGAACAGGAGCAACTGCAGCTGCAACAGGGACAACAGGGGCAACAGGAACAACAGGGGCAGCAGGAACAACAGGAGCAACAGTAGCTGCTGCAGCAGCAGGAGCAACAGGAACAGCAGGAACAACAGGAACAACAGGAACAACAGGAACAACAGGAACAACAGGAACAACAGGAACAACAGGAACAACTGCAGCAGGAGCAACAGTCACTGGCATTGTTTGATCTGCGTCTGAATGAAAGACAATTTCCAATTCATCCGCTTTTAAGCGAATATCAATATTGTCAAGAGTTATACCACGCTCCTTCAAATTCTTAAATAGCAGTCTCACAGAATAGATATCATTAAAATGACTGCTTGAAATCGTGTTCTCAGGCTCCACCAGAATAGAAGATAACAGCCCCGCGGTCGCCACTGTTTGCAAGATCTCTGTTTTCAAAGCATTGTAGGTTGCAGACACTTTTAGTGATTCATAATATGTTTTCAAGTCAGACTCTGGTCGGGCTTTAATAGAGGCCGATAATTGGCCAAGTATCTCCTTCTTCGCAATAAACTGTTCTACATTTGCAAGGCCGAGAGGGGTAGATCCACCACCGCCACTCATTGGAACAATTGTACCTGATCCCTGGGGCAATAAGGAGGCCTGGGGATTGAATCCTTGCATTTACTCTATTGATTAGTGTAAATTTAAGTCGCATCAAAGAGAACCTAAATTCTCTCCACCTGAACCCTTCAGACATGGAGCAGCCCTATGCATCCGATCCCCAGACCCGTCGTCAGAAGATTCACTGCAAGCCCGAGCTGATTATCGCATCTCTCCAGAGGTTCTATGCCACCTATCCCGATATGACCAAGGTCATGCCGTATCTGATCGGAGATGCGGAGATCTCGCTCCGCATCATTGATTGGTTTGTGACCAAGTTCAGCCGCAAGAACTTCACTTCCTATGAGTTGAACGGGCAGCGCTTCGTTGTCTACAAATCCTATAAGGGTCAACTCGATGCCTATAATAAGCAGTATTTCGATACGAATTGCAGGCGGGAACGGATCCAGTTCAGCATCAAGGACTATGAGCCCTTTATCACGACCATCGGTAAACTCAACTTCTTTCGCTGGGCTCTGGAAACCAATTTGCTGGACTATCTGGAAGCTAATAAAGAGGAGTTGAAAGCCGGCTACAATCAGTTCTTGAAGGAGACGACACAGGCACAGAAAGCCTCTTCGAATTCTACGCCGACCTCAACGACCAGCGAGATTACTGCAGTAAGTGCCGATACGCTGACCTTGGCGCCACCGAAGGGTACGAGGAGGCGTAGAACGAAGCAGCAGGCCTCTTCTTTGAAGCAGCTCCAGATCAACACGGAGAACTTTGTGGAGCTCTCTTTCAATTAAGGAGGGGGACCCCTGTTTACTTAATTCCTTGCAATTATTCACTTTATTTAAAATGAATAAGAACATTCTATTTACGTAATTCCTTGCAATTATTCTTATTCACTTTAAATAAAGTACCGCCTAGTATAAATTTAAGCCTCCGCCCAAATGGGCGGAGGCTTAAATTTATACTAGCACTAGTGTTAAGAATCTAATTACGCCTCTGGCCAGAGGCGTAATTAGATTCTTAACGGTAAATAAGAACATTCTATTTGCATAAATCGCTAGGATTGCTCATAATACGCAACAATCTGCGCATTGACCGGCAGATCTTTCGGTGCCTCTTCATCCAACTTCTTCTTCTTCGCAATCGCCTCCGTCGCCGATCCCACCGTACTTCCATGAGTCTTGGCGCCCCGATTGAGGATGGCCGAATACTCTTCCTTCGTCGGCAATGACACGCCAAACGGCGCCAGTTTTCCCTGCAGATACTCATAGGAGATCGCCTCATCACAGATCTTGTAATACTCGACAACGACAACATTCGGGCATCGAGCGGCCAAGTACTGATACATGTTGTAGTAATGTTCATAGAGCTCAATAATATTCTTGTACATATATTCATTGATTTTAACTTCCGTATCGAGTTTCCCATCCCACCGAATCGTATAGGGGGTTTTCTGGCAGCTCTTGAGCCACGAATACAGAGGCCGATAACAGATCACGAACAGGGTTGTGCGATATTCCTTCGTATAGTTCTCAATCATGATCTTCTTCATACTGTGCTTCCAAATACGCGTAGAACCTTCATCCTTCGAGGCGAGCTTCCCCTTTAACAGATTGTGCACAACGTTCGTGCCCGAATTATAGGGTCCCAGCAGATTAATATGCGTGTACATCTATGCACGCATATATCACTTTTTATTTAGGTTTCGATCAACGTCTCTAACATTCTCGCTGGAGCCGCGCCATAAGAGGTCCAAGATCCGTCGCCGACCAGTGCAACTCTTTTAGTTGTTCAAAGAGTTCTAACGGGGTCCCCTGTAGTTTATGAATTCGTTGTATAAATTCTTTTGATAAAAAGGGATAGCACGCAGTTAATGCAGTTGACAGTACGGTTCCTCCATTCACAACGTAGAGAAACCGCAGTGCCCCATTATACTTGCTCTGTAAAAATCGAATAATTCCGATGGACACTTGCATCTGTACAATATGTTTCATCGCCATGTACTTGCAGTCCAGGATCCACCCCCATCCCCCGCTCAGATCGATGCGCCCCAATTCACCTGTAATATGGGCCAGAATTGCACTGGTATTTGAATAGTCTTTTGTATTTTTAAATGATGTATAGAATACAGTTGTCGATCCGTGGCGTGCAAGGGGTTCGAAGGAGTGCGTGAACGGATCGGCCTGACACGCAACACAGGCCATTGCTAATTCGCCTGAAAATGCTCAGGCGTTCTTGGTCACAACGCAATTCGCCGGCATCCGATAGTCCCTCTCAATCTCATCACGACTCGGGCGCATAGTAACGGCGGCTGCCGCCAACTGTGTCAGCTCGGCCGGATTAATAAATCGATTGTCGATGGAGCGAGTGATGAAGGATCGGGCTTCTCGAATCCCTTCCGTATCCTTGTCCTCGTAGACCACGGACTGCAGTTCTCGGACAGAATTCCGACTGTCCGAGCTCGTGTCATATTTATTGAAATAGGGATTCATACCGAATTTTGGCCCGTCTGCGTCAAACCGGGGCTGCCCTCGATAGTCCCGTTCTACCGAGCGGCTGTTAATGGGCAAGAACTCATGAAAGGTAGCCTGGGCATTTGGATCGGGTCTATTCTGCACCCCGTATTTGCCGTCTGTCTGCCATAGCTCAAAATTCCGGGCATTGGCCGTATCACGGGTCGAGGTCTCGCGTCTCGATCGAATGCTCATGGACTGCGGTGGCAACAGCTGCGTTGTATATAACGGAAAGACGGGCTGTGTCATTCTCTCCCTGTCCTCGGTGCAGATATTTTGATCTGTTCTTCAGAACTCGGTTTAGACTCGTGAAGATTATAAATGGGCACACATTAGGTGCCCATTTATAATCTTCACGAGTCGGAAGGCCGCCGAATCATATAAAATGTGGGTACCGAAGGTACCCACATTTTATATGTTCACCGGTCTAAGGTGTTCTCTCGTAGTCAAATGAATGATTCTTGTCCCCTTCACACATACAAGTGTTCTGAAGAACAAGAAAACCGTCCATACAATCAGGCTCCTCTTGGAAGGAGGGCAGCGGTTCTGGCAAGAAGAAGCAGATGTCCAAACCGTTCTAGAACTTAATGAGCTGGTCGCTCTGCAGCAATTTGCAGGAGATGACAAACACTATGTACAGATCGATACGACAAAGACCCCTATGGACTCCATGTACGACTGGCGAGAATGTCCCTTTGACACCGATCTGCTGTGCTGGAGAACCTATCATGTGATTCTGGATGGCGATCAGCCCTGGATCTCTTTTTCTGATCCGATTCTTCAGTGCGTTCTAGTTCCTATCCTAAAGGGCGGCCACATTACTAGGTAGGCACCATGGACACTGGTAGACATAAGACATTGAAGAGACCCGTGTCAGCAGACGCAGATGCAGAACCGCCGGCCGGTGAGTTGGAGCAAGCAGCATCAGCATCAGCAGCAGCATCAGCATCAGCATCAGCATCAGCACCATCAACCGACCCCTTTCGGAATCTCCTCGACGAGTCCGCCCGCGACGCTTTTCGTCGTCCTTGGCACCGCCTGGAACGGGGCCTCCGTCTCAACCGGCTCCGCATGTACGTCGAGGAGATGTCGGCCCAGTGCAGTTTCAACGTTGAAGAAAAGGGCCGATTCTTCATCTTTCTGCAGAATGCACTGGATCGTAAGCTCCTCAACACCCATAAGATTGTGGAATATCTGCCCGAGCTCCAGAAGATCAAGAGTATTCGCGGCCTGGAAGTCCGACGAAGTCCTCAAGGAGAGGCCAAGTGGGGGTTTATTCGTGTGAAGAAGGCAGACGGAACCCGCCGCATCAAGAAAGCAACTGATAAAGTTGAAGAGCAGGAGATCTCCTCTACTCCGCAACCCCTTTGAATGAATACCCTTCTAGAACGGCTTATCGCATGGATAACACTGATAGAGTCGATGGTACAGCCCCAGGACGGAACGCAGCTGGAGCAGTGGCTAAACGAGGCCGAGAATTTAACGGAGGGAATGGACCTGGAAGACCCGGTCGCTCAGATTCTGACTGAACAGATTCTGAATGGCTATGAAGAAACTCTGCGATTCAGATTTGAGACGCGATCCCTGGATACGCCATTAGAAGCCCATATCCAGGATTTATGCACGCGCCCCCAGCTGGAGCAGCGCACCACGGCCTGGTACAAGCAGATGGGGACTCTGATCAGCGCTTCGGAACTCGGATCACTGTTCGGCTCCCCCAAACAACGAGCGCAGCTCATTATGTCCAAAGTGAACCCCGTTACACGCCCTCCTCAGCCTCTGGCCATCGAATCGGCCCATATGAGCGCGTTCGACTGGGGCATTCGCTTTGAGCCCGTCGTGAAACAGATCTATACTTACAAGTACAACACCACCATTCAGGAACTCGGTCGCCTTCTCCATCCAACGGATCCGAGATGCTCGGCCAGTCCTGACGGCCTCATCATTTCCCAAGAACGGTACGGGCGCTTGCTGGAGATCAAGTGCCCCGTGACGCGGCAGCCCGACGGAAAAGTGCCCAAGGACTATTACCATCAGATGCAGATGCAACTGCATGTGACGGGATTGGATATCTGCGACTTTGTCGAAGCAGTTCTCTTCAGCCCCTATTCGTCTCCTCTCAAAAAGGACGGAAAGGGTCTGCTCTTCGGCGCAATCGCCCTGGTCTACACGGTAGATAGCCAGGGGCTCGATCAGAACGGGCGGTACGTATACGGCCCGGTCGACACAGAGCCTCGCACATTCGAACCTGTTCTGAAAGACAATGAGCGCATCGGCGAACTCATTCCGTGGAAGCTGCTCGAATGGCACGAGCAGCAGGTCGTTCGCTCCGAGCCCTGGTGGCAAACCACAAAGGCGTTCATGGATCTGTTCTGGGATGACGTGGCGAAGGCCAAGGTCGATCCCTCCTTCTTGAACGAGTACTTAAAGAAGAAAGCGGAGCCCGATGTCTGCCTGATTAAACTGCCGCCTTCCTAAGGGCGGGCTCTTAGATGCAGTTCTTCGGTACATCCACCTTCAGCTCCTTGTCCTTGTAAAAGGAGAGCACCAGTTCCTGGTACGGGCTCGAGCAGCTGTCGGGATAGTCCCGCCTGTAGTTATTCGTGAACTGCCGAAAGTTCCCTGTTTTTTCGACCAATCGATCAAAATCCGTTGCAAAGCAGCTGCGGCTATTCACGCAACTGATCCCGGAATCCAGGGGCTCCAGCTCATCCGACAAGAGCATATAGTTGGACCGGGCCCCGAAGTCCACGGGGCTCGGCTTGTTGGGCGGGAAGTTCGTCACAGGATTCCCTGGGACCTGGGTCGACATCTTCATGTCCCCTCCTCGGCCCGCCGATTCGACTAAAAGGGATGCATCCTTCTCTTCGGTCAGCGCGTTGCCGGCCAGATAATTATCAGGATCACTTTTGAATCCTTCGGTAATGTAAGTGACATACTCGAAGGCCCGATCTGCCAAGGACGGCAACTGGCCCGTGACCTCATAACTCTGTGCACCATTGATGGGAATGTGATGCTTGAACTCGCCTTTGGGCGCATACCGAGGCATCCCGTTCGGCCCCGTCCATTCAGGAACGCCGCACTCCTCCTGTTGCCACCGCGGCACGAAGGTAAACATTTTGTAGGGCCTAAACGGTTCCTGGAGCGCCAAGCCGCCAACAGAGCCCACGACCATGAGAATAAAGAGCAATCCGATAAAACAGACGAATGGACTCATTATCGCCATCGCACACCTATTAGTGTTCTCTAAAATTTGATAGTGGTCGAGGCATAGATCAGGGACAATTCGCTCTCTCCGGAATGAGCTCCCATAATAGTATGCAAGTTGTAAAACGTGATGGATCCAGGGAGGATGTAAGCTTTGACAAGGTGTTGCTGCGCATTCGTAAATGCGCAGAGTCCCTCGATGTGAATCCAACCCTCATTGCCCAGAAGACACTGAGCCGCATTCACGACGGGGTGAAGACCTCTGAGCTCGATGAACTCGCCGCCCAGCTCTCCATCTCCCTCATCACCACTCATCCCGACTACGGCACTTTGGCCAGTAACATCATTATCAGCAATCACCAGAAGAATACCGATCCGAGCTTTGTAAAGACCATGCGCCGCCTAGCGAATCAGGCCCACGAAAAGACGGCGTCGCCGATCTCCTATCTATCGGCGTCCTTTATGGAGGCCGTCGAGGAGTTCCAGGTGGAGCTCGATGCAGCGATTCAGCAGGAGCGCGACTTCCTGATCGACTACTTTGGCTTCAAGACGCTGGAGCGCCAGAAGTACCTTCTGCGCTCTGCATCAAACGTGACCCTTGAACGGCCACAGCATATGTGGATGCGTGTGGCCGTGGCTTTGTGGGGATCATGGGCTGTGAAGATGAGCGCGCCGGTCCAGGACCCCATCATTCAAAAGGATACGAGGGCCCTCGCCTTTCAGCGGATTCTCGAGACCTACGAGCTTCTATCGACCAAGCAATTCATCCATGCAACGCCGACCCTGTTTAATGCAGGATCGGAGCGAGCCCAGATGAGCAGCTGCTACCTCAGTTCAATGGCAGCGGATTCCATTACAGGAATCTATAAGACGCTGGCAGACTGTGCCCAGATCAGCAAGTACGCCGGTGGCATCGGTCTCCATGTCAGCAATATTCGGGCCAAGGGCGCCTATATCAACGGAAATGGTGGGTCATCAACGGGTATCGTGCCCATGCTCCGCAACTTCAATGCCACGGCGCGCTATGTCGACCAGGGATCCAAGCGCAACGGATCCTTTGCGATCTATCTGGAGCCGTGGCACGCCGATCTGGAGGACTTCTTGAAGCTCAAGCTCAACACGGGCTCCGAGGAGGAACGGGCACGCGACCTCTTCTACGGTCTCTGGATCCCCGACCTCTTCATGGAGCGTATCGAGACCGACGCCAAGTGGACGCTCTTCTGCCCGTCGGAAGCCCCTGGACTCGCCGACGTCTGGGGCCCCGACTTCAAGGCCTTGTACGAGCGCTACGAATCGGAAGGCAAGGGACGGAAAGTGGTGGAGGCGCGCCACCTATGGGAGCGGATCCTCGTAAGCCAGATCGAGACCGGCACACCCTATCTGTTGTACAAGGACGCCGCCAACGGCAAGTCGAATCAGCAGAACCTCGGCACCATCAAGTCGAGCAATCTCTGCGTAGCCCCTGAAACCCTACTATATACCAAACAGGGTATTATTCAAATAAAGGATATTGTTGACAAACAAGTTGAAGTTTGGAATGGAACAAAATGGAGTTCTACGATAATAAAACAAACAGGACAAAATCAATCATTAATAAAAGTAAATCTATCCAATGGTTCTACAATTGATTGCACACCATACCACAAATTTATTGTAGCAGAATCATATTCGTCAAATAAAAATATTAAAGATAGTCTTCGCATTGAAGCAAAGGACTTAAAACCTGGTATGAAACTTCAGAAATGGAAGAATGCATTAATGCAGGGAGATAAGCAAAATGATTTCAAATATCCGTATACGCATGGATTCTTCTGCGGGGATGGAACTTACTCTAATGGTAAACCAGTATGCGCATTATATGGAGCAAAGAAGCTATTAATATCAAAACTTGATATTAAATCAACAAGTGGTCAAACCGATGCTTGTGAAAGACTTAATACTGTATTACCAACCGATCTAGAACAAAAATTTAAAGTCCCTATTAATGCTTCTATTGAATGTCGTCTAAGATGGTTAGAGGGAATATTAGATGCTGATGGGTGTGTTGCTAGAAATGGAACGAATGAATCATTACAAATAGCAAGTATTAATAATCAATTCCTACAAGATATTCGTATAATGTTAATGGGGCTAGGTGTTAATGCAAAAGTAACAAAATTGTTTGAAAAGCGTCAAGCACTATTACCAGATGGACACGGTAATACAAAAATGTTTGATTATCAAGAATTATGGCGATTGCTTATATCTAGTACAGGTCTGTATTCCCTTGTTGAATTAGGATTACATACACACAGATTAATTATTGCAGGTAATAAACCACAACGATGCGCAGAACAATATATTCAAGTAATATCCATAGAAGATAATGGTCGTATTGATAATACATATTGCTTTAATGAACCTGAAAATCACGCCGGCGTGTTCAACGGAATCCTAACAGGGAACTGCACGGAGATCATCGAGTTCTCGAGTCCCGAGGAGACGGCCGTCTGCAACTTGGCGTCTCTGGCTCTACCGGCCTACGTGAACACCAAGACCAAGACCTTCGACTTCGATGCGCTCCGTCGTACGGTGAAGGTCGCCGTGCGCAATCTCAATCGCGTGATCGACATCAACTTCTACCCAACCCCTGAGACCCGCACCTCCAACATGAAACATAGGCCGATCGGCCTCGGTGTCCAGGGCCTCGCCGACGTCTTCGCTATGCTCCGCATGCCGTGGGAACAGGCGGCCGCGAGCCGCCTCAACCAACTCATCTTCGAGCACATCTACTTTGCCGCCCTCGAGGCGTCGGCGGACCTGGCCGAGCTCGAGGACCCCTATTCGTCATTCGCAGGGTCGCCGGCGTCCAAGGGCCAGCTGCAGTTCGATCTCTGGTCTGTCACGCCCATCACCCAAACAGACGGATTGCTTGACTGGGCAAGCCTCAAGCATCGCATCCAGACCAAGGGACTTCGCAACTCCCTCTTAGTTGCCCCGATGCCCACGGCCTCTACGAGCCAGATCCTTGGCTTCAATGAGTGCTTCGAGCCCTTCACGTCCAATATCTACACCCGCAGGACGTTGGCCGGCGAATATATTATGCTCAACAAGCACCTGGTCCGCGACCTCCTGAAGCTCGGACTCTGGTCCGAGGACTTAAAGAATCAGATCATTGTCCGCAACGGCTCCGTGCAGGGACTCGATATTCCAGCGGCCCTACAGGCCCTGTACAAGACGGCCTGGGAGATCAAGCAGAAGACGCTGATCGATATGTCGGCGGCAAGGGGCGCCTTTGTCTGTCAGAGTCAGAGCCTGAATCTCTTTGTACCTGATCCGACGCACAAGCTCCTTTCGTCCATGCACTTCTATGGCTGGAAGAAGGGACTGAAGACCGGCATCTACTATCTCCGAACGAAGCCGCAAGTCATGGCGCAGAAGTTCACGATCGATCCTGAGATGCAGCGGCTTGCTGAGCGTTCTGAACTGGAGCGGCAGGAGAAGGAGTATGGAGTTCCTGAGGGGTGCTTGACGTGTTCTGCTTAGAGATAAAATGCAACTATTATTTAAATCTCGCCCGCGGAGCACAGGTCCTCTGCTTAATAAAATCCGGTAGGACAGATAGGGACGATGAATCTATATGAATTGTCACGAAGAACAGATCAGCTGCTGCAGGATCCGTCCACGGCCGCTCATTTTTCATCGGGTTATGAAAAAATGCTGGAGTTCTTTGCTGTTGCCATGGAATTGCAGGGGCAGCCAGGATGGTATCTGGAAGTCAATAAGCGCCTGGGGTCGGATCTCACTGAAGAAGAGGCGGAGAACCTCGAACCCTCTCTCTCAGCACTCTATGGGAAAATGGTAGGAGGAAAAGCCCCTGAGCCTCTCTACTACGAATCGTGGACATTGAAATTCTTTAAAGAGCTGGCCGAAAAAGTACAAGAGATGGGCCCTTTTAATTACAAAGACACCGATGCAACAGATTCGGATATTCAGATTGGCCAAGCCATTGCAAATACACTGACACTGATTCCTATTGTAAGGGCGGCGGAACTAGCAGAAAATGCAATTCCAGGAGATACGCCGAAAGTGTTCCAAACAATTCGCAGCATCGTTCTCCCGTATCGCGCCGCGGGCGCGATCATTCATACCTTGCTTGGTATAAGTCGATTTAGAGGGGCCGTGTCTCCTACGGATTCCCCTTTTTGGCGGCAAATCCAGAGCTGTATCTCCGCGTTACTGGAACTCATGCTGGGGGACTGGAAATCCGCAGCTCTCTCTCTCGCAGGAATCTATAGCCAAAATGCAGCCTATGCAGGGATTATTGCGCAATTAGTGCTTAACCTGATGTCAATGATGGATCCTGATTATCAGGAGTCTATCGTGGATGGAATTACGGCCGTTCCCAAGTCGATTCTTATAGGACTCTTGTTGCATACATTCCAGACATTTGCTACGAATAAGGTGCGCCTTTCAGCAATTGAGACCTTGGCCAATCTGGAAACCAACATCGAACAGAAACTGACAGCGGCGGTTGAGAAATCGGCGTTCAAAGACGAGCTGATTGCAGCAAAGCAAACAGGTATTTCTGAATTGAATTTTGGACGAATCAATCTTCTACAGAAGATGATACATCGAAAGGCAATGGTATGTGATGAGGAATTTCGGCATATTTTTGAACATAATAACGTAAAGGACAACGCGATCCTTGTAATTCTTTTTAAGCTCATGGATATTCCTATTACAGAAGACGAATATGCGCGCATGTGCCCTTCTAACAAATGGGCGGATGGAATGTTTGCAAAAAATAAGAGATCGACTGCTGTGGCGGCTCCTACTCCTATCGTTGAATCTGTAGTTTCTGAAGCTGTTCCTGTAGCTGAAGCTGAATCTGAAGCTGCTCCTGTAGCTGAAGCTGAATCTGAAGCTGCTCCTGTAGCTGAAGCTGAATCTGAAGCTGCTCCTGTAGCTGAAGCTGAATCTGAAGCTGCTCCTGTTGCTCCTGATGTTTCTGAAGCTGAAGCTGAAATTGCTCCTGTTGTTTCTGAATCTGAAGCTGCTCCTGAAGCTGAAGCTGAAATTGCTCCTGTTGCTGAAGCAGAAGCTGAAATTGCTCCTGTTGCCCCTGCCCCTGCCAGCCCTCTACCACCTTCTAACCCTAGAACAAATCGCATAAAAGGCGGCCTACGCCGTTCTCGCAAAAAGCGCTCTACTTCTTCTTAGCCTCCTCAATCTCAATCCCCGCGAGGCCATGGACAAAGACCAGGTACTCCTTCGGAAAGTTCCAGAAGCACGCGACCTCCTTTAGGTCCGAGGGGGGAATACGGCGGCTGCTGGCGTTGTTTGCGTGGCTAAAGGCCACAATGATCTGCTGCGGCGGCAGCTCAATGCAGACATTCTCGCGGCCTTGAATCCAGGCCTCCCCTTCCGAAATTGAGACATCCTCGAACTTTCGGCTGAGCCATGCACTTCGGCGAAAGGTCAGGGTTGCCTCCGAAATCCGTTTACCAAACGAGAGGCCATTCGGCGGCACATTCACTGCGGAGACTCCGCGCACCAGATCGTACAACGCAATTGTCGTGCAAGCAGCAATTTCATTGTATCCCGTGCCCCCCTTCAAAAGCCAGGCGACGCGCCTGCGAAAAGAGGTCACAGGGTAATGGTCATCGTCGTCCATGAAGAGCACAATGTCATGCGTCGCATTCTCGATTCCCAGATTCCGCTTCATGCCAATCGACATGCGCCCCTGAATAGGAATGTACTTCACGGTGATCGTGGGATTGTTCACCTGAAAGTTCATGATGAGTTCCGAGGCCATTTCGGTCGAGTTCTCATTGTCTTCGACAACAATCCATTCAATCTTCTCCTTCGGGTAATCCGTTGCGATGAGATTGTGAAAGGCAATGTCCAACAGCTTTCTACGATTATAGGTCGGTGTCACAATGGAGATCGACGGGCAGTCCTCGACCGTCAGGATCGGGGGGCAGTGAAAGATCCCCTTGGGCTTCTTGGACGTCGCAAGTCCAAAGACCTCTTGGAGCCCCTTCAGAAGCGTCGCGCGATCATCCAAGGCCGAATACGGGAGTACGGCATCAAAGGACGGCACATAGCTGTTCCAGTCCGAGGACCAGTTCTCTCCGTCCTTCAGAAGCACATTTGCAAAGCCATAGCCGACCCCCACGAACAGGGGAATACTGAAATGGATGTTGATGTCGCCGTGCAGCAGCGGCTCTCGCAGATCGAGGTGTCGCGGCTTGGAAAAGGCCGGCAAATCGCTTCGAAGCTGTACAAGAACTGCCTCGAGAGCCTTGACCTTTATAACGGTTGCAGCGGATCCCTTGTCATAGAAAAAGTTCAGCTGAATCGGCGGCATTCTTCTAGTCTAGAGGCAATCCCACCTTAGACTCTTAATTTTATAGGGGGTGCTAATAGGGGGCGGCTATGAAAACCCGAAAGAACAAGAAAATGAAACTAACAGGGAATCCCGTCCGAGAACTGTCATTCCTGACCTGGAGGAATAACACGGCGCCCCTCGAGACCATGCGATCCTCCCTCTGGAAGCGAACATTGGCTCGAGAACGCACGTTCTGGAACGCCCTTGTGCGAAAAGCCCATATTAAGCAGCTCCAGAAAGACTTTGAAGCAGAGCTCCGTCAGGCAGCCGGCCCCACGAACTTCCGATTCCTGACCGTCGGCTGCGGCGCAATTCAGATTATGCACAGCAATGCATCTAATTTTCATTGGAAATGGGCGTGGTCCACACGAAAACACTATGCCTCCGAACTCGATTTCTATGAGAACAAGGCCTACTATATCACCGAAAACGAAAAGGACAAGTATATCTCCAATCTCACCTGTCAGTCAATTGAGGGGCACAACCTCTGGACAAAACACGGCATTAGCGGCCAGGTGGCCGTAAAAGACGGCCTCTGCTACTATGTGAATGTCGAGTATCCGTTTAATACCACGGAGCTCATGTGCTGCGACGCCCTCACGGGCAAGAACGACCGGCTCATTCTCAAGGAGCCCTCCGAAGAGCGCTTCATCAGCCTTGTCAAGGAGAGCGGCAAGGCCCTGTACTGTAAAACGGGCACCTGGAACGATAGTCGTTGCTGGCGCATCAATGGGAAGTCCGCCGTTGAGATCCAGAAGGGCACGCGCTTTCAGTATCCTCTTGGGCTCCTCGACGGGCACGAGTGCGGATTGTATATGAAGAAGGACACGAGCGAATGGCTCCGATTCGGCGGCCCCTTTCAGTCCTGGATTTTGCCGACCGGTTCCCCCCAGTGGATCCATCTACAGTCGGGACACGTGCTCACGGTGGAACAGGGGCGGCAGACACTCTCTTTGTGCGCGCCCCATAAGAAGCCGATCAAGATTCATTCCATTCAGGCCGGCGATTTTAATCCAAATCCCTGGGCCAAATGGGAGGATGCCCAGGTGCAGCACTTTACCCTCTTTACACCCGAACGGCTGCCCTACTCCCTTTTCGTGGCAAATCAGAGCGCGACCGCCAAGCTACTGCTACCGCCCAATCCAAAGAATCCCTTCGACGATCTGAAATCGGCGCTCCATCATGCAACCTCGGCCGACGGTACAAAGGTCCCATATCTGCTGGTGAAATCCGAGAAGACGCATAGGGTGCGGGGACTTCTCTGTTATATCTATTCGGCCTACGGCAATCCGACGAATGTCAGCTGGCCGCATCAGGGCTGGGCGCCGCTGTTGAAGCGGGGCTTCGCAATCGCCTACTGTTATGCACGGGGATCGGGTGATAACGGGATCGAATGGATGAATGGGGGGCAGGATATTGAACATCATAAGACCGTGGAGGACTTTGAGGCGACCATCCGGGCTGCCCAGAAGGTCACCGGCGTCAAAGCCCGGCAGACGATCCTCTACGGCCGATCTGCGGGCGGCATGATGGTCGGCGCCACCACAATGCGGAACCCCGACGGCTCTCTGCACGGGGCTCTGTTTACGGAGGTACCCTTTACGGACATCCTACGGACGCAGACGAACCCGACCATTGATCTGACCCCTTCGGGCATGAGCGAGTACGGCAACCCGATCCAGAACCCGGTCGCCTTCGAGGCCATGCTGCGTCTTTCACCGATCAACTCGATGCCGGTCGACGGCGCCCCCGGCGTGTTTGTTCTCTGTCGAACCGGTTTGCGCGATCAGCAAGTTCTGCCCTTCGAGCCCGTTAAGTTCATTCAGAAACTCCGGGGCTTCGTCCGTGGAGTTCCGAATGGAAAGTTTTTGGACTACGAAAAGGACGAGGCGCACTCCTACTCGTGGGCGACGTTCCTCCGAGAACGGGCGACGGACCTGGCTCTTCTTTTTCGCTGGTCGCAAAATAAAATCTAAGACTTTAATATAAATGTCTCAGCAGCAGAAGAAGCAGCAGCAGGGTGGCCGTAAGCGTCGTGGAACCAAGGGCCGCAAGGCCGCGCGTCGTGCGACGCGCAAGCAGCAGCGCAAGTAGAGCTGTGCTCATAGAGGGGTTGCTAAGCAACCCCTCATAGCTCTGAGGGTAAAATAATAGATGGCCCGATCATGCATTTACTCTGATTATATTACTAATTTCATTTATGAATTAGTACTATAACTATTTCTTTAGCCGAATCAAGCACTTGTCGATCGACGGCTTGCGATACCCTTCGACCACCACATTCGGTTTCGGCAAACTCTGTTCCATCGGTACATATCGACGGATAAAGGTGCGCCTATGGAGTTCATGGGCTCCATGGGTCTGCAGGGCCAGGCGGTGAACGGCCGTGCCATAGCCCTTCGACGTCCTTAATCCATAGCGCAGAGCACACTCCTCCTGTCCGTCACAGAAGGCCTGTACCCAGCGATCATGGGTCACCTTCGCCAGAATGGAGGCTGCACCAACGCACAAATAGGTGTTGTCGCCTTCCACGATCGTATGCTGTTCCCCCGTCCAGTCAGGGATCGACAGTTCGCCGTCCAGAAGGAGCCTGGCTTCCTTTAAGCCCTCAGGATCTAATTCGAGACCTTTCAGTGCTCGGCGAAATGCTTCCTGATTCGCCCAAGTAATGCCTTTTTCGTCAATCTCAGCGGCCTCTACGGACCCAACGGCGGCCTTGAGAGCCAAGCGTTGAATGGCATCCGCAATCAACTCTCGTTTCTTGGGGCTGATCTTCTTGCTGTCCCGAATCTGTGGGGCGACTGTTCTGTGCTCCTCTGTCCACGTTGACTCGGGAGGCCAGAGGACGGCACCGGCCATGATCGGTCCCCAGAAACATCCCCGTCCGGCTTCATCGCAGCCGATCTCTTGTAGCGCGTCGTCGGTATGCCGCAGTGCAAGCATGTTGTCTGTTGTCTGTTGTCTGTTGTCTGTTGTCTGTTGTTTGACAGAAATATCAAATTTTAGCATCCCTTCTAGTAGGGTATGACTGGAACTAATAAAGTAGTCATCTTGGTCTTGCTTCTAGGTCTCGTCGTTGCGGCCTGCATTGCATTTCCGTCTGTTATGGAGGGATTTGCGAGTCCCATGCCAAACGCGAATTGCGTTGAAGGATGTCGCACCCAGGCAAAATGCTATGCTGCGTACAATGGAAAGGAGAAGAGTAGTATTCTTGATATGTGCAATGCGCAGCCGAGTGCCTCGGATGAAAATTCTTGCAATCGGTGCAAATTCTGTCAGTGGTGCCCCGGAGTTCCTGAGAATTCGTACGATGCAAAGTGTATTTCTATTTATGAGAAATGCCCTGTAGGAAACCCTGATAGAAAGAGTGAGCGGTCCGCGGAAGGAAGTATGCTTTCCTCCTTTGATTTTAAGAAGTACTTTGGATCCTATAAACAACAACCGGCCATGGATGCATGTGGAGTCAGTATTTCTGTATGGGACAATCTCCAATCGGGTCTTCAGAATCTCGAGTATGTAAATTCTTCGAAGAAGGAAGACAATGAAGAGAGCTGTGAGGGAGATAATTCATGGCCTGAATACGCGAGCGATCAGCATCGTATTGCTGATGAGCAGCAGGAACGCATGGCCATGATGCGATCTATGAAGAAGGCAATTCGGAATGAACTGGCAGATCAGCTGGGCAAGGGAACTGCTATGCGACAGGCGTATGAGGAGGACTGCGAGAATAATCATGAGGATGAGATGATGGATTGTAATGACAAGAAAAACAGCAATGACAAGAAAAACAGCAAAGACAAGAAAAACAGCAAAGACAAGAAAGACAGTAAAGACAGTAAAGACAGTAAAGACAGTCAAGAGTGTGATGAAGAGAAGACTGATTCTATGCAGCAGGGCAAAGAGATGCAGCAGCAACGTATTGATATGAATAAGTATATTCGCAAGGATAGTATCCCTTGCTGGGGATGCGACGTTAAATAACGTCGCTAAGATGCGACGTTAAATAAATAACGTTGCTAAGATGCGACGTTAAATAACGTTGCTAAGATGCGACACTAAACTCTAATGAAGCGTCCGGCCGCTTCATTAGATTCTTACAGATAGGTAGGGTGAAATGTATACCTTTCTAGGTCTTTTATCAATTCTAATTGCACTCTTCGTAGTTGCAAAGGTCTATGCGAAGGAGGGATTTGTAGGGTTTGTGCCTTTGAACACCGATTCCAAGCCGAAGATACCTGACAATATTCCAACTCCGGTCAACGATGCCGTGATCAATCCTAAAATGGCATCAGATCTGCCAGGCAGTCTTCCGACGGCCCCCTATCAGCAGATCGGACGCAATCTGCCGACCCCCTATGCCGATCCTTCGCTCGTGAAAACCACTCGGCAGCGCATTCTGAATGTCCTCGAATCCTTGAAGGGATTTCTGGCCTTTCAGGCCACCGAGATCGAAGACCGCTCCGACCCCTCCATTCAGCTCCCGCTCCAAACCGCCAGGGGCGACTTCCAGCGCCTCGAGTCCGAGGCCAATGTGCTTCAGCGCAACCCTGGGCTCACGCCGCATATGACGGCCATGGAGATTGCCCAGATCGAGGACAATATGGCGTATTTGCAGGTGGAGGCCGAGATGGTGGGTGTGAACCGCCCCTACCAGAGTTCGGTGCACGATGCCGATCTGGAAGAAGGGTTCGAATCGGGGGATAAGACACCGGCAACGCTGCCCGAACTCCTGGATTTTTCCACTCGCATCCAGGCCGCCATCCAATCTTTAAGTTCTTCGGGCACGACCGATCCGATCGTACAGGCACGGATAGGGAATCTGACGGCCATGATGGCTGACGTGGATGCCGTGATTAGTAAGATCCAGTCGGGGGCGTTCCTCTCCACCCAAGTCCCGATTCTGCGGTCGGATATTGAGAAGGCTCTGCCGGCCTTGAGCAAGGTGTCGAGCCCTTTGCCGGCGATTCTGCGAAACTTGGCGAATAATTCGGGTCAGGGAGGACAGGGCGATGTTCTGAACACGCTTGTGCGCTATGCCGAGAAGATCTTTAGCAAGGCGGAGAATGGCTTCCATTTCAGTGTGAATTATGATGTGCAGAAGGGCTCTGTGGGCGGTGACATGGGAGTAGGACAGAATTCTAATCGATCGAGCCTCTGGGAGACGGGATTTCCGTCGGACCGTGATCTCGACCAGGTGGCGGAGAGTCCGGAACTGAATCGGATTCGGGCGCCCCAGAATACGTCAGATCCTTGGTCCCAGGATCCGAGGGCGGAGGGGCGGCCCTCCATGCCGTTCGATTGGCGCAGCCGATCCAATGCGATCATTGAACAGATTCAGAAACGCGAGATGAATCCGACAGATTTTGGGGCGATGCCGCGAGATGCCGTTGTGAGCAATGACTTTGGCTGGAAGGGATATGCGAAAATGATCTGCACGCGTCTCATGACGACGCAGCAAAATAAGATGGACGAGATGTGCGGCTGCCCGCCGCAGGATTGGGCCGGGTGGGGGACCTCAAGGTAGGTGGGGGACCTCAAGGTAGGCGGCTCCGCCGCCTACCTTGCCTCCCCCATACCCCCTGTTTACTTATGTTTGCTTACATTGCTTACGTTGCTTCCTTCGTGACAGGGGGTATGGGGGAGGCAGGTGCCGGCTTTGCCGGCACCTGATGTCCCCCAGTGGAACCGAAACCCCCTTCGCCCCGCTCCGTATTCATATTCACCGCATCAAACACCACCTCAAACGGCACCAGGCTCGGCATACAGATCTGGAAGAGGCGATCCCCTCTCGATAGATTGTAAGGGGCGTTCGAGCGATTGTCCACAGCCACCTTCAGCGTCCCTCGGTACTCCGCATCAATGATTCCGACCGAATTGGCCAAGCGGAGCGGCGTCTTGCTGATCGAGGAGCGCGGATACAAGTAATAGCCGTGCACAACAGACCCCTTTGGGCTTCGAAGTTCACAGCGAACACCGAGATCAATCATAGTGGTTGAGTTCGGCTCCAGAGTCAGTGCAGCCGGCATATACAGATCAAACCCGCTGTCCGTCGAATAATTAGACCTTGCCGCATACAGGGTCTGCAGGTCTTCGCTCATCTCTACAATCAAGGATTCCATTCTGCTATCTGCAGGGACTCTTGGATTGATCAAATTTTTATTATGCGGTACCGTTTAATATCAAATAACGCCCCTGGCCAGGGGCGTAATTAGATTCTTAACGGTATAAATTTAAACCGTCTGGACGGTTTAAATTTATATTATGCGGTAACAAATAGAGGTAGCATGCTACGGGATTATTTTGCACAAATGGTTGGGATCCTATTGGTCGGCGTCGTGCTCGGCATTGTCTTTCGGGGATCCATGTTTGTAGAGGGATTTGAATCAAAGAAGTGTACCGACTGTGCCCGCGAAATACATCCGCCGTGCCGCGAGACGGACCTGAGCCGCTATGTTCTGAAGAGCACGGTGCCGCCGTGCCCAAAGATGCCCGATCTAAGCAACTATATTCTGAAGTCCGAGGTGCCGCCGGTTCCTGATCTGAGCAACTATGTTCTCAAGTCATCCATTCCGAAGCCCCAGCCGGTTATTCTGGACTGCTCGAAGTGCAACCAGCCGAAGGGGGATTGCCCGCCGTGCCCGCGCCCTCGCTGCCCCGAAGTCATTTGTCCGGCTGCCCCGAAGTGCCCGCCGCCAGCGCCGTGCCCTCGCCCTGTCTGCCCGCCGGCAGTGGTCAAGTGCAAGGCGGAAGCACCGGTCGACAGCCCTGTGCGTCCCTTCTTGGCCCCGTTGAGTTACAGTCCGTTTGGCATGTAATGTGGCTCGACTCCGCGGAGTCGAGCCACTAAGCCACAACCCTTTCAAAAAAGAGGAGGTATCCATAATTGAATCCCATAATCTGCAGATCCGTAAACTTGGTGTACTTGAATCCCATTTCGGACGCAGATGCCACAATCTTTGCAATAGACGGCATATAGAGCGTGTGCTTCTGTCGCCGCACTTTGCCCTCGTCCTCCCCTTTAAACGTAAAGGTCTCCTTAAACGTCGCCTGATCCTTGATCAAAACAAATTCCGATGCATAGTCAAACTTGTCAAAGGCCGCCGCCGACGTCATAATCCGTTCCTTGCTATACTTCTGGGGACTCACGGCCAAGAACGGGTTTGCCACATCCGGTACCGGCTCGAACTTGTGTTTGTTTACAACCTCAATCGCGAGCCCACCGCCCGGTTTGATCCAGAGCGCCAGATTCTTAAAGAGAACATCGAGTTCCTTGAACGAATAGATGCTAAATGCGAACAGGCAAGCATGCGTGAACTCACTCGCATGGGCAATAAACGGCGCATAGGCATCCCCGTTCCGCCATAGAATCCGCCCCTTGTCCTTCTCGGCCAACGTGGTAGCAGGCAAGACCACTTCGTCCGCATAGTTCAGCATCGCCACGGACTTGTCCAGGCCACAGGCCACTCCGCATCCCTGTTTCACAAAGGCGCAGGCGCCAACCCCCGTTCCACACGCCACATCTAAAACCCTGTATTCGTCGATCTTAGGATCCTTCTTCTTCCACTCTAACAGTGCAATGGCCGCCTCCGCCTGCACTAAACCATCATGCTTGAAGATCTTGTTGTAGACCTTCGCGTAAAAGGCATCGTAGGGGTCATCGATCCAGCCGTTTGTGACATCGTCGGAGAATCCCTCCTGCAAACTAAAAGCCGGTGGGGCTAATCGATCCTGTACCACAATCGCTATATAATTGGCCAACAATAGTATCAGTATAACGGATAATATAATTTGCCATAGATCGAGACCCAAGAACATCCGCTACTCAGACCTCGATAATATTAATGCCGTTTCTTACGGCAAGTCTTCGCTCGCCGCGCTAACCCGCAGCCGCTCGAGAACGAAGCGATTCGCCTGCAAATAGACGTATAAGGGTCCTTGAAGTCAGGATCCATGGCGCAGCGTTGGCGCCAGAGCCAGGCGACAACGGACCGTCGACAACTCAGATCCCTTTTCGTCATTGTCTCGGCCTCTCGCCAGGTGGATTCTATAGTTCCTAGAACAGCCGGAAGTGTGTCCCAGAACTGCTCGTACCAGTGCATTCGCTGACTCGGTTCCATCGTGTTCCAGCGATTGCGAACACACGGATCTGCGCACCGCTTTGCTTGATCGGGGCAGTCCTGAATCGGCATAGATCCTTTGGAGGCCTCTTTCGGGTGATTGTAGGCGACGGCAAAGAGGAAATCCCAGAATGTGGCTAGGCGTTCCAAGGGCGGATATTCATTCATCCAGGTCGTGTACAATAATTTTACTTCTTGCAACGTAGGATTCTGCTCAGGATGGAGGCTCTGACTGCGTAGCTTGTCGTTCACGCAGTTATGGATCTCGTAGAGCCACTTGACGAGGGCCGCCTGTGAATTCAGCCCCTTTTTGTAATCATGAATCTTGTAGAAATCAGTCAAGGAGGTTCGACAGAACTTGCACGGCAGAATATAGGGAATTGTTTCCAAGAAGCGGCCATAGAGTGAGCGCTTGGCTGGACGATAGTCAAAGGTGGCTTGATGGAGGAGTTTCCAGCCCGAAGGCCCCCAGAACCGTGTGTCCATCCTCTTACTGATAAATTTAGATTTTAATTCCCAAGTCCATTACGGCAGGCAGATCCTTTATCAATGTTTCTAGCTCTTTTATCTGAATCAAGAGGGGTCTGAGAGTTTCATCGATCAGCAGTAATTCTGCATCGGTGGTCAATGCGCTTGCCAATGCACTAAACTTAACACGAACAGTAATCGTGACGGGCCCATAACTCTCGGCCGTTGGTGTTTCGGGCGCTATGAACTGGAAGGCCCCCATATCGAGCATCTGCGTGGCGAGCTCTTCCAAGTAGGTACGAAACGTGGGGCACTTGGTGCTGAACATGATCTGTCGGTCATTTGTACAGCCCAGTCCAATCTCTTTAAAAATAGTTGAAATCCACTCAGTTCCCTTGCTGTGCTGCTTCGCATGATTGATCAGATTCAGTTGATCGGCAATTATGCGATAAGCCGGCCGCTCTTTCCAGTCTGCAGGCAGATCCCCTGGGGGGAGTTTAATAGGACGGACACCATAAAAGAATACATCTATGCCGTCTTGTCCATCTAGTTTAACGAGCGCGTCGATCTCTTCAGTGGAGATAGAAGCAGCCATCCCTATCGGTACCGCCTAATATAAATTTAAGCCCCCGCCCATTATGGGTGGGGGCTTAAATTTATATTAGCACTAGTGTTAAGAATCTAATTAAGCCCCCTCCTGTGGAGGGGGCTTAATTAGATTCTTATCGGTACCGCCTAAAAAGAACAAGGAGTCTAAATGCACGACTCTACAACGAATAGGTGATGGCAATTGGTGCAATTGTTCTGCAAGGGGTTCAGTACGTTGTCTATGACAACGGATTGCGTATACTCCTACCGAAAAATTCAGCCTGGATCCCCGGAGATATAGTTGATACGAGTATTAATGCTGTGATTGCTAGGCAAGAACAGATGACCCTTGCTATTGTACGAGGGCGGTACAAGACCAATGCATTCCTGTTCTGTCCTTTGCTCGGCCCCCTCTACAATCCGTTGATTGTCGGATCCCATGAAATCGGCACCACGTGGCTTCTGCACATTCCATCGGACCTCCAACAGCCGCCGACGCTGGTAAAACAACTCGGCTCCGTATACGATCGCACCTCCGATCTGAATGCATTGATTGCAACCTATCTGCACAGCCCCTCTTTGCCTTGGACACGTCCTTCGTATCAGGCACCCCTCTATACCCGAGAGCCGCAAGACCAGCGGTCTCTGGACACCTTTTCGATCGATCCAGAGGGCTGCAAGGATGCCGACGATGCCCTTACGGTTCTGCCGGCCGAGAACCGCATTCTCGTGCATATTGTGGACATTCATAGCCATGCATCCGAAACAGAACAGCAGGCGTTCTTGAAAGCCTTCACACTCTATCTGCCTCATAAGAACACCCATATCTTTCCATCCGAGGACGCCGAAGATCGCTTCGCACTGAAAGTGGGGGTTCCGAGGCCGGTGATCACGATCGATATTCGATTCAAGGCCGGCAGCGCTCACGTGGACGCCTTCGACCTCTATCGGTCCACCATTGTGAACAAGCGGGCCTACACCTATGAAGAGGTCTTGCCGCGACTAGAGAAGGATCCGTACATACAATCGCTCCTGTCGCATATGTCCACGAACACCCTCCTACTTCCAACGATGCAGCTTGCAGTCGATCCAGTTTCAGGGGCACTGACAGGGTGTACGGCGGTCACGAACGTCGATCTCGCCCATAAGTTCGTGGAGCGCCTCATGGTCTTGGCCAATATGCTCGTAAGCCAGCATCTGTCCGAACATCCGCAGACCCGGGCGACCTATGGCCGGATTCCCCAGCGCTTCCATTCGAAGCTGAAGGCCATTCCTGATGCCAATCCATCCCTTTCCGTCATCGCCAACTCCTTTTTGGCCATTAAGTCCTATTCGGCGGCCACATACGATGCCGATCAGACCGGGCATTTTGGCCTCCAAGTGCCGACCTACACCCATTTCACCAGCCCTATTCGTCGCTATTTTGACTGCATTCTCCATCATATGTTGGCGGGGGCGGTCTATGAAGATGCGGCCCTGGATGCTATGCTAACCCATATCAATGGCCAAGAACGCAAGGTGGAGGGGCTCCAGAAACTGTTTCGGCAATGGAAATTCTGTGACTATTTGAAGGTTGGCGCAACCTGTAAGGCCCTTGTCACAGGAATCAATCGCGCGGGCGTCTATTTCCTGATTGAGGAGTTCATGTTGGACGGATTTGTCCATGTGAGTAAATTGGGAGGGGGGCGTTGGATCTATTCGGAGAAATCCCTGACATCCGATTCGACCGTTCTGCATCTTGGCTCCTCCCTCGATCTTTGCGTTGAATCGGTGGATCCGATTCTGTCAACAATTGACTGGACTGTTGTTACAACAGTTGTTACTGTTGTTGCAAAATAATATTGCATTCTAATAAGGAGATGCCCATCTACGACGTATTTCAACCAGGGCTCCGACGGGGTGCCGAGCGTCTCCCCTTTGACCCGTCGAAGGCCTATGCCTACGTTGAACACCCGACGGAGGGATGGCGCGTCTATTTGCGCACCGCCGTATTCCTGCATCAGGCCGGCGATTCTAAAATGGATCATTTTCTGGTGTTCCGCAATTCCAAAAAAGGAGCTTCTGCGGGTACCTGGGAACCGCCCAAAGGCCAGATGGAGGGCAAGGATCTGCTGCGTCATGCGTCGGAACCCCTGCTCCCTCTCATGGTTCAGTCGCTGATGCGAGAAGTGGAAGAGGAGGCCCATATCACGGAGGTCCTCGGAATTCGCTACACGCGGCTCGTATTCCAGAGCGTCGAAGACAATTATCCACGGGACAAAAAATGGTTCTTCCAGTATCACCTGTTCCAGGCCACCGTGACGCCACAAGTCGTACAAAGCACCTTCCACACCTTTCAGTGGATGAAAGAGCATCCGAAGGCTGTTCAGCGCTGGAAGCGGGATCGGAGGGAGACAGACGACGTGGCCTGGTTTCACCCCAAACGGACTCCTCTCAATCCTCGCTGGTGTCCTACGATCGTATTTGCCTATCTCGACGAGTTTGACCGTTGACTAGATTTTCTCTAGTTTTACCGCCAAACCCGAGGTATCGAGCTGCTTTTGTAGCAGTTCTCGGCTCGAATCCCTGTAATTAAAGGTACAGGTATGTTCCGAGGCTGGCAAATGATTCACGCAGAACCCTTTCTCACACTTGCACATATAGGCCATGGTCAAACGGGCCTTGCACAGAGTGCACTTCACCTTCTTCGTTGAATGTATGGATTGCATTTGATTGCAGTGCTTGATAGTTATATGCGTTTCTTTAACACCTATAACTATCAAATTTTAAACCAGGGTATGCAGTCCTTCTGGAACTCCATGATTGTTCCATGGCCGCGCGCTCGGTTCGAACCCGTTCTGAGAACAATGGAACCGAGTACAGTCCCCTTCCATGTAGCCACCCAACGAGACGTACCGCGACTCACAGAGTTCCTAGAACAGTTCTTCGGTCGCGAAGTGACTCTCAAACCTGTTCTCAAACCGGCCCAGGAGATCATTCTCTGGATCGAACGGGACAACCAGATTCTGGCCACCATTCGCTACAAACCCAGCGCCTTTTTTGAAGGCCAGCCCATCCACCTGATCGACTGCTTCTGCATCCATCCATCGGCACGGAAAACCGGCCTTGCTACGCAACTTCTCACGGCTCTCCATGACCATACGAACCGCCGCCATCTCCGCTACAGTCTCTTCTTGAAGGAAGGGAATCCCTTGCCGCTGCACATACCCTTCTATTCGTCGTCCTACGCGTATCGCAGAACGCCGCGTTCTAAGGCGTCAATCAAGGACTTAAAGCCTTTAAGTCCTCATAAGGCAGCGGCCCTCGTCGCGCACTATCGCCGCCTTCGACCGGACACGGTCTGGATCTATGATGAAGCGAACCCGAATCAGCTATGGCGATTCTGGAAACAGGGTCTGAACTGGATGCTGGCCTGTATACAGGATTCGTTTCAGGAACTGGAGGGCGGGCGTATTGGCTGGATGACCGCATTTTTTGCATCGGGGGACTATGATATCAATCAGATGGTAGTGAATCTGCCGTTTGATTGGATCTGGATTGACGCCGCATGGCTACATAAAACAGAGCATTGGACACGGGATACGACCTTTCATTGGTACGCATATCAGTGGACCACGTGCCTTACGATTCGTGATTTTTATGGAATCGTGGTCTAAGTGTAGCACTGAACAGCCATCGGCTGCATAGAAATTAAGGGATACTTCCGTTCCTTTGGAGCAAATTCCTGTTCTTGGCCGAACCCTTCTCGAACGGAAATGGTCATAAGAATCGCAGTGCCGATCAGAATTGCAAGAAGCATCACTGCGAATGAGATCTTTGCCATACTAGCTCTATTTAGGTCATTCTAAATTAGTAACAGACACCGAAAAGAGAACAATTGCTGCCTGGGCAATCATCGTCGTTGTTACAGAACATAGGGCCTCTCTCTACCTCTTCGGGATACGCATAGGTGGTGACAAACCAGGTAGCAGGAAGCCAGCCATACCAGCTGGATCCGTACCCGCCTCTAGATCCATATCCACCATACCTACCGCTGGATCCGTACCTGCCTCTAGATCCATGACCCATTCCATGACCCATTCCTGATCCATGACCATGGCCCATTCCATAACCCATTCCTGACCCATGGCCCATTCCTCCAGATCCATGACCACCTCCACCTCCACCACGAAATCCTTCCATCTGATGTGCATACAAGAGAAAACCACCTACCGCAAGTAGTAACAAAAAGATTGTGAGTATTGATTTCATCCCTACTAATTAAAATCAAATTAAGGTCCGCGCGGCACCTCTTCCTCATCCGTTTTCAGAATGGTAGACACACCTTCACGATAGAGTTTCTCGCAATTCTCATAATAGGCTACCAAGGTACGACGGGTAAGCTGATTAATACGATTTATCTCCGCAATCCCCTTTAGAAATATATTCTTGTTAATCACAATCGACTTGACGCCGCTCACATTTACAATTGTAAATAGCTGTTCGAGAATCTTGCCGCATTTCTCTGCATGCGCCACCTGTGCCCCAAACAGCTGCGCGACCTTCTGAATAATTGCCGACCCCTCCGTGCTTTTAATAGGGAACTCCCGAGTTATATACGTATTGCAGTTAGCCGTCATCCGTTCATCTTTGATGTCATCTGCAGAATAGACTTCGCCCTGTGACCGTTTCACCTCAGGCCGCTTTTCTTGTATAATCCGAGCATACTGCCCCGTTTCACTCTTCTCACCCTTGTAAATCTTGGTCATCTTGATCAAGAATTCCATATATTCATTCATAGAAATGGGCGATTTCGTAATCTTATATTCTCGGAATTGATTGTCATCATAGAACAACTGGGTCAATAAGCGAATGCCGTCACTGTCGAACAGGGATTTGCCCATCGACGGAATCGCCGTTAATCGCGGCACCACCTTTCCGTCCTTTTCCTGATATAAGAATTGCTGCTCGCAGATGGCCGGCGTAAATGTGTCATTCATGTGATTTCCGAGGAGCTGCAAGGCCCGTGCGGAACAGAGGGCAATTGGCCGATCCACGCGCAGCCCATTAATCGGCTTGAAATCGAAGACCGATTTGATGGAATCCTCGAGGGATACATTTCGTCGCGTCGTATTCGCCGCAGCCACTTTTCGTCGCAACCCGAGTTCTTGGTCTATTATCTGTTTCAAAGAAACCATAAATTTCTCAATAGGAATTCCTTCTGAGCGCGTCTTTACAAAGACCCTATAGTCTGCGCCGACGAGTTCAAATCGAAATTCACTGTTCCGCACGCCATAGATGGACTCAAATATACGATCTAACTCGACCTCGCCCAGATCGCGCATCTTATCGGTCGAATAGTCCTGTGAACGACTGGGCAGCCTGCGATTCAGCTCGGTTAGGAGCATTTTATACTGAACTTCGCGGATTCGAAGATAGTTTCCGCTTTCTCTACGACCCGCGCCTGTTACAATAGAGGTTTCTACCGCATAGAAGTTAGTTTTTGCACCCGTAGGGGTATCAAAGAAGAGGGTTGCATTTGTTTCGCTGGCCTTGGACTCTGTGAATCCGCCCCTTGGATTGAGACGAAAAGATCCTTTGAAATTAGGAATCTGAAAGAGATAGCCGCCCTCCTCTGATTTCTCTGCACGAGGCACGACTTCTAGTTTCCCGATATTCCTGTCCGTGACGAGTCCCCGAAAGAGTTTGAATTTACCGAGTTCTTCTTCTTTGAGGGCGGCGCCCCCTGCCTGATGGACAGTGTTCAGATGGGCATTGTTTCGTCGTGTTGAATTGCGATACGGCGTAATGGATTCAAAGCGGCGGTCTACTGTGCTATTCTTTGGAGCGCCAGGGGCACCATAGAAATCGATCTCTCGGTCAAAGGTGATCGATCGTAGATCAATCCCCTGCTCCTTGACGGCCTTACTGATTACTTTGGCATCGTCAATGAGCGTAAGGGCAATGGCCCCATAGATCTGAAAAATACGGATATAGAAATAGGCCAAGAACAGGCAGAGACTCTCGCGCTCTGCCTTCTCTTTGGGCGACGGAGTTATGAGTTTATCAATGGGCTGGAACACGAGTTTGCCGGCGCTTCCTCGTGCAGGGGCAAAGGAGAGGCTTCGAAAGGTGGTGTCGAGACGATTGGCCAAAAAGATGACGTACTTGCTGCATTCGGTGCGGCTCGCAAGTCGATAAAAATCGTTGATATTGAGGCGTTCAATCATATATTTCATAATCTCGTCGCAGAAACGACGGACATTGCCGGTTGCTTTTAGGGAGCTTTCGTGTGTAGTGCCGCTTGCTCCGACGCCCATTGCCCTACCATGGGGGGACAATTAGTTGTTGGCGGGCTTTGCCCGCCAACAACTACCCTCCCCCCTACCCCCTGTCCAGGGATAAGCAACATGCGCAACATAAGCAACATGCGCAACATAAGCAACATAAGCAACATAAGCAATATAAGCAACATAAGCAACATAAGCAACATAAGCAACATGCGCAACATAGGCAATATCACATAATTTACCCTGGACAGGGGGTAGGGGGGAGGCAGGGACAGGGCGTTAGGGAGGAAACCTCGGCCAAAGGCCGAGGTTTCTATCCCTAACGCCCTGCCCCTGATGTCCCCCCCCTGAATAAACGTTCCAGATCCCCTGCATGCAGTTCGAGGCGTCGCAAGCACTTCTGCAGCGTAGCGATCGAAATATCACTAGCATCGGCGATCTGCTGTAAACCAATGTCCAGCACTTCGCACCGTTTCAGTACAAAGGCCACGCAGCCAGCGGCTAAACTCGGCGGCATATTCTCTTGGCCGAGGCCGAGCAGCTCCACCTGTTCGGCCACACGGGTGCACAGGATGGTCAGGTGTTCTTGTTGGGCCCTCTGCAGCGGGAGTTTTGAAAGCGGCAGTGCAATATATTCAATAGCTTTGGTTGACGTGGCGCTTGTCTTGGCCTTCGTCAACGAGAGAAGTCCCTTTTGACGAGCCATCGCTAGAAGCTCCTGGAGCTGTTTCAAAGCCTTCGTAAAGGAGGCACTGCTCAGGGCGAACATATCGGCAATGTCCTTCGGCTTTCGGGGGCTGCCGGATTCCTTCAAAACCAGATACATGCAGCCGGCGAGCATGGCATCGCGACTGAGCCCCTGGCGCCCACCGATCTCCTTGATCGTGATGTACATACAGCGGCTGCTCTCAATCACGGATTGGTTGAGCCCCCGATTTAGGCCAATTAAGGACAGGCGCTCATTGGCCTGCATGATCGATCGCTCCTTATAAGGTACTGTGTTCCAGGTATGATACTTGCGCACTTTGTACATGGTCTTGGCTTTCCCTTGTCCCAAGATCACCGTGCCGAGAGACGCTTGAGGCAAGGAAGGATCCTGGGGTGCGCCCACGCGGGTCGGATCGCCACCGCGATCGTCGTTGCTGAAGAAACGATATTCTGCCGTAGTGTCAAAGGGGCGACTAATCACATCCCCGCAGCTCTTGCAGATCAGAAGATCGGATCGGTCGAAGCAGTCTGACTTCAGGCAGGCGGGGCAAGTGTCCGCTGAACAGGGCTCACGAGCCTTGTCATCATCCTCGGCCCATCGTACACACAATTCGATGGGCCGAGGCTGTTTTTGGAATTTGGTGAAGATCAGTTCCATTGCCTGGAAAGGAATCTGAAATATTTTTCAAATTTTATACCCTTGGGTGGGGGACATCGGTTCTGCCCGCCTTCGGCGGGCAGAACCGCCTCCCCCATGCCCCCTGTTTATTTAAATCGGGGGATAGCTCTCCTGTCGCCTTCGGCGGGCAGAACCGCCTCCCCCATGCCCCCTGTTTATTTAAATCGGGGGATAGCTCTCCTGTCGCCTTTAGCAAGCAGAACTGATGTCCCAAGTCCCTGTTTATTTAGACCGCTGGGCTTTTTAAATGCCCGTTGGTCTAAAGCGGCAGGAATTTATTTGGAGTTAAACATTCTCTCCAACTCCGCCTCCTCTTTTTTAGAGAATACGATGGTTATGTCCTCCTCTTCCGTTGTAGATTGAGGCTCTTCTACTAGCATCATCCCTTTTTGAGGCACGTAAATCTCAATCATTTTCTTTTTCTCTCCAATAACCTTCATTATAGAAGGCCTCTTACCGGTAAACGTAGTCCCTGTGATGATCAATACCATTCTGTGCGGCGCTATTGTGTATTTTGGAAATTAATTTTTTAGGCTTCAATATTTCGTACCGCTTAGTATAAAATTACGCCCCCTGCAATTTGCAGGGGGCGTAATTTTATACTAAGCACTAGTGTTAAGAATCTAATTAAGCCCCTGGCCAGGGGCTTAATTAGATTCTTAACGGTACTACCTGCTGATTGTAGACCATGGGTCTAAATTAGTTGGATCGCTTTGCCTTCTTCTTGCTGCGGCGGAGCTTTGCCTTCTTCTTGCCTCCTTCTTGTTCTTGGGGGACATCGGTTCTGCCCGCCTTCGGCAGGCAGAACCGCCTCCCCCATGCCCCCTGTTTACTTAGATTAGTTGGATCGCTTTGCCTTCTTCTTGCTGCGGCGGAGCTTTGCCTTCTTCTTGCCTCCTTCTTGTTCTTGCTGTTCTTGTTGTTCTTGTTGTTCTTGTTGTTCTTGTTGTTCTTGTTGTTCTTGTTGTTCTTGTTGTTCTTGTTGTTCTTGTTGTTCTTGTCCCTGTTCCTGCATAGAACCGCCGCCAATCATTCCATTTGCTGCAGGATTTAGTACAGAGTGGCTAATCGTGATATTTCTATACAATAAATTGATAGCATTTGCAATTATTGGAGCCAGAAGATTGTGAACTGCCTCTACAGTGGCCTTGTCTTCGGCAACAGGGACTGATAATAATGCATGCAAGGCCCCTCCAGTAAGAACTCTGCTTGCGCTATATGTCATATATGCATTAATATCATCATCATCTAGCAATAGTGGCAGTCCTGGCGCCGTCCAATTCTCCCCCATACTTCTTATAAGTTCTTGCTCTAGACGTCCAGAAACATCGGTTGCACCCGACCTATGAAATTTAGAAAATGTATTCTTGTACAGGTCTTTATATGCAACTGGGTACAGGGATTCTCCACCAGTTTCAGGAGGAGAAGAATCGGTCGTTATATCACGCAGCAGTTGTTTCGCAATTCCAGATGCATCGGGAATGGCTTCTCCTAGAACAATTGCCTGTACATCGAGTTTACCACCATAGTCCCAGTTGGTTCCAGGCTGTCGTGTTATATCCCAATTGTTAATAGCACACTGATAGGCCTGCAAGGCCTCTTCCATCGCTTTCTGAAAAATAGTTTTAATATCATCGGCCGTTGCAGCATCGCCGGCTCTGTCCACTATATCTTTCGGCATTTCAGCAACGGATCCGAGTGTTGCAGAGAGGGCTTTAAATGCTGTGCTCGCAACTGTGTATGCGGCGGGCATAGGAGGTTCCTCAATCTTTAATTTGTGAGCAACTGCCGCAATTTTTAAATACATGTCTTTCGTGGATAGTGCACTATTGCTGTAGATATCTGTAATGCAATCGACATAGAGAAGGCAGCGAAGAGCATAGGATGCAGATTCACGCGGGGTAGCTAAATATATTTTTTTAATTACATCGACACTCATTTTTATAGCAGCAGCATCTGTTAATGTTGCAAAATCTGTAATGAAAGTATCATTCGGTTTAGCAGGCCATGAAATAGTCGCTACTTCATTCTTCAATGCAGTAAATGCCTCTTTTACTTGACTTAACGAAAAATCTGCCGCAGTACCGGCAAGCATACTGCTGTTTACAAGCGTGCTCATATCTAGGCGAGTCAAACTTCTTAGAACACGCTGCATAGGTAAGATTTGCATAGACGGTATAGGGGTTGCACCGATTGATGTTGTTGCTGTTGCTGCTGTTGCTGTTGCTGTTGTTGCTGTTGCTGCAGATCCAGAATCGGCTATAGCCGCCTGAATCACCCCAGAGGCCGCCAGTTTCTTTTGGAAATCACCTATCTTTGTCTTATCATTAGTATCAATATACTTATAGAGTGCATCTGTAATTTTAACAACAGTATCTGTTGCACTAAGTGCCTTTGATACAGACGCCATCCTCTACTTTTCCTTCTATATTTAATTATCGCTTATCGTCGCATTTATTCTTCCTTTTCCTTACGTAGAGGGATGAGTCAATCATCCGATGTTCCACAACAAGGCAATGAATCAAGATCGTCTATTCTGCCGACGGCCGCCCCTGGAGGCCTCGGGTTCTTCGGAAGTCCGTACTCCGCCGCCGATCAACTCCCCAATCCCGTGGCCTATGGGTGCGCAGACGGAGACTCTATGGATTCTGTTATAGGCTGTGTCAGCAGTGTTGCCGCCTATGTAGATACAATAGGATTCGGACAGTCTTCGAGCTTTCTTACGGCAGGCTTGCCCATTAAACCGCTCGGAGTGAACTACTTTATGAATACGGGTCAGATCTGTGACAACGGCGCCACCATGTATGAGTATTTTGCAGGCATTCCTGAAGGAAATGCACTGGGTACGAAGGTTCAGAAGGCGATGTCGGATATGGGCTTGCCGGCGCTCCGAGGGTTGGCGCCGGGAATGGTGGAAGATGCTCAGCATGCACTGAACCCGATGCCGCTGCTTAATTCCATGCTCGGATCGGGGTATCCTCGGTGTATGCAGGTCACAAAGCAGGTGGGAGATATGACGGGGGCGATTGCGGATCCGGATACGGGAACGCCGTGGATTGAGAATCCTGAAACGGCATACAAGGGATCCAATGGCCTCTATTACCAGACTCGCTGGGTTCAGGCGCTCAGCAACGATGGATATCCGATTACGCTGGACAAGACGGCGTGGGATGCGACCCCGAAATCACTGAATCCGGATGGGACGCCGAAGTCCATTTCGGGATTTCAGTCGATGATAACGAGTCCGCCGAGCTTAGCGGTGCTCGGAATCTTGCTGGTGCTGGGGTTTGCGTTCGTAAGACCCCGACTTGGAGCTTAGTGGAGTTCGACTCCGCGTCGAACTCCGATTGTTCCGCCCTTAAGGACGGAACAAGAATATCATCCCTGCTTCCTTTGGAAGCAGGGATGATCCGATTGTTCCGCCCTTAAGGACGGAACAAGATGATCCGAAGGTAAAATGATGGATGCTCGTGCATTTACCCTAGGAATTAACATGTAATTAACTTCATACCACTTTTAGTCTTTACAAAACACTAAAAGGATGTATTAAAGTGATAACTTAGGGTAAATGCACGAGCAATACTCGCCCAAAGGGCGAGTATCCATCATTTTACCCTGGGATATGCGCGGAGTCGAACTCCGCTTAGCTCCTTTTGAGCGTCTTGTACGCATAATACGCCGAGGCGCCTCCCGCAATCTGGGCCGTCGCATAGCCAAGGAGTTCCATCGGCTTCAGCGCCCCGTCCAGGAGCGTGGCCACCGAGACCGCCGGGTTGACATGACCACCGCTCACGTCCGCCGTCAGATAGATCACAAGGGCCAGTGCCGCGCCGATGACCAGGGGATTCCCCATAGAAACGAAGATGACAAGAATAAAGAAGAAGGCGCCAACATATTCTGCAAGGTACGATGTGGCGGTGACACGCATTCTACTTTAGAACGGACATATTTTACTGAACGGGTGAGACATCCGTGACGGGCTGGTAGATCGGCACGTTGGTGTTCTGGGTGGCGGCGGCCGGCGCATTGCCCGATACATCCAGGTACGTCGGAGACAGGCTGATAATGGTGGCGGGGCTCGCCCGGTAAAACACATTTATGGCGCCGCTCGAGATCTCCGCAAACTTGGAGGAATTGTACATGCCGGTCTGGGGATTAAACTGGGGGACAAAGACGCCCGTCTGCGCCGCATTGGCCTGCTGCCGCGCCCGATCAAAAAAAGCGGCCTCATTGCGATCCCGCTTGAGTTGCGTGAGGCATTTCGCATCGTAGTTGCGGGTGGACATTCTCTCCTTAGACCTTCGATTCCTTTTTAGTTAGGCAGTTATTATCGCCAGATTTTAGACGGCACTCTTCGGCGGCTTCTCGGCCGGACGCAACAGCTTCTGGTTCGTAACCAGGCGACTCCCAATGCACATGGTCTCCAGTTCCTGCATGAGCAACTTGGAGGCATAGGGAATCTGAATATGGGCGAAGTTCGTGGTGTTAGAACAGCCCATGCAAGCCCAGATACCCTCCTTTTCGTTTGCAATGGCGATCAGGCCGCATTCGCGGCACGAGTAGCACAAGAATGCGTCCGAGCACTCCATCAGGCGCTCCTTGGTAAATTCGCTCATTCCGTGGCCAATGACGCAGTCCCTCTCCATTTCTCCGAAGCGCAGGCCGCCGTCACGGGCACGCCCCTCGGCCGGCTGCCTCGTCAGCATCACCAAGGGACCCGACGAGCGGCTGTGGATCTTGTCGGCCGAACAATGCCTTAAGCGCTGGTAATAGCAGGGTCCCACAAAGATGCTCGTCTCCATCATGCGTCCCGTATAGCCATTGTACATGAGCTCATTTCCATAGGGCTCCAGGCCGTAGGTGTCCCGGAGAATGGCGGCCAAGTCATCCACCGTAGAGGCGTTAAAGGGCGTCCCATCCCCGAGAGCCCCTGCACAGCAGCCGATCTTGCTCATGAGCGTCTCCATGAGCTGGGCGATCGTCATGCGGCTCGGAATAGCATGGGGATTGATGATGATATCCGGGACGATGCCCGAGGCCGTCTGAGGCATGTCCTCGGGATTGAGAATCATGCCCGTCGTGCCCTTCTGCCCGTGGCGACTGCTAAACTTGTCGCCAATCTCAGGGATTCTGTCCTGGCGCATGCGAATCTTGGCAAAGGAGTATCCCTCGCCATTGCGATTCTTGTAGACACGGTCCACATAGGCGCTCTCGTTGTTCCTCGGAGTCTTCGAGACATCGCGGCACGTCTTGGACCCGGCCGGTAGCGTCTTGCCCGTCGGAATCCGCAGAGGCACCACCTTGCCAATGAGAACATCCTCGGGCGTCACATAGGTGTTCTCCGCAATAAATCCGTCCGATCCGAGCTTTCCGTAGTTCGCATTCTTCATGTGTTTCGTGACCTCGATGTCCGGGCTGCAGAAGCGCTCCTCCTCTCCCGACGACTGGTTCTTCTTCTCTTCGTCCTTGTACGTCCGATAGAAGATGCTCCTAAACCGGCCCCGGTCCAGAGATCCCCGGTTAATCATATTGGAATCCTCCTGGTTGTAGCCCGTGTAGGTCATAATCGCGACGACTACATTGGAGCCGGCGGGCAACTTCTGCGCCCCGTAGAACTGGCTGTTGAAGGGGCTGACCATAGGAATCTCGGGATAGCAGAGCAGGTGGCTCATTGCATCGAAGCGCTCCTGGAAGTTCAGGGCAAACATGCCCATTGCCTGCTTGGCCATTGCACTCTGATAGGCGTTACGGGGACTCTGGTTGTGATCCGGATAGGGGATCATGGAGGCAATGGTGCCGAGCATCACGGAGGGATGAATCTCGACGTGCGTACGGCTGGTGTCCTTCAGTGCCGTCTCGTAGTCCATGGCGATAAAGGCGCCGTCCGTTTCGCCGGCGTCGATGTACTCGATGAGATGCTTGCCCGTGGGACTCGCCCACAACAGGAGATCGTTCCACTGGCTCAAGGCCTCAATCTGGGCCTTCAAGCCAGGCGTGGCCGCGATCTCCCGCAGCGCCGGCGCATACAGAATAGGGCGGACGACGCGGCCGGCCTCCGTGGTCAACCAGAGTTCCTTGAGCGCATTCTTCCAGACAATGCCCGTGTGGATATGGATCATGCCGGATCGCTTGGCCTTGCGCAGAGAATCGACCATCGCGGGTGCGTCGGCGCACAGAACCACGCCGATCCAGGAGCCGTTCAGGAAGACACGTACATCGTTAAACTTCTCCTCCAATGTCGTTAAGCGAATGGGCTTCAGCGTTCCGAGACGCTGCATATGCAGGAAGACAGTCGCGGGGCTGCTGAAGATACTGATCAGGGTGGTGCAACTCATGTTCTTGATCACGCCGACACCGTGACCCTCTGGCGTTTCGCACGGACAGATCATGCCGTACTGCGAATTGTGCAGCTTGCGGGGCTCAATGAGCTTCGCCGTCTTGTCAATGGGCGTCGACAGACGGCGCATATGGCTGATGGCGGACGCGAAGTTCAGGCGATTGAGCACCTGTGAGACGCCGACCTTGGACGGACCCCCGATCTTGCCCGAGCCGAAGTTGCCCGTGGCCAAAGAGCTCTTCAAGGCCACGTCGAGAATCGTGGACTTGATGATCTTGTTGATGTTGTTGATGTTCACGATCTCCGACCAGTTCCCCGTGGCCTTCCACGAGCCGCCGTGGATCTCCTTACTTAGGCAGGCCCGCATATCCTTCACCATGCGATTGTTATAGGTCTTGCGCAACAGGTCCGCCAACAGGAACCCGGGCACATCCACGCGCTTATTGGGATAGGCGTCGCGATCGTCCTTCTGGATCCGCTGGCTCGAGACCCACAGCACCTTGCGCGTCATGTGGGCGAGGAAGCACGCCTTTTCGTATTCCATGCCCGAGCCGCCGATATGGGGGAAGAGCTCCTCGGCCAGAATATCGCTGACGACCATCTGCCTCTGGCTCTTGGCGGACCAGCTGCTGATATGCTGGGAGAGCCACTCGATCGCCAACTCCTTTTTCGTAATGAGGGAGGCTTCCTGGATTGACTCCTCGATGATGTTGTCGTACGTGGGATCTCCCTCTGAGCCCAGAATGAGCTCATAGATGTCGCGATCCGACTCGATGCCGAGCGCCCGAAACAGGATAAAGAGCGGGATCTCCGTCTTGATGCGGGGGATTGTCGCCTTCAACATGGTCACGAGATTGTTCTTCGGATGATACATGATCTTGACGGAGTTCGACTTGGGGACCTGGTCGTTATCCGGCCCGATGCACTTGATCTCCACGACCTCCTTGTCCTTGATGTTCATGCGGCCGTTGCGAAAGACAAAGGGGCGATTCTCAGACATGCGCTCCATGCTGATCATAGTGCGCTCACCGCCCATGATGATGAAGTAGCCGCCGATGTCCTCGGCGCACTCACCGAGAAGCCGCGGCTCCACGTGCCGCTGATCGTTCAGCAAACAGTACTTGGATCCGACCATAATGGGAATCTTGCCCATGTGGACATTGGGGAAGACACGCACTTTTGATTCCCGAATGGAGCCGCGCGTATGGTCAATAAAGGTCGTCGTGACCTTCACGTCGACGTTCAGAGGGGCCGCATAGGTCAGATTCCTGTGACGAGCGTCGTTGGGCAACATGGGATGTACGGCGCCGTTGTTCTCGAAGATGGTCGGCTTGCGAATCGAGATCTTCTCGAACTCGAGACTGATCTCGTATTCGTGATTGATGGCGCGATGTGCAACAACAGGGACTGGTACTGTTGTTGCTGTTGGTTGAATCAGCGCATTCGCCGCCGTGGTGGACAACCCTGTGGCCGCCGCCAAAGCAGACCGAGGTCCGGCCAAGGGAATCTCCGGCGAGCCGCGGCTCGTAATGGGATTTGCCATAGTAATGATTTCAGGAATATCAGTTTCAACAAATTGATTAAAGGATCCAATTTGATGAGCCAGTACTTCCCTGCCTTCGGATTGGTTAAAGTAGGCACGAAGGAGGTGCCGATAGGTGGGCAAGACAGATTCAGTGGAACGATTCATGGTGAGCCTTGAAGATACTCTGTGCTAGAGTCTTAAACTCGATCAAATTTAGTGCTGATGGAAAAATGATGGATGGTCGCCGACCATCACTTGTGCATTTCCCGCTAGAGTTGAGAGGGGGGCATGGCTAAATTTATGATATCTGCATTCTATAGGGATGTCCGATGTAAAACAGGTTCAGATCACGGGGGGCGCTGAAATTATGGGTGGAAAACGGCGGCGATCACGAAAAGGGGAGACGGGGTCCAAGAATCAGACCTTGCAGGTGCAGAAGGGCGGGGATTGCGTCAAAGGGTATTTGAATCCCATGCTCGTGAGCAGCGCCGCGTCACTCGGGGAGGCGTTTAAGCCCCCGATGCCTTTGGCAGAAGTCTCCAAGCCAATTCCGGTGGCCGCCGCGGCGCTTCCGTCGGCAAGTCAGGCGGGTGGCTCGGCTGTTTCCACAACTAAAGTCGAACTCCGCAAGGCTCCTCCCCATAAGAAGGTGCAGCTGCATTCCAAGAAGGCCGTCACCTTTGCCAAGGGGCAGACCAGGCGCAAGACGCGGAAGATTATCCTCGGCCTCAAGGCCATGGAACATCGGATGACCCGGGCCAAAAAGATCAGTCAGCGCATGAAGGAGATGCCGATTGAACAGCTCAAGAAGCAACTCGTAGAACAGGGGCTTATTAAGGTCGGGAGCAAGGCCCCCGAGTCCATTCTCCGTCAGATTGCAGCGGATGCGCAGATCGTCGGGGGGAATGGGCTTTAAATAGCAGGTATGAATAGGGCACGAGAATGGATAATTTATTAAAAATTGCTCAATGGAAAAGGGCATTGAAGAAAAAAGAAAAAGACCTCGCTGAGGCGGATGGCACCGTGAGAAGTAATTATGCTAAAAAAGGAAATGAACGTATTGTGCGAATACATGTAGCTGATGTTATACGTATCAAACATGAAATTGCGTCTTTAGAACGAGATATAGCAAGGCTTGAAGCAATTGATAGTGGTGTAGTTGCGACTAAAAGGTCTGCGGCGGCAGTTAGTGCACTGCCTAGACATTCGGCAAGTGGCGCAATTACAGCGCCAACCTCTAAGTTTTTTGACAGACATATGGCGGCTGCTGTGACAAGAGCAATTGAACATCCTGATAGGAAAGAGTTTGTCGCTGATTTAAATGCATATATGGCCGCAAACGGTACAAGACCTACACCGTTTGCTGGCTCGCAAGCATTTAAAAATGCAGTTTCGAGAGCAATAACGCCCGAGAAAGAAATAGAACAGGCGAAAGCACTTGAAGCTAGTTTAAGAGCTAAACTAGCTGCCGAGGAGAAATCCTCTCCAAGTGCTGTTCTTGCTACACGACTCGCCAGTATAACCGGCAAACCAGCAAAAGGCGGCAGTCGCCGCCTAAAGTCCAAGCGCAATAAACGTACAAGGCGCCATGTACGACGTATATAGGAAATTCTACGAAGAGAACGTGATGAAATATGGTAGTAAAACTGCCATATTTCTCATGGTGGGAACCTTCTACGAACTCTATGATCTCCAGAACATTAGTACCGGCGAAACGGAGTTCAATGTTCGCGAAATCACCGATCTGCTCGGAATTCAGTTGACCACGAAAAAGGATGCGACGCCCGTCGGTACCGTCGGCCTATTCGCCGGCATCCCCGACTATACGCTGCACAAGCATGCGGCGCGACTCACGACGAACGGCTGGACGGTGGTCGTCGTGGACCAAGTGAAGGACGCCAAGGGCAAGGTTCTGAAACGTGTCGTGGGCCGCATTCTGAGTCCGTCGACCCACGTGGAGGCCATGTTAATCAATGAAACCCCCTATGTCACACTTTTGGTGTTCGCCAATCCGCAGCAGGTCGCCCTGGCCTCCCTCGATCTGACCACGGCCGCCACCAGTACCTATCAGAGCATCGGATCCACGGATGATGTGCAGCAGCATCTGTCCCTCTATAAGCCGAAAGAACTCCTTGTCTATTGGAGCAAGCAATCCGTCGATGTTCGAAAGATCTTCGCGTTGCCCGCGTCCATTCCAATTCATTGCAAGCCGCTGCCTACACTCACGCCCTCCCCTCTTGCAAATGCGGACTATTTGCGCCGCATCTACAATATTAAGAGCCTGTTGCCCGTTCGCGAGTATCTTTCTATCCGTTCCGACTTGGAAGAGCTCGCCCTCCTTCTTCTGCTCCAGTTCGCCGAAGACCACATGCCCTCGGCCATCCAAGGCTTCCAGCGGTCTGTTCCCTGGATCCCCGAACAGAATCTGGTCTGCGGGAACCATGCGCTAGAACAGCTCCAGATGGACTCCGTGGTTGCCTTGTTCAACTCGTGCATCACGCCAATGGGCAAGCGCGCCATTCGAGAACGCCTTCTCAAACCCCTGACCCATGCATCGGCGATTCAGAGCAAACTCCAAGAGATCCAGGCGTTCCAGGCCTGGACTCCCCTGGAACAGAAGAGCTTCACCGAGCAACTCCGCTTCATCGGCGATCTCCCCCGCCTTCATCGCAAAGTCCAGCTCGCCACGGTCACGGATCAAGAGTTCGTCACCCTGGGCCAAAGCTACGCGGCCGCCACGAACCTCTTGGCGCAGTGGCCAGCGGCGAGTCCGCTGCAGCCCTCCCTCCGATCCGAGGACTTAAAGAAACTGGTCGCCGTCTTCGAGGCCCACATCGTCATGGACAAGGCGCTGCAGGCCTCCGAGGACATGACACCCTTTTCATCGCCGGCCGTCTGCGACCTAGAGCAGCAGATTTCGAAGGTGCTCCAGGAGTTCGAGCGACTTCGCAGGTCACTCTCCACGGCCGCCTCCTTGTCCGCGGACGCCATACGCTTAGAGGCACGGGAAAAGGAGCCGTTCGGCTTCAAGGCGTCCTCGACAACCCTGAAAGCGCTCCAAGCTGTGCACAGCTTGTTGCCAAAGGGCACCGCGATCCAGGCCCTCAAATCGGGCGGCTGGATCGACCTGCCGGCCCTCCATACACTCAATGCGCAGCTCGTAAAACTTCGGCTCCAGCTCGAGAGCCTTCGCCGAGAGACAGTCCTCGAAGTCTCCGCCATCCTCTATCAGTCCCAACAAGACGAACAGGGATGGCTGCAATTGGAAGAATGGATTTCACACATCGACTGCATTCGGTGCATCGCCAAAGTCTCGGCAGAACGGGGCTTTACATGCCCCCAGCTAGATCTGGAGGCAGGGGCGGCGTTCTTGGACATTCGGGGCCTGCGTCATCCGTTGGTGCAGAGCCATGCTTGTCGCGTGGCCTATGTACCGCATGATGTGCAGCTCGGTCTTGGCACGGACTCCTGGCTCGTCTATGGAATGAACGCGAGTGGAAAGTCGACGCTGATGAAGGCCGTGGGCATCACGACGATTTTGGCGCAGAGCGGCTGCTTTGTCCCCGCGACAAGCATGTCCCTGCGACCCTTTTCGTCCCTCTATACGCGCATTCTGAACCACGACAATCTCTTTGCGGGCATGAGTTCCTTCGCTACCGAAATGGCGGAGCTACGGCCTATACTGCGTCAAGCGACCGAGCAGACCCTTGTTCTGGGCGATGAACTCTGTTCGGGCACGGAGTCCGTGTCGGCGATGGCCCTCGTAAGTGCCGGCATCCAATGGCTCTCCAAACGGGGCACGAAGTTCATTTTTGCAACTCATCTGCACGATCTGCCGACCTTGCTGGATCCGCCCTCGCTCCGACTCAAAATCTGGCACTTGCATGTCGAATACGACCCTGTCAGTCACAAACTGGTCTATGACAGAACACTGGTGCCAGGCTCGGGATCGACCCTGTATGGACTAGAAGTGGCGAGGGCCATGGACTTGCCTCTGGAGTTCTTAGAACTTGCGCAGCAACAGAGACATACGCTGCTTCAGAGTACAACGCATCTTGAATCAAAGCCCTCGAGCTATAATTCGCTTGTCCGTCGCCACGCCTGCGAAGTCTGTGGCTCTGCCGTCTCATCGGATCTTGAAGTCCACCATATAGAACAACAAGTGACCGCTGTCAATGGCATTTTACCAAATGGTATGCCGATGAATGATGCGGCGAATCTAGTGGTGTTGTGCGCTACATGTCACGACAAGCACCACGCCGATGCACTCGTTGTGCTGCCGCTTGTTCAGACATCCGACGGTCTGGAACGTTCGGAGACGCAGTCCACAAGGACAACGAAATCGGCCGCATTAAAGAAGCCCAAATGGACGGAAGAGGAGATGACACAGATTCATCAGCTGCTCACTAAATATAAAACAGCCTCTTTGAAGGGTGTTGTATATCAGTTAAAAGAACAGTTTGGGATTACTATCAGTAGTCAGGCATTGGGAACTATCAGGAGATCATTATAGAGCTAGGAGGTTGTACTCGTTGTACTCGTTGCTGCTGCCACTGTGGCAGCAGCAGCCTTCGCCTCCCTCGCATCCTTCTCCGCCACTGCAACACGGGCCTTCAGCAGGTTGATCTCGATCGTGTGCACATCGAGCAACTTCCGGAGCTCCGTAATATCGTTGCGGTTTCCCTCGATGCCGAGGCGAACCGGATTTCCGTTCTGGTAGTTCAGGCCGGCGTTAAAAAGAACAGAGGTCATTCTGCTCTGCTCAAGAGGATTGTCGGACATCTGTGGACGCACATACCGTTAAGAATCTAATTAAGCCCCTCCTGTGGAGGGGCTTAATTAGATTCTTAACACTAGTGTTTAGTATAAAATTACGCCCCCTGCAAATTGCAGGGGGCGTAATTTTATACTATGCGGTATAACAGCTATCGCACTATCGCATCCAGCAGCTATCGCATCCACCAATGATACGAAATATAATCGAAGTCAGCCCCCGTATCAAGCGTTCCTGTATTGATCCATTTCAGATCTCGAATCACAATTGCATCCGCGTGCATGTAGTTCATATAGTTAAAATAGAGTTCGTATTCGGAGGCTCCCTGCCAAATCGGTCACGTTCTTCAAGAAAATATCATAGAATAGCCCGCCATGTTTTACCTCTACGAGACCCATGAGTTCCTTCACAAACTTCGTTTCAAACATCATATGGTGCGCAATGCCCGACTTATCCGGAAATTGTCTCTGAAAGTTTTGATGGAGGGCCCGCATATGAACAAAATACGGCCGGTGATACTGACGACCCACCGTGTACATACATTTATTGTCCTGCACGAAGGAAATGGGCCTCAGAAAGAAGGTGTCGCTATCGACGATCAGATACCGCTCCAGAATCCCCGGAATGACAAATCCGGCGTACAGTTTCAACAACTGCTGCAAATACCAGCCATTCCGATCACCCTTTCCATGATGCTTTGCAACCGTCTCTAGTGAAAAAGGAAAAGCAGACTCTGCGATCGTGGTGCATCCCTCGACCTGCAGCGAGAGATCTCGATAGATCAGATAGATGTTTCAAAACCCCAGTACATTCTTTTTCGTAAATACAAGCTGTTTCTGAATTACATCAATATCATTCGGTCCTACAGGAATCACGATATCAAAGAGATCACTCATTCTACGAATAGGGGATGACTCTTAATTTAAGCTCTACCGTTAAGAATCTAATTACGCGTTCGGCCAGGGGCGTAATTAGATTCTTACCGCTCTGTAAATTTGACGTTTCCAAAACCCTCCCATTCCATCAGAGAGGATGATCATCCCTATCCGTTGTATGAATTGTGGGCTTCCCCTGGCGAATCTTTGGCGCTGGTATCAAAAGCGTGTGGCAGAGTTGAACCGAGAGATGGGGATCACGAATACGACGGGCCCTACCTACATGGATGGAACGAGTGTTCCGGTCACGGCAGAACGGAAGGCCTTGGAGGAACTGGGTCTTAACCGCTATTGTTGCCGAAAGCACATGTTGACGAATAGGGATTTGATTGACAAAGTTTAACACTCTATTGTAGGTATGCAACTGTTCTTTCCATCCGTATTGCTCGTGCTTATTGCATTTCTGATTATTTTTCTGATTATGCCGAGATTTAGCCCGCTCGTGATTGTCAGCATCTCTGCAGTTCTTTTGGTCGCTGGCACCTATAACCACTTTACCACTTTTTGGAACGAGTACCAGCAATCGACGTGGCAAAACAATTTGAAGCTCTTTGCGCCCGGTATCTTTATCGCACTCCTGTTGGTCTATGTCTTTCTTGCGATCAGCTCCTTCTTTACGGGCGGCTCCGTTCCTGTTCCGACGCTTCCTGCGATAGAACTTCCAAGCGCTGAATCTGCCACAAATCCGGTTACGGCGGCTATCAATTCCACAATGAACGGTGTTAATACGGCCATGAACGCCGTAACAAATGCAGCAAATTCCGCTGTAAGTGCAGTATCCAATACGATCAGTAATTCCGCAAAGAACCAGAATGGCAATGGCAGAAACAATAACAATAATAATGGAATCACGCGGTCTGCCTTGGCGACGGTCTAGAGCAGTCCTAGACCCTGGCTCCAAACAAGCAAACGCTTATTTTGATCTAGAGTAGCAGCAACTGTTTAATTTATTCCTAAACAATAGAGGGATGCAGAAGAAACAACGAAAGACGAAAAAGGCTGCCGCCAAGCATATTATGACCATTCCAGAGATTCGTCGTGCCTTTGAGCATGTAGAAACCTTTGTAGAGATCCACGCCTCCATGCCGAAGCAGGAGCTCGTGGCGGCCTTTCAGAAGGAGTGGCGGCTCACCTTTAAGAAGGAGGTTGACGAAGAGGGTGCGCTCGCTTATGTGGAACACGCACTGGCCGAGCTTCCCAAAAAGCACCCAAAGCATCGGCGGCATCACGGGGGAGCTGTGCCCCTTGCGGGCGCCCCGATTCTAGGAAACGAGACGCGCCCAGGGCTCTATATTTCACCCGGTGTGAATCAAGGTTCCTATGCGCAGGTGCCCGCCTATGTGGACAAGGGATTCTGGAATCCCGAGCAGGCGCGCGACTACGACCCCGTTCCAGGCCAGACTCATTATGTGACAAGGACGCCCATGGGACTCGGCTCGAACCAGGCCGGCGGCAGCAACAATAAGAAGACCCGAAAGCAGAAGAAAATGCAGCAGCAGACAGGGGGCGACTTGGGATCCGATTTGCGCCAGATGATCTTTAATCCCTTTGCAAGTTCCCCTCCGCCCACCTCTCCTCTGAAAGATGTCGGGTCCTATCTGAATGCAACCCCGCTGCCCCCCAGTCGTGATGCCAGTCAGAGGCATCCTAACTATCAACTGGTCTAAATAACAACAGTGCCATGAATAAACGTCTCAGGTGTTAACCTAAGAAGTTTAATTAATAGGATTCAATAGATGGCTCTGTCTCCAGGAGATCAGAGTAAAGAGGTCGCCCGATCCCTGATCGACACCTACTTCCGAACCAACCCCTATCCGTATACCCGCCATCACATCGAGTCCTATGACCATTTTCTGAGTACGGATCTCATTAATATTATTAAATCCAGCAATCCAATCCTGATTTTAAAAGACAACATCGAGGGTACCAATCTCTATCGGTACAAGGCAGAACTCTATATCGGCGGCGAATCAGGCACCGAGATTCAGATCGGAAGTCCCACGATCTCCTTGCACGATGATGTCCGCCTCCTCTTTCCGAATGAAGCGAGGTTGCGCAACCTGACCTATGCCTCCGCAGTAACTGCCAGCATTCATGTGAAACTCTTCTATACGGAGAACGCCGCCTCGAGACCCGTTCCGCTCGAAGTGCCGCCCTTCCAGAATGTACCCCTGTTCAAGATGCCCATCATGCTGCACAGTAGCTACTGTATTCTGCACGACAAGCCAAAGGAATTTCTACGGGAGGCCGGCGAATGCCCCTATGACAGCGGCGGCTACTTCATTGTAGACGGCTCCGAAAAGGTGCTCGTAACCAAGCAAGAACAGGCGTTTAACACCTTCTATATCGCTCAGAAGCACGACGATCCGAAGGATCCCCGCTCTGTTCTCTTCGCCTCCATGAGCTGTCTGTCCGCTAAGACGCGCAAAGTGAAGCGGATCACAATGCGCATCTGGAAGGACGGTGAGATTTTGGTGGGACTGCCCTTTGTCCGTGATCCCGTGCCCCTCTTTATTCTGTTCCGAGCTCTGGGATTCCAGAGCGACCAGGAGATCTGCAAGTTGATCTATCCCGACTTAGAGGGATCGGAGGCCAAGCTGTTCTTGCCTCTGTTGCAGCCGTCGATCCTCCAGGCCTGGCCATTCTTCAACACCTTTACGTGTGTCCAGTATATTAAGTGTCTGACCAAGGGCTATTCCGAGGCCCATGTGCTCGACATTATTCGGAATCAGATGTTCGTGCATATGCCGAACGACCCCATGAGCCAAGCGCTCATGCTCGCCGAGTGTGTTCGCTCGGTGCTCCGTGTGAACCAGGGCTTCGAGAAGCAGACGGATCGCGACGACATTCGGAACCAGCGATGCCTGACGAGCGGCTTCTTGATTCAGATGCTCTTCAGCAACTGCTACGCTAGTTGGATCAAGGCCAGTCGTCTCGCGATTGATAAGGAGTGGTTCTACAACAAGCAGGCCTATACGGGTACGGATTTCAGGCGGATCTTTGACCCCTCCAAGTCGGCCATGATTTTCCCGATCAATCTTCTGACCGAGTCGATTCTGCGCGGATTCAAGGGCAAATGGGACTCGGGACTCGGGGAAGAGAAGGCCGGCGTGATTCAACTTCTGAGTCGTCTCTCTTATTGCGACTTTATGAGCCACTGCCGCCGCGTCATTCTCGACTTCGATACGAGCTCGAAGCTCCAGGGCCCGCGCCGTCTGCACGGCTCTCAATACGGCTATTTCTGCACGATGGAGACGCCCGGCGGCGCCTCTATCGGTGTTGCCAAGAACATGAGCAGTCTGACGGCCTTTTCGCTCGGCACGTCGATCGACGAGTTCCTGGCCTGGCTCCAGGCTAAGGGCGGCCTGCTGAAATCCGAGAATCTGCTGGAAGACCAGCGCCTTCGCTATGTCCCCGTGTTCCTGAACGGCGGCATTGCCGGCTATACGAAGCAGCCCCTCTCCCTCTATGCCGTTCTGAAGGCGCTCAAGCGCACCGGCTGTCTGCCTTATTCGACCAGCGTCTCTTTTTCGTATACACTCCGTAAACTCCAGGTCTATATGGATGCGGGGCGACCGCTGCGACCCCTCATCTGGCTCGGGCCCGGTCAGCAGGAGAAACTCGGACGAAAGGCCGATTGGCGCACGCTCGTTCTCGGCACGCTGCCCTTGACGGCCGCCCATACACTCCGCACCATCCTTTTCGTGGATCCGCTGGTTGATCGGCCTCAGGCCAGTCACGAGGACTACTTAAGGGCTTTAAGTGGTCACACGTCGACCCTCGAGTACATCGATCCCTATGAGCAGAACGAATCCTATATTGCGAATTTTCCAACGGACATCAAGCCCGAATCGACGCATATGGAGATTCACCCGTCCACCATTCTGAGTTTCATGACGGCCATGATCCCCTTCTGCAACCACAATCAGTCCGTACGCAATCAGCTGGGGGATTCACAGTCCAAGCAGGCCATCAGTCTCTATGCGACGAACTGGAAGAATCGCTTCGACAACAACGCCCATGTGCTCTGCTATGGCGAATCCCATCTGACGGGCACCCTGTACTCGAACTATCTGGGAGAGGGACGAATGCCCTATGGCCAGAACATCATTCTGGCGATTGCCCCGAGTGGCTATAACCAGGACGACGGCATCGTCTTCAACGCCGACGCCTTTGAGCGCGGGCTCTTTCGCACCATCGCCTATCGGTCGTATATGCTGCGCGAAGAGGACGATGTGATGGCGAAGACGAAGGTGCGCATCGGCAACCCCGCCAACATTAGCTCATGGAAGGACTTAAAGCCAGGCATTGACTATTCGAAACTCGATGAACGGGGCATTATTAAGGAGGGGACGTTCTGTGACGAGAACACCGTTCTTGTGGGGGGCTATATTGTGAATGAGGTGGGCATAAAGACGGACAAATCGTTGCGGCCGCAGGTCTGGACAAAGGGCCGCGTCGAGAAAGTCGTGGTTCTGGTGAACAATGCGGGGCTCATGACGGTGAAGGTACGTTTAGTGCAGGACCGAATCCCGGAACTGGGCGATAAATTCTCCAATCGCCACGGTCAGAAGGGCACCGTGGGCGCCACGATCCGAGGCCATGATATGCCGAGAACCAAGGATGGCATTGTACCTGATATGCTCATGAACCCCCACGCCATTCCGAGCCGCATGACGATTGCCCAGAACATCGAGCAGCTCTTTGGAAAAGCGATGGCTGCGACAGGATCTCGGGGCGATGGCACAGTCTTCATGAACGATGGTAGTCCCGAGGAGGCCATTGGAAATGTGTTGGAGGGCCTCGGCTTCGAGAAATACGGAAATGAGCTGTTGTACAACGGTATGACGGGGGAGCAGACGAAGGCCGCGATCTTCATGGGGCCGGTCTATGGCATGCGACTCAAGCATATGGTGGAGGACAAGTGGCAGGCGCGCGGCCAGGGGCGCAAAGAACAGATGACGCATCAGCCGACGGGCGGACGCGGCAACCAGGGCGGCCTGAAGATCGGTGAGATGGATCGCGACTCCATTATTGGCCACAGCATGACGGAGTTCGTTCAGGAGTCCTACATGAAACGGTCGGACGGCACGGTCATGCCGATCTGCACGAGCTGCGGCACCATGCCGATTCAGAACAAGAAACTCAATATTTCGCAGTGCCCGTTGTGCGACGGCCCCTCCGTCTTTATTGGAAATTCGGCAAACAATCTGGAACTGCTGCCGCCGCTCCATCGGCAGAAGGGGCGGATCGTGGACGTGGAACTTCCTTATGCGACCAAGGTTCTGATGCAGGAGATGGCTGCAATTATGAACATTGGTCTACGCCTGATTACAACAGCGGATACGCAAGTGCTGCGCCCCTTCAAGTCATTGGATCCCAGCGTTCCCGTTGATCGCAAGCTCGAAGAACGCAAGATGCCCGAGGCAATCGTCCAAGAACAGATACAGGAGCCCGAGGATGTCACGCAGCAGATATCGCTAGATGCGCTTCAGGCGATGGGCGTGGAATCGGCCCGTGTTGCATCGGCTGCTCATGCTGCCGCCGCAGAGGATCAGCCGATCCCGGATGAAGAGGCGGCAGTAGAGGTGACGGGCAATCAGCAGGTCATTCTTATAAATCAAGGCGCAGAGCCGGTGGTTCTGGTGGAGCCACCCGTCGAAGCGTTGCAGCCAACAGCGTTGCAACCAACAGCGTTGCAACCGACAGCAGTGCCATCACTCCTCCGTCGTTCTGCAAATGCAAGAAACATTGTCATTCAGCCGCCGGTGATTGAAGAGGTTCCGTCAGGAGCCCCCGCCCGTCTCTTTCCAAGCCCCATCCCTGGGGCTCCGCCGACAATTGCTGTGGCCAGCTCGGCTCCGTCCGTTATCAATGTCGACACGAGTCCTGCCGCCATGGCCGCGGAGGGCTTGGCACAACAGCCGCAATCGAATGTCCGTCGTGCAATGGTAGGTAACTTTACGGTCCAGCGTTCTGAACCGGCCGCGGCAACAGCAACCAGTCAATTTAGCATGCCGATCATTGTGCGCAAACTAGAGTAAATTTGATCGATTTGGAAGACAAGATACCTTTTAGTAGGAATGAACTTCGGTGACATTGAAGATATCTATCGATCTCGGCTCACGCTGCTCGACATTCTCGAGGAGCGTGGCTATGCTACGGAGGCCTTTCGCAAACTGAGTCCCGACGAGATTGCGGCGGCGGTCCCCAACGCCGACGGCCTCTTCTCTCTGAGTTTTACGGCAAAGAAGAAGGACGCCGACGACCCAAAAACCTGCCTCGTCCGCTATGGAAAATTCTCTAGACAAAAACTCAGCAACATGTTCGACGACTATCCCGACGAATCAGTGGCTGAGACAATCGTAATGATCATGGAACCCGTGGTTGATCTGCACCATCAATTGGCGCTCAAGCTCTGGCTCGGACCGTCTCATATCCGGGTCAGCTTCTTCAGCATCTATCAGCTTGTAAACAATCCCATGAAGCACTTTCTGGTGCCGAAACACGAGATTGTACCCGTCGAGGATGAGAAGGCCATTCTGGAGAAGCATCATATGATCTCAAAGTCCAAGTTTCCCATGATTCGATTTCATGTCGACCCCATCGTTCGGCTTTTGGGCGGCGTTCCAGGCAATCTGATTAAGATTACGAGGCCGAGTTTGTCGGCCGGCGTCTACGAGTTCTATCGTGTTGTTTCTCCCTAATCGTTAGGGATGAGCTGTACACTAGACTTAATACGTCAAAACCAATATGCAGCGGATAGCAATCCGATGGTACCTGTCTATGAACAGATCCTGACAACTACAACAAACGCCTACGATGCCGGCCAAACGACGGCCTGTAACACGATTATGAATGCCGCGGGGCCCTATAATGCATTAGCAGAAATCATAAATGGAATCAATGCAAAGACACAGACTCTGACGAGTGCATGTGTGCAGGAGAGTCCAGACTTCAAAACAGCAACGAATAAAATCAAGCAGCTGGAAGGCGAGATCAATGAGCTGTCGGCCGACGAGCAGACCGCAAAACTCCGCGTGGAACTTCTCCGGTCAAGGGACGTGAATGTCACGAATCATCAAGTCTTTTTATTGGGACGCCCTCTGCGCCCGGCATCCATCCCGCTCCTGTGGGCCCTTTCCGTCCTCTTTATCGGCATAGCCCTCCTCATCTTCTATATGTTTAATCCGTTCGATTTATCTCCTTCGAATGCACTGCTCTTCCAGGCCTATCTCTTTGTTCGAAATCCGATCTTTATTGGCGTTGCCCTCATGGTTACTACAATCGCCATTATTCTAGGAACGTTCTATAAGATGGGAGTCTTGTAAATTATATAGAGATTCCTTAGAGTCATGGCGTCCTTTTGCCCACCGAATAAAACGACCTATAGTTTAACCGATTATAACAACGCATCCTATCCAGACGGCCTTCTGGAACTGGTGTCTCCCAGTGCAGAACGGGATCCGGCCACAAATCTCTTAACGCAGAATGCCTGCGCAGTTGTCTACAAGACACTGGTCATTAGTGATACGCGTCTCTTTACTACAAATGTCACGAACGAATACTGCTATTTTAACGGCCTCTATGCATCGGCCGCCGATCATTTTCTATCTATGACGGCAAATAAGAGTGCGTCTTCGAGCCCGATCGACACCTATAGCAAGGCCACTATTCGTTTGATCGGCAATCTCATCGATCTCAGCACTCTGGTCGCCTATATTGGAGCGCAGATGCCGAACGACGGGGCCATTCAGGCCTTGGCCGCACAGATGCGTTCTGCGCTCCAGACACTCCAGAACCAGCTCGGAATGATTACGAATGTTACAAAGAGCGCCGGCCTCAGCACCCATACACAGCTCTATAAGGAGATGGAGAAGTACTCGCGGCAAAAAGCGGCCTACACAAACAATCTCCTGGGCTTCTACAGCTTTCTGAATATCACATCCCTGGGACTCCTGTTCTATATCTACAGTTCTATGGAATAGACCGACCATTCAATAGAATTTATACAAGACTAATAGAGTGCGAATGGCAAATTCCGGTGTATCACAAGATCCCACGTATTATATTGAGCGGGATCAGGGCCTACGTGTCTTTGACGCGGGTCTGGCGCGTCGCCAGAACGAAATTAACCAGTGGGAGGCGGGCAACAAGATGGACACCCTTTTCGTCTATCAGCAGATGCTCATTATCCTATCCGCCATCATAATAATGACCTATTTCTTGAAAAAGGGTATACTCTCCACTACGGTGTTCTGGTCCCTGACGGGGATTCTGATCGCCATTTTCGTATTTACGGTGGCCAATCGGGCACAATACACTGATAAGATTCGGGACACGCGCTACTGGAACAAGCGCCAGTTCCCTGTGAACGTAACGCCTGTTCCTACGGTTTGCCCTTAGTGTCCAGCATTCGTATTAAAAATCTAATTACTCCTCTCCTAGAGTTTTAACACTAGGAGAGGAGTAATTAGATTTTTAACAGTAGGGATACTAGAATGTCTTTTATCAGCAACATATGCGCCGGCGAGAGAAATCGGGCGGAAGGAAGAATTAATGAAATACAAAGGGCGGCGGAGGATGCTGCTAGAGCAGCAGCTGAGCAGGATATAGTACAAGAGAATCAACTAAATTCTGTGCAGCAGCAGCTAAACGATACTACAGTTCGGCTGGGGTCATCGAATCAGCAGATTCAAGTCAATAACGTTCAGTTGGCAGCGAATCAGCAGAGGATTGCGGCGGATACAACTACGATTCAAAGCCTAAATGCACAGCTGATAAACTGCAATGCCGAAGATTATGTAAATATTAAAAATATACTCAAGAGCTATACGACCGCTGTGAACAACAATACGGCCTTGGTCAAATCGGTTGGCATCCAGGATATTGCGAATCGCTTAACCGCGGTGGCGGAGAAGAATGCCTATTTGGAACAGGAAAAGGCTGCAATGATCAGCAGCATTGAACAGCACGAGCGGGATTTTGTAGATCTGCGGGATGCATTGCCTGAAGTGCTCCCGACTACGAGTGTGCATATCTTGGATGACTATACGATGTGGATGCTTGTTCTGAGCTACAGCCTTTTCGTTGTCTCTGTGATTTTCTATTACTGCTATATTCATTCGTATACACCCACGTCCATTCTGATTTCAACAGTGAGTGCCGCGTTTCTCACAATTATTCTGTTTATTTTGACGATTCTTTTGCTCTAGAGTATACATGAAAAAATAGGGGTTCGAATATGATCTACATACTTGAGAAAGCGCTTACGCGCTTTCTTTGTCGTACTCCTCAATATCCTCATCCGATTCGAAGAGCCGCAGCCTCTTATAGGTCTTCTTATCCGGCGGCGCCCCAAACTCGTCGTCCATCCTTTTTTGCAGCTCCATCATGCTCAGCCTCTTGCCCCCTGCCGACCCCACCATCTCCGACCACTGCTTATAAATGCGCCAGATCTCCTTGATGGCCGCCTCCTCGCCTGCGACCGGTCGCAACCGGGCCTGCTTGAACTTCCCAAAGGAATCGAACATCGACCGATAATTATCCGACTCCTGCCTGACAATGGCTGGAATCGGCTCAATCCCCTGCTTGAGATACTGGGTCTCGTAGATATGGACGAGTCTCGCCATAAAGGGCGTGCGCCACCGCTTCAGCTTCGCATCCAGGAAGTTGTCCCGCGGCCAGATGTTCTTGGTCGGGTCAATGTCCTTGCCCTCTTCCGAATCCGGGTCGACGAACTTCGACTCAAACGGCACAGCCATCACGCGCCGCCACGTGCCCCTGTCCATTGCATGGATCGCCGGGAACTTGTTACACAACATGAACATCTTGCCCGTGATCTGGAACTTGGACTGATCCTCGAACAGGCCACGGGCCTCCACGACGTCCTCGCCCGTGAACTGCTTCATGCGGCTCGTATTCAACGCCTCTCCGTCATCAGGCTCCGCCATGTAGATGAAGCGTCTGTTGCGAACGGCCATGATATCAGGATTCGCCGCACCCGACTCGGGCCTTTTACGTGTCAGAACCGTCGACTGCAGCGACACGGCATAGTCCCCGAGCGCCATCGACATCAGATCGACGAGCTTGGACTTACCGTTGCCACCAATGCCGATCCACGTGTCGTATTTTTGCTCTCGGTTCGTGCCCTCCAGACAGGAGGCGAGCTTGCGCCACATATAGGCACGAAGGTCGGCACGCGGGAAGACCTTGGTCATGAAGTCGTCAATCTCCAACTGTTCAGGATCATCGGCCCTGTACGGCTCGTAGTTGATCGGCCGGCACTGCTTGGGATCCCAGCGGCCCGCCTGGTAACTCACAAAGTCTTCGGGCTTCCCTTCACGAAACTGGCAGTACTGTTCTGTGACACCGGCTGCATTGGTTCGTTCCGCCCGCAGATCGAGAACTCCGTTTGCAAACCCGATCAGGTAGGGCTGCGCATCGAGCTTCTTACTGAAGTCCTTCTCGTAGAACAGCCCGATCGAATCTCGCACCGTCGCATCCTTGAAGGCCGCCGAGTACAAGTTCCCCTCGAGCTTGTGCAGTTCCTTGAGCTTCATGACCTCGTACTCCTGCTCGATCTCGGTGCCGGCCTCATTCCCTTTCCGTTTCGTGATGTTCTTTGCACGGTTCACCAGATCGGCCACCTCTGTGCTCATCTTGTTTCGGAACTCCAGACCTTGCGGGGACTTCTCCCAGCAATTTTGCCGGTACTCGAACCACTCCGTCTTCTTGGTGTCGACGGCCGCCCGGAACTCGCTCCAGTACATCCGCTGCATGAGCCGTGCCACGTGGTTGTTCGTGTTGTTGACATGCCGGAGCACAAACTCCACGTGGCTGTCGTCCATGATCTTTTTGTATTCGGCCAGATTGTCGTTGCGCGCCCACAGATGGAGGGAACGAATGGTGAAGCAGTTGCCGTGGCTCCTCCAGCCCATGGTCCAGTCCCTTTGGAGACGGCTCACGTCGTTATGCCGAAACTTGGGGCTTTTCTTGCTAAAGGCCATCCAGGCATCGAACATCTCCTCGGAATTGGAGATTGCATAGAGGCACCAGCCGACCTCCATCCAGGTCTGGTACTGATCCGCGCGCTCAACACTCAGGCATATCTCGGCCAGTCGTTTGGCCAGGGCAATCTCGTCGCCCGTATAGCCGGTCGACAGCCAGGTCGGGAACATTTCGGCCCCCTTTTCGGCACTTGGTTCCACGCTGTTCACGTGCTTCTTCTGCACCAAGTCGAGGCACCGTTGCCATTCGTCGGCAGCGTCCTTCTGCACTGTCACAAGTGACGGCACAATCTTATGACGCACCGAGAGCTTGTCCATCAAGTCCCGCGTCGTATAGAGATCGGTGCCAGTCTCTTTCAGTTCATTCGTGTCTACGTGAAACTGATAGGCATGGCTCAAGGAATACGCAGGAATGTCGGGCTTCGATTCGCCGTAGAAGAACCAGGCGCCGTTGCGAATCGAGACCTCGTCATAGATATCCTTTTCCGCGTTGATATAGCCCGTGCCCGAGAACGCCGTTTTGATGACCTCTAGCTCCATGAGTTTCTGACGAATCGCCAGCTGATACTCATAGGGGATGTTGAGGTCGTATTGAATATGAATGCCATCCTTGATGGCCTTGTCTTTTTTGGACTCGTAGGGGGTGGGTCTCAGAGAGACAAAGAACTGCACAGATTTGCCCGTTAGATCGAAGAATGTGTTCAGTTGTTCAAGATAGGAGCGCAGGAATGCGCGAATATGGGTCATGTTGAATCGGCGCTTAATGGAGCCTTCGGGAGCGTATTTGAAATCGAGGTCGATCAGGCCTGGCTGGATCCCGTCAGGGCGGCGCTGCTCCACGAGGTTCAGGGGCCTGAGATTCTTGACGAAGAGGTGCTCGTGCAACATGTCGAGGTAGGACGAGTAGTCCTCGTCCTTGATGTTCCAGCGCCCCTTGTGATCGCCCATGCCCGTGACCGAACAGGTGCCTCCCCGTTCAATCCTATGAGAACGTAGGAACGATGCCAAAGGACCGTCGGCTAACATTGATTCTGAGATGGGCATTCTACTTGCTTGTATGCTTTTGAATTGGCAAAGAAACGCATCAAATTTTCATAAAAAATTTGATGCGAAAGGATTCCTACCCATTACTAGTATGAAGTTCTGTCCGACCTGCCACTATTATCTCTACATGAAGGTCATGGAGGATGCGGCGACTACCCAACGCTTGATTATGCGCATCTGTCACAACTGTGGGTACCAGGAGGAGGATACGGCAGGGGGGCTGATTATGGAGACCGATCTGCAGGAGAAGACAAGTGAGGGCTACAAGGTGCTCATGAACGAGTTTACGAAGCTCGATCCCACGCTGCCCCATCTCCACACGATCAAGTGCCCGAATGCCACCTGTGGGTCGAATGTGGCGAATAAGGAGCCTGACGTGATCTACATGAAGTATGATGCGCAGAACTTGAAGTATATCTATCTGTGCAACATTGAGGGATGTGGGGCTCGGTGGAGGTCAAAGGGAGCATGAGCTCCCTTTGACCAGCAACTTGTTCCGAATGCTATGCATTCGGAACAACGGAGATCCAAAGGCGCGTAGACGCCTTTGGATCAACAACTTGTTCCGAACGCCTATCAATCCCTCTTCCATACTTGAAAAAAATAGTCACGGCACGCCCCCCATCCTCCTCCTTCCGAATAGTCTATGCAAAAACCTCTTGTTTTTAAAACATTGTCCACAAAATATTTATGATCCACGTTATAATAATCATTTTCCATTATAATGAGCTTGATAGAATCCAGAATCTCTGGCATATCCTGTAGAATATAATAAAACGCTCCTTCGCAGTCTAATACAAGTGTATCAAATTGAACATTGTATTTGGCCAACAATCCATCATAGGATATACTTTGTACCTCCTTGTATCCTGGCAGAACAGTATCGCTCGGCATAGTATCCCATTCGCGTTGAATTAGGCGGCGCTTCGAAAGTGCCGAATTTTCTATGTGAAATGTCATATTGTTCAAATTGCGATTCTCTTTCAGCTGGGCATATATATCGGGATCCGTTTCCAGCACAACTAGATTCGATCCCACAATAGATCCAATTACCAAGGAATTTCTGCCAATATTTCCGCCAATTTCCAATACCTTTTCGTTCCCTTTTAAATATCGAGTCACCATTTTCTGCTCAGGCACCTCTTCACTAAACAATCCATGTTTAATTTTCAGAGTCTTATGAATCTTGTTGAGTCGTGCATCCACAGAAAACTCTGTACGTACCTTATTTGATGAAAGATCAATGTACACAACATACGTATTATCATATTCTGTAGTGCCATTCGCATCCGTTATAAAGATTGACTTTAGAACGTATGGCAAAGGATCACCAAAATATACGGCTTTTGTATCATCGGATGCAGGTATTACAATACAATTATTTGATTGTAATCGAAGTTTACAGATTTCGGTTACATCTATTTGCGTGCCCCCCTTTCCATAAGTAATCAACATACTGTCTACATACATCTACACATCTATCCTTAGATGCTCTGCAGTAAGCGCAGTTCCTCGCATTCGGGATAGATCACCTTAAATTTCGGATAGTGGGGCGTAGACCAAGGCTGATGACAGGCCATTGTTACCTCGGTGAAGGTTTCATCGACTGAAAAGCGCCGTGCATCCTCATAGGGTGGCTTCTGTACCTGCACCGCATCGTACCGTGTTGAAAAGTACAAATCCTCGTACATATCGTTGTATGGAATCTTTTCAATAATTTCCAGCATCTTGGATTTTCTACGCAAACTAAATCCCCCATTGCCAATAAAATCGCAACGGCGGGTGGGCGGATAGGCCGTTATAAGCCAGGGCGACCCTACATAGTCATACTGCAGAAACTCGTTAATAAAGTGCGCATTTCGCTTAAAGATCATGGAATCGGTTTGAAATACGAGGAACATGTCCCGATCGATATGATCATAGACAATGCTCTTTGTGGCCAAGAGGCGACTATAGGTTATCTGATTCAGATTATCCACGTTCAAATTCACCAACTGGACCGAATCGTCCATGCGATCAACAATCTCCTGAGCATATGCGCCATTGTTCGATCCGTGAAATAGGATAATCTTCCATTCCGCCGACAGGCATTCGCGCGCATTCCGTAATACGAACTCCAGCGCCCTATGTTTTCGTGGCTCAATTATTACTGCACAGTATTTATGCGACATCCTATTTGTACTCTAGGCTAATCTCCTTAAATCCTCAAAGACATCGCCAGGGCAGCAATCGAACTTCTGAATCCGTTCCGATCCCGTGATAAAATAGATCCACGGATCAAAGTCATGACCGAACTTGTCTATTTTGTCGAGAATACGCGTTGATCCGTCCTGGAGCCACTTCGCAAAGCAACGTTTGAGTTCTGGGGCAAGCCGCGACCTGCAATCTGCGTATAAGAACGCCAAGAACATATAGAGATCGCGGCCTTCCTTGGGACAGGGGTCCCTCAATGAATAGACTTCCCCCCCAATTGCAATATCACTGGCCTGCGTCTCCTTGTTCCCGATGCAGCTGAAGCCGAAGTCGACCAGGGACACCGTATACCTTGATTGTAAATTTAGCGTTCGATCCCTTACGCGCAGAGCCAGCGGCTTTGGCGCATGCGTTTCAATCATCAGATTGCTCGGTTTCAGGTCCCGATGGTTCATGCCCAGATCTTGAGCCAAGTACCATAGCATAGCACTCAGCTGCAGCAGAACCTCCAGCAAAAGACCCGTAATATCCCCCCCTTTTTGCAGCAGAATTGTGAGCGGCACGGCGCTAACAAATACTTCCATTGAAAAACAAATGCTCTTGTCCTTCAATTGAAACACATCATAGACTGCCGCCGCTCCACGGCTGAACCCTGCTCTTACCAGGGACAGATGCACCTGTTGCTGGATACAGGCTTCGAAGAGCAGACTCTTTGACGGAATCAGTGGCCGCTTCACGAAGACGGTTGTTTTACTGGTACGCGTGGTACGGAGCCCCAATTCGATGCGACTAAAGGTGGCGCCTGGAAGATTCTGGATCCATAGTAATGACTTATAGGGTTCCTGGATGTAGAGATGCTCGTCCAGAATGTTCTGAGAACAGGGGACTTCGATGGAGGCCATGAAGCGCGGATCGCGAATGCACCCGACGCCCCTCAACCCTATCTGTGCTAAATCAAAGACTGTGTTGCAACTGCAATCGCAGTGCATCCCTACTGGATGGATAGATTAATCAGCCCAGATTAATCAGCCCAGATTAATCAGCCCAAACATCTTTCAACACTTTATAGGCGGGGCAGGGATCGCATCCATCCGCCAGCATATACGCGGCCATTTCACAGGGATGCTCATAGGCGCTCGAATTCAGAGTGGACGAAAAGAAGGCTGCCATGTCCCGCGGCGGCTGGCGCCAATGAATGCGGCTCCGCACGTTGTAGAACCAGACGCCCGTGTACTTGAGCGACGGGGTCACGGGATTCAGGAAGACACAGACGGGCACCCATTCCTGGTTCCAGATCCAGAGGGGATCCTGCTGCGTATCGGGATTGAAGCGCCGCACCTCCTTCAGATGGGGCGGCAATTCGCCTTCAAAGGGACGCCAGTTCCACCTCTCTTGGAAGAACTGTGTCCATTTTCGGTAGTGGGCCCTCTGATGGAGGTGCCACAGTTCATGAACAAAGGTCGCATTCGTAAGGGAGGCCGCGGACTGGGGTAGGCAGATGACGTTCGGCTGGCGCGTATGAGGCATGCCGCCGTCCGACGAGGGCATCAGAGCGACTACGGTCGGCTGCAACCTCAGAAGAGGCCCAGGAATCGCGAATCCCTGGATCCGCTCGGTCAGAACGTCGGCATCGGCCAGGGACAGGCGATTGGCCGAATAGTTCATGGTTTCACGGCTCCGAATGTTGGCGCGATCCTGCTTGCAGGCCAATTGATAGCCGTCCTGCTGTTCGGCCAATGCAAGTGCATCGGGTCCTTCTGCTCCGACGGCGACATGAAATAAAAAAGTAGGTTTGTTGTCCTTTGGCACAGATAGACTCAAGCCCATCCCTATTCGTCTACAATGATTTCATTTTTTAGGCTTGCAACTGTTGTTGCTGCTGCTGTTGCTGCCGCTTTCGCAGCAGTCCGCTTCTTGGCCTGCTTCTTCTCAATCGTTTTCACCAGGAACTGGTCCATCATGAAATTGCTCAGGGTCGCCTGGACGGTTTTCTTCACAGGTTGACTCGTTTTTTGCATCTCCTTCCCTGTAGACACGGGATTTAGCTTTAAACTCTCACTAGAGTTCGATCCATTTGATCCAGATGCACCATGGGTCAAACCAAAGAACTTCTCTACAAAGGCGCTCGTATGCTGCTTACCGCATAACTGAAAGGCCTTGCCGAATAGGAGATCGGCCGCTGCAGATTCGCGCCATATCATCTGCTTGTCTGGATTGTCAACCGGCATTTTAGACCACGGCACGGACTCCGAGCCCGGCATCTCTTCCAGCAGCAGGCCGAACATCTGACTGATCGGATTCTGTAGCTGATGCCCCAGATAGAACTCATAGTCGGGCTGCAACCCCTTGTCCCGAATCCAACTGGGCGCCTCAATGCGATCGCCCTGGAGTTTGGCGGCCTGGGATCCAATCGGCGGCCTCACATAGACAAACGGGATTCGATCGCCCGAGGCTGGCGCATTGCCCGGATCTCGCAGAGCCATCCGATCCGCCAAGGCCTTGTGGGCGATCTGGAGCGGATTGGCATACTCCGCCCGCAACGATTTCGTAATCGTCAGCTGTCCCAACTTCACCTTTCCGTTGACCAGATCCATGCACGACTCTTGGACAAGTCGTGTAGCCCCTACGACGTCCCGTTCAAACAGCAGCTTCTTCATCGCCGATCCATAGATCGTCTTCACGATGGGCGCATTGTCTCGTCGCTTGAGCGCGATCCCCATGTACTTCACCACGAAGTCATCCGCATTCTCCTCGAACATGAGTCCCGCATAGCGCTTTTTCGAGAACATGAGCATCGGATCGAAGATCTTGTCGAACTCGAAGTCGTGCGGGGGCGCCAGCGCCTTTGTGACTAGGTGCCCCGCCTCCGTCGTCAAGTCGATCACGGCTTGCCTTTTGTCTCGAGGACTTAAAGAGCCATCCTTCAAAGCGAATTCCACAAAGAGGGAATCCGTATCGCCGTACATCACGGAGGCGATGCACTTGGGATGGAAGGCATCGAGTCCATAGAACTGCTCGATCACCTCCTTGGCGAACAGGATCTGTTTGCGGCCATAGGCCGTGATGGACGCCGCCAGATGTTGCAGCCGGACTTTGAAGGTGGAGGAGCCGAGCTGACCATAGAGCGAGTTGGCGGTGAGCTTGTAGGCCAGCTGCTCGGCTTCCAACAGCGCTTGCTTGGCCGGGTCCGTCTCTTTGGCCTTCTCCTTGCGCTTCGCCTTTCGCTTCGCCAGCAGCCCTTTGATGATCTCGGGCACGGTCGCCTTGGAACCGTCCAGGGGCTGTGCGTAGCGGCAGATGCGCAGCCCCGCCTTAATCTTGTCGGGATGCTTGCGCTTGTCGGCAGGATCTATACGAAGAAGATCGAACTCGATGTCCGTGTAACCGTATCCCTTTTGGCCCGTGTTGCTTCGGGTGCCGGCACCCGAAGCAAGGTGGTTGTTTGAACTGCGTTCAAACAACTCATCGTACTCATCGGACCCAAACACGACTTCCATCAAGTTGCCCGAGGCATCATAGTCTTTCACCCAGACGAGGGAGTCGTGGCTGATGTTCTCACTCTCCATGGAGGACGGATAGAGAGAGGCGAAGTCCGCCACGCCGATCGGGTGTTTATTGTAGAATCCGGGCACCGGATCGAGCACGATCGCACCCTCGTAGGAGTCCTCCACGCCTTCGCGATTCGGCGCCGGCAACACGGGGATTAGCGTCTCCCGTTGACGACAGGCCTTGAACACGAGCGATTCGGCCTTGATGCCCTGGCCTCGCGTGAAGATGTAGCCGACGGGGACACAGCAGACATTCGCCATCGACATGCTGTTGTTGAAGACCTCGCGATTGCGATACAATTCGAGGACCAGATCGCAGTCCTGCAAGCAGTACTTGCCGACTATGGCGCGATCGGCCGCAGTGCCTCGGTGCAGACGGAAGATGTCGGCGGGGCTCACATCGTCCTTCACGACGACCCACTTCACGGCGTCGGCCAGCTGCTCCTCTTCCAGCAGTTCTCCGTCTTCCCGCAGAGGCCAGGCCACCGTTACGATAGAGCCCGTTATGTCCAGAATCGGCATCTTGTCCGTCAGGCTTTCGCCCGTGGCCTCCAACAGACAGAGGGCTCTGCCAGGTCGAAGATCCTTGATGGCCCCTGAGAGGGTCAGCACCAATCGGCCCTCCAACCTCTCGGCCTTTTTGAGCTTGCCCGAGAGATAGTGCTTGGTCACCTCATCCAACTTATAGGAGGGCAGGGACTCGTTGCGCTTAATATAATGGAAGAGGTCGATCTGGAGACGCCCCGAGGCCGTCCAGATATACATGAAGTTGTCGCCCATGGCCGACGACGAGAGCCGCTTCTCCTCGCACTTCACCTCCTGGTCCTCGACGCGCGTGAGCCCTTGAAACGCCGCAATGCAGCCGAGATCCTCGGATCGGTCCCACAGGTAGCGCTCATCGAAACCAAAGATGTTGTAGCCGATCAGAATATCGGGATTTATATCGCGGAGCCACTCGAAGAAGCCCCGAATCATCCCCTGTTCGTCCTGGTATTCGTGGACGACGATCCCGTCGAGCGGATCGCAATTAGGCCAGACAAACAGGTGTCTCTGTGCCTCTGCATCCGATGTATTGCTGGTCAGGGTGGCCCCGATCTGGATCGCAGGATCCCCGATCGACAAGAGGTCCTTCAAGGAACTCAACAAGTGGCCTACCTCGTCCACTTCTGTCTTTTGAAAGGGCGCGGTCTTCAGCTTAGTAATCAGATCGGCGACCGTCTTCTTCGACCGAAGCTGCCCCATGATTCCCGTGTCGAAGAGGCGTTCGATCGCTTCGGCGAAGGTCTCGTCGATCCCTTTTCGTTCCAGAAGGGTGGCGGCCACCGTGTCCCAGCTCTTCTTGGCCACGGGGAAGGCCCCCGTCTGTGAATAACACTCTATATCCCACGAAACGAGCGTAAACGGTGCAACGGCGGCCGCCGATACAGGGTTCACGTCCGTGAAATGGACGGTTGCATGGAGCGTTGCGGATCCCTCCTCTACCGAATCCGCATCGATTTCGACCCAGCCGCACGGATTCAGCCCTTGTATGTGGAAGAAGCGGAGCATGGGATCGAGGTTGGCCTCGTAGACCTCCACGATGTCTGTGCGTCGAAAGGGCGGGCCGAGGGGCTTTCTCGTGGACGGCTCGGACTTGTCGTTTAGAAAGAGATTCTTGAGCAGGCGAAAGAGGGCGAGACTTGGCACGGTGATCTCGAGGAACGGGAAGAGTCGATTGGCCGTGAAGCCGTAGAACTTCTTCCGCTCTACACGCTTCAGAGTCAGCTGGGACAGGGGCACACTTTGCACGGTCAGATAGGCACGGATTGCGTCGATCGCAGCCAGTGTCTTGGATTCGGGGAGGGCCAAGTAGAGTGTGGGGCGAAAGCCCACTACATCGACCTGAACGGGCTGACCGGTGTCCGTGGAGCCGTAGAGATGAATGATCATTTCGCGCTTTTCGGCGGCATTGTACCGCTTGGAATGGGGTCTCTCTTCATCAGAAGGCGGTGATTCATATACCTTTTCATTGTGCTTCTCCTCCTCCTCCTCCTCCTCGTTACGTCGAGCACGTGTGCTCGACGTAAGGCTGGAGGATATGCCGTGCATATCCTCCTCGACACGAATATCTCGCGATACCGTGTCGAGTAAGTGAAACTTAATTGTGGATGTGGCCATGGTTGCTCTTTGTCAACGGATCTTTAGGAGTCAAATTTATGCACGCCTGCGAGTCCTCTTCGACTTCTTTGATCGGCGTTTCCGACTTCCGAGCGTTGCATTCGCAATGCCGAGAAGAATGGCGGGGGCCGCCAACTGATAGGTGGTGGAGGCGAGAGTTCCATATAAGTTACCGCCGGCCTGGCTTTTATTTGCAGATGTACTTGGGGAGATCTGGTCATTTGAAGCGGAGGGGGGGAGAAGAGTTGCGGAGGGAGTGACGGGATTCATTGTTTCAGACGGAGGCACTGAGACGAAATCCTCCTCCTCATTCGCAGACACAAGTGTCTGTTTTGCTGTCTTGGTACTGTTGTTACTGCTTGTATTGTTTGTATTGTTTGTATTGTTTGTATTGTTTGTATTGCTGCTACTGCTTGTATTATTGTTGTTATCGTTGCGACTGTTTGTGTTTTCATTGTTGTTATTCTTCACGTTCTTCTTTGGGGTGTTCAATAAGGCCTCGAGCTCATCAACATTCATTTCCTTCACAAGTTCGCCCTTCACATAGAGGCCGATGGACGGGACGGCGGAGGGAGGAGTGACAATGGGGTTCTTGTTTAACACATCCAGATCAATATTGGTAGCCACGATGCCAGACTTATTCGTATTCAGCGCAGTATGCAACTGCTTCTTGATTCGCTGACAGGCGCCGCACCATTCTGCCGTAATCGCGATAATCATACTCTCAATCCGTTTCATTCCGTTCATGACCTTTGTCATATCACCGCTGTTGTTCACGATGGAAGGGATACGGCCAACCATGGTGGATCCTTTGCTATATCCGTGAATCTCTTCTTCGTTCATTGAGTTTCGGGACCGAGACTTGGATCTAGATCGTGAGCCCTTCTTCTTACTATACATCCTCTACTGACAGGGTAGAAATTAAGCTATTCGGTGATGGCTTAATTTCTATTCTTAACGGTAGGGGACATGGATTATATCCTATTTATGTTTTTCATTTGTCTAGCAGCCTACTGTATTCTCTACGTTCTCGGGCGCTACTATCTGTTGGAGCCCTTTGCATCGGAAAATGTGCGCAAGATGGTCGCGATGCACGCGGCCCCGAGCACCTACAATACCACAGGGATCCGGGAAGACTTGGTCGGAGATCTTCCCTATGCCACAAATCCTATTATGCGGCTGGACGACTACGAATACTCGATGATCTTTCAGTCGGAAGGGAATCGGGATGCCCAGCGGAGGTCGATCAGTGATGCCATGTCCCGGTATCCTTCGGACTGGTGTGCTTTACCGCCTTCAGCCGCCCTGTTTCAGACGAGCCAGGAGGGATTTACGAATGCAGTTGCACGAGACCAGGCGGCCGCACCGGCGGATGTCTCCGAATTTGATTCGATCTCGGGATCGGCGGAGCAGCCGCCCGACAGGGATGCAATGGAAGACGAAGAGAGGAAGATTCTGGCCATGTACAAGCCCGAGGACACCAAGAATCTCGTTCACTATTCTTTGAAAGATGCGACGCAGCTCGTGAAGAAGATGTACGAAAAGCGGGGGTTAGTCGCCGATGTGCAGAAGTCGAAGCAGGGCGAGAACGTCTTTGAGATTGTGGAGGTGACGCCGAAGAATCCTGTGATTGTCTGGGAGGACGATGCGAGTTCGCCGCAGGATCGGGAGACGATTCGGGGGGAGAACCGGATCAACGTGCCGATCACGGTGAATGATATGTCGGCTGGTTTGGATCCGTTCTATGAACCGAACTCGAGCACACGGCTCGGCAAGAACGATTATACGAAGTGGACACCGGGCTTGGAGCGGCAGTTTGCACCGACGTATACGGGGTCGGGGTGGGCTTGAGTGGGGGACATCAGGTGGGGGACATCAGGTCTGGGCACCGAAGGTGCCCAGACCTGCCTCCCCCATACCCCCTGTTTACTTAAGTTGGGGGACATCAGGTCTGGGCACCGAAGGTGCCTAGACCTGCCTCCCCCATACCCCCTGTTTACTTGAGTATAACCTAAAATGCCTCGTTCTTATAGAGTAGCAATGTTTGAACGCTTGATATTCCTAGGATATGTGATCTTTACCGTTGCACAAGGGGCGTTTCGTGGTTCGCAAATCCAAGTCCCGCATCCTATGACTACCGTCATTCCTCGCACCCCTCTCCGTCAAGAAGCAACCCTTCAGTATTTTCGGCGAATCGATGAGCTCGACAACAATCTTGTCTATCGGCCTCTGGCCAGTGATTTTACAAAGGATTTGTACTGATCTGATACCATTACCGCTTAGTATAAAATTACGCCCCCTGCAAATTGCAGGGGGCGTAATTTTATACTAAGCACTAGTGTTAAGAATCTAATTAAGCCCCTGGCCAGGGGCTTAATTAGATTCTTAACGGTACAAATCGATCTCAATCTGTAAAAAAGTTGTTAAAAATCTTTTTACAGAATGAATCTTACTGGTAGAGAGAGATGTCCAATCGGAACTTTGACTTTTCGGCCATTGTCAAAATTCTGAACGCCCAGAACAACGCCAACTTCTACAACCGGCAGCAGACGGTTGTCCAGCGGACACCAGGGATCCCCTATACGATTGATCTTCAAGCGGCCAATCCGCAGACCGGCAACTACGATGCCGATACGATTGCCACGCTGCAAGCCGGCCAGCAGGCCTATTATTTTAAGGGGGTTCCGGATACGACGGTTTTGGCGCCGCAGCAGTACACTGCTGCGGCACCTCCTGCACCTCCTACATCGTTATACCCCCCTGTTCTGACCTCAATTATAAATGGAAATGAAAATCTCTCTGTTTCATTTACCCAGGAGATAGGTACACTTCCTATTACAAACTATCAGTATACCGTAAGCGCAGTTGGAGGTAAAAGCGTTATTGGGATCTTTAGCCCCGCTGCTACAACAAGCCCTGTTCTAATTACTGGGCTCGTGAATGGCATAACCCTTTCTATTACTCTTCAGGCTATCTCAGATACAACTACAAGTGTCCCCTCTAATTCACTGGAGGGTACCCCCACTGCATCTGCACTCATCACCCCTGTTCTGAACTATGCGCTGCCAAACGATGAGAGCGCATATGTCTATTTTACAATTGGCATTTTGCCCCCTGGCAATGGGTTTCAGTATACCACAGATGGTGGAGTAACCTATGCAAATGTAACAACCGGCACAGACAGTCCCGCTCTCATTACAGGACTCACAAATGGAGTCGCCACAACAATTCAGTTTAGAACTGTTGATGGGTTGACCGCGAGTACTCCTTCAAATGCTGTTACGGTGACTCCTGTCCCTCCCTCCGTTGCGGATTCTTGGCTGGAATACGATCCGAATAATTCGAGTTCCTATTCGGGATCAGGGACTACCCTCTTCAATGTGGGCTCTTACGGAACCATGAGCGGAACACTTCAAAATGGAATTACCTATATAACCGGGACAGGTATTTCGAGAAATGTATTTAATCTGAATGGATCCAGTCAGTATATCTCCTTTGGAACATTTGATTTTGGCACAGCGATTACAGTGACTGCATGGATCCGTCCCACCACCAAAAATAATATTAACAATTTACTTGCAAATGGACCCCCCAATCCAAATACGCCTGGCTTTAAAATGAATTGGAATAGCTATAATCCAAGTGGTGCAGACGGGGCCATGGTGTTAGAAAATGGTACAGTCGGCACCTGGGCTCTTCCTGGAACGGGGACAGGAACGGTCACAATGGGTGTATGGCAGCATCTCGTCTATGTACTGGATGTACCGAATCGTGCTGCTCTGTTCTTTCTAAATGGTCTGCCTGTTCCATACGGGTATGGTGCAACAGTAGCAAATGTGACTATGGCGGGTCGTGCATTTAATATTGGTGCGTACAGTGGTGGAGGTTTTACACCAAGAACGGAGCTCGGCTATCTCAAAGTCTTCAACACCGTTCTCGACGCGACGCAGATTCTGGCCGACTACAATGATTCCAAGGCGAGCTTTGGCCTCTAAAGCCAGTCTAAGCGTTCTCAGAACACTATAGAGTAACAGTATTCTATAAATGCTCATCATCGACACACGAGAACGTCATTTGATCCCTCTTGTTCCTGACTGTATGCAACAGACGTTGCCAATCGGCGATATCTGGATTGGCCAAGACACTACGACCACAGCCCTCGTCATCGAACGAAAAACCATTAAGGATCTCGAGGCCTCCGTCCTCGATGGACGGTACCGAGAACAGAAAGGCCGCCTCCTCGCATTCTGCCAAGAGAGGAACGCCAGCCCCATGTATCTCTTGGAAGGCAGCTATTCAACTACTACGGGCCGCCTCAAGCCCCCCTCTCTCATGAAGCTCGTGGCCCGACTCCAGCTCAAACACGGCATTGCCGTGATGCACACAGAGGACGTAAAGGAAACGGCATCTCTGTTGGACGCGCTCCACAGTTACTGGCAGGAAGATCCGGCCAATCTGGCCAAAGAAACGGGGACTCTGACGGCCACGGCCGGCATCCATGTATCCAAGAAGGCGAATGCCGAGGATCCCAAGCAGTTCCTGCTCCAGTGCTTAATGCAGTGCCCGGGCGTCTCCCTCCGAATCGGCCAAGCCCTGATCACCACCTATCCGTCGTTTCCGTTGCTCCTGGCTGCCACAGAGAAGGAGATTGCTTCGGTGGACGCCGCAGGACGAAAAGTGGGGCCGGTGATTGGGAAGAGGCTGAAGGGGTTCTTATGCTAGTGGACACAGTAAACTGCATCCACTTATGCTAGTGGACACAGTAAACTGCATCCACTTATGCTAGTGGATACAGTAAACTGCATCCACTTATGCTAGTGGACACAGTAAACTGCATCCACTTAGCGCCATAGATCCGCCAACACCCCTGTCATAGCAGGATCTGAAATCACCACATTCTTCTTTTGTTCGGGCTTCTCCATCTGTTGCACGAAGGCGGTGGGGGGCTGGTAATCGATCGCAGAAAGCGCTTTGCCAGCCGACAACTCTACCGATGGCTTTGCCACAGCAACATGCGGATTCTTTGCAGCTTTCGGCTTCTTGTTAAACGCCTGTAACGATTTCGAATGCTGCTTCTCCTTCAACGTCTGGCTGTTCGCCATCATCGCCTGCATAATGGGACTCTGTTCTAAGATATAGTCCCGTTCATGATGGATCCAACTGATCCGAAGCAGATTCGGAAAGGTGTAGGCCACCACAAATCCGTTCTGCCGTAGCTGATAGACTAAATACACCACGCAGTCTTCCAGATCGATTCGGGGCAAGCCCAAAATGAACGGCGGAATGGTGTACAAGAGATCGCAGGGGCTGTTCGGCATATTGCTCTGCATCTTGATGCGCATGTAGACTGATTCCAGAATCTGGTTGTAGGCACGGAGTCTCGCGGTGTCTTTGGCCGTCCGTCGTTTGTACAGGTCCGCGATTGCAAGTTGTGGTGGTACGGACATTTCCCCTACCGTTCAGTATAAATTTAAGCATTTGCTTAGAACGAGTGACTGTTGCTACTGTTGCTACTGTTGCTACTGTTGCTACTGTTGCTACTGTTGCTACTGTTGCGACTGTTGCTACTGTTATTGTTATTAGTGTTGTTATTGTTGTTATTCTGTTTAAGTAAATGCTTGCAAGCCTCTTTGTCCTCAAAGTCTTTCATGCATTGCGTATAGGCTGCAGGAAGTTCTGAAGGGGATTCTACTTTTGAAAAAAGAGACCCTACCATGGCATGCGCGGCCGCATTTCCCATGCCCCAGGTGAATCCATGCTTGGCGACAGTTGCAAGAGATGACGCAGTTGCAGTTGCAGGAACAGGTGCAGGTATGTGTTTCATTATAGCAGAATGGCGACGCTTCATTTCTAAATATAATCTGGTATAAATTTAAGCTGCTGAGTTTATTCTATATCCTTTCTTCTCCTTCTCACGAATAAGGAATGTGGAAAAAGATCTATTTATGCGGCGGCGGCATGAATACTCTTTGTCACCTGGGCGCATTGCAGCATCTCGAGGCAGAGGGCCTACTTCGCTTCGTCAAGGAGTGGATGGGCGTGTCAGCCGGCGCCCTCCAGGCCCTCTGCCTAGCCGCCGGCTACACATTGGCCGAAATGATCGAATTCACTCTTTCCTTCGATTTCCAGCAGATCACCGAGGTCGACGAGGCAGCCGGGTGGCTCCTGAACATGGGGTTCGACACCGGCAATCGCCTCCTCAAGCTCTTGAACGCCCTGATGAAAGAAAAAGGACTTAAAGAAACTACGACGTTCAGGCAGCTCCATGAGCAGACGGGGCGGTCCTTCCGTACCTTCGCGGCCAATCTCAATACAGGGGCCCTTGTGACCTATTCCAAAGAGACAACGCCGGATTACTGCGTGGCCCATGCCGCCCGGGCCTCTATGTCGATCCCGTACTACTTCCAACCCTTTCAGTGCCCCCAGACGGGCCATCTCCTGTGCGACGGCGGAATCATTAACAATTATCCGTTGTCTTTGTTAACGGAGGAGGAGAGTGCGGAGACCTTGGGTTTATTGCTGCAGTCGAAGATGCCGACGCTGGATACCATCGAATTGACGGATATGATGTTGCGGCCGCTCCAGATGTTCATGCAGGCCCGGCTCGCCATGGTCTCGGAGACGTATCCGGATCAGACGCTGTCGATTCAGTTGTCGAAGACGTACGCGGTTGAATTCGGATTGGCGGGGGCGATTAAGAAGGAGCTGATGGATCTGGGCACTGAATCGGCGATCCAGTTCTTGAAGAAGCGGCGCATTCCTGTGCGCCGTTTCAGCGTGGGCTGAAGCACAGTGTAGGCTGATGAACCGCCTTAAAAAATTTATAGCAAGCAATACTAGAGGATGTCGGAGGCACTGAGGAAGTTCCTTACGATTGCCCAGACACCCCTTAGTAATTTGCAAAAATATGCATGCGAACATCCCTCGCCAACAAGTGTTGCTGAATTGAATGATGAATATGCTGAATTTGGTCGTTTACAACTAGCCGTCGTCCAACCCTTGGTGGGATTAGAGCGACGACTTTTAAAAGACAGTAGTTTTATTCCACCGGGAAAAACGAAGGAATCTGTCACAGAGGCTGAACGAAAAGAGCAGAAGGCAAAGGCAATTGCAGAAATGAAACGTGTACAGCACTGGGAGGATATAAAAGCTACCGATGAGGCGCTTAAGAATAAAATAAGCGTGCAAAAAAGAGTGGAAGCGGCGCGTGCAGAGGCGGCGCGATTTGGACCGGCCTCTCGGTCGTTGATCTCGCGTAGATCATTTGCCTCAAATGCATCAACTGTAGCAAATGAGGGATCTCGTAGGGAATCATTTGCCTCAACTGTAGCAAATGCAATTGGCGTGAATACTAATACTAATACTAATACTAATAATGAGGGGTATGCTGAGGGAGGTGCCCGAAAACAGACTCGCAAACACAAAAATAGAACCAAGAAGCATCGTAGGTCAGTTGCTAAACGCAATCCTAGGTCAGTTGCGAAACGCAACTAATCCAACCCTAGGTCAGTTGCGTTTCGCAACTAATCCAACCCTAGGTCAGTTGCGAAACGCAACTAATCCAACCCTAGGTAGCGTACTTCGCGGTCCAGGCGCGCGCGTTCAGATCATACAACACCCTGTTCGTCTTGTACTCGTGTGCCACCTCGGGCCACAGCGGATCATCCGGATTCGGATCCGTCAACAACGACAGAATCGACAACAGAACCTTGGAAATCGTGAGCGCCGGCGACCACTGGCCCTTGAGAATATCGAGGCAGATGACACCGCCCGAATTGACATTCGGATGATAGATCTTCGTCGTAAAGGAGACCTTGGGGGGCTTAAAGGGATAGTCGGTGGGGAAGTGGATGTCGAGGCCGAAGACGCCGCCGGCAAAGGGCGAATCGGCGGGACCCATGATTACGCCGGTCCAGTGATAGAGATCGGTGCCGTCGGGCCCGCAACTGCAGCCACTGGGCGGATCCTTCATGACATCTTTCAGTTCTTTTTCAATGCGTCGGAGAGCCATTTTGTGCTAGTATGGATTGTTACAAGGAGCTTAGACTCCTTATAACAAGCAGGGGACTTCAAATTTTATTACATCTGTTGCAGAAAGCTTATGACCCCGTCGTATGTGCGGGCGCCCGAATATTCCTGGCGACTCGCTCCAGAACGATAGATGAGTGTGGGGAATCCCTTCACGTTGAGCTGCTCCACTTCGCTCTTGTCGTCGTCGCTATCCAGCATGCGAATGGTCACATCGGACCCGTCCTGGAGCTTCACGGGACTGGCTTTTACAAGCCTCTCAAATTCGGGCTTGGCCGTCTTGCAGTGGCCGCACCAACTGGCCTTCACAATGAGCAGCTCAGGGCCGCTCGCAAATCCTTCCTCCTTCTTTTTCATGTTCTGAAATCCGAGAATCGAACGCCCATAGAGACGGATAATTGTGAGCATAAGCGCCAAGACGCCAAGCAATAGATAGACGTGCATGAATCTATTCATGCCTGATAAAATGATTGCGACGAACTGGATTCTCTATTCGGCGCTCTACATAGGATGCGCTTGCCAGACGACGACGTTGGAGGCCCATATTGATCAAATGCTGGGGATTTCGATTCTCCTGTTGACCGTTCTGGGGCTTCTTCGACTTGTAATCTAAATAACGGACACCTATCTATCAGTAGATGCAACAACAGGCTGTTCTAACACCGGAAGGGGTTCGATGCATTGCACCGTCTATTGGATTTCATCCGATCTACACGAAGAAGGATCGGATTCGCTGGGCCCACTTCTATCTGCATTTGTGTAAAATGGGGAGGTCGAGGACGGCGGAAGCAGAGGCATTTCTGGAGGTCTGGAAGATGCGCGATTCTGCGCTCCGTTATTAGAGTTTTAACACGAGTGTAAATATAAATTTAAGCCCCCGCTTATAATAAGCGGGGGCTTAAATTTATATTTGGCAGTAAGTGATCTAAGTAAACAGGGGGTATGGGGGAGGCAAGTCTGGGGACCGAAGGTCCCCAGACTTGATGTCCCCCACTAGTCGGCAGGAAGCATCATAAGCCCCATCATCGTCAAAAAGAACAGGCCTGCCTGAAAGAAGAACCCCGCTGCCGTAGGAACGCCGCTCGACTGCGTCATGGGTAGCCAATGCCCAATCATGCCGTTCAGAATGCGAAAAGTCTCAGGATTTGCAAAGACAAAGAATACCAGTGTCGAATAGAAACTATATTTGACCTTGAGCAAGAATCGGTTCATCGTGGCGTCGGCCATTCTACCGTTTAAAATATTATTATTAGATTTTCATGGACTTGCAATTTGTGCTTTCAGATGCGTCAACAGTAGCAGTTGCAAAATAGGCAATGTAAACGACTGATAGACCTGGACGGGGGTATATTTTACATCAATATAGCTGGCCTTATTCGGCGCGATCAGCGAAACAACCGTCTTTTTCGTATTATCCTGCTGCAAGGCTATAATTCCTTCTGCCAACGTTCCCTCTGGCGTATAGGTGAAGAGTCTCTGTATAGCAGGCTCTGTAGAAGGCGCTCTCTCAACCAGTTTGGAGGGGGTAATCACTAAATAGAGGGTCGACTCGGCAGAATCGCCAAAATAGGAGCTTGCCTGTGCCGCAATCTGATCCTTGTTTTTTGCAAGCAGCTCTTTCTCTTCGTCTCCATAGGAGTCTGGAACAGCATTGATCTTATAGGTGGTGCGTGCACCGGCTATAATTTGAACAACATGTGTATCGAGTACATTGATCGAGTAGAGTTTCCGCAAGTCGCTATTAATGCTTTCATCGCGAACGATTTGATTTGTCTTCGTTCCTCCTTTTCCAATGACTGCCTCTGAATACTTCGCAATCAGTTTCTGAATATTTTTGTCAAATCCAGAGACTTTGATCAGAACAGAGCTTTCCAGCACAGTCGGATAGAGACTGTTCGATTTCTGAATTGTAGTAATGGACTTATAGAGGGTTGCCAATGTATCCACGTTAAATAGTTTTTTATCAAGATCTTTATAAAATGTTGTAAGAAATCCGGTTTTTGTTAGTAAAGACGGAAACCGCTTTGAATAGAAGGCGGTATAGGCATTTAATATTTCGCTCAGTTTCTGGAGAAGGGGTTCTAGGGCCGGCGACTTCACGCTGTCGAACGTAAAATCAAAGAGTTGACTTATAGCATATACTTTCTTTAATTGTTCTGCAGGAGGCGATGCAGCAGTCGTTTTTGCGAATCGTGACCGACCGGCCGCTTCATCGCCTGCGGTCAGAGCTTCAAGATCGACCGCCCCTGTCAGTGGCTCTGTAGATGGCGTTTGAAGGGCGAGTTTATAGGGTTCCTTTGTCAGAATCTCCTCCAGAATGGTATCCCAAGCCCTTCCAACCTCTTCGCGATCGGTTGTCGGGTGAAGGAGATCCCAGAGCAGTTTAAAAATCAGTTCCCGTTTCTTGTCGTTCGGCAGGGTCTCTATCTTTTTTCGGAGTTTCTTGGCCACCGGCTTGGAAGGAAGCAGATTGCGCTGCCGCAACAGCGCAATCAGGTGCACGAGCTCCGTAATCGACTGGGTGTTCTTGTAGCCATTAATTTTGCTCATTCGTGAAGCGGATATACTGCTGAGTCCCTGGATCCGCTGCTGAAAGCCCCGAATCAGTGTCTGTACCGTGTCTTCGGACATCGATTGAATTTGCGGCGGGCCCTTGGTAGCTGGAAAGTACTCCATAAGAGCAGTATAGACCTGTTTGTCTGGAAAGGCGATCTTCAATTGCTCTGGATCACGAATCACAATGGATCCGAGTTTTACAGGCGTAAAGGCCATTGATATCCCTATTTGTGCCCTGGAAATTTGATCAACCTAAACATAGCACACAGATATCAGTAGAATGAACACGGTTATGAGCGGAAAGGTCTTTTGTCCCTGGAATCCAAAGAATCGGGAACTCACTCCCACGGATGCGATCCCGATTCTTAAAAAGTATGGATGGAAGGGGCGGTTCACGGACTTTAAACTCTTTCAGCAGGCCTGCGTGCACAAGTCCTATGTGAATCGGCCCGAGCTGTGGGAGGAGAACGGAGAGGGTACCGTGTTGGCGGAGCGGCCGGCCGATTGTCTGCCGCTCCGTTTGGATGACAACGAGGAGCTGGAGTTCTTGGGCGACCGTGTCTTAGGTTTGTGCGTGGCCACCTATCTGTCCAAACGGTACCCGGGAGAGGGAGAGGGGTTTCTGACTCGAATTCTGAGTCGCATTGTGAACAACAAGCAGCTGGGGAAGCTCGCGATCAAGATGGGCTTGAGCCCCTGGATCATTCTCAGCCGGCATATGGAGGAGATGTGCGACGGCCGGCGCAATCTGCGGATCCAGGGTTCTCTCTTTGAGGCCTGGATTGGGGCGCTCTATTACCAGGAGCCCGATGTCGGCCGAGGCTTCCAGGTCTGCAACGATCTGCTCATTCAGATCATTGAGCGCCACATCGACTTTGTGCAGATTATCACGGAGGACACGAATTACAAGGATCAGCTGTTGCGCCTGTTCCAGGCCAAGTACCATGTGCCGCCGCGCTACAAGGAGGTGTCCGTCGTGGGACCGCCCCATGACCGCGAATTTACCATGGGCGTTCTCGATCCACATGACAATGTGCTGGTCACGAGTACCGCCAGGAACAAGAAGGTGGCGGAGCAGGAGGCGTCAAGGCTCGCTCTGGAACTGTTGGAGAAGGCCTAGCGGTATAAAGTAAGATTGATTTTTATAATAGAATGGAAGAGACCTTTACAAATAAGTATGAGCAGTGCATATGGGCAAACAACGGGAATCCTCATTACAAGGGGGGATCGGGCGGCGGAAGTGAGCTCCCTGAAGTTGGAAATACCTACATCCCCTTTCTGAAACGGTATATTCGAGAGAACGAGATTCGTACAGTGGTCGATCTAGGGTGCGGTGATTTTCAATGCGGTAACCAGACCTATGATGAACTAGACATTACGTATACGGGCTACGATGTCTATAAGAAAGTGATTACGTACAACCAAGGGCAGCATCCAGCACCCAAATACCAGTTTGTGCACTCCGATTTTTATACAGAACACGATGCAATTGTAGGCGGCGATCTCTGTATTTTGAAAGATGTATTGCAGCACTGGACGGTTGAGCGCATCTACACATTTCTAGATGCACTGGTCGCTTCTAAGAAATTTAAGCACATCCTGCTTATCAATTGCTGCGACCAATCGAGAGACGATCCTATAAGTCAGCTTGGGAACACTATGCAGTTGCATACAAACTATCTTCCGCTCAAGAAATACAATCCTGTCGAGCTCTATCGCTATAGTACAAAGCAGGTATCGGTTATTCGTGCGCAATAATATCTATTAGAAAACCCCCTGTTCTAGTAAGGATGTCGAACCGGTGTTTCGACGCATCGATGCTCACGAAACTGATATCCGACCGGGCGCAAGCCGAGCACGTACGGCTTCAGCAGAAGCTCATGGCGTCGGCCAATCCGCCGAAGAATTTTTTACGCTGGAGCTCGAATACGAATGACAAGGATGCTTCCGTGATCGGAGACGTGAATGCAGGCTGGGGCACGACCTGGACCCGAGGCACTACCCTCTTAGTGCCCGATGTCCCCTGTGGCTGCGTGGAGGTCATTGTGCCGTATGTGCCTCCCGTGCCGATTCCGACGTTTCGCGGAATAGCCCAATGGGCCGTCGACGCAGGACAGTCCGTGGCCCCCGATTTGAGTTGCGCAGCGATCAGTGTTGTCACCGACCTCTGTGGCAACCTCTATGTGGCCGGCTTTTATAGCCACCCTATGAATGTCTACTCCTATTCGCAAGTAAGCAACGGAATTATTCAAGAGACTATTTACGGCTGGCTAGATTCCTTTTTCTATCCCTCTTCTCTGTTTCTCATCAAATATAGTTCCAGCGGCACGGTTCTCTCAGCCGCGAGTATCGGTGGATTGGATCCAACCACCCTTTCTGTCGCAGGAACCTATCTCACGATTAACTCATTTAATCGTATCACAGTATTGTTCCGAATGGCCAACGTCATCAACTATACTATTTATCCATTTGCAACTCCGAGCCAGAACGTTCCCTACAATGACCCTGCGGGTCGAATCAATTCCACACCCTATGGGTATCTTTATCAGCCAGGAGCAGGAGGATTTGGCGTCATTCAGTACAACGGAACCACTGGTAATGTTAATTGGGCAACCTATGTCCAGGAGGGCATTCCGTTTTCTATTTGCTCCAATTCAATTGGTGGCACGGCGGTCTGTGGAACCACCACGATCAATCAGCAGCTCTTTAATGCAACGGGGACAGTTGCGATAGGTCAGGTGATTGTGACCCCCTATGGAACACTGGTGGGGGGGGCCTCAGGGTCTGGATTCCTGATTCAATACGACGCGAGTGGCCGTGTCCAGTGGGCCTCGAATCAGCTCGGCCAAGACATTGTCCCCTATAGTTTGGCCACCGACCGGTATGCGAATATCTACGTGACGGGTCGTTTCACGAACACAATTCAGTTCAATAGTTATATTAGCCTCGTCGGATCTATCGTCAATACCGTTCCCCTTGGAACCATGACAGGCGTTGGGGCAACGGATGTCTTTCTTACTAAATACAGGATCAATGGACTCTGTGACTGGGCCACGGGTCTCCTGGGATCTGCCGGCAGTACGAATAGGGGTTTGGCGATTGCCGTGGACAGCTCCAGCAATCTCTGTCTAACCGGATCCTTTACTAGTTCTCCTTTGCAACTGAACGATGCCTCGAGCGCCACGTTCCAGACGGTGCATCTGACGCCCTTCGCCAACCTCTTTGGCGATGCACCGAATGCGTGTTTTTTGGCCAAATACACGGACGAAGGGAAAGCCCTGTGGGCGACTTCCCTACGTGCCATCTCTGCGCCCTCTCTTGATACGGATCTCTCGAACAATATCTATCTGGCCTGCACCTATGCGCCTTCTCTTATTCTAAACAGCTATACGAGCGTCTACAATTCCACTATTCAGACGAGCCGCTATGGAATTCTCCAATCGGGGTCCTCCGCCGCCGTAGCCTATTCGTCGCAGGGCCGTGTTCTATGGGCCGCAAGTCAAGGCGACACCAGTGTAGCCCATGGACTCGCGGTTGATCTATTGGGCAATCTGATTCTGGCAGGAGAACGCGGCAACCAGCCCCTCACGGTGCAGAGCTTCACGCAGATTCAGACACAGTTGCCCCTCACAATTCAGCAGACGACGTTCGGCACATTACCAGGGTCTTCCAGCAATACCTATGGATTTCTTGCGAAATACCGAACCTCTTAGTAGAGTATGGACGCCTCCAAGATCACAGAACTTCGGCAGAAGCAGGCCAATATCTATATTAGTCGGGCTAACGTGGTCGATGCGTCGACGCTCACGTGGCAGCGTCAGATCGAGTCTTCAAAGTACATTGCGCCGCAGCTGAGAACAGGCGGAAATCCGTGTGGGCAAAATGCTCTTACGAGTATCGGCACGGCCGGTGTGGGCCCTGGAGCCGTGCTGCTGGACAACGGCACCTATTATGTACCACCGGCCCTCCTCTATCCGAATCCGCTCCGTGGCGCCAAGGGATCGGCCGGTTCTTATACGAGTTGTGAGCAGATTGCCTATCAGCGCGCTGGCGAGAACAGCTGCGGCGTTGCACCGGTCTCCGTGGGTCCCCTGCTGATCACCCTTCCGACAGGACAGTTCCCCGATTCCGATATCTTCTATCCTGGTGGCGGAGATCAGTTGTATGCCCCGCCAGGCACAGATGTCTCGGGCAACTGGCTCAATCCCTACCTCCCACTCCCTCAACCCTATTCGGCCCTTACCACGCCTCCTGTCGTCCCTGTGTCCTATTACCGAGTCAATTTGGACCCTTCACAGAACAACTATAACACGGCAACCTATGTGCACAATCCGTTGCCGACCACGTTGCAGAATGACAACGTGGTCTATTCCTCTGTGGCTCCGAATATGGTGTTTATTCCTACAAACAACGGACAGGTCGATGCGGCGGGGACCCCTGTTGGAACGTTGGTGCAGAATGGATCCACGAAGCCCAGGTCGGTGGATCCTCGGTCTTTGCCCTAGGGGGGGATCCCCCCCACCCCCTGTTTACTGGGATTCTGTCATCATTCAAACTACACTCTATCTGCCTCCCCCAGACCCTGTTTACTTGTGTTTACTGGGATTCTGTCATCATTCAACCAACACCCTATCAGTGTGTAGTTTGAATAAGGAAACTATCAAATCATAATAGGAGGAGAGGATGGCTACGACAAAGACAAAGGGCTACCAGCCTCGGTACAGCAATTCTACCATCAAGGAGGAATTACCTGCTGAATACGAACAGTACAGGGAGCCTCCCACCATAACCGATACGATTACGCCCAGAGATTCGGTCTATGTGGCGCCTGCAGAGGTCGTCGTGGAAGGCTCCGCCGCGGCAAAAGAGGTGAAGAAGAAGCGAGACCGGGTCGCCTCCAAGCCCAAGCCACTGGCCGCCACGGCATCCGATCGATATGCACGCGGTGATCCGATTGCTATGCTCTTTGCCGAAGTGGAAAAGGACCCCGAGCAAGCGCGCAAGGCGAAGCACTACGCCCCCTTCAAGGACTCATTCCGAGAGGATCTCTTGGAAGGTGAAGAGGAGTTCCCCCTTGTGAAATTCATGGACGCCCAAAAAGGCATCACAGAACGCATCCCCTATGCTCTCGATACACCGGCCTACATGCCCAGTACTCGAAAGGCCTTCTACAACTTTCTTCAGGACACCTACGCGAAGGAGTTCAACTTGGCCGGCGATATCAAGGATCCTGATCCGAAGGCCTGCGAGAAGCTCATGAAGGGCGGCGAAAGCCGCGTCGAGCCGTTCCGTTACCAGCGCTTCATCAGCGAATATATACGGCAGAGCAGCCCCTATCGCGGCCTGCTCGTCTATCACGGCCTCGGCTCAGGCAAGACCTGTTCTTCGATCGCCGCCGCCGAAGCCCTCTATGGCGTTGCGAACAAGAAGATTATCGTCATGACGCCCCAGAGTTTGCGAGACAACTATATCAAGGAGATCACGTTCTGCGGCTTCCGCCATTTCAGTATCCACAACCATTGGATCAAGATCCCCTTGTTGGAGCGTGAACTCGGGGAGGACGGTAAAATCTATAACCAGCTCTATGTATTACATGAGATCTATGGGCGCTCGGTGCTGTCTCTGAGCAAAGAGTATATTGAGCGCCGAATCAACGAGGCCAAGGCTCAGAAGGTCCCTGTGGACGGTGCCTATCCGAACGCATGGCTCTGGGTCGCCGATTTCGAGAAAGAACCGAATTACAAGACCTTGAGCCCTTTAGAACAGGATCAGGTCCGCAATCAACTGAAAGAGACGATCATGAATCGCATTGAATTCATTCATTACAACGGCATCAAGAACGATCAACTCAAGGCCCTCTGCTGCAAAGAAGGTGCTTTTGACAATGCCGTGATCGTCATTGACGAGATTCACAATCTTGTTCGTCTCATGCGGAACACAATCGAGCCGTTCTTGTTGAAGCGCTCTTCCAGGGAGCGTTTGGTGGAGCCCGAGCCCATTGGGGTCGATGCCTGGTCGCCCTATCTCTGCAAGAACAAGGTGGTCGGCAAGAACGGGAAGCTCCTCACCTACAGTCGCGGCTACATGTTCTACCGCCTCTTGGTCGGCGCCAAGAACAGCAAGATTATTGGCCTGTCGGGCACGCCGATCATCAACTTCCCCGAAGAGCTCGGCATTCTGGCGAACGTGTTGGCCGGCTACATTCACTGCGCCGAATTCACCCTCAGTACGATGGAGGCCTCGAAGGCCAAGGCGTTCGAGGCATTGGCCAATCAGGATCCCCGCGTCGATTTTGTGTTCCTGGAGGTCGCCAAGGACTCGCGGAACTACAATGCACGCATTTCCGTGTTTAATGAGGGCTATCTCAAAGTCTTGAAAAAGGACGGCTCGTTCGAAGGCGTGCGGCAACTCAATACGCCCGAGGCACGTGTCGGCATTCGAGAGGTCATGGCGCGATTAGTGGTGGCAGCTGATTCGGTCACCATTTCGAAAGAGTCAATTAAGTTTGTGGCCTATCCAAGGCTGCCGCCGTTCCAGGATCCGTTCCGCGGCGAGTTCATTGATCTGGTGAACACCGATCTCAACAAGGCGAATGAGATTATTCTGAAGAAGCGACTGACAGGGTTGGTGTCCTATTACAAGGGCAACAAGCCCGACTTCTTTCCGTCTGTCACGAGGGACGAGCTCGTGGAGTGCGATTTCAGTCCCTTTGCGCTCAAGAAATATATCACAGAACGTCTGCGGGAGATTCGTGAGGAGGCGAACAAAGAGATCGCAGACAGAGGTGCGAACCTCTATGCGGCCGTGGAGGCGTACTCGAAGGCCGCCAATCCGAGCAACTATCGCTTCCGCAGCCGCGCGGTCTGCAACTTCGCCTTTCCGTTTGACCGCCCCTATACGTCCAATGTGAAGGAACTGGAGGCCGAGGTGGAGGAGGTCCAGGACGATCTCGAGATCACGGAGGCCGCCGTGGACGCCGAGGAGGACCGGCGACTTGCCGGCGAAATCGCCGTCGAAGAGAAGGAGGTGGACGAAGGACTTGGATTAGCAGCGTTTGAGCCGAAGATCGAATCCAAGGTGGCAGATTCGGCACTCGATGTGCTTGCTTCTGCTGTAGCAACAGCTGCATCTATTGCCACCGTCGGTCCCAAGTCCTATCCCCAGCTCAAGCGGGAGCTCATGGAGAAACTGAATGCCGAGCGCGACACCTACTTAAAGCTCACCGAGGAGGGCTTAAAGAAATATAGTTGCAAACTGTTCGAGATTCTGACGCGGATGGCCATGAGCCCCGGCCCCGCCCTTGTCTACAGTCAGTTCGAGGAGCTCGAGGGCATGGGCGTCCTCGCAGCGGCGCTCCAAGCAAACGGCTACGAACCGGTCAAATTCACGGGCAAGTGGTTCGGCCCCGAGCCCGAGTTAACACCCGAGTCCCTGGCCTCTCTGGCCAAAGGGCCTGGTGTCAAACGGTTCATGGTGTTCTCGGGCAAGGAGGATCGCCGCCAGCGTGCCATTACGTTGGCCATTTTCAACAGCCAGTGGGAGAACGTGCCGAAGGGGATCCGCGCCATTCTCGAGAAGAGCAAGATTGACTTAAAGAAGAAGTATCTGCACGGGGAGATTATCAAGTGCATTGGAATTACGGGGGCGGGTGCCGAAGGCATCTCTCTCCGCAATGTGCGCCAGGTGCATATTATGGAACCATTCTGGAATACGGTGCGTGTGGAACAGGTGAAGGGCCGCGCCGTGCGTATCTGCAGTCACATGGATCTGCCGATTTCGGAACGTGAGGTGGAGATCTTCACCTATGTCAGTCGGTTCTCGGCGGATCAGGTGAGCAAGCGCGACGCCGAGGGGGGCATTCCGAAGTCGATTCAGTCGGCGGACGGCGACATCGATCCTGAGACGAAGCTCCAGCGGATCATGACAAGCGATCAGCGCGTTCTCAACATTGGCGTGCGCAAAGATATTATTGGAAAGAAGCTCCAATCGCTCATGAAAGAGGTAGCCGTGGATTGTACGATGAATGCGGCGGACAACGAGCCGACGATTTCGTGCCTTGTGGTCGATACGAAGGGCACGAATCCCTATCTGTTTGATCCGAATCTGGAACAGGACAAGATTACGACACAGTCAGAGCTGGTGTTGGAGGGATCGGTATCTCGAACAACAGCAGCAACAACGGCAGTTCCTGCAAAATCTATCGGCCTGATCACCAAGAAGTTTAAGATTACAGTCGGAGACAAGAAGCGTTCTTTTATTGTAAGCCCCTTTGATCCGGTCAGTGGCAAGGCCACTCTGCATGCAACGAATGATACGCTTCTGAAGAGCCCTCTGGGAGAATGCTACGAAATGCCTGGAGCTGCAGCAGGCATTGGGCGCATCAAGTTCTATAAGACGAAGCTGGCGGTTGTTGAGGAAGAGATTCCTGCAGAAGGACTCCCTGCAGAAGGACTCCCTGTTACCGAAGGACTTCCTGAAGATGAAGAAGAGACGGTGGCTGATGAATAATTGCTTCGCTTTACCACAAATACTTACATTCCTTCTCAAACGTCTTCGGATCGAGTGGTCGATCAAAGAAATGAATCCAGGCGAGTCCCATGTTGCACTCGCCCGAATTCCGATCCGCCCCCCAGATCAGATCATGTTTTTTGGCGTCATAGGTTATTAGCGGCCGATTCACATTGGTAATGAACAGTGCCTTTTCGAGATCCAATGTGTCTACTGTAAAGGACCAGCGCCTCATATCTAACTGGCTGACAACTCCGATGTGCCAACTGGCAAGACTGATAGGGATGGAGCCTTTTGTCTGAATGACTCGGCGATCGATCGACTGTTGTAAGAATAGCTCCGCCTTCGTATGGTCCAGGCGTTTGGCTAATAACCAGAAGCCCGCGCCCTGAAGTTTTTCATCGAGCCCAAGAACGGTCAGAATCTGATTCGTTCCGAGACTAATGGTGTCAATTCGGAACAGGAACGTGAACTGCCGCCAGACACGGAAATGGACCTGGTCGATTCCTAGGTACGCCGAGCCCTGGATCTGGACATAGCCGTTCTTGCCTGGACTTGAGAGCTTGTCGACCGTCTTGTTCTTGAAGACGAGGCCGTGTTCCAGGGGTTGCAAGAACGGCTGCTCGGGGAACCGTTGTTCCACGAACGTATTTCGTTGATTGACGATGCCGACTTCGTACGACAGGATCGGGGCTTCATAGGCTTTTGCGAGAGAACAGAGGGTGCTGAATGAACACGAAAAGGTGCCGGTCAGACTAGCTGCAGGTAGCCAGATCACCTTGGCCAGATTGATGTTCTGGGGCTTGCATCGGAGCTTCAAGTGGACACGGCCCAGTCCCTTGGTGATTCCGAAGTTGTCCGAGTCGTTGAAGGAGACGCCTATGTACTGCTGATCGGAGGCCACGAGGCTGCAGGAGATGTCCATGGATCCAGGCGTTGAGATGCGGAGATCCGTGAGCGCATAGAGGCCCGTAATCGAACCACCCGAATAGCTCGGAATCCGCTCGTCCAAGCGATAGTCCACGAGTTCTTTGCCATTCCATAGGAAGAGTTCGACACCGGGCCGAAACGGCAACCTCTTCGGATCTCCCAGGCTCCCGATCAGCCCTTGCATCGCCCCTTGCTGTTGTTCTTCAGAACAACGAATACCCTTGGCACACAACACGAGCTGCTGCAGCTTATCCAAGACCTCTTTCCAGGTCAAACAGGAATTGTAGAACGCCTGGCTTTCGAGCGAGGGATACAGCGCTCCTTCGACTCGGCCGCCGACCTTACTAAACTCGAGCTGCAAGCATTCCATGGGCCAGCCGCCCTTCAGAGGTTTCGGCGTCGTGAGCAGTAACTCGGCACAGAAATCGTAGCGATCGAGAAAGAATCCGTCGCCGAAGGCTCGGTCGACCGTTCTACGTTCCATCGAAGTTGGAACAACACCTCGTTCCAACGACATTGTCGCAGAGATTCTGTCAATCTGTGGATCGATCGCCAACATCGGATCGCGCTGAAAGGGATTCGAGGGCAGCGGATCCTGTTGCAGAACTCGCTCCGCTTCCAAGGCGATCCTCCATGCACCCTTTTCGTCGTGCTCGGTTACAAACCGATTGGCTGTGGTCGCTTCGGCTTTTGCCGAGGCATCCGTGGCAGTCTTCAAGCGTGCCTCCTGATCAATGAGTAGCTGTTTCTGCTGCTCCACTCGGCGCTGTTCTATTTGCCGTATAGGGGCGGCGGCGGCTTCTGCGGCCAAAAGGCGGCTTGCTTCAACTTGTCGGGCCTGTTCGAGAGCCACCTGTTCTAAGAACAGGCGTTGCTGCTCTGCCAGCTGTTGCTCCATTAATTGCTGTTGCAGATGCTGCTCTTGCAGCTTTTGCTGCTGCAACAGGCGGTACTCAGGATCTTGACTCCGATCCTGATGCTCTAGTTGCGCTAGACGTCGGAACATCCCTATTCGTGTTTTATACTATCTACCGTTAAAAATCGAATAATGCTCCCTCCGTAGGAGGGACGTTATTCGATTTTTAACACTAGTGCTAATATAAATGTAAGCCCCCACCCATTATGGGTGGGGGCTTACATTTATATTAGGCGGTACAGGTGTTTTGACACTTGTAGATAGTAGCAGTAGTGGTTGTATAGTTTGCTCATTGTCCTAAGGAAAAATGCATGAACGATGGCTTCGCGGAGTCGCCGTCCATTGTCCTAAGGAAAAATGCACGAATGATGGCCGGCGAAGCCGGTCATCCTTTCTTTTCCCTAGGACGGCGACGTGGAGTCGCCGTCCACTACATGTTATCCGGCCTTAACCCCGATCCAGGATCCATCTCCCTCGTAATCACGCGAAATACCAGCTGAGTCTGCCGGCTCAGATTGATCAGGCGTCTCGGCGTATTGAGCAGAACGGTATAGGGCGGGATCGGACTCTGTGCCGGCGGGTGAACCAGACTATAGCCAATATCCCCCGAAGTGCCCCCGAACTGATAGGGTGCGATCGATCCAGTGGTGGGATCCGTGTACTTGTTTTGAATGAGGATGCAGTTTGCATAGCCGACTGAATTGGGCGTATCGGCATTCATGGTGAGCAAGGAACTGTCGTAATAGCCGATGGCCGCAATCACATGTCCGTTCATTTGATTGAGCCAGTTGCTGAATTCCTGGAGAGATAGGTTGTCCCCCGCATTGGCTGTATAACCAAAATTGGCAATGCGAATAATGTCGCCGACGGCCATCTGGAAGCGACTAAAGTATGTGTTCGTGATGATCACAAAGTACTCGGGGGCCTGCGACGTGCCCAGGTCATAAGGGCTTGTTGCAAATCCGACTGCGGCACGAACATTGGTGATGTCGAGCGTGTCGGCCGTCAAAGACAGGGGAGAGCCCGTGGGCTGCAGGAAGTCGATTGTTAGGCGCTGCAGGGTGGAGAGAGGGGCGGGGGAGTAGACCTTCTGACACTTCAAGAACTTCGGAATAAGCGCCGTATAGCCACGACTGTCCGTCTGCGCCGGACTCGTGCCCGGGTCAGAGTACCAGTTGGCGTCGTACTGGAGAACGCCGAAGGAGCGATCAATAAAGTTGTCTGAGCCGTAGTTGTTGTTCTCGAGCTCTGGGATGCGGACGGTTACATAGGGATAGCTGAGAACGTTGACCTGGTAATTGGTGTTGTTCGACAAATCTGTGCTCTTCTGAATGAGCGTCTGAAGGCCCTCGATGGGCAGAATGGCCTTGACGAGCTCGATGCGGCTGATGTTCTTGAACTTCTGCTGAACAGCTACCTGCGGAAACAGTTCCGGTCCCTGGTTTCCAGGATTGAAGGTGACAGAGAAGCTGTAGCGATTGTCCGTGATGTTCTTGAGCCAGTTGCGATCCGCCGAGCAGACGAATAGGTTGTTCTCGATCTCCTTGTATTCTACAACATTGTTCTGGCGAATGATGTAGTCCTGGGGGAGATTGGACTTCTGGGGGCTGATGAAGGGGGGGATCGTGGTGACCGAGGAGGCATTGGCGTCGCCCTGGGCCCGAGGTCCGGGATTGAGGGCCAAGAGGGCGAGCTCACGGCCGTCAGGGGGCACGGTCAGGGCCACGGCCTCGGGGCGTGCGGCGGCTCTGCGTTCATTCAGCACCAGGTTGGTGGCCTTGTTCTGTTCCTGCTGCCCCTGGCGGAACATATCGTCGGCGGCGACACGGATCATAACGCCAGGATCCATGCGCTCATTGGCGTCTTTGCTCAGAGAGGCCAGCTTCAATGCCTCGGCCTCCCGAGCCTTCTTGGCCGTTTCGTAGAGGGTGGCGGGACTTGGGCCGTCGTCGTCGAGAGCGATGCGGAAATCGGGCTGGGGCGGGGGCAGCGTTTTCCCTTCCAGCCGCTCGTTCTGAATGGTCTCGTAGCGCTGGCTCGTGTCCTGGAAGATCGTGGAGGCCTGACTCGAGGTCATGACGGTTTGGACGGCGGTCACGGGGGCTATGGCGACGGCCGAACTGCGCTGCAGATATTTGGAGAAGTCTTGTGCGGATGCCTTGATAACCTCCTTGTTCAGCAGGGGCAGAGGCTGATTGCCCTGGGCCGCATAGACCTCCTCGACGTAGTGGTCGACGGTGCGCTCCAGGCGATCCTGCTGCTTCTCGGTCAAGGCAAGGCCCTGGCGGCGCTCAACATCCTGTGCTACAATCTGCCGAAGGGTGTCGCGATTCTTCTGGCTAAAGAGGGTGGTTTTGATTTGACCGGAACGCTGCATAATGCTCTACCGTTAGTTGGGTTTTATATGGGGGGACAAAAACCCGCCAAAGGCGGGTTTCCTCCCCCCTACCCCCTGTCCACTCAAGTAACCAGAAGTCACTCAAATAACTAGAAGTAACTTGAGTGGACAGGGGGTATGGGGGAGGGTAGTTAAGGTAGGCGCTTTGCGCCTACCTTAACTAATTGTCCCCCAGGGGTAGGGGGGAGGGTAGTTAAGGTAGGCGCTTTGCGCCTACCTTAACTAGTTGTCCCCCACTAAGTAAACAGGACCTTTCTCAATTCCAGCATATGATTGTCAGGCACAACCTCCTTCACATACTGCTTGAAGGGAACTCCCTGGATCATCGAAATCAGAAAATAGACCGAGTACATGCCGCACTCGGTCTCAGATTGCTGAAATCGCCGGGCATTGTACGCCAGTGTCGCCTTCGGCGCCTGGAGGCGCAGCGCCTTCATTAAGCGGGCGACCAAGCGCGGCGGCTTGAATCCGTAACTGTCCGAATAGCCCACCAGCGGCTTGTCCAGATCATGCAGATCAATGTACATGCCAACCCAGTGGCTGCCCCCCTTAAAATGCGGATCCAAATTGAAGATAAACCCAATGCCACGTGTACCCTTTTCGTATTCATGACGCAGATCGAGGCTGCAGATTTCTGGATGCATGCACTGCTGTCTGGTTTTGTCCTGCAAATAGGGATCCGGTGCCGAAAAGTCGATCGGCAACGCCCCCATAAACCGAAACCACGGATACGCCTCCTCATACTGCTTCATCACGGCCGCAATCTGGAAATTGTCCAGCCAGGCATCGGGCTTCTGCTTCCACTCATCGGGATACCGCGGTCTCAAATACTCTTTACGGAGTGTCTCCTTGTCAGGCAAATTCGATGCATTTAACATGCAGTGCTCATCGTTCGCTGCACAGGTGCCTCGGCTCAGACGGTTACGAACCGTCGCCGGCAAACACTTCCCCTTGACCCCTTTCCGTTTTGGATTGCAGCTACCGATCGCTGCTTTGCGTCGTCGCGTGGCCATCCCTCCCTACTGGTAGAGGCACAAATTATTCTAAGCACTAGCAATAGGGATGGCGGCATTCGATTATTCAAATGCCAATTTTATTCTACTGGCCTATAAACATCTCTGTGTGATTGTGGCGCTCTCCATGGTCTTTCTATTGAACATCGATCCTGGCCGAACCTCCATTATTTCTGATGTGATGCGACAGGCGAGCAAGGCAAATCCGGCTAAGAATTAAATGTAGCAACGAGTAGAGTATGGCTGATAATTCAAAAGAAATCGCCACGCACGAATGGGTGCGCCAACAGCTGGCCGAACAGCCCAAAAAACTCTATGAAAGCGCAAAGGCGCAGGCGGCGGAAGGCGGAAAGGGCGGCATGATCTGGATTTTTGCGATTGGTACGGCTATTCTCTTTAGCGTTGGCGCAGGATTTGCATCACAAGTCGCACGGGATCTACAGAACGAACAGGGGCGGGCGAACGGTAATATGACAGATTGGCGGCGCGACAAGATGCGGGGGCTCATTATCTCTGGGTTTGCGACCTGCTTTGGATTCTTGGCCCTTGCCATTACGATCGGCTTTCTTGTGACGGCCGAGTCCGCGATTCTGCAGAATCAGAACCGCATTGCGATCGGAATGGCCGCCTTTGCCCTCCTGATAGCCATTCTTATCTATATGGTCAGTATTCGGACCCGTGTCCTTACAGGGGCCTAATTATATTTTTAATGGGTAGAATAGAGTACACAATGCAATTATTGCAAAGTATCATTCTGATAGCCCTTCTTACGGTCGTCATTGTCTGCTATGGCGTAACGGCCTGCTATACGTATATTGGAATTGGCCAGACAGACGATGCAGCCGCCTTTTACAATTTCGGATATCCACTGGGCACAGGGCTCATGGCCCTTGCAACGGCGATCACACTCGCATTGATCATGCCCGAGAACGATACGACCCTCGCCCTCTCCGTTGTAATAGGGGTCACGGCCATCGCGCTCTCCATCGGCACAATTGCCACGGGCTCGATTACCCACTAAAAATGCCTGGTGATTAATAGGGGTTCAATGGATTATGCACTGATGATTCCAATTGCACTATGTCTTGTATTTCTCATAGCGTACCTCGTAATGATGTTTTACACCTATACCTATTTGGATAGGCAATTAAAGGATACTCCGGATCTAAAAGGATATGGCTTGTCCGTGCCCATCATTATGATGGCCAGTGGGGCCGGCATGGGAATTCTGTGCGGGCTCTATGCTTATGCCCAGCTCAACACGACGGGCGTCTTCGTTGGGTCCGTTGTCATCTCCTCACTGGCCCTGGCCTTTTCGTACGCCGGCCTCGCGCTAACGGCCCTTACGCACTGAGGGCGACAATGGAATGCTGAATTCGGACATGAGGGACGCCTCGATTCTCGAGCAGAAGAAGGCCGTGAATCCGAAGCACGAATTGAAGCGAGGATCCCGGCTCCAGCGATGCGAGGTCCTGCGGACCCCTATCTGTCTGAACAGGGGTCGTGGGATAGGCGTAGACGGTGAGCGTCGTGGGCAAATAGAGTTTCTGGAGAATTCCGTGGATTTCGCGCAACGATAGATCGGGGAGTACACGAGTCGTAAAGAGGTGATTCGCTATACAGTCCTGTATGGCATAGAGGCGAAGGCCCAAGATTCGATTGGTCATCTCGAGTTTTAAGCGATTGGAGACAGGGTCGTAGTGACTGATCGGCAAAGGGGGGCAGAGAATGGAACAGCCGGTCAAGGTGAGACCGGCGTCTCTGTACAAAAGAGGGGCGGTTCGTCGTTGTCGGCGGTCTGTATGAAACGGTTCTATCTGTATTTTTGCGAGTTCTATTGTTTCATACGGTACTGCAAGGAGCATTCACTACTTGCAGTACTATTTGCGTGTCTTAAGTTGAGTGGGGGACATCAAGTGGGGGGACCTTCGGTCCCCCCACTTGCCTCCCCCATACCCCCTGTTTGGGTAAGTTGTATAAAGCAGATAAAGACTATTATTTATATCCCCCTGTTTGGGTAAGTTGTATAAAGCAGATAAAGACTATTATTTATATCCCCCTGTTTGGGTAAGTTGTATAAAGCAGATAAAGACTATTATTTATATCCCCCTGTTGACTTGAGCTGTTACGCAGCTTAAGTCAATCAGGTCATTCTTTCAATAATGAACACGCCTTCCTTTGCGTGGCGTGGAAGCCCAGGATCCGGAAAACGAACCCAGCTAATTGCTCATTTGCAAGAGCACGCCAAGCGTCTCCAGATCCCCTTCGTATCCAAAGAATCCGTCTGGTACCTGACGAAGCCAAGCAACGGATCAGCCGATCCCGATGAAGAGGATGACGACGGCGCCACAAGCAAGTCCATTCCTTACGAGGAATCCGCGCTCCACCTAGGCTTCGATGTGGCCCGCATGAGTATGAGTGACAAGATCTTTCTGCAGTCAATTCTGACGCGTTGGACAGGACAACAGGACGTGACCCTGGCCTCCTCTGCAATTATGACGCGATACCTGGTGCTGTACCATGCCCACTATTTGACGGACGAAAGTACCTTACAGCTACAGGAGGCCTTGGAGCAATATCCGTCGTTTGCAGTGCTATTAACAACCGAGCTGCCAGTCTGCCCCCGGCTTCGCGATTACTGTCTGGAGATTCCAGTGACCTCAGAACGGGACTATTTGCTTACCGGCTATACGGAAAAGGCGAAGTTGCCTGTGCTCGATGTCTGGACCCAGTTCTTCGCCAAGACCGTCGAGGACTGGTCGAGTTCGTGGTCCTCGAAGCGTGTTCAGGAAGTACGGAACTGGATCTATCTGTGTCTGCAACGGAATCTACGATGGACAGATGTAATTCGGTACTGGCTGGAGGCGATCTATTCGGCCTCTTGGATTACAAAAGAGAAACGGAGAGTCCTTTTTAAGGTGCTGTGGCAGGCCGAGTCAGGCTCGGGCTGGGTTCTTGTGCCATCCTATCGCATCCCAATTCTGTGGGAAGCAGTGCATCTGAAGCTGGCTCGGCAGATGTATCTGCTGCGAAACAATTTATGAGGGATGAATAGGGATGGAACTATCGGATGAGAACAGAGATGCGTTGCAACGATTTTTAGCGAGTCGAACACCATCCGCGAGTCTGCATCTCCCGCTTAACCTATTACGTTCTATACGTACATTTATTGAAAAAAGGTCTCCTAGTGTTACACGAGAACAAGCACTTCAAGCAATTGCCCAAATCATAGCAAACTCGCCTGCTGTTGTAAATGAGAATGAGACTGCTATTGCAAATACGAGGGAGCTTGCCGTATTAATAGATCTATATTTGCAGGGTGTAATGCTGCGTGCTGCTCGTGTTGCTAATGTTGGTTCTCGTGATCCTCGTGATGAAGGATTAAAACCCTTCCATACTGGTCCTCCAATACCGTCTGAAAATGCAAAAGTAAGAGCAGCTGGACGAGAAGCCGCTAGACGAGAAGCCGCTAGACAAGAAGCCGCTAGAGTAGCAGCAGCTAGAGTAGCTGCAAATGGCGGAGTACCTCTTGCGCCTGGTACTAATACACTGAATGACAACAAGGACGTAAATATGATGCGTGGCGGTAACAAGCGTAAAACCAAAAGCAAAAGCAAAAGCAAAAGCAAAAGCAAACGCATTCGTAAACACAAATCCAAGCGCCACACAACACGCAGATAAACTTGAACCCAGCACTATCTAAACTCTCTATAATAAATACAGAGTTTAGATATGGAACCTTATACAAGAGTCGATCTGCAAGGCCTCCGATTGAGCGCTCGACGCATGAGAGACGAACAGGAGGTGCAGAACTATATTCGGGACATTCGGAACACCGTTCTCCGAAAGGCCAAAGAAGGCAATGAAACCTTCTGCACGTTCTGGATTATTAATTCGAGTCACGCGGTCCAATGGATCCAGAACACGAGGGAATACTATTACCCGTGGCACTCGAAGTTTATTCGGAAAACGGGAAATCCGATTCTGGATGCGGCCATGAAGCGCCCGATTCCCGTGGAACTGCTGAATTCCATTCTAGAAGGACTGTCACCCCTATTTCCCGACTGCGACATACAGATTCGAAAGGATCCCGTGGATCAGCTGTTGATTAGTTGGATGTAAGTTAGGCGGCAGATCGAAACGCTGCCTTCTCATCCTCCTTGCGCGCCTGATCAATCATCGGTGCCCTCTCGACCACCCCGCCTTCCTCATGATACTTGAACTTGATCGGATGAGCTCGGTGGTAGTCCAGCGCTCGTTTGGCGAATGCATGAGACTTATAGGTGACAAATGCATTCACGCGCAGAACACCTCCCATATCCGTTTTTGCAGAGATATACACGTGCTCCACCGGCGTCGTGGCCTTGGTTAATTCAGGAAAGATCTCTTTGCCACTCATCTTTCCGTACACCTGGCGCTTCATATCCTTGATGTCAAAGCCCTTTCCGCCGGTCTTATTTGGAAGATTCGTGAGCGCAAGCTGCTTGTAATCGGACTTTCGACTGGCGAGGGCGGAGGCATAGGATTGGGAACGGGGGGCAATCGTCGCCTTTTCAACCGTAGGAACGACGGCCGACTTTTTCACTGCTTTTTCTTTTATCGTAGGCTCCAGTTCTAGCATAAGATCTCCCCACCCCACTTTGCTCTCCGTGAACGCTCGGATCTTCGGATCGGATTTTATATCGGCATAGAGTTTTGCACTTGATTCGGCCTTGGCCGCGCTTACACCTGCTGCAACCAGTTCATTGTACTTTGACGAATAGAGGGTCTTGGAATTGATCGGCGTCAATCCGAATTTCTTTTCCCCCTTGCGCCGTGTTTCATTCCGTTTCTTTGCATTCCGTTCTGCCTTCTTCGTGTCCAATGCCTGCTTGGCCCTTGAGCGCCGTTCCTCTCGGAGACGTTCTTTCTCTGCATCTGCATCGTTGGTTGTATTCTCGTTCTCATTTTCGTTCTCCACAATGTTCTCTAACTTGACTCGCCGCAACCCCTTCAAGGCGAAGAGGCGCGTAGGGTCGGAGGCAAGGCGCTTCTCAAACTCCTCGGCCGCCTCCTTTTCCTCTAGACGTCGCCGCTCAATCGCCGACAGGGTGCCACGGATCTGATTCAGGCGTTCATGGATCTTTGCACTCTCGCTTTTGCGTTTGGTGGTACGCTTCAAGGTGGCAGAGACTCCTTTGACGGCCCCTTTTGCATAGACGCGGTGGCTCTTGGTCCTCGTTGCCTTTCTGGCCATCCCTACTGATTAGTGTTAAGAATCTAATTAAGCCCCTCCACAGGAGGGGCTTAATTAGATTCTTAACGGTAGGGTAGAAAAATTGAAGGCTGAAATCGCTGTTGTCACTGTTGTCTCTGCTTCAATCAAAAATCCAAAATGATACAAGACCTCGGGTTCATTCTCACCTTAGTCGGCGCGGCCGGCTATGTGGAGGAAGCCTACAAAGCTGCGAATACCTGCAAGACGTTACGATACGACGATGAGCTCTGGCTCCCCATTCTGAAACACTATAAAAAACGACACCCTCTGCTCTACGCGATCTCAAAGTGCGATGAACCGCGGCTCCGATGGATCTGTGATCACATGCACTTTCCGTGTACTCAGATCGATGCCGAGGGGCACGGGGCCCTCTGGTACAGCATTCGCTATGCATTGCCGCCGCCCCTGATCGACCTTCTCTGTTCAAAGGGCGCCTCTGTGCATCAGATCGATGCGAGGGGGCAGTCGGCGCTCTTCTATGCAATCGCGAACAGGGAGATGCCGTGGGTCGAGACCCTCATTCGCCAAGGATCCGATCTGAACTATCGATGCAAGGAAGGGATGACACCTCTCTATGTGGCCGCACGCTACGGAAATTGCGCAATCATTCGAGCCCTCTGTGACGCGGGGGCCGATGCGACCGAGGCCGCCGCCCTGATCCGTTCCGCGCGCTATGGACATGTGGCCGCCGTCCAGGAGCTTCTAGGAAGAGGCGCCCCTCTAGATGCAAAGGACCAATACAATCATTCTCTGCTCCACTATGCGGTCCAGTTCAACCAGGCACTGCTCTGCACGATCCTTCTTCGATTGATTGACGTGAACTGTCGGTCCGCCAATCATGTAACGCCGCTGATGTTGGCGCAAAGTCCTGATGTTTGGAAAATCCTGTTTGATGCGGGTGGCTCCCTTCATCAAAGGGATAGCCGTGGAATGACCGCGCTCCACCATGCAGCGCGCCATCGTAAGCCCGAGATTATTCGTCTCCTTCTTGCACACGGGGCCGACAAGAATGCCGTGACGTATGGGGGATTAACGCCTCTCTTCTATATAAAGGCGCAGAACTACAGGGAACCCGATGTATACGATGAGATGGTGTCATTGTTGGAATAGGCTGCTAATTATATTGTAACTCTGTAGGGTAATGGCCGCGCATCCGTTGCTAGAGGCCATCGCGCATCGTATCAAGCCACTGAAACCGAAGCGATGGACCAACGGGCCGCTCACAGAAGAACATTTGCAAACTCTCCAAAAGGAATGCGAAGCCGACGCCGCATTTGATGAGATTTTTTCCAAAAAGCAGCTATGGGCCCTTTTTAAGGCCGGTAAAATCGACCCTGTGGTCAAAATGCACCCAAACGGTCTCGGCACGGTCGTCGCGCTCCTCCCTGATCCAAAACAGGTCGATGAGATTCCGTGGGACCTCTGGTCCGTGATTTTACAGCTGTTTAAACGGCCAGATGGCAAGCCGTACGGCATCTTCTTGTGTGGCCATCCGGCCCAACGACGATTCCCAACAAGACCCGGTCAGCCCGTCAGACCGTACCACATCAACGGCGGCTACACCTATCCGTGCAATGCGACTTGCGTCTTTGTGTTTCGGGCCCAAGAGGCCAGCCGTGTCCTGATCCATGAACTCTTTCATTCGAGCTGCAGCGACAACACAAGTCTGCCTTTGGAGGAACGCGAGGCCGAAACGGAGGCCTGGGCCGAACTCGTCTGGTGCGGCCTCATGGCCCACGGAGACATCACAACCTTTCAGTCCTACGTTAAAAAACAGGGATCGTGGATGCTGGCACAGAATGCGGCACTTCACAATGGCCGCCATATGCAGCCGGGTCCAAAGGGGTTTCCCTGGCGCTACACCGTGGGCAAGGCTGAATTGTGGCGCAGATGGGGTCTATTAAGCGGCTGCCGGCCGTCGGCGCCGTTGCAGGGCTCTCTCCGCCTCACCTTTATGCCTTCCGAGGACTTAAAGAGATCGTGGAATGTGCCGGCGACGTCGATGATGCTCTAGAGCTAATATAAACGGCATTCGTATTCTAAGAATACATGAATACGTTGTCTGTCGGAATCACCTTGGGTGTTCTAGGGAGCGGTCTGTTTGGCGCTGGACTTCTGATGTCGATGGAGCCGCTCACGATTACGGGAATCGTGTTGCTGATTGTGTCGATTGTGGTCTTCTGCCTCCTCTTCTTCTGGAAGAAACCTGCGACCGATCCAGATCCAGATTCAAATCCCAACCCTATTCGTGCTATGAAGCGCAACAAAAGTGATACGGATCTCGAGCTTATGCAGCATGTGTGAACGACGTTATATACTCCCCTACTGCGCATCCCTTTTCGTTCACTGTGAACTTCCGATTCGGGTGTGACAACGCCATCGGAATAATCAGGGCCAAGCAAGAGCCGCCGAACTCAAAATGGCCGATGTCTTGGCCATGGACCACTTTGGAATCCTTGTGAACCGATAGCTTGATGGAGCCGACGGCGGTGGCCCCGATTGCAACTAATACAATGCCGTTGGTGAAGGTGATAATTTTGCGATAATTCTCTTGTAGAACAGGAATCGTGTCCAGTAGGATAGGATTCACGCTCTTATAATAACCGCCGACTGATTCTACAGATTGTACTGTACCCTTCAAAGGACTGTGGATGCGATGGTAATGTTCGGGGGCGAGTCGAAAGATATAGACGGAGGCCTCTTGCATCGGTCTACGTAACAGAGTGTCTAAGGAGTACTGGGCGCCCTTAATGTCGAACATGCCTTGCATGGCGCTGTGGAGGCGTCTTGCATAGCAATAAGCGGGACTGACAAGGGCATCGGCTCTTGTGGTCGAGGGCTTTGTCAAGGAAGGATGGATGGTCCGTGCAAAAAAATCGTTTAACGTGGGAAATCGTTGTAGACAGGATTCTAGCGTATCCCTTTTCTTGCATTTACGGGTCTGTTTCCAATTGACTTTGTAGTCCTTGGCAAACTTGAGTTTGTCCCTTAATCTGCGGCTCTTTCCCATGTGATTGCAATAGCCCTTTGTGAGCCAGGTACTCAGGATACCAGGAAGGTATCGCTGCGCTCCTATGCCGATTTCGAGAAGAGATGGCATATCCTTACTGATACCGCTCAGTATAAATTAGATTCTTAACAGTAGATATTATTTTATGAATGGAATTCATCAATAAAATAATAGAGAATACATTAACTTAACCTTCGATTAATTAAGCCGTCGCGACTGCCGCGGCCTTCTTGGGAAGGTCGTAGAGCTTGTAGAGGTAGGTCTGGATGTTGCGGTACGTGAGCGCCTCGCCCTCCTTGACGCCGAGCACCGTGCGCATCGCCGCATCGGGGTGGATCGTGTGACCCTTCTCGGCATCCTTGAGCTTGTGGCTGTCAACGTAGGCGCTGAAGGCGCGCGTAACATCCGCCGGCGTCATCTGGCTGCCCTTGGGCTTGCCGAGGAAGGCGCAGAGGCCGTCACGGAGCGTCACGGGGGTCGTGAAGATCGTGGGGCGCTTGGCGACAGGGGCCGCGCCCTCGACGGGGGCGGGCTTGCGCACACGGCGGCGACGGCCGGCCTCCTTGACCTCACGCGCGACACGCTTGGAGAGCTTGGTGAGCGCCTTGAGGCCCGAGATGGCCGCATCACGGACAGACTGGAGCTGAGACGTGAGGGACTCGATGTCCTGGGTGACCGTCGTGGTGGGCTCCGTGGCGACGATGGGCGCCGCAACGGCGCTCGCCGCAGGGGCCTCGGCCACAGGGGCCGCCACAGGGACGGCAACTGCAGCCGCAGGAGACGCCTTGGTCTTCTTCTCCTTAGGGGCAGGGGCAGGGGCAGGGGCAGGGGCCGCAACTGCAACTGCAACGGGTGCAGGGGCAGGGGCAGCGGGGGATTCCTTCTTCGTAACACGCTTCACGGCGGCAGGCTTGGCAACAGAGCTCATTGTACTAGTACCGGTGGAAGTATTCATCGTAATTAAACGCACTGACTGGTACAAAGGCAACGGCGACTGTCAAATTTTTGACGAATTCAGACCCCCTCTTTAACTATCCCGGCAAGTACCTCTTTTTTTTATTGAAAAGAGCTGGACTCTCGTCCAGCTCTGGGGTAAAATGATAGATGAGCGGCAAAGCCGCTCATCACTCTTGCATTGAACCATGAACCGCAACTAAATGTACCGGAAGAAGGCAAAATCAAATAGAAAGGCTGCGTTCAAAATCTTAAAACCCGGCTTTAGCAGAGGAAATGGCTTCCCGAAAATGCTGGAATATCAAAAGCCGGAAGCATCCTGATACAGATTGCAGGAGAAGTGCCGGCACAGGCGACTATTGCTCCTTTCATTGGAAAAATCCGAGGCCCTTTGTACAGGGGGTGGACATGACAAAGCTCTCGAAGCGCCGTTTAAAACGACTCCAGGCCTTCGTGATCCTCTGCAAAATCAAACTGGGACTGATAGGTGCAAGGCGGCAAGGCCTGGCTTTCAACGACACCACCCTGGCCAACAACAGCACAGAACTGGCCTCCATGGACCCGGTGGACATTATTTCGAAGCCCTTTCGCTTCTCGTTCCTGGAGAACGGCCACCTCTGGCTCTTCGATATCCGCGCCCTCCTCACAGAACGAAATCGGGTCGAGAACGCGTTCAACAATCCCTACACATCCCTTCCCGTTGCAGCCGGCACTCTTCTTCGACTTCGGATCCAGGTCGACTGGCTTCGACGTCGCCGCTATTTTCTGGATGCAGCGAATGAGCCCCAGGAGGAGCACAAGCTACTGGACCTCTGTTACGCCATCGACAGCTACGGCTATTTGACGAACGTCAACTGGTTCAAATTCCCGTCCATCGCTGTTCTGCACCGGTTCGTCGACACGCTGGATGAACTCTGGGCCCATCGCCTCGGCCTCACGAATCAGCAGCGATTCACGATTTTTCCGGACTGGGATTCCTCTCACCTGGTGCCGCTCATTCGCTCCAATCATCTGTCGTCGGCCCTCCATCAACTCTACACATTCCTATTCGTGTTCATAAAGGCCGCTGCTAACAAGGAGGATCGTGTTCTCGCCTCGGTCTACGTGCTAATGGCGCTGACTCATGTGAGTCAGGGAGCGAATATAGCCTTTCCGTGGTTGCATAATTTATAGGGTAAAAATGATGGACAGCAAATGATCATTTAGGATAATGCAAAAATGATGGCTGGCTAATGATCATTTAGGATAATGCAAAAATGATGGCTGGCTAATGATCATTTAGGATAATGCAAAAATGATGGGCAGCTTTGCTGCCCATCCATCATTATACTCCAGACCGCCGGTCTCTTCAAATAAAAAAAAATACCAAAATCAATAGGATCTGCGTATCTGCTCAACAGATCCTATTGTAAAAAATCACACTCAAAAAATTTGACGGCCGATTTTGACAAAGAGTAAGTCAGTACAACCATAATAAAATGTCAAGCACCACTGTTACTTCCTCTGAGTTTAACGGACGCAATGTCACGGTCGGCGCACCGAAGGCGGTAGAGATTGAGAAGGACGGCAAGCGTCAGGCAGTCGGCAAGAAGGCGTTCCTCCAGTACAATGGAGAGCGCTTTCAGCTGCAGTCGGCCACGTCCATGCGTATCCCCTTCGGTCTCAGTGTCTTCAAGGCCGAGGGCGGTGGCCAGGATAAGTATAGCATCAACCTCTCCTTCAACAACTACGAAACGGATGCGGAGGTCAAGGCCTTCTACTCGGCGGTGCAGGCAGTTGATCGCACAGTCGTCGACGCCGCCATTGCAAACAGCAAGTCTTGGTTCGGCAAGGAGAAGAGCCGCGAGGTGCTGCAGGAGTTCTTCACCTCCTCTGTCAAGTTCGGCAAGGACGAGACCAAGAAGTACCCGCCGACGATGAAGCTCAATCTTCGTCGCAACGGAGACACCTTTGAGACGAAGTTCTACGATGTGCACGGCAAGAAGCTCACGGGCGTCTCGACGGATGAGATGCTCGCCAAGGGGTCCCTTGTCACGGTCCTCATGGAGTGCACGGATGTCTGGATTGCGGGCACGGGCAAGTTTAGTGTCCGCTGGAATGCAACCCAGATCATTGTGCATAAGATGGCGGAGTCGGGTGCTGAGTTCGCCTTTAAGGGTCTCAGTGCTGCAACTGCAACTGCGGCACCCTCAAACTACGTAGACGATGCAGAGGAGGCCGAGGCGATTCCTCCTCCCTCTAGTTCGGTCTTGAATGCGGTTCTTCCTGCAGCAGAGGATGAGGAAGAGGAGGAGGAAGAGGAGCGCCCTGTCGCTCCTCCCCCTAAGGTGACGAAGCGCAAGCCGGTGGTGATTGCTAAGAAGGCGTAATAGCATATAGAACAGCAGATAGATAGGCAAATATAAACATATAGGCACTTAGAACACATATATTTTTCATGCAGGCGTCGAGATAGGTGTCGAGATGCGGGTCGATGCCTCGATTGTTGTTATTGTTGTTATTGTTGTTATTGTTGTTATTTATGTTATTGTGTTCTTGTTCTTCGTCGGAAAAGGGCTCCAACGCCTCTTGACAAATTATACAGATTCGATCGATGTCGGCCACTTGTCGCCATTGTCTGAAACAGTCGGGGTGTACACGATAGATACATTCACAATTATATAGAAAGAGGTCGTGACTGAAAGTCGCACAGGGATTGAAGCAGACTAAGCAGTCACCCGATGCATCTACCTCGGATGAATTCATCCCCTTACTTCTAAGTGTCTAAATAACATTAGGACGGGGGCCATGTAGTACAGATTCCTATCACATTTGTACAGGGCCCGTTTATTGCCGCAGGAATCGCAGGATTGATGACACTGACAGGGCAGGGCGTGGGATTCGGTAGGCGCTGGTACTGCACAAACCGCGTTGCAGGATTCACAGGACATCCCGGAACCATACCCAGTTTTTGCACCGCTAAGGCCTGCTGGTAAGCACAAGCTTCGGTTTCACGTATCTGCTTCGCCAAGAAGGCGCCACTGGTGATGCCGCCTCGATAGGCTGGCTGAGGGAGAACAGGACACTGGGGCGTCGTGGGGCTCCGAAATCCGACCGTCCGTGGAATGGCGGCGATTAAAGTGGCCTTCTGGTCCTGTTCTGGAATGCTCGAGGCGAAGTTGCCGCTGAAACGGTCAAATGCATAAGCCATTCTCTACCGTGAAGATATAAATTTATAGTAGGCCGTACCGATAAGAATCTAATTAAGCCCCCTCCTGTGGAGGGGGCTTAATTAGATTCTTAACACTAGTGCTAATATAAATTTAAGCCCCCGCCCATTATGGGTGGGGGCTTAAATTTATATTAGGCGGTACCAGTAGGGACTGACTTCGAAATGATACCATTGCTGCTTCTTGTTGCCCTTCTCCTTCTCCTTCTTGTTTTGAGCCACCCCCTAAGCCGCCGTGTTCTCAAAGAGGGATTCGCCGCCCTTCCCGATTTCTCGAAGCCGAGTGTCGACCTGTCCAAGAACGCCGACTTCATGACCTTTCTGCAATTCAATCAATCTGTCTGTGCCATGTGGGACGATATCATTGCAGATATCATGAAGAATGATCAGGTAAGTCAGACGCCCGCAGAACGTCTGCCGAAAGCACAGTATATCGCGCAGCTCCAACGAAGCTATTCGCCACTGGCCGTCTTTGTCAAATGCACGCCCTTTGACCAAACCTCCACCCTTTCCGTGTTACTCGCAGCCATTCCAGAATCCCCCAAAGTCTACAAGGATACCTTCCTGTTCTTGAACAAGCAACTCACGGATACGCTTCAAAAGCTTCATGAGGCCCTCGATTCGACGAACGTGAGTGTCTCGTCCTTTGCTAACTATGAGCCTTTTGAGGATTGTTCTGCTGCTGTAGCTGCTGCTGTAGCTGCAGCTACAGCAAAAGCAAAAGCAGTTCCAAGCCCTTCTGTACAGGATCTCCAAGTGCAACAGCAGAAGCAGACAGATCAGGTATTGGCGCGTGTGAACAGCTGCATGGTGGAAATGCCGGGTCTGCAAAAAGCCCTTCAAACGGTCGCTGCAAAATACAATGAACTGAAAGAGTACAAGAAGAAGACCGAATCGGGAGATATTATTGGTGAAGTCAAATAAACTTAGCGTAACTGCGTTTCCGTCGTTTTCTTGAGGGTCTTCCCTTCAAAGGTGAAGTCCTTCGCCCTCTTCTCGCAACTGGCCAGAATCAGTTGCCAGAAGTCATTTGCAATGTCGGCACCTCCTGACTGTTGCGACTGTTGTGACTGTTGTGACTGTTGTGACTGTTGTTGCGACTGTTGCGACTGTTGTGACTGTTGTGACTGTTGTTGCGACTGTTGTAAGCCACCCCCTCGTAGAGCCGTAATGGTGCCGCCGGCCTCGGGTAACAGTGACTGTTGATAATTAAACGGAGCGGACATCTGATGTGCCCTTGGATTTTAGTTTACGGGTTTTGATCGGCTTCAAGCGCTGCTGCTTGATACGAGCCACCTTGTCGCGAATAAGGGACGGAAGGCCCTTCTGATGCCCCGAACACAGCAAGGAGATAAAAGGGAACGGAAAGGTGTCAGGGTGATTGCGGGCCCTGTACGAGATCTCCACCAGTTCTTTGGCCAGGCATTCGGTGGCGCCCAGGCTCATATACCTGTATTGCAGAAGGGAGAGGCTGAAGAACAGGGTCACGAGGGTATCAATCGTCGCCACGCGCATATATTTTTCGTATTTGATCGGCACATTGTAATAGGAATGGCAGGCCGTTTCGGCAAACAGCACAAGGAACGGGGTCTTGTTGCGAAGAAAAATGGTCATTTTCGGAATCAGGTCGCCGCCCTTGGACTCTACGCGAGTGACATAGGTTCTGCGGCTCGAAGAGTGCTGGAGTTCATAGGTGAAGTGCTTTGTGTCGGCCTCTAAATCGGGCGTATAGAAGTAGATTGGCTGGCGCGTAGCAAGAAGCCATTTGGCATTCGCCGACTTACCGAAACTATGCTTGTAATAGCCGACAACGTCCGCGCCCGCGAACACTCTGCGTTCTTTTATAACGAAGTCCATGATGCTGTCGATCTCTTTCGTCGACATCAGGTGTTTTGCGATTCGTGGCTTGCAGGATTTGACCGGCGCAAATTCGTTTAAGAGGAGAAGGCGTTCGTAGACTTTGCTCCAGCGCTCGACTTCGCCCTTCGGACGACTGAGTTCCAGATACATGAGCATGCGCAACGTATTGGAGTCCATATAGGAGATGCCGTTCGCCTTGAACTCTTTTTTGGACAAAAGAGTATAGAGGCTGGAATCGAGGCTTGTCAGATCGGCAACAGGAATATAATTGACATAGAGCTTTTTCGTTCCTTTGTGCATACCTTCACGGTCGCTGATCTCCGTAAAGCCGGCGATTCGGAGCATTTTGCCGAGTTCTTGGATGTCCTCGTCCTGGTTGGGCGTGAAAAAGTCGTAATCGGGGATCGTATACTCGGGATCGTAGAACTTGTATTTCTTGGGCAGATGCGCGTTAATGGCTTGGCCGCCGTAGCATAGGCGATGCGTTTTGCGTAAGAAATTCTCCACCACTTCAATGGACTTCAGGATGTTCGGATCATGGGCTGATGCAAAATCGATCTTCTCCTTGGCTTCTGCCGAGATCTGTTCCATCCGTTCAAGCTGTTCTTTGAACTTGCTTGCTTCAAATTGCGGAGACTGTATACTCTCGATCCGATCCTCCATCCCTACTAAGCACTAGCGTTAAGAATCTCTACGCTGCACCATGAATTTTACTTGGTATAAGCGAACCATTGTTTGCATCGGACGCCTTGTTCGGCGATCCTGCAATAATAACACTGTCCATCGGGACCCGAAGAGGCGGCGGCTTTGGCTGATAACTATAGATCTTGAAATAGTTCTGCGTAAACATATAGTCATAGTCGGGTGTCCAGATTTGAATAGGGATGCAGTGAATTCCGAATTTCTGCTGCAAGAGATCCATGGTGTTCTGCGGTACAATTGTATTGGGCGTCGGAGTTAGACAGATGGCCCAGGTTCCGTTGCTGATCGTGGTGGCGGTCGATGCGATCTGCTCAGGGGGGATCACCGTGTAAGCCTCTACGCTGTCCAGAATGCCGAATTTAGAGCCGTTTGAATTGGGGCTCGTGCTCAGTGTCACGCCCAATTGTGTCTGGGTATAGGTGAGACGAAGGTTCACAATATAGTCGAGATCCAAGTTGGATGCAACAGGGGTCGGAGCCGTACGGAAGACTTCCGTGGACGCATTGGAGAAGAACAGAAACTTTCTCTGGAAATGTCGAATGTCCGTTTTGAGTAACTTGGATTCATTCATCTGTCGATAAAAGTTTCCATCGCTGGTGCTCGTGACGGCATTTGGCAGAAGCGGGGCCAGAGAGAGAGCAATCTGTGTATAATAGGTTCTTCGAACCGTGTCATAGTCCTGTTTGCCGTCGTCGGGGGGATCTCGCAGTACATAGAGAACGATGATCACGGGGTCCGTTTGGGTTCCGCTAAATGCGTTTTGCGCAAGAGCGGTGCATGTATCCAGGATATTACTATTTGTGACTGAATTGCAGTCCGTGGTCTTGTTGAGAACGGATTGACTGATTTTTGCGGAATTCCGTACGACGAGACGGGGATAGGTGTCGCATAATTCGTTAAAGTAGTCGATTTCAAAGACAAAGGTTCTGCAGCCCATTTTGAGAGCCGATTTTGTAGCCGATTCGGGGTCGAAATAGCCCTGGGCAAAGGGGCCTAGATAGCCTGTGAATCGACAGCCGAGCGTGTAGAAGTTTGCGAGACAGGTCTCCTGGTCTTCCATCCGGGCCTCCTGAATTGCTTGTTCCACATTGGAACGACTGCCGCCGCGCGCATCGGCTAAATTCGATACGATCGCCATTTGTGATTTGCATGTACTGTCCTGTGCACAATTAAACTTTGCCGTGTTGTCAAAAAAACCTTCGATGATAGAGTCCGAAAAGATATAGGTTGCGATGGCCACGCCCACAAGCAGCAGCACCAAGAATAATACGTCCAACATGGAACCCTACTGACCCCTCTCTTTTTATTTTGCACCAATCACAACAGTTGCATGATGGTTGTCGTAGATCTGCAGTAGGAGCGCAATGTTGGTGCCGAAGATCCAGGCGTCATAACAGATATGCTGAACACCATAGAGGACGCGAATAACAACCAGGTACCCCGAGATTACGATGGAGACCATCATAGCGGCGATCAATATGTATTCGAGAAGGGAGAGCTTTTTCATAGCTGACTCTACCAGGGATGTATAAATTTGATTGTTGTGATTGTTGGAACAACAATAACAACAATAACAACAATCAAATGATAGTCGTTCTTGTAAGGCCGGATAACTTCCTTGACCCCTTAGGATCACAGAAGCGACTCCTACGGGTACCTGACCTCCACGAATTACTGATTCAAGCCGTAGAGGCCTATCAGCTGAAGCTTCCAAGTCACGTGGAGGCCCAGATCTGGTCCTACCCTCTCGGCTATAAGAATCGTTGTCAAGTCGAGACTCTAGACACTCTTAAACATGATGGAATGACGGTCTATCTACGTCTACATGTCAAGCCGAACCTGCTCCAACCTCTTTCGTAGCGGTTCGACAATACGGGACCACGTATAGGTGGCGACGGTTTTTTTGGCCTCCGCCGCATGCTTTGAACGCAAATCGTCCTCTAGCACATACTTTTCCATAGCCTTTGCAAAGCTCGGCGGATACACGAGCTTGGTCTCGCCGCCCAGCATCGAAGTGCAGAGCGGCAGATAGGATCGAAAGACCACATCGACCAGTTGCGAATTCTCAGCCGTACAATACTCTCGGTGCCCCACGACATTCGAGAGCACTTGAGGGATTCCCAGGCCCATCTGCTCAAAGGCACACAGGCCAAACCCCTCTCCGTCTGCAGTCGACACGCCCACATCGGCAATCTGATAGAGTTGGCCGATCTCAGCATCCGTATATGACATTTCACGAGGGGTTACGATTAGGCGATTGGCAAACGGTTCCACGGGGGATCCGCGAATCTCGAGTTCTCGATAGAAGATCTCGTACAACGGAAAGCCGCCCTTCTCGCCCTTGTCACAGACGCAGAGCAGAAAGAGGGGCTTTGTCGGATGCGCCAGAATAAGTTCTACAAAGGCGATGAGGAGGAGGTCGAGGCGCTTCCTCGGCTGGTTCCGATTGGCCGAGAGAAACAAGAACGTTTCTTTGGGAATGCCGAGCTGTGCTCGGACCTCCTCCTTCGATACAATTGGAAAGAGGGAGGAGTCGAATCCGTGGTTTAAAACGTCGATGGGCCTCGTGATCCCCTGGTTCTTCAGAACGGAGCGCCACTCCTGGGTAAAACAGAAGATGCGATCGGTCTCTTTCTGCACGAGATTCAGGTACTGGGGCATCTGACACTCATAGGTCTGATCCAGGTATAGCCAGATCTGGAAGGGGAGGCCCTTCGCGCCCTGGCGTACCGGTACAATCTTCTCCAAATACTGACAACAGACCCCAATGTCATTGTAGATCAGAACGGCATGGGGCTGCACGGTCTGAATCACGGAGGCGATCTCACTGAAGCCGAAGCCCTTGTCCTTTTCTCCGGCATCGATCACCTGGACGGAAGACGGATAGGTGCGCTTGAAGTCTACGGTCGTCGAGGCCTGAATTGCAAAGTGCGTGATCTGGAGGCCCGGCGTCAGGGCCAGTTCCCGGATCAGCCCATAGCCCACCTTTGCGTACCCCGAGGCCTGGTTGATATGTGTTGAAATGAGCAGGAGTTTTACGGAACTGTTATTATTACTAAGATCAGCCTCCAGATCTTTTACAAACGATGTAAAGTCGCCCATCGAAGTCTAAATGATCTATGCGATACCTCTATAAATGGCCTCTGTCAAAGCGAAGATTCCGAAGGCCTTGCGAGAACAGGTGTGGCTCCTGTATATGGGCCGCGTGTACGAGGCCAAATGCACCACCTATTGGTGTCAGAATCAGATGACGGTCTTCGATTTCCAGGTGGGCCACTGCGTCCCAGAATCAAAGGGGGGCATGACCACAGTTGACAATCTGGTGCCGCTATGCAGTCGATGCAATCTGTCGATGGGGAGCCAATACACCACACAGGAATGGAGTCGGAAATTTGCGAGTCGCCAGAGGAGTTGGCGGCAGTTCTTCTGTTGTTTTTTCGCACCTCCTAGTAGACAATTGAAATGAGCAAGATGACACGCAAGGGAAAGATGGCAAGCAAGAAGCATGCAAAGGGTACGCGCAAGGGAAAGCGCGCCCAGACGCCCTGGATGAAGAAGGTCATGGAGTGCTACCACCGCATGAAGAAGATGGACAAGGCCACCAAGCTTGGGGATGCGATGAAGCAGGCGAAGAAGGAAATGGCGTAAGCCATGAGGGTAAAATGATGGATACTCGTGCATTTACCCTAGAGTTTTACATGAAATATGGCTAAGCCATGAGGGTAAAATGATGGATACTTGTGCATTTACCGCACAATTTTGTGTGAAAATAATCATCCTCTTTTCGTATTTGCACGAAAAGAAGATGATAAGGCATTTTAGATACCGCTTAGTATAAATTTACGCCCCCTCCAATTTGAAGGGGGCGTAAATTTATACTAAGCACTAGTGTTAAGAATCTAATTACGCCCCTGGCCAGGGGCGTAATTAGATTCTTAACGGTACCGCTTATGTACATACCTGACCCATTTTTCCAGGAATAAAACCAAGAGTTCTTGAACAACACTGATACGGATCAAAAGAGACTGATCCTCTCGGTTTACATCCCCCCCGCTGCTTCATCGTCTTCCTCCGCATCGACTTCTTCTGACGACGAGTTGCACTACGCTTGGCCATAGTATACTTTATCATTAGACAAAAACAGATCTAGGCGGTACAATCATCTGTCTAAATAAAAAGCTGTTTCAGCGACTCCTTCCACTTTGACCACTGTTCTAGAAGGCCCGTTCTATACCGTTCTGCCTTGTCCAAATTCGCCAAGAAGAAGGTGATGATTTTTGCGGCCTGGGTCCAGTCCCGAATCTCCAGCAAGGAGAGATTGGGTCGAAGCCAGTTCCAGAACGCATCATCGCCTAATGAGCGAACATACAAGGGCACACACCCATGTTCCAATGCTTCATAGAGCCGAAAGGTCTCTGCATGGTTCCCTCGTGGCACCGGGGCAAATTTGCATTTCACTAGCATCGCCGAATAGTCGGACGGCTGATTGAATCCGTTCTGAAACAGACATTCGTTCGGCTTCAACGTCTGGAGCGGTGCCAGCAACTCCTTTCTGTCATTCCAGTCAGATCCATGGAAGCCCCATATCAGTGACCGTTCTGGTAAAGGACTTAAAGAGGGTGCAGGCTTCGCCGAACTCTGTGGCTTCGCCCAGCCCAGCGGCAACGTCACTGCCTTTTTGTGCTCGCGCACATAGTTCCGAACAACCTGGGTGCACATAGAGAGATCATAGAAGTCAATCCGATCGTCGCAACCCTCGTCGCTCATATGGAGCACACGGAACGGCTTCCTCGCCTTGGCCAGAAGTGCGGCCCATGAATCGATTGCCGGTTTTGCCACAAGCACCCATGCATTCGCAGGCAGATCCGTGATCGTTGTAAAGGGGGCATATTGAACAGAAGGCCAAATTGACGAGAGCCAAGCCTCTTCCAGCATTGCATCCACCTTGGCTCCGTCGTCTGGAAGATAGTAGACCGTGTTCTCAGAGGACTTAAAGGAAATAGCAGACTCGCGCACGGTGTTCCGTGTCTGGATGCTGTGAGGCTGAGTCGACAGAAGGTCGATCACGATCGGCCATAGTGACTGTTGAGACAACACAGTTGTCTCAAAGTCGCTCACATCAAAACAGGCCGCATTGTTCCAGATATCACTGTCATAGGAATCGACACGCAACATCTCGTCGAAGGCCGCCGTCTGGTATACGGGGTCTGATGCCTGCGAACAGGTCGTGATCAAGTCTCGGAGAACGTATTTTTTGAGCCCCTGTGTAGGATGGCACAGGTAGTGATCAAGGCTGGTGTAGCAGCCGCTCTGCTGCAGCTGCGCCAGAAGTTTGGCGGCCCCCTGCCTCGTGAGAACGTAGGAATAGGCGCAGAAGTGAAAGTGCTCGATGTCTCGGGTGCCTCCTGTAAAGAGGCCGTTCGGCCTCACAGTGGCCCAGAACCGATTGATAGGCGCGAGGACACTGGGATAGGCGGACAGATTGCTGGGAAGAACCCCGCCCAGCAGGAGTAGGTCGGCGTCCAAGGGCGCGGCATCCATGACCTCTTTCAGTTGCTGTTTCCAAGCCCCCGTAAAACGACAGTCGTCCTCCAGAATCAGATAGTTCTGCACAGAGGGGTGTTCCGAGACGAGCTGGCACCACAAAAGAATATGACTGAGGGCGCAGCCCATGACCGACTTTTTCCATCGGAAATCATTCCTCTGGAACAAGTTGTAGAGCTCCTGGGTCAGAACGAGCTGCTGCCCGTCAATCGCCGGCAACCGGTTCGCCTCCAAACCCGGATGAGACTCCAGCAGACTCTTCCAGCGATCAAATCGTCGCTCTAGTGAGATGACCCAGATGTCGTCGATCCCCGATACCACCTGTTGGTGTTGAAGAGGGTGCCCGTGATGGTGATAGCCGGCTACGCCTCGTTGATAGGCTTTGCGCAGAGTGGTGGAGCAGAGGAATCGAGGGAGCGAAAGGGTATGGATCGCATGACGCAACGAAAGGACGGAGAGAATGCTCTGGTCGTGGCGGTGATAGGCGTAGTCACCGAATAGGCACTCGCGCTTGGAGCCCCACTGGTACGCTTCCTCGAACAGACGACCTGCGCCCCTGGATCCTGCAATAAATCCAAGGGTGGCCGCCTGGAGTTGCTGCGCCTCCAATTCGGCAGAAGTCACCTGCATAGATTCGACCATGGCCGGCGAACACCAGGGCCGATTGATCTGGGTCGGATCGGTCACGAGGCAGACGTCGACCTGGTCCAACACCTGGAGCATCTGATCGGGCATCCGGATCCATGAGACCCCTGCATCGCAGTAGACAACGGCGTCCCCTTCCAAATCGGGATCCGCGCAGACCTCCTTAAGAATGGCGAGTTTCCAGCCGAAGTATTTGGGTTCGAACATCGTGGGGAAGTCGGCAGGGGGGTCGCCCAGACGTTTGATCATGATCCAGTCAAATCGTTCTTGCAGAATTCGTTCTTGTTCGTTTGACACATCGGAGCCTAGATAGGCACGGAACCGAAGAGCAGGAGCGGAGCGGCGTAGAGCCGCGACACTCTGAATGGCGAGTATCAAACTTGGCAGGAAGTGTGCAGTGGCGAAGGAGACAAACAGGGGTGTGAGGGCGGAGGGCTTCAGAGGATTGTAGTCCAGAATCGCGTTCTCGGGGACAATGAATTTCTTTGTTGGCTTGGGCGTATTTGACAGGGCCACGAGCCGCTGCCCGACTCGTTCGAAGAGATCGCGAACGGCGGCAAATCGTTCTAGAGTCAAGGCGGGCGTTCTCTGAATCTGTTGCATCCGTTCGGGATCCCCTTCTAGAGACCGTACTACCTCCACAATATCCTTTCCGTCCATATCGATAAAGCCGGCAGGATCGAAGTCCTGGGCCGCCTCCTTGGACCCCCAGTACAGGGGCACACAGCCGGCCAGCTTCGCATGCAGCAACTTCTCGGTTACGTAGCCTGGCTGCTGCGTGTTCTCGTAGCAGAGACAGAACCGGTGCTGCTTCAAGAACTCGAACTTGGCCTGGTCGCCGCCACCGCCCCCGCCGAAGCGACAGAAGAGGAGTTCTCCGATATTGTTCTTGTAGGCGCCGGCCGAGTTTACCCGTTTGTAGGCATTTAGTGCATCAAATGCGTCATTCCGTGGTGCGCAGCCAGGATTGCTGACCACAAAGGCACAGAACTCCCTATTCGTGTTCTCGGCGGGTTTCAGAGCGTAGTGAAGGGGCAGCTGATTTGGATTGTTGTTATTGTTATTGCGTATATTTGATCCAAACCAGTCCAAGAACAGGGGCCATAAAGGCAAGCGCATATGTGTCGAATCTTCAACAGGATCATGCGAGAGCACCAGGTGCAGCCGAGGATCATTTACACGCTTCTCAAACGGTTCTCCGAGAAAGAAGGCCTTTGGCACTGACGCATAGCACGGCTTCTGCCATTCATTGCCGAAGGGGCCGCAGATCAGGAGTTGACCCGAGGAGTCCGTAGAACCTATCCAGTTCTGCGTCGGATCCGTTGACCGCAGCAGATCCAGAAAGAAGTTGTCGGTGGCCTGGAATCCCTCCCACATGTCGACAAAGATCACCTGCCGGGTCTCTTTGTCGAACACCGAACTCCAACTGTTTCGGCCAAAGGCCTCCACAGCCTCCCTTGAAGGACAGGGCAGAGCCGTTCCATCCAAACGATCACACAGGCCACTAATATCCTCGTAATAGGACCCAAGGGACTGCAAGACTGTGGCGCTATGAAGCAGCGGGATTTGGAGCCAGAGCAGATCGAGCAGGCCAGGGCGGAACTCATTCGCAACCGCTACGACGGGTTCATGCAGATCCTGATACACGATGCGATCCTCGTACTCCGTCGGCTTGTCGATGGACGGCGCCACATTCGTCTGGAAATAGGCGCTGGTCTGCAGGTCACGCCCATTGCTCACAAGAATCGACTGCACAGAGGCGGCCCTATTCAATCCTATCAGTGGTACTATACAACTGGTGGCTGCACTAATGTTCTTTTCACTAATAAAGGCGGTGTAGGGCTTGGCGACAGGCCGTGCCTCGGCAAATGGCCGCAGAAGAATCGGCGTCCAGACATATGGAACCCGCTTCACGGGCTTCTGCAGCAGCTGCGCCACAAGAGGCACCCGTTCTTCGGACACAAGGGTGTCCCAGACCCAGACCTGATGGACACCGGTCAGATCGACCGAGGGCGTTTGGCTCAGATAGGCGGCCTGTTCCAGGGCGACACGGCTCGGATCCTTTCGTAGCAGAGCAACGACCAGGGCGGCCTGACGCACCCCTGTTCGTCCCTCCATATCAATCAGGAGATCAAGCGGGGGGCTTAAAGAGAGTAGGAGGTCGACGCTTAGCGTAGGATAGAGCCCTTTGGGCGCATCGGGCCACAAAGTCCCGATCAACACGGGGTCATGGCCGGCCTCCTTGCAGGCCTGGGCAACCGCAAAGACGGCTTGGGCGGTACCGCTGTCAAAGACTGAATTTGTACCGACAAAAGAGATTCCGATCCGCATTCTGAAAGGAGGATCGGACTCTCGTCTTAGGTTGGAGCTGGGCGTTTATCCTACTGGCCATAAAAACTCATAATCGCGGCGTCCACCGAATCTAGATGATGACTCAAATGATCCTCTTTAGTGGGCGCTGCAACCTTCTTCTTCACAATGGAGCCGACCCGAGGTGGCAAGGGCTTCAAGGGGAGCGGCAACGCCAAGAGCTCCCTATAAAAGACATCGCAACTCTTCACAGCTCGATCCAAAACAACAGGATCTCGTACCAACGAAGGCGCCGCCGGGACTTTCCAGCGCGGCACATCAGTCAGAATCTGGATCATTAAGACCAGAGCATCTTGACGTCTCGCAGCTCCTATATGCTTGTCCGCAGAGCGATAGATATCCAGAAGTGCCTGAAACTCCTCGTGCATCCGAATGAGCGACTTGGCCGCCAGTTCCTTGTAGATCTCCGCGGCCACCGAACAGACATAGAACGAGACATTGGTGCGCTGTTTGGAATTGAGAGTCGCGGGACCCCGTTCCATCGTTGTCAAGCCCCCTCCGACCCGTTTCCGTAACAGTGCATCCTCCTCCTGGAGCCACTTAATCCAGAACAGGGCCCGTTCCAAGCCGCCGTCCGTAATGGCCGTGGCGATCTCGTAGCCGGCCAAAAGCAGGGGCATCTGATCGTGACTGCGGTCCCACGCTTTTCGTACGGCGACTTTTTCAGTCGCTCGTGCATTGGCCGCAAACCACATTTCGGTATGGGTATCGTCGGCCACAGACGGCATCTTGGCCTTGAGCTTCTTCGGGCAGCTCTGCAGAATCAGAACGATTTCAAAGGAGGCCTGTTGCACAGCAGGTGAATTAATGAATGTAATGAACGGCAGCGCCGCATTCTTTTCGTTCAGTTCTGCTAACTTCTTTTTTAGATAGACAAAGATGCGGGGATTCGCGATGCCGATGTGCTGAAAAGCGTAGTCCCAGCACAGAAGCTGCCAGACATCGAGACCGCCCGAGGACAAGAGGTCCGCTGTGAAATGAAGGAGTTTACCCGTAGCGACCGTACCGGTTTCTCCGAGCACCTGGAGAAAGGAACGAGCCAGATCCTTGAGTGCATAGCCTTTGCGACTTATAGGAATGATGGGATTAGCGCCTGCGGTGGCCATCCGTCTTTCTTGTTCCATTATATTTTTTACTAAGTCGCTTACTCCCGTTCACTCTTGGAATGAGCCCCTTGGCCTTCAAAGAGGCACGCATCGTGAAGCCGATCGATTTACCGGCCTTGAACTTTTTAAGCGCAGCTAGATCCTTTTCAGTAGGCTGGTAACCACCCTTGTGATTACCACCCTTGTGGTTATCATAACCACCACGAATCAATCCAGCACTACAGGGACAGCTCATTCTATTCTCAGATGGGAAAAAATAGCGCCATGTCCATAGCAAACAGATGACGGTAGCGGCCGTACATATGCTTGTTACGGCACTTACCAGAATGCTGATAAGAACTATAAAGAGGGTCTGTCCAAACATCTGTCAATGCAACTTATAAAATCTCAAGAGTTCGTGTCCCCTTGTGCACAGAGTCAAAGAGTTCTCGAACATGGGCCGCATACTCGACAAGGGCATGTCCCTTTGCATAGAACGGTTTGCCGATATGGGTGATGGTAACCGGTGTGGACCTGCTGTATACATTCCACCATTTTTGCAAATTGTTCCACGAGAATCCTGAAAGAACGCCAACTATTCCTGTAAGAATATGGTGTGGATTATAGAATGAATCAATACCCGATAGATCAAATGCATTTGTTAAAAATGTCTGTTCATTTTCAATATAGACGGGGACGATGGGAAGAGAATGTTTTGCCGCTAATTTTAGAAACCCCTTTCGTTCTCGTAAATACCATGTTTCGCCGCTGCGGCCGAGCTGATTTGCTTGAATCTCTTTAAGTCCCCCTGGTATTATTGTAATAGAACGCCCTTTTTGAAGTTCACGGTCAAGAGTCTCTTTTGTAACTGGAACAGCGCCCCTGTACAGCAGCAGTTCTCTTGCGATAGGAACTTTAAATAATAACGAATGCCCTCCGAGGGATGTATTATTTATTGTATGAAAGAGCGGCGATGAAGTAGAGCATATATGTGTACCGAGTGTATTGCATACAAGTCCGTGAGGATGAATTACATAGATACATTGAGATGGGAACGGGGCCCCGACCACAGGAAATTGTTTCGAATAATCACTCGTCGGCCATATATATGAAATTGTTTGCTTAGAGAGCCATTGCCAACACGATATCTCAAACGGGGATGGATCTGTGCACCAAATATAGAGTAGATAGAGACAAAGAGGAATGGAGATAGAGCGACGGCGAAGAAAACATAATATAAATAGAAAAACACTTGCAACAAGAAGAACCGGATAATACATTGCCCAATGAAATAGGAAAAGCGGCGGACCCGAATGCATCCCTGATTGACTATCAGAGAGCGAATGTAGATTATAAACACATGTTAAATTTATAGTCGAGCGGTAGAATGTTCTCCTTCCTCTATCCCTACGCCTACATGGCGTTGGCCGCAGGATGGCTGATCGGCATCGGCGTTCTCGTGGCCTGCATGGGGGCTCTGTCGTCCACTGTCCTCGGTCTCATGGTGCTGTTTGGAATGATCCGAATCACACCTCTTCTGAACACTGTGAATCGGATCACGGCATCTCTGTTCTCGTTCCTTGTTCCCAGTTTAGAAGCTAATATCCGCGCCTCCTTTCCTGTGAAAGGGTCTGTTTCCACAGATCGATCTATTTTTATGTGGCATCCCCATGGCCTGTTCTGCACAAGCCACTTCTTCCATATTGGAACCCGGCTGACGGACTGGCCGGTTCACAACATCAAAGGTGTCGCGCTGAGTGTTCTGACCTGGATGCCCTTTATGACCGAACTCTTTGAGCACTTTCACGCCGTTCCGAGCGACTATGCTGCTATGAAGAAGGCTCTAGACGACGGCACCTCCATTTCAGTCGCTCCAGGGGGCATGCGCGAAATGCTGTATCCTGGGTCGGCCCTGATTTCGAGACGCAAGGGGGTCTTCCGACTCGCTCTGGAAACAGGTACGCCTCTGATTCCAATTGTCTCCGTGAACGAGGACTCCCTGTATACTCTTGTGAAAGTCCCTCAGATGATACAGGACTGGCTGGAGCCCTATGATCTGTGCATTCCTTTGCCGACCTTGAAATCCGTTCTGACTTATCTGGGAATTCTGGTGGCACCGCTGCCGAACCCCATTCTAAGCGTGGTTGGACCGGCGATTTCGGTCACTCGAATTGAGAAACCGACTGATGCCGATATTGCAACTCTCAGGAGCCGCTATGCAGAGGCCTTGCAGACACTGTACAGGGAGGAGACTGGAAAGGATCTTACTATACGATAAATGCGTTTTATATGCCGACTTAATTCCTACGGAACAAGTGGGACCCCTATTTGTACAGTCGAGTTCCCCCAAGCATGATGGCGCAGTAGGCTAGCGCGCCTGGCTCATAACCAGGAGGCCCCTCGATCGAAGCGAGGTCATGCTAAGGAAGGCGGCGAAAGCCGCCTTCCTTAGCATCATGCCTTCTTGGAAGCTTTGCTTCCAAGAAGGGGTCATGCTAAAGTCCAACCCCTCTGGGGTTGGACTTTAGCATCATGCCTTCTCGCAGTGCGAGAAGGGGTCATGCTATGCTTCGATGCCAAAGGCATCGAAGCATAGCATCAGCTAGCTTCCTACGCCTTTGGCGTAGGAAGCGAGGTCATGCTAAAGTCCAACCCCAGAGGGGTTGGACTTTAGCATCATACACATTCTCCCTTAAAAATTAAGAAAACAGGGGGTAAGGGGGAGGCATTTCACTGGCCAAAGGCCAGTGAAATGATGTCCCCCTCTAGTAGGGACCCTCATGCCAGTAAAACGGCCTGTCACCGCCAAAGCATTCCGAGACTTCATAGAGGACGAAGACAATCTATGGGAATCAGATCCCGATACATTTTACGATATGATCGATAGGCTTACGGCACACAAAGCAAAGTTGGTAAAAGCCAGCAGTATCGCGGAAATCGATGCACTGCTCGAACAGGCCGCGGTCTTGGTGGAGATTCTGGTGGCGGATGGACATACACGATCCGCAAAAGCAGCAGTCACTCGAAAGCTCAAAACAGTCCCTCTCAATAATTCAAATGATGAAATGCTGAAGGTTTTGAGTAGTCCTCTTGTCCCTGTAGCAAAGGCCTCTGTAAAATCACTAAAACCTGTTGCAGCAAAATCAAATGCAAAGACCCGAAAGAGATTGCCTAAAGACAGTAAAAGCAGTAAAGACAGCCCCGAGACCCTCGCAGCCTACAATATTGTCGTGCCCTTTGTTCCACCCGTCATTAGTCCCGCCTCCTGTTCAAAACTCCGTCCCGAATTCGCAGAACAGTGGATCGCCGGTCTCGCCAGCTCCCTCGCCGTCGAAATTGCCAGGCACAGACGCGACGCCCCTCGATCAACACGGAAAGAGTCCATTCATCCCGCCTTCAATCGCGATTTTGAAATCAAGTTGACGGAGGGCGACGGGACCTGCCTAATCCACGCATTCTTAACAGACGTCAGTCCCACCTATCGGTCCCTTCCCCGAACCGTGCAACGCATCGCCGGCCAGGCCTTTCGCAAACAAGTCTATGCGTATTTGCATCCGGCTGACGAAGAAATGACACTGGAGGAGGAGGATTATGAACGGTTTGCATTGCCCACTCTCTCCACGCATGCCCGGATTGCAACGGAAGACAAGGACGGGAACCCTATAAGTCCCGAGTATAGAGCGTTGGCGCGGGCCTACAATCAGGACACGAACGGATATCTCTATGACACCGACGTAGATCATCTGCAAGAGTGCTTTGGCATTCGCATCATTCTTGTCACAGCCGACCCGAAAGGAGTTCGTCTCGCGGGAAAGGTCGGCCCTGCAGAATTGGCCAGAGAATATGAAATTGAACGGGCGGCCAATATCCCTGCCGACAAATACACCAAGTATATCATGATTTTTATTCGACCCGGGCACTACGAAGGCGTAAAACGGAATGGCTCAGAGCAGTATATCTTCGGGTATTCTGAAGTTCGAGAGATCATTCAGGCCGCAGCGGCCCAGGACACCTTGCTCAGCGATGATCTGAAACAGCTCTTTCGTCGAAATGCCCTTGTGAAGTTGGTGAACGGAAAGACAGTTCTTGCAACAGGAGAACTCAAGTGGTGGCCGCTCTCTGTGCCGCCTTACAAGCCCACGATTCTCCGCGATATCATGGTGGTGGATGGAAAAGGCGTAGAATATATGGTGGGAATCACCGAGATTGTGGCCGTCAACAATACGCCGTTTGATTCGACGCCCTCTCTGATCCAGCGATTCAAGGCAGGCGTCCGCGTGACTACAAAAGACGGACAGCGATTGGCGGTGGGTTCGAAGGAACTGCTGATGGACTCCACAAAGCCTGTAGGTGTCTGGCTCAAACAGGCCGGATCGCCGTCGGAAGTCTATACGTTTGACACGATTGCGAGCGTGGACGGTGAGCGGTTTACGGCGGGGCGATTCAGAGGCACGGAGTCGAGGATTGAGGCGGCCCTTGCCCTTGCAAATGCGTCTTTGTCTAATTCCAATTCTAATTCCAACTCCAATTCCAACTCCAATTCTAATTCAGGTACCACGAATTATACATCAAAGACATCAAAAGCATCAAAAGCATCAAACGCATCAAAATCATCCAAGACCTTAAAAGTATCAAAGACATCAAAGACATCAAAGACATCCAATACATCAAAGACATCCAACACATCAAACGAACCTCTTCGTGCAGTCCCTACAAGGCGTCTAGTCCGCAAACCGCAAGCGGGTCTAGTCCGCATCCCATAAAAAAATTGAAGTCCTCGCAACCCGACTTGGAGGTGGGCCAACAAATATATTCAATCCATACTAAAATGAGTACCATTGTTGTCGAACACTCCACAAAGACCGTCGAGGACCTCTTGGCGGAACTCCGCGCCAATGAGCTCATTGTACCCGCCCACCAACGGGAGTTCTGCTGGAAACTGATTAAGCAGCAGCGGTTCATTGATACCGTGCAAAAGAGCATGCCGACCCAGGCCATTATCATTCGGAACGAGACGGGTGTCAAGCCGTCCTTGGAAGACGGCCAGCAGCGCCTGACCACGCTCCGCAAGTACTTTGCCGACGAGTTTGCCGACTGCACAGGCAAGAAGTACTCGGAACATTCCGCGATCGAACAGTACCAAATGAGACGCTACATCTTCGCTCTCATTCGTTACAAGAACGCGACAACCGAGGACGCCATCGAGATCTTCGATCGCTTTCAGAACGGTCAGCCCCTGTCCGTGGGGGAACGGATTCATTCGATGAGCGAGATCTCGCCCTTCGTAAAGTTCGTTCAGCAGACCCTGTTGACGGTCGGATCGGGGTTGCACGATCGCGCGGCCCCTATCTGGGGATTGCGTGGAGGCGCCGATAAAAATCGCAAGAATCTGCTCAATGCGGTGGCCTTGTGCGCCGGCTGTGCATTTGGCACGGCCGCCATGACGGAGAAATGGGAGGAGATTCGGCGCATGAAGATCCTTTCGAGATCCGATTGGGTCGTGTCCGATATCCGTTCTCTCCTGGAACAGTTGATCTACATCTACGAACAGGTGGAGGTGAAGTCAATCGGTCGCGCCACTGTACGCAACAAGCAGTGGAAGGTGGGCATGTTCTCGGGCTATTTAATCCATTCACTCAAGCTGGAGCCGCGGCCGCATGGCCTCGTGGCGAAGTGGGTTGACTTCCTCGTGAGTGCGCGGGAAGATACGGATCTGATCAGTGAAGTCTTGCACATTGACGTGGGCAAGGCGCGGTTCTGGACTGCCTATAGGTGGAAGATGGGGTATCTGCGGGTCTTCGATCCTGACGAGGCGGAGCGATTGATGGACGAAGGAGATTCGGAGGAGAGATCCGAAGAGGGCTCTGAAGACGAATAAGAATCAGCAAAAAATAGTATTTTTTGCTGATTTTTATGCTACAATACAATCCTCCGTCCGATCCTCCCAGTCCACAATGATCCCGTCCTTCTTCACAGCGATGCAGTTCTTATAGACCGGTCGCCCCTCTGCAGCCCCTGGCTGCTGCTCCAGAGCCTTAATGCACCTTTCCGTCCCGAAGAAGTTGTGGTACAGCGGCACCTCCTGAAACCCGTGGCCCAACGTCACAAACGTATAGCCGTCCGCCTCAATTATATGGCCCGTTTCGAGCACCAGATTATAGACCGTCTGCAGAGGGCGCGCAGCATACTGGACCAGATTGGCAGGGAAGACATAGGGTCCCGTCTGATTAAGTTGCCGGCACGGGTGCCACGGTGTCACGGCCACCTTTGGCGTGAGCTGTACCATCGGCTGACTCGGAGCGTACGTATTGAGTTCGACCGCATACCGAACCTTGAATCCTCCTTGGACCAGATCGTCCTTGCGAATCTCTCGAATCGCCTTGACCGATCCGTCCGCCATGACCACCGGCAGGGAGCCCTCGAAACATCCGCCGCTCGCATTATTGAAGGCGGTCTGGTAGCTCACCGTCGGATCCACGGTGCCTGACCGCTGAACAGGGGGCGGAGGAATGGCGGCGAAGGCCGTATCGCCTGTGGCCTGATGCGCCAAGAACCGCGGCGTCTCGAAGATCTTGAGGCCCGGATCCTTAAAGTTCATGCAGACCTGGGCCCTCAAGTGATCACGGTAGGCGCGGAGATAGGGCATGCCCCAGGTCCCAGGAGTAAGGAAGCCGAGGGCTAGGCGCACCTGCTGCTCTCCGTCCACCTTGGAGGTCACGTCACGCAGCATGGCCTTCACGTGCGAATCAGCACTCGCCGCGAAGCGCTCCGAGAAGGCATTGAGACGCGCTTCGAGATCGGGCAGCACCGCCGATACGCCGCGATAGCCAATTGCCGCTGATTCCGCATCGCGAATCATGTCGGTCAAGAGGTTGGCAAAGGTATGGCGGCACAGGTGCCGATCGGTCTGCCCTGCAGGAATGGACGCGTGGTCGGCATCCGGCACAAGCAGATCCTCGACGGATTCCTCGGCCGTCATGGGAACCAGGATGTCCCGTGTTGCGCCGAAGGCGATGGGCCCCGTGGCCATGGTGTACCGCACGCCGCCTATGCTGTACGTCATCGTCACGCCGCTCGACGCCACACTCTTTTCGTAGGCCATGAGGTTGATGCCGTTCGTGGAGACCATATCGCCTGAGGGGACAAAGAGCATACGCCCCTGACCCCAGGCTGCCAGCTGCTCTAAAAGGGAGGAGTTGGCGTCGGACGAGAAGGCGATCGTGTGCAGTTGCCAGGGGTTGCGCACAGTGATTCGCTCCTGAATCATGGGCATGGTCTTGCGGCCGCCGTTTACGGGCGGAATGTCCTCGGTGGGCTGGCCGTCTGTGAGCAGAACCCCTACGAGGCGCCGGCCACGGCACTCGTCCGAGTTGGCGATCTTTGCCATCTCGTCCACGGCTCCGTAAATGTTCGTTGAATTGTCCGCATAGATCGAATTGAGAACACGATCGAGGGTCGCTTTGCCCGGGCCGGTCATGGGCGTCAGAGGCAGGCGAGCCTTGGCCACGTCATTGAAGCTTACGAGCGCCACTCGATCCCTTTCCGTCATCATAGCCACCATCGTGCGCACCATGTGCTTTACGAGATGGAGCCGCGTCACACCAAGCCTGCCCTTGTCGACGGCCACCCAGGCCACTCCCTCCATCGAACCCGATTCATCGATGCCGAGAATATAGTCCGCCCCCTCTTCCTCTCCTGATGCAGGCGCTTGGACCTGAATGTGCAGGAGCTTGCTGCCGTCGGGGCAAGGAATCGTCTCGGCTCCGACGCTGATGCGGACGCCCTTGAAGGGAAGGATAGGGGCGGGAACAGTAACAACAGTCGCAGCAGTTGCAACAGTAACAACAGGCGCAGCAGTAACAACAGGCGCAGCAGTAACAACAGCAGGCCCTATCAGTCGCCTCACAATGTCTCGGAGCGCAATGTTGATAGCGGGAGGCTGCGCACTAATCACGGCCCTGCAGCTCGGGCATACGGGTGTATAATTCGCCGCCATGATTCGGTGATACGTATCCAGGTTCATGCTGTGTCCGCATGGCGGCGTGACCGGCTCGGTCAACGCCTCATAACTGACACAGTCGAACAGTTCAGGGTGAGTCGTAATAGTCGGCGTAGACATCGTAGTGTAAATATGGATTAAGAAGAGTGCCCGTCGATTAATATAGGACGCCCGAGTTCAATTTTTTTGGCAGAAATCTAAAGGGTGGCTTCATTAGATTTCTAACAGAATGTGGGCACCTCTGAGTGTTCTAGCCCAACGCCTCGATTTTCTAAGTTCTAACCCAACTCCAAGACCGACCGTGCTTGTCCTCGGAAGTGGCTGGGGCGCCCATGCCTTTGTCAGTGCGGTCGATCACAAACGGTACAGAGTCCAGGTGCTCTCGCCCCACGGATATCGGCTCAACCAGCCGGTCCTGATCCATAATTTTCCGAACTTCAATGACCAGCCCATCACCTATTTCAATCCATCGGTCGCTCAGATTCAGGACATTGCTGTAAAAGAAGACTCCAAGACGGTCCAAGGCGAAAAGGGCACCTATCCCTATGACTATCTGGTGATCGCCACGGGCTCCGAGGCCTACGATTTCAAGGTGAAGGGCGTCCAAGAACACTGTCTTATGTGTAAGACGGACACGGATATGAAACAGATCCACGATGCTCTTACAACAAAGGAGGACGCCATCATAATGGGCGCCGGGCCCACGGGCATTGAACTGGCCTGCAAGCTGGAATCGGAGGGGGTCCAGGTGCGCATCTTGGAAGCCACGCCGACACTGCTGCCAGGGTTCTCCGAGGCCATGCGTGCACGTGTAACAGCCTATCTCGCAAATCGCGAGATCTCCTTGGAAACAGGGAGCCCGGTGCAATGTATTACAAAGGACAGTATCGTTCTGAAGAATTCGACGATTCCCTATAAGAATTCGGCGCTCATCTGGACCTGCGGCATCCAGCCCGTTGCCTTTGTCCGCCAAATTACGGGGGGCGGTCCCTTGACCGTCGATCCGTTCCTGTGCTATAAAAAAGATGTGTATGCGCTAGGCGATTCTGTGAAGGGATGGCCACCGACGGCGCAGAACGCCAAGCAGCAAGGCCTCTGGCTGGCGCAGCACTTTAACGGCGGATTTGACACAAACAGTAATAACAATAACAACAGTAACAGCAGTAACAGCAGTAACAACAGACCCTATCAGTATCATGAAAAGGGGCGCCTACTCGATCTGACATACGCGATATTTCTCGAATACAAAGGAATCGTATGGCACATCCCCTATTTCTTGACTCCCATTGTCCGATGGATTATGAAGTAGAAGGGTTATTGCGATGCTCTTGGCGGCCGACAGAAGATGCCAGAGGCTGTGGTAATAGACATAATCTCTTCGATCCAGCATATAGGCCTTCTGGAACTCATGGAGTGCAAAGATCGCCAAATTCAGATAGCCTATCTGGAGCAGGATTGCAAGATCGAAGGTCAACGTTGCAAGCAGAAGATCCGTGAGAACCCAGACGGCAGTCAAACCGTAATCGATTACATAGAAGAGAGGCACCTGTTCGTTCCCGTGCCACAGGATTGATGCAGTGGTAGTGGAGGCGACGAGCCACGGATAGTAAGGATTCGGGGCCGGCATAAGGAGAACAAGATAATGGGCAGCGGCTGTGACTAAGAGGGCCATAGCAATTGACTCATGGATTTACAAATCAATTTTACCGAATAAAAAATTTGATATCGGCCTTTGGCTAAACAGAGGACAACCTCCTGCAATGGATTATAACCCTCTTCAACATATATTGGATGCCCTGGAACGCAAGTACTCGGCCGACGAAAAACGTACAATGCCGATTCACTATCGAGACGATTTGATGCGATCCATGCGAATAGTCTGTAAGATCATTCGGCTTGACTTGGAAACACTGACAGCAAAAAACACCTGGGCGCGGCAGATTAGCCGCTGTCTGTATTCGGAACTCGATCTCCTAGACAACTCCTTGGACATCTGCACAGTGATCACGGAGTTTACACAGAAATATATGAAGACCGAGGAGAATCGAGAGGAACTCCGCCAAATGATTCAGGGACATCATATCTGTGAACCCGAGACATTCTCTGACGACGAAGAGGAGTGTATGAGTGAATGCGGAACGGACTGTGACGAATCGACGACTTCCTCGGAACGATCGGGGTACCATCGGCTCCGAATGACTATTCGGGAACTGCTGGGATCTAGACGCGCGGAGGTGGTCTATACAAAGAGGCATAGCAAGAAGCGGCGACTTAGGCGCCGCGCATAACATAACGGGGTTCTACCGGAACCTCGAGGGTAGCAGTCTGACTCTTTTTTTGTTCTCCTCTTGGCCGAAAGAGCATACTCACTGCAATGAGAACCACCATGACAAGGGTGGCCACGATCCAGATTCCGATTGTCTCCAGAATATTGAAGCGGCTCAGCATAATCCAGAAATAGAGCACAGCCAGAACGAGAGCCAAGAGTGCCTCATACATCATAGTTGTCTTGGTGATTCCATTCTGACTCAGGTAAGTTCGTGCGTTAAACAGAACAAGATTCGTAAACACTTGAATGCCGATGATGGCGGACGCACTCCACCTGTACTTGAGCACGGTCGTGTACAGAATTCCGATCTGCAGAAATCCTCCGACGGTGTTGACGAGGTCGGCCATCGTTCTATCGTACCGCTTAGTATAAAATTACGCCCCCCTGCAATTTGCAGGGGGGCGTAATTTTATACTAAGCACTAGTGTTAAGAATCTAATTAAGCCCCTGGCCAGGGGCTTAATTAGATTCTTAACGGTAAAAAATATAATAACATATTTTTCTTTCTTTTTCTAATTCGTTTTCAAATCACGAACGGGCACTGCACATCCGCCTTCGGCGGCTGATACTGCCCGCCCGCCGCAGATGCATGGCCGTCCAGGGCCGCACATTCGGTCAGATCGACGCCCCTAGCCCTTGCATGGTAGACATACTTGCAGAACGCCTTGCCCCTGTAGTTCCAGCTAACCTTGTGATAATTCACGAAGATCGTGGTGCCCGGGTTCGTGTCAAAGATGCGCTGGCTCAGCACGGTCGAGTCAAGGACGGCCGAGCCAATGAACTCCTTGCCCGTATTCGCCACGAAGATCGTCTTGTGTAGCCACGAGGCTGGCAAATTCCACTTGATCTGCAGCGATTCGTCGATCGGCCCGTGGAACTGGGGGCAGGTGGCCACTAGCGTCTCCAGAGCGGCTATCTTATCCTCGTAGAGTCGGGTGCCCTCGAGATAGATTGCGCACTCCTCGGCGGGATCGCTCATGCGCTCGACCAGCTCCGCCATCGCGACAAGCGCTTCGTCGACCGAGTGCGTGATCGCCATACGGGCAATTGGCGTAACGATCTCGCGAAAGGCCAGCGTCTGCTCGCCCACGTCCTCCCACATGTCGATCTGGTTGATATACGTGACCCAGGCGGGCTCGGGCAGATCCGGGTGCAGCTGCGTCCAGGCCAGCCGCGTGGCACAGCAGTCGCTTGCGGTGCAAGCATTTGTCGCCAGGCCCTTGTACAACTCGGCTCCAGGATGGTGATCGATCAGGCCCATCTCCGATGCGGCGGCGGCATAGGCGGCCATTCGATTTCCGCAGGTGACATCGACGAAGAGGAGCTTGTGTCCTGCAATAGCCTCCACGGAGGGCCATGTGGCCTCGTTGCTCGGCGCCACTGGATGAATCCGCACCTCA